>Ga0136611_10000422_pt1 | contig 27377 bp, 25 predicted proteins | sample AntDrymUQ2232306_2_FD_106645 | JGI IMG/M metagenome (GOLD analysis project Ga0136611, IMG submission 106645) | Polar desert sand microbial communities from Dry Valleys, Antarctica - metaG UQ223 (23.06) | ecosystem: Environmental > Terrestrial > Soil > Desert | place: Antarctica: Dry Valley...
CGCGCGGCCGCGCGGCCCCATGAAACCACCCGGTAGGACGATCACTCCCTTACCCATCAACCGTTCGGCGAAGGCAAACGAGTCGCCGAAGCCCTCAGGTCCGCGTGCCCACAGGTAGAAGGCGGCGTCACTTGCTTCAACGCGCACCCCCTTCCGGCGAAAGACCTCCAGGAAGAGATCCCGCCGCTCGGCATAGCGCGCCCGCTGTTCCTCGACGTGAGTCTCATCACTCCACGCCGCGATTGCGGCGCGCTGGATGAACTCGGGCGTTGCCGCCCCTATGCGTGGCCGCACGTCCTTCATCATCGCGATGATCTCTGCATCACCCGCGATGAAACCCGATCGATAGGAGGTCATGTTGCTCCGCTTTGAGAGCGTGTTGATTACGACCGCCCGCCGGAAGTCCGGACCGGCGGCCTCCAGCAACCCTGGCGGCGGACTTTCGTACCAAAGCTCGCTATACGCCTCGTCAGATGCGATGCAGAACCCATACCGCTCGGCCAGCGCCAACGCATCCCGGTAGAAGTCAACCGGAGCCACGGCGCCCGTCGGATTGTTGGGGAAGTTCAACCACAGCACAGCAAGTCGCTCCCCTACTTCGGCCGTGATGGCGTTCAGGTCGGGCAGCCAGTGGTCGTCAAGCGGGAGCGACAGCACTTCCGCATGATGCATCACGGCGCTGTCGCCGTAGACCTGGTACGCCAGTTCGGGGATGGCGACTAGTTGGCGAGCGCTTCGGTTGGAAGGATCATCGAGCAGGAGTGGGGCAAGGTTGTAGATCGCTTCCTTGGCGCCGTTGGATGGGATGACGTGACGCTCGGGATCAATCTGAATCGCATACCGTCTGCTCAGCCAAGTAGCGACCGCCTGCCTCAGCTCGGGGAGGCCGGCGGCGGTCGGGTATCGTCCGGAGGGCGTGATGGCGTTGACAAGCGCGTCCCGGATGAATTGGGGCGTGTCGTCCTCGGGATCGCCGACGCCGAAATTGAGCAAGCGCACCCCCTGCGCACGAAGGACGTCCTGGCGCGTCCGAAGCTGGGTAAAGGCGTAGGGGCGCAGGCGCGCAATTGCCGGATTCATCAAGCGCGCCGATTCTACGCCGTTGCCCGCACCATTTCTCGCGCCAGACGCTGTTCGCGGCGGTGATCCGCCTTTAGGCGGTCTAAAAACTCGCTTGTGCGGAGTTGCTTTTCCAGGATGTAGTTGATGTGAGATCGCAGTGTGGCTTCCAGTTCCCGGGAAACCTCATCAGGTACTCGTAACCGGCGGAAGACGCCAAACGGTTCATGGCTGAGCAGCCGCAGCGCCTTGATGGCGTTCACAGACACCGATCGCGCGTTGGGTTGGGCGTCGCCACACGCCTCGCAGAGCACGCCGCCCGCTGCCGCGCTGTAGCGATTGTCTCCCAGCGAGAGCTTGGCCTCACACTGGGTGCAATTACTGAGCTGCGGGGCATAGCCGAGCAGGCCGAGCAGACGCGCCTCAAAGTTACGTATGGCCAGCTCAACACTGGCAGATGTGGCAGCGTCCGAAGGCGCCTCCCGGACTTCGCCAGGCTGCGCCATTACCGGCACCGCATCAAGATGGGTGAGCGTCTGCAGCAGCAGGTCGAACACGGCGCGGTGCTCCATGCGCTCTTCGGTGAAGCGATCCACAAGCTCAGCGGCATACGATGCATACGCGGCCTTCCAGAGGTCGTCGCGGATGCCGTGAAACGGTCGCACCGCCTCCGCCTGCGTCACGATGTCCAGGTTGCGACCGTGTGCCACCAGCACATTAACATGCGTGAAAAGCTCCACAGTGCCACCAAGACGGCTCTTGGGACGTCGCGCGCCTTTGGCGATGGCCCGAACCTTTCCGTGCGCCGGACTGTAGAGCGTGAGTAGGCGGTCCGCCTCGCCAAAGTCGTGGCGGCGCAACACAATGGCGTCGGTCCGATAAAGGCGCTGGTTGCTCACGGGTGACCTTGGCCACTGGCTCCAGTCGCTGCCCGGATCAGCGCCTCGATACGCTAAGTATATCTGGAATCCGCCTCAGTTGAACCCACTTTCAGGACGCGTATCAGGAGTGTGAGACCCTTCGGGGGGCGTCTGTGCGCCGTCATGCCCACCAGTGGGGAGTTTATGAATGCGCACCTTAGTAATGCGGTTTCCCTCAACTTCTTCCACCACTAAACGGGCCGCCGGATCCTCGACGACGTCGCCTTCTTCAGGGACACGGCCCAGCCTGGCATAGACGTACCCGCCCAACGTATCCACTCCTTCCTCTTCCAGTTGGAGTGAGAGGACATCGTTCACGTCGTCCAATGTCATGATGGCGTCAACCACCGTCTCGGTGTCGCTGATGTGCTGGAGCATCACCTCTTCGGCATCGAACTCGTCCTGTATCTCACCAACGATCTCCTCCAGGATGTCCTCGATGGTCACCAGGCCCGCGGTACCGCCGTACTCGTCCACAACCACGGCCACATGGACCCGCCGCTGCTGCATCTCACGCAGCAGCTCGTCCACCTTCTTCGTTTCTGGCACAAAGTACGCCGGGCGCATGATCTCGCGGATATCGACGTCGCGCCGGGCCTCGCGTAGGAAACGCAGCGAGTCCTTGACGTAGAAGACGCCGACGATTTTGTCAACCGACCCTTCGTAGATGGGGATCCGCGAATGCCCCGCCTCGATCGCTTGGTCCACTACCTGGCCTAACGTCATGTTCACGCCTGCTGCTTGGAGGTCAATGCGCGGCACCATGATCTCACGCGCCACCGTATCGCCAAACTCGAAGATAGAGCGGATCATCTCGCCCTCTTCCTCTTCGAGGACTCCTTCCTCCTCGGCCACGTCCACCTGGAGCATGATGCCTGCTTCAGTAACGCCCACCGAGCCATCGCGCGCGGTGTTGCCAGGCGGCCGGTAGACCAGCGCTCCTATTCCCCCCAGTGCTTTCACGAGCGGGTACAGCATTGTTACCGCCGTCCGGGCCGGTCCAGCCATGCCCAGCGCGACACCTTCGGCGTGCCGAAGGCCGTAGGCGTGGCCGACTTGCTCAATGAGCACGAGGACGAGCACAAGCACCAGGAGCGTGATGACTACGTAAGCGGCACCCGCGTTGCCAAAGAAGTGGCCCAACGGCTCTTGAAGCAGTGCTACGAGGAGCGTGTTGGCCGCGACCGCCGCACTGATGACTATCAGTCGCGTCGTAGCGACAAAGCCGATCGAGTTTTCGAGCAGCCGCTGCAATCCGCGCGCCGACGGAGCCCCGTCATCGATCAGTTGTTGCACTCGGGGCCGACGGATGGAAGCAACCGCGGTTTCAGCCGCGGCGAAAAGGACCGCGAGCAGAAGGAGTGGCACGACCACCAGAGCGCCGCCAACGCGAGGCGCTCCGTCAAAGGGAACTAATAACAGTGCCAGACCGCTGAGCAGCCCAACGAAGAGCGCAATGACGAGCGACGTTAGGAAGGAACTAATAAGGCCTGCCTAGGTGAAGAGCGCGCTCACCGACTCGTGGCGGTGGATCCGCCGGATCGCCTCGGCCAGGATGGGCGCAACGCTCACTTGGTGGATTTTATCGCCTTTTGCCCCATCAGGGAGCGGAAGGGTATTGGTGACCACAACCTGCGAGATGCGCGAGCTCTGGAAGAGCTGCGCCGCGCCTCCGGCGAAGATTCCGTGGGTAGCACACGCGAGTACCTCGCGTGCGCCGCGGTCCATCAGCGTGTCTGCAGCCTCAATGAGTGTCCCGCCGGTGGAGATCATGTCATCCACGATCACTGCGGTCTTGCCGCGTACGTCGCCGACCATCTCGATGACTTCCACCATGTCCGGCTGCGGGCGCTGCTTGGCGATGATTGCCAGGTGGCCTCCCACGCGCAGCCGGAAATCGTTGGCGCGGCCCACACCTCCGCTGTCGGGCGACACAATCACGAAGTCATCGTGCGGCACGCGCTTCCGGAACGCGTCAGCGAGCACCGGATTGGCGCGCAGGTGATCCACCGGAATGTCAAAAAACCCTTCGATGGCGGGGGCGTGCAAGTCAAGCGTAACTACGCGGTCGGCCCCCGCGGTGGTGATGAGGTTGGCAACCAGCTTGGCAGAGATAGGCTCACGCCCGGCTGTCTTCCTCTCCTGCTTGGCATATGCGTAGTACGGGATGACCGCAGTAACGCGGTGGGCCGACGCGCGGCGCAACGCATCAATCATGAAGAGCAGTTCCATGATGTTGTGATCTACCGGCGAGCAGAGCGACTGGATGACGAATACGTCTGCCCCGCGCACATTCTCTTCCACCCGAACGCGGGTTTCTCCGTCTTTGAATGTGGCGACTAGCGCGCGCCCAAGCGAAAGCCCGAGAAAGCGAGCGATCTCCTCCGCTAGTGCTGGATGGGCGTTGCCCGAAAATAGCAGCATCGGCCGGTCCGGCTTGGTGCTGTCGGCCGAGAGATCTGGAACTTCGTTCAGCTCAAAGACGCTGTGCGCGCCCTCACGCAATAGGCCGAGTATCGTCGCCATTCGGTTCTCTCCTCTGCTCTTGCGTCTGCTGCTCTTGCGAATGTGTGCGCGCGCCGATCACTCGGGCTGGAACCCCGACCACTTTAGTCCACGCCGCTACATCCCGTACCACCACCGACCCAGCGCCGGTGAGTGCATGGTCTCCTACTTCAACCGGCGCGATCAAGAGCGTTCCGCTGCCGATGAACGCCCCATCCCCGATGCGCGTCGGATGCTTCCGCTCGCCATCGAAGTTACAGGTGATCGTGCCGGCACCGACGTTCACTCCTTCACCCACCGTGGTATCTCCAAGATAGCCGAAGTGGTGCATGCGGCTCCTAGCACCCAGAGAAGACGCCTTGATCTCGCTGCCCGTTCCCACCTCAGTGCCGCGGCCGCAATAGGTTTGCGGGCGCAAGTGGGCGAACGGCCCCACCGTCACTTCTTCTTCGAGCATAGCGCCATCAAGCACTGACGCCATGACGCGGCAGCCGTTTCCAATCACGCTGTCTGTAATGACCGAATTTGGTCCAATCTCACACTCTGACCCGACCCGCGTGGCGCCTCGCAAGTGCGTGTTCGCAAAGATTGTCGTATCGGACCCGACGACGACACCCGCGTCAACATATGTTGTAGACCGATCCTGGATCGTCACGCCCGACTCGAGCAACGCGCCTGTGATACGCCGTCTGAGTGTTGCCTCCGCGCCGGACTGTTGTTCTCGCGTATTTACGCCAATGGCCTCGCTCACGTCGTCCAATACAAGCGATTCCGCCCCGTCACCGCCGCGTATCGCAAGCGCTGGGAGCGCCGTGAGATAAATTTCGCCGTTGCGCGCCGGCGTCACACGAGGCAGCTGTGACCATAGCCACGTTGGCGTGAACGCGCAGAACCCACTGTTCACTTCATCGATTGCCCGTTGGTCCGGGGTGGCGTCGCGATTCTCGACAATCTCGGTCACGCGCCCCGTTGCGTCACGCACTATGCGACCAAGATCTGGAGATCCTGGGAGGCGGCCGCTAACGAGCGTCACAGGTGCCCGCTTAGCGCCGTGCGTCTCAATTAGCTGGCTAACAGTGGCGGATTGCAGGAGAGGCGTGTCCCCAAACGCAACGATCACAACCGAGGCATCCTGGGGCACGTAGGGCCGTGCCTGGAGCGCAGCGTGGCCGGTGCCAAGTTGCTGGTCTTGGAGCGCAAACAGATACGAAGCGCCTGGAAACTGCGTCTCCACCTCGGCGCGGACGCCGGCGGCGCCGTCACCGATGACGATGGTGGTGCGTTCCGCTGCCACGCCGGCGTCGTGCAGCGCCCGGAGCACATGCCAAAGCATGCTCTTACCGGCCAGGCGGTGCAGCACTTTGTGGCGCGCGGACCTCATGCGCGTGCCCTTGCCTGCCGCCAGCACAATGGCCGCCACAGATTTCGAGTTCGCCAGCCGAGGTACGGGAGAGTCTGTCATGCCGGCAGGCTAATCCGAAATCTCAAACCGGCAATCGCACATCCAATGTTACTGGGGCTGGGGCGCTAGGATTCGAACCTAGGGATGGAGGCTCCAAAGGCCCCTGCCTTACCACTTGGCGACGCCCCAATGGGGTCAAAGCGTAACAAAGGTCGCTAGGAATGCTTCATGTTCGCCGGCCTCTCGCACCCGCTCCAGCATGCGCGACGCGGTGGACTCGCTTTCGAACAGTGCGAAGTAGGTTGAGCCGCTCCCTGACATGACGACTTTCTCCGCGCCAGCATTGAGCAGTGCTCGCCGAGCGCCTTCCGCTGCCGGGACGAGCCCAAGCGCGACGGGCTCAAGGTCGTTGAAGGGTGGCGGAACCGAGCCTTCGCGGGCAGACTGAGCGAGCCAATCCGCCGTCCTCCGGCCGCTGCTCCAGCTTGCCTTGGGAAAAGCGCGATAGACGGCTCCTGCTGAGATGCCAGCGTCCGGCTTCACCAGCACGAGCCACCTGAGGGGCAGGCGAGGCAGTAAGGTCAGCTGCTCTCCCCGCCCCGCCAAGAGGGCGCACGGGCCGTTCAGCAGGAAAAACGGCACATCAGAGCCAAGCCGGGCGGCGAGCTCCAGGAGGCGATCCTGAGCGAGCCCCACGTTCCACAACTGATTCAGCCCGCGAAGCGCTGCCGCTGCGTCAGAACTGCCGCCGCCCAGGCCGGCCGCCACCGGAATGCGCTTCTTGAGCGTCATTTCCGCTCCCAGCTCGCCGCCGAATTCGCCTTTGAGCAACGTAGCCGCCTTCCACACAAGGTTGTCCGTCCCGTTCAATTCTGCTCGATTGCAGCTGAGCGACAGATCACGAGCGGGAGCGAGCGTCAGTGTGTCCGCCAGGGAAATGCGCTGGACTACGGACCGAATCTCATGGAATCCGTCTTCCCGCCTCCCAAGTACCTCCAGCGTCAGGTTGATCTTGGCCGGCGCTTCCAGCTCGATTGCCATCTGGGCAGAGGCTACAGTCTTCCCGATGGCCCCTGGGTGGCAGGTGCTCCCGTTCATGATCGCCGGTGCGGCGGCGCAGCTAGCGGAGACGGACAGACTGCTCTCCTCCGTCGCCGCCAATCACACACCAGCCACGCTGCGCTGGTACTCATATGATGCTCCCGCGCTAGTCCTCGGCGTAGGTCAGCCCGAGTCTGAAATCGACATGCGCGCGGCTGCGGCGGTAGGCGTATCGGTCGTCCGGCGCACCGCCGGCGGATCGGCCGTGCTGGCAAGTCCCACCTTGATCGCTCTGGACGTAGCGCTTCCGTCCGCCAGCCCACTCGCTGTCACCGACGTAGTGGAGTCATATCGCTGGCTCGGCGATGCGTTCCTCACCGTGATGACTGAGCTTGCGCCTGATGCACCACTCGCGCTCGTTTCGGTGCCGCAGGCGCGGTCGGATCGCGCCGCGCAGTCAGCGGCTGCGGTCGGTACTCCGGATCATCTCCGCGGTCGAGCCTGCTTTGGCACGCTGTCACCCTACGAGGTAGCGCTTTGCATTCCAGGGGTCGCGCCCAAGAAGCTGATCGGCCTCTCGCAGATCAGAAAACGCGGCGTCGTTCTCTACCAGGCGGGCGTCTACTTACAGTTTTCGGGTAGTGTGATGGCCAGACTTCTTTCGGTTGACCCCACCGTCAGTGTGGCGCTGGGCGCGGAGCTTGACCGTCGCGTTGCCTCAGTGCCTGATTTGCGGGTTGAGGATGACCTTGGCGAGCGCCTCAGAATGGCGTTGAACCGGCGGCTAGCCGGACAGCCACAATCCAGAGACGCGGAATAAAGATCACCGCTCCCACCAGCGCTGCACCAGCCGCGGTTACTAACACGGCGCCCGCCCCAACGTCTTTGGCGACCTTGGCATTGGGGTGAAACTCTCCTGTCACCAGATCGACCACTGCCTCGATAACCGTGTTGAGCATTTCAAACGCCATCACGAGTGCGATTGCTGTGAGGAGCGCCGCCCATTCTGCGGGAGAGACTGTGAAGAAAAGGCCCAATCCAACGGCGAGTAGAGCCAGGCTGACGTGGATACGTAGGTGGCGCTGCGTTCGCCAGGCGTAACGGATGCCCTCCCAAGCGTAGCCAAAACTCGCGCGCTCCTGGTTGAGTACCGACCCGTGCACCCGCCATTCACTACGGCGGCGAGAAGTAGAAGCGGCGCCGGGACGGGAGCGCGTGGCCGGTGCTGCGGTGGGACTGGATTGGGGCAATGCCGTTACCTCCCGAATGGTGGCGCGCGGCATGTCTGTCACAAATTCACCTCACGTGCCAAGCCAACTTGCGCCAACGCTCGCTCTTCGGCGTCACGCATTACCGCAAGCTGGGCGCCTACTTCGTGATCGAAACCGAGCAGATGCAAGATGCCATGCGTGAACAGGTATGCCAGCTCACGCTCAAAGGAGTGCTGGTAATCAATTGCCTGGCGGCGCGCGCGCTCAATTGAGATCGCGATGTCGCCCACGTGGCGCGGTCCCTCGTGCATCCCTTCGGCCTCGCCCTCGAACGAAAGCACGTCGGTTGGCGTGTTCTTGCCCCTAAACCGCCGATTCAGTTCTTGGAGTGCGGCGTCATCCGCGAGAAGTACGGCAATCTCCGCAGCATCTCGCGGTCTTCCAGATGCCACTACAGCCGCGTCCGCGATGCGGTCGAACCACGTATCGTCAAATGGCACTTCAACACCATCAGCGACCTGGATGGCTACGTCCACACGTACGCCGTCAACTAGGCTCGGCGGCGGTGAGCTGCATCACTTGCCCGCCTTCCAACTCACCTGGCTCGGGGTACTCAATGCGCGGGTGATAGATGCCCTGGAGCTGCTTAGTGAACGAGCGCTTGATGGTTTCCAGATCCCTCAGCGTGAGGTCGCAATCATCCAACTCACCTTCAAGCAGCCGCTCGTTGACGGCGCGTTCCACCAGTTGCTCCAGCGATTGGGTCGATCGGTTGGAGGCGGCGCGCACACTGGCCTCAACCGTGTCCGCCAGCATCACGAGAGCGGTGCCCTTAGTTTGGGGCCGCGGTCCGGGATAACGGAATGTGGCTTCGTCCACGGAGTCAGTTCCGGCCAGCTTCACAGCCTTGCGATAGAAAAAGCTCGCCAGACGCGTTCCATGGTGCTGCGAAATAAAACCTTGCACGGACGGCGGCAGGCCGAACTGACGCGCTAGTTCTAACCCGTGGGTCACATGGTCAACCAGCGCCGCCGCGCTCGCCTCCGGGCGCAACCGGTCGTGGATGTTATCGCCGTCGAACTGGTTCTCAGCGAAGTAGTAGGGCCGGTGCAACTTGCCCACGTCGTGGTAGTACGCGCCAACGCGGACCAGCAGCGAATCGATGCCGATCTGCTCGGCAGCGCGCTCGGCTAGGTTCCCGACGATGATGGAGTGGTGGTAGGTGCCTGGAGCCTCGGTGAGCAGGCGGCGCAGCAGCGGCTGGCTGGGGTGCGCCAGCTCAAGCAGCTGGAGCATGGTCGTCAGCCCAAAGAGTGACCCAACAATGCTGAATGTGCCCATCGTCAGGATCGCCGCCAGCAATCCGTTGACCATCGATGCTAGGCCTAGGTTGGCCATGCCTACCCAGTCGTAGTCCTGGTTAATCAGGCGGAAGGTCAGCACCACTGCCAGGTTTGCCAACGCCACCTGGAACCCTGCCAGGAAGAAGGCGTTCAGGCGCTCAATCCGCCGTGCCGCCAGCGCTCCGACGAACGATTGAATCAATACCAGGCACGCCATTTCGAAGGAATAGGCGAAGACGGGTGATGAGAGCAGCGCGAGAAACACCCCGATCACGACGGCGAGCCGGGTGGAGATCAAGTTGGAGATCAGCATGCTGGTGATCGCCACTGGGAATGCGTACGCCAGCCACGGCCGGCCAGGAACTACCAGCTTAACCGTCACCAGCATCCCGGCCAGCAGCAAGCCCACCAGGAGAAGGCTGCGAGGACGCGTCAGAAGGTCAAGGTGGAATGTATGGATATAGACGCCCAACAACACGACTACCAACGAGGCAAAGACCACCACGCCGGCCGCTGTCTGGAGGTCAAAGGCGCGAGTGCCCAGACCGAGCGCCTCCAGTTTCTCCACGTCCTCCGCCGTTATGACATCACCCTGGCGCAGAACGACGTCGCCGCGCTCGACGGTGACCTGCACTTGCGTCACCTTGTCTCGCGCTTCCTTGCGTACGCGCTCGGTCTCAGCGGGGTTCACGAGCACATTGGGACGCGTGTAGAGCGAAACCACGTCTGCCACTAATGATTGCTGCGCCGGCGAGAGAACGGGGTTGATCTGCGCAATAGCCTGGCTGCGCTTTTCGGCCAGATCCTCGGCACGCACTCGATCACGCACCTGTTCATCAAGAATGCGCAGCGACTCGGCATTTACCGTGAGCCAAGCCGCGTCGCTGAGTTCCAATGCGGCGATGACGGACCCGGCACTCAGCCCCGGCTCCAGACGCACGATCTGCTGGCGGCGTGCCTCGTCGCTCAGAAATGTGTCTGATCGAATTGCGCTCACGCTTCGCAGCAGGTCCGACGCCCTGCCGCGTAGCTGGCGTAATAAGTTGGAGTCAAAGTCATACGCATTAGTCACCTGAGCCGCCGCCGCGTCGCGCGCCGCTCGCGTACGAGACTGGCTGACGTACGTTGCCCGTCGTGACGCTCGGACGCTCTCCGTTGCCGTATCTCCAGCCGTGAGTGGCGGGCGCCCGGGGATGAGCTGCCAGTTGAGCGCTACAACGCTGGCCAGGAAAACGCCCAACGAGAAGAGGACTAGCAGGGCCATCCGGCGCCATGAGCCACTCACCAACCGGCGCGGGGGCCGAAAGTTGATGATCTTGGTTTCGCCCTCACTCACGGGTAACCGATATCGCATCGTAGGTGACCTGGCTTAGCCCGGTGGCCAGGAGAGCGCGCGCCCTCCAAGCAGGTGCAAGTGCAGGTGCGGCACCGACATGCCCGCGTCCGCCCCGACGTTGAACACCAGCCGGTACCCAGATTGGGCCACGCCCTCCTGCTCCGCCACACGATTCGCCGCAACCAGCAGCGCTGCCATCAGCGCTCCGTTCCCCGGTCCTATCTCAGCCGCTGAGCCAACGTGGCGATTTGGGATCACCAGCACATGCACCGGCGCCTGCGGTTCCCTGTCGCGGAACGCCGTGACCAGATCATCTTGGTGGACGATCTGCGTCGGAATTTCACCACGCGCTATCCGGCAAAAGAGGCAAGCTTCCATGGAACGATGTGCCTCCATTATGGGCCCAGCAGCGCCAACGTGGAAGCGGCAATCGCCGCCGTCTCCGCGCGTAGGAGCAGCGACCCGAGCGACGTCACAAGAGCACCAGCCGCGCGGGCCTCCTCCACCTCCCGTTCCGCGAACCCGCCCTCTGGGCCAACGAAGACGGCTAGACCACTTCCCGGTAGCCCCGCGAGCGCTTCCGTAAAGGCCAGAGTGTGCTCGTCCTCGTAGCACAGCAGTTTGGCGCCCTGGTAGCGTAGCGCCTCTGCCAGCGTCACCGGAACTTCAATCTTCGGGATCGTTACGCGACCGCAAAGCTCTGCCGCCTCGACAACGATGCGTTCCCAGCGTTCAGGCGTATCGATCTTCCTGGCCACGACTCGCTCCGTGAGCATCGGTTGGAAGGCAAACACGCCTAGTTCGGTTCCTTTCTGGAGCACCCACTCCAGCTTGTCTCCTTTGAGTAGCGCCGTGCAGAGGGTGAACGACCGCGCCGGAACCGGACGAGATGTCACCACCTCAATTAGTTGCACGCTGACGCGATCACGAGTTATTTGAGTGACCGATGTGAGCCATTCTGGACCAGAGTGGTTGAAAAGGCGAATCTGATCGCCTTCTCGCGCCCGTAGGACTGTGACTACCTGCCTCGCCGCGTCGGGCGGCAACGTGACAAGCTGCCCTGCTCGTTGAAGCGGTCCTGTGAAAAAAAATCGCTGCATCAGCGCTTCCGGCAGACGAGTGCAAGCCAGTCGCCGCGCTGCTCGCGTCGCTCAACAGTGAAGCCGTGCGCAACGAGCGCGTCCGCGGCTTCGGCTTCTCGCTCGGCGATGATTCCACTTGCGACCAGCCATGCGCCGGGCCGCAACGCGCGCCCAAGGGCCGGCGCGCGCTCAGCGATCACACGCGCGACGATGTTGGCGACGGCACCATCAAACGCCGCATCCAGCTCCACTCCGGGTACGGTCACCACGCCGTTGATCGCGTCGCCAAGCGTGGCGTGGCGCACGGTGATGATGCCCTGGGCGTCATTCTGGCGCGCATTCTCCGTCGCTGCTCGCGCCGCCACCTCTTCAACGTCGAGCGCAAGCACGGACATGGCCCCCGCTCGCGCGGCTGCGATAGAGAGTACTCCCGATCCCGTTCCCAGATCCAGCAACTCCTTGCCTGCCACCTCACCGGCCCGATCCAATTCCTCAAGCACCTCCAGCACTACCTGTGTCGTCGGATGCTGGCCCGTACCGAACGCCATGCCGGGGTCCATCTCGATGATCCGGTCGTGCGGTAGCGGCGAGTATTCCTGCCACTGGGGCTTGATGACCCAGCGCCGACCGATGCGCAACACGGAGTAATGCTGCTTCCACGCGTTGGCCCAGTCTTGCTCGTCTATCCAACGCACTTCCAGGTCGCCCATTGGTGCCAAGTCAAAGGCTTTGAGGAGACTGACCGCGTCTTCAATCGTCTTGCGCCGAACCGTCACTTCACGCCCCTCCGGCATGTACGTGCGAAGCACAGAGAACTTGCCGGGAGCGAACGTCAACTCGTCTGTCTCGTCTTTTTGGGGCGCCATCTCCGGCTCAATCACGACGCCGCCATGTCCCGCCTTCTCGAAGACGGGCGTCAATGCCTCCGCGGCTTCAGCCGAGGCGCGGATGGAGAACTCAAGCCACTTTCCGGGCATGGGTGCCAGATTAGCCCTGGCTACTCATCGTCATCAAGGCCCAGCGTCTCCTTGACTTTGTCGAAGATGCCCTTCTGCTTGCGACTCTTCTTTCCGGGACGCGATTCGGTTTCCTGCGTCTTTTGGGCTTTTATTTCGCCGCCATCGAAGGTGGCGGCCAGTTGTTCAAGAAGCGCGCGCTGCTGCTGGTTGAGGTTCTTAGGCACATCTACGCGTGCGACAACCCGGAAATCGCCCCGGCCGGCGCTGATCCCCGTGCGCTGGAGCCGCGGCACGCCCTTCTCCCGCACGCGGAACGTGCGTCCATGCTGCGTGCCGGCCGGGATCTGGAGACGCTCCTCACCCTCCAGTGTCTGAACCTGCACTTCTGAGCCGAGCGCCGCCTGTGCGATGTTCAGTGGTAGCTCGTACACAAGATCGAAGCCGTCGCGCTTCAACACGGCGTGTGGCTTCACCTGGAAGACGACGTACAGGTCGCCGTTGGGGCCGCCCTTGTCTCCGCCTTCTCCCTGTCCGGGGATGCGCATCTCGGTGCCGTCGTCGACGCCTGCGGGCACGGGAACCTGCACATCGCGGACGCGCTGCATGCGGCCATTGCCGCGACATTCGGTGCAGCGATGCTCCACGATTTGCCCTTCACCACGGCAGCGATCGCACGGCATAACGTTGACGAACTGGCCAAAGATTGACTGCTGGGTGCGTCGCACTTCCCCGGCGCCGTTGCACTTGGGACAGCGCACCGGGGGCTTGCCGGGCTCGGCGCCGGTTCCACCGCAGATCAAGCACGTTTCCGAGCGGGGAATTTGAACCTCACGCTCGACGCCGAAGACCGCCTCTTCAAATGTCAGCTCCAGGCGCATGCGAAGGTCGCTGCCACGCTGCGGTCCACGCCGTCCACCCGCATTGGCGCCGAAGAACGTCTCAAAGATGTCGCCGATGTCGCCAAACGGGAATCCCTCCGTGCCACCCGCACCAGCGCCGCGCGGCCCTGCATGGCCGAATTGGTCATACATCTGGCGCTTGCGCTCGTCGCTCAGAACCTCGTACGCCTCCGAGAGCTCTTTGAAGCGCGACTCCGCGTCCGGCTCCTTATTGACGTCCGGGTGATACTTGCGAGCCAGTTGTCGGTAGGACCGCTTGATCTCGTCCGGCTGGGCGTTTCGATTTATGCCCAACACCTGGTAATAGTCGCGTTTGTCGGCCATTCCTACACCGTATCCGCCGGTCCGCCTTCGGTTCCCGCCGTAGCCGCGGCCGGCGTCCCCTCGTCACCTTCAGCCCCGGCGGCGCCGTTGGTGGGTGGCGGTGCCGGCGGCGGCGTACTGTGGCCGGGGTTGAGGTCAATCAGCGCGTCGCGCAGCGTACGCACGGCGTCTCGCAGTTGGTTGGTGTCCTCGGCATCCTGCGCGCCGCGCACGCCAGCGATCTTGGTCTCCACGTCCTGGCGCATCTCTTCGGGCAAACCGTCAGCGATGGTGATAAGGAAACGCTCGCCCTGGTAGACCAGCGCGTCCGCCGTGTTGCGTAGCTCGATCCGCTCGCGCCGCTCCTGATCCTCCGCGGCGTGCTCCTGCGCCTCGGACACCATCCGCTCAATTTCGTCACCGGACAGCTTGCTGGCGCCGGAAACGTTGATGCGCTGCTCCCGGCCGGACTCGCGCTCCTTCGCGGAGACGTTGAGAATGCCATTAGCGTCGATGTCAAACGTTACGTCGATTTGCGGTACACCTCGCGGCGCAGGCGGCAGGCCGTCCAGCTCGAACCGCCCGAGATGATGATTGCGCTCGGCCAGCTCGCGCTCGCCCTGGTAGACCTGGATCTCCACGCGGCGCTGCTGATCGGACGCTGTGCTGAAGGTCTGCATGCGTGACGTGGGGACCGTCGTGTTGCGGTCGATCAGGCGGCTGAAGACGCCACCGAGCGTGCGGATGCCGAGCGAGAGTGGAGTTACGTCCAGCAGGAGAAGATCCGTGACCTCTCCGGTGAGTACCCCTGCCTGCACAGCCGCGCCGACGGCCACAACTTCGTCCGGGTTGACGCCCTTGTGTGGATCACGACCGAACGCGCGCTTGACGAGCTCTTGCACGGCGGGCATGCGCGTCTGGCCACCAACCAGGATGACCTCATCTATCTGATCTGCGGTCATCCTGGCGTCTGCCAGCGCGCGTTTGCATGGCTCGACGGTCCGCTCAAGCAGGTCTGAGACTAGCTGCTCCAGCTTGGCCCGCGTGAGCATCACGTTGAGATGTTTCGGCCCCTTTGCGTCGGCCGTGACGAACGGTAGGCTGACTTCGGTCTCGACGGCGCTAGAGAGCTCAATCTTTGCCTTTTCCGATGCCTCCTTGAGACGCTGGAGCGCCATCTTGTCGTCGCGCAGGTCAACGCCTTGACTGGCCTTGAAACCATCCGCCAGCCAATTGATTATCCGCGCGTCAAAGTCATCGCCACCGAGGTGTGTATCGCCGCTGGTGGAGCGGACCTCGAAGACGCCTTCGCCTATCTCGAGGATGGAGACATCAAACGTCCCGCCGCCCAGGTCATAGACCACCACGCGTTTGTCGCCCTGCTTGTTCAGCCCGTATGCGAGTGACGCCGCCGTTGGCTCGTTGATGATGCGCTTGACTTCCAGCCCGGCGATCTCGCCTGCGTCCTTCGTCGCCTGTCGCTGGCTGTCTGAGAAATACGCTGGCACGGTGATTACTGCCGCCGTGACCGGTTCCCCAAGGTACGCCTCGGCATCGCTCTTTAGCTTCTGAAGGATCATGGCCGAAATTTCGGGCGGCGCGTATTCCTTCCCTTGGAGACGCACGCGCACGTCGCCATTGGGGGAGTCAGCCAGCGCGTACGGGATCAGCTTGCGATCTTGCTCAACTTCGACGTCTGCCATGCGCCGCCCCATGAAGCGCTTAATGGAGAAGACCGTGTTTTCCGGATTCGTGATTGCCTGCCGCTTGGCAATTGACCCCACTAAGCGCTCGCCGCTACGTGTGAAGGCGACCACGGACGGAGTGGTGCGCGCACCCTCCGCGTTGGGGATGACCACTGGTTGCCCACCTTCCAGCACGGCGATGCACGAGTTGGTCGTTCCCAGGTCAATCCCAATGACGCGGCTCACTGGCTCGATCCCTCTCCGGCGCCCGCCACTGGCGCGGCCGGCGCCGCGGCTGGTGGCGTTTCAGCGTCAACGGTGTCGGGGGTCGCACTGGGAGACTCGGGCTTCGGCCCAACTTTGACCAGCGCGGGCCTCAGCACGCGTTCATGCAGCTTGTATCCAGCCTGTAGCACAGCCACCACGTGTGGCGGCCCCTCGCCCTCTTCACGATCCACGCCCTCGTGCAGGCTCGGATCAAACGGCTTTCCCTCAGCCTCAACTTCCGTGAGACCGATCCGCTCAAGCGTGCCGCGTAGCTGTTGGTTGATCATCCCAATGCCGGCCAGCCAGGTTAAGCGGCGGAACTGGCCCGGCAACGATTGCCACGCCCGATCAAAGCTGTCCAGCACCGGCAGAAGCGCTGACACCAACGAGGCGACAGCGAACTTCTCTTGCTCCTCGCGCTCAAACTGCGTGCGGCGGCGAAAGTTGGCCAAGTCCGCCTGTGCCCGCTGCCAGCGATCCAGATTTTCCAGCGCGCGCTTCTCAGCCTCTTCGGTGCGTGACTCAGCCTCTTTGACCTTGCCGCGGGCCTCGTCAAGCTGGCGCTCTAGCTCTTGTACTTCTGCACTCACGACGTTGTCTCTCCAAGTAGTTCAGTCATGATCTGGGCGATTTGTCGCACCGCCGGGACTGCCACGCTATACGAAAGTCGCAGTGGGCCGATCACCCCGACGACCCCGGTCACATCACCTGCCGCGCCGTAGCGCGCCAGAACGAAGGCGCACTCTTTCATCCATTCCCAGCGGTTGTCGCTACCGATCAGAATCTGGATTCCCTCCAGCGCCTGAACGCCTGGCAGCAGCTCGCGCAGCGTTTGCGGTCGCTCGAGCAGTTCTACAATCGCGCGCGCGCGCTCCAAGCGCGCAAACTCGGGCTGATCCAGCAACTCAACCAGGCCATCGTGATAGACGTTGACCGATTCGCTGGCGTCAATCTGCGCCATGAGTGTGAGCACCGCCCGCTGGACAAGATCCTCGTTGGCGCTGAATGGCCCGTCCAGCGTCGCCACCTCGCGCCGCGTCTTGCCACCAAAGAGCGCATTGAGGCGGTTGGACGCCGTAGAGAGGTCTTCCTGGGCGGTCACGTCCGGGAACTGGACGAGCTGCTGTTTAACCGTGCCGTCCATAAGCACGAGCACCAGCAGGCCAAGCCCGTCCTGCATGAGCAGCGCCTCAAAATGCTTTACGCGTGACTCCCGGGTCTTTGGCGAGGAGACAATGGCAGCCGCGTGTACCGACCGCGACAGCACTGTGGCGGCGAGCTGGAGCCACTGCTCGCGCGCCAGCGCCACCTGGTGAAACTGGTGTCGCATAGTCATCTGCTCGGCGCGCGGGATCTGCTGCTGCTCCATCAGGCGCTGCACGAAGTACCGGTACCCGCGCTCAGACGGAATGCGTCCGGCAGACGTGTGCGGCTGGAAGATGTAGCCGTCTGTCTCAAGCTCGGCCATCTCATTGCGCACCGTTGCCGATGACACGCCAAGCCCGTGCTCACGCACCAGCGCCTCCGACGCGACCGGCGCGGCGCTGCGAATGTAATCCTCGACAATCGCCTTCAGGATGCGCTCCTGGCGCTCTGAAAGCGGTCGCTCAAACGGGGGTTGCATGATGGCTCGTGGCGCGGTTCGCGGGGATTAGCACTCTGATGCTCCGAGTGCTAATCAGGTTTGAGAATAGCAAACACCACCAGTGCAGAGAGCAGATTGTGCCCGGCGGCCCCGAATACGGCGCGGGATAGGCCAATGTTGTGTTTAGGCGGTTGCGAACGGGATTTGTGTATCCCGATGTAGCCGAATGTAGCCCAAAGTAGATGGAGTGTAGGGAGTGGCACTGTCTGGTTGGCAACGTGGGTACTCTTGAGGCCAGCGTGGAAGGGACGCTTTACGCGGCTCTCCTCTCTATAGATAAACGGGAATAACGGCCGAAACCAGAAACGGGGCGGCGTTAGGGTAGAGGCAATCCGGCGGCGAGACCGGCGGCGGGACGGGGAGGCATCGCGTTCTGCCTGCATCCCTGCAGCTTTGTCTGACTCTAAATAAGGAGCGAATGAGATGGTAGATGCCGCGGCTCGACGCTAGTACGCCATTGGGTCACGCAGGACAAGCAGTGCTGTACGGAGAATGATTTTTAGGTCCAGCCACAGCGACCAGTTGTCCACGTAATGAAGATCGTACTTGGTTCGCTCATCAATAGAAACGTCACCGCGCAGCCCATTGACTTGCGCCCAGCCGGTGATCCCTGCCTTGACACGCAGGCGGCGCAGGTAGTCCGGCACGGTCTCGCTGAACTGCGCGACGAACATGGGTCGTTCGGGGCGTGGGCCGACCACGCTCATATCTCCCACCAGCACATTGATGAACTGAGGCAGCTCATCAAGCGATAACCGTCGTAGCCACGACCCGAGGCGCGTCCGGCGTGGATCGTCCGGGACGGTCCAGAAACGGCCAGTAAGCGTTTCCGCCTGGTTCACCATGGAGCGGAACTTGATGGCGTGGAACCGCTTACCGTCTTGACCAACACGCTCCTGCGCAAAGAACACCGGCCCCGGCGAGTCCAGCCGCACCAGGAGCGCAAGCAACAGCATGAGCGGCGCCGTCGCCACTAGCACCGCCGCGGAGAACGCCACGTCAAACAGGCGCTTGAGCGTGCGCTGCCACGCCTCAAGCTCAGCCGTGCGCAGCCCCAGAAGCTGGAGACCGCGCAAGTTGACCAGCGACGCCTCAGTCACCAGCATCTGAAACAAGTCCGGGTAGACGCGCACCGCTATGGGCTGGCCCTCGCAGCGGCTCACAATTCCGAGCAACTCCTGATCGTTCAGTGTCGGATCGGCCAGGATCAGCTCGTTTGGCCGGTAGCGGGCCAGCATTGCATCAAGATCCCCGATTTGTCCTACGACGGGAAGGTTGCCAACGGCGGTCGCACCGGCGGGAAGATCGTCATCCAGGAAGCCCAGTACGCGGTAGCCCAGCTCCGGGGATAGTCGGAAATGCTCAGCCACGCGCTGTCCCGCCGCTCCAGCCCCAATCACGAGCGCCGTCTGCACCAGCGCTCCGCGGCGCGCCAGCCCATCCCGCCACAACACCCAGACGTAGCGACCCAGACACGCCGCCAGCGTGCAGAACACCCAGATGTAGCCCAGCATCAAGCGCGAGTAGTCCGGCCAGCCACGCACGGTAAAGGACGAAACCGCCACGGTGATCACTAGCCCAAACAGCGCTGCCGTGGTTAGACGGAATAGTTGGTCAACGATGCTGGTCAGGTTGCGCTTCTGATAGAGGCCGTGCGCCATGAAGGCGCATAAGAAGATGGGGGTGGCGATCAGGAGTAGTCCGGTGTATGCACGCGCGCTGTGATGCTCCTGCGCCGGTGGGATCTCTAGGACAAAGCGCACGTAATAGGCCAGCCAGAACCCGGCGGCAATCGTGAGTACGTCCGAGAGCGCCAGGAACGCGGGAGAGAGCGTGAACTCAATCAGGCGGTGACGGCGTCCCGGCTTGACAGGCGTCTCGAGGTCAGGAAATTCCTCGGAAGGGGTGGACGGCCGATCCGGAGCAGCAATGTGCTGCCCGGCTTGGGCAGAAAGTAGCTCCAAGCTGCGCCGCTCCGCCACGTTTTTCTGTCTTGAAGTCTCTAGCCGCAAATGGTACGGCACATCTCGCGGTCCACTAGGAAACACGCCGCCGTTCCGCCGGACGCAGGCGGTCCGCGACCAGCGCGATGGTGCCCATCACAGCGATCCCGGCGCTCACAAGCGCGTTTTGCGCGGCCGGCGCGGTTGGCGCCTGATGCTTACGGTAGAAGATATACATCGAGCGATAGAACCAGTACGTGCAGCGCAGCGAGCGCGTCTTGCTGCTTTGCCCTTTTAAGTGGAGAACGCGCACCGCCGGAAAGTAGCGCGTCCGCCAGCCCGCGCGCTTCGCCCGCCAGCAGAGGTCCAGGTCTTCGCCGTACATCCAGTAGGTTTCATCCAGCAGGCCAATCTGGTCCAGCACTTCACGTTGGACCAGCATGTACGCTCCGACCACGGCGTCAACGTCATGTTCTTCATCCGGGTCGCGGTACGTCAGGTTGTAAGCGCCGAAGAGCGCGCTGCCTGGAAACAGCTTGGGCAGGCGCAGATAGTGGAAGAGCGCGCTGCGCGGCGTTGGAAAAGAGCGACGCCCGGCCAGATCCAGCTCACCATTACCACGCACTAACTTAGGCCCGAGCACGCCAATTGACGAATCCGCTTCCAGGGCTGCCACCGTGCGTCCAAACGCGTCGGGCGTCACCACCGTATCGGGGTTGAGCAGCAGAAGGAAACGCCCGGACGCCACCCGCAACCCCAGGTTGTTCGCCGCAGCGTAGCCCGGGTTCTCCGGCGCATCAATCACCAAAGTTCGCGTGAATTGTGCGTACTCTTGACGCACCATGGCCGCGCTACCGTCTAACCCGGTGTCAACGACGATCACTTCGAATTGGAACGGAGTCTGGCTCTCGAAGACCGATTCCAGACAGTTGCGGAGCAGGGCGCGGACGTTGTGCGTCACGATCACAATTGAAAGGGTCGGAGTGACACTCGATTCGCTCGCCATTAGGAGGTCCGCCTGTTCCTGATCCGCCATAGCACCCCTACCGGATACCCCAGCATCTTGGCCACGTCACCGGTGAGCCGCACGAGCGGCACAAGTGGCGCCGCCCTGACGTACCCGCCAATGTCTTCAACCTGTTGAGACAAACGGACGAGTGGCGCTTTGAGGTAGGCGAGCCCGCCGCATGTAAGGAGCGTCATAGCGGTTCTATCCCCGCGCGCTACGAGCAACGCTCCCGCGGCATACGTGGCGTATCTGATTGCATGTCGCTTACGCCAAAGACCGGCCTTCCCGTCGCCCCGCGCGTAGCGGAAGTATTGGGTGAAGAACGCAGCCGGTGACGGTCGCGGCCGGAAACGGACGACGGCGCGCGGCACAAATCGCGGACGGAAGCCATTGGCAATCAGCGCGAAGTCAAAGAGCAGATCTTCGCAATAGTCGAGCCATTCCGGATAGCCGCCCGCCTTCTCAAAGGCATTGCGCCGGAAGGAAACGGAACGGCTGGAAGGAAGGAAGCGCGCCGGATCGATCTCCGATACATCCGGTAGCGTGGTCGCGCCCAGCGCACGCTCCCATGCGCCCTCGGGTGCCGCGACAAAGAACCCACTCGTCGCCCACGCATCGGTTTCGCGGCGGAGCGGCGCAGTGAGCCGCTCCAGCCAGGCGGGATGCAGCGCCACGCCCGCATCTGTCGCGGCGATGATGTCATGCGCCGACGTTCGCGCCGCCAAGTTGCGTCCCGCGGAGATGTTGACGCCGGGGGCATCGACGACGACAATGCAACCGGGCGCTGCGCGAAGCGACTCCTGGGTGCCATCGGTCGAGCCGCCGTCCACGATCACCGCCTCGGCTGGTTGCATGGTCTGCCTCGCAAGGGACTGCGTTAGACGTTCAACGCTCTCGCGCTCGTTGAGCACGGTTGCGATCACGCTCACACCGGCGCCGTACCGCTCCCCAAGGCGGCCATACGCCTTCATTAACTTTGGGGTGATGTGGCGCCAATCGTGGGTAGAAATCGCCCGCGCGCGCGCATGCCGCGCCAGGTCATTTCGCCGTGAGCTCTCCAAAAGTAGTGAGGCGACTGCGCTTGCGAAGCCTGACGCGCTGTCTGCAATCAGCGCGTGCCGCCCGTTCTCTACGCCGGTGCCGGATGCGCCGAGCGTGGTAGAGACAAGGGGTATACCCGCGGCCATCGCTTCCAAGACTTTGAAGCGAACCCCGCTGCCCATGCGCATCGGTACGGCGTACACCCAGGCGGCTGCCCTCCGGGCGTCCATCTCCTCCGGCGACAGGGAACCGGTGACCACAACGCCGGCTCCGGACAGGCGCAGCACTTCCGGCGCCGGATCACGTCCGGCTAGTACGAGCTGTACTTCGGGAACAAGCTGGCGTATGCGAGGCAGGATCTCCGTGACGAGCCATTCGCATGCGTCAACATTGGGGCGGTAATCCAGCTTCCCCGAGAACAGCAGTGAAGGCTTATCCGAGGGAGCAGGCGAAGGCATACTAGCGACCTCAACGCCATTTGCAATCACGATTGGCTTTACCCCTGGCGCAATCGCTTCAAGTGCGGACGCATCCTCGGTCGAGACGGCGAGGCAGAGGTCGGCGGCGCAGGCGTACAGCGCCTCGCGCCGGCGCAGACGCTTCGCCTGAATCCACGAGTACAGAGCGCGTGGCCACTTTGCCGGGCGCGCAGCGTCGATCCGTGACGCCGACGCTTGCAGCTCATATTCCGCATTGTGGTCATCGAAGATGAGCATGGGCAGACGCCGCTCAAAGTTGTTCGCTTCCCGGCGCAATGCTCGCGGGCCCAGCAAATAGCCGGCTACTTCAAATCCTTCGAGCTGAACCGCGTCGTAGCGACCTTTCTGCAGGAGACCGTCCAATCGCGCTGCAAACTCGGGCGACCAGAGCCGACGCTCCATGTCCGCCCACCCCAGGAGCAGGTCCCGCAGACGGACGGTGCGCGTCCGCTCGGGCGCTTTCACTATCTCAACTCGCCCGCATAGCCTGGCCAGCTCGCCCGGCACGCTCAGGGCTGCCTCGCCGAACGTGAGCAAGTCAACGGTGTGTCCGGCGGCAGCGGCGGCCAACAGACGGTAGTTCCGCAGGGCCGTGCCCTGCGTTGGAGGCCACGGAATCTGAGGCGTGACGAACAGCAACCTCACTCTGCAAGCGCTTCCTGAAAGATGGCGAACGTTTCGCGAGCGGCACGCTCCCAGGAAAAATCATCTGCTCGCCGCCGGCCATCGGCAATGACGCGCCGCCTCTCGCCTTCGTCCTGCAGCAGGCGGCGCAGCGCCTCCATAATCGATTCCTCGTCGTCTGGGTCGGCAAGCAGCGCGGCGTCGCCTGCTACTTCCGCCATGGCTGACCGGTCGGAGGTGATGACGGCACAGCCAGAGGCCATCGCCTCCAGGATTGGCAAGCCAAACCCTTCCAACAGCGATGGATAGACCAGGCCCACCGCGCATTGGTACAGCCGGGCAATCTCCGGGGCGGGCAGCGGCCCGAGGAACCGCACGCATTCTGCTATGCCAAGGCGACCCGGAAGCGCTCTCACGTCCGGCGCGCCAACCCCGTCGCGGCCCACGATGAGCAACTCCGTCCCGTCGCCTGGCCAGCGACTGCGCAGCATCGCAAACGCGCGAATGATTCGCGCGTGATTCTTCCGTGGTTCTATTGTTCCAACGCACACGAAGTAGGGCCGTCTGGCACCTTCTTTGACCTGCGCCGCGCGCTGCGATGCGAGCGCGGCGAACAGGGGGTCCGGCGCCTCGTGCACCACGCGCAACCGCTGCTCTGAGGCCACACCGTAGTCCAGGAGGTCGCGTCGCGTGGCGTGGGAGACGCAGATGACACGCGCTGCCTGCTGCACGCTGCGGCGGAGACCATCGTAGTAGGTGCGGCTCGCGGCTGCATGGGAATTGGGAACGCGCCAAAAAGCAAGGTCGTGGACAGTGAGGACCGTTTTCCAACCGAGCGGCTGCGCGCAGACGTGGTCGGGCGCGTGTACGAGTGCAGGCCTCAAACGCACCAGCTCCGCCGCAAGCGCCCAACGTTCCAATGGATGATGGGCCGGTGTCAGCAGCGTGGCGCTCGACGGCAGAACTCCGGACAGCGCTCGCTCGCGGTCCTTTTGGTGGTAGGCGACTTGAAGCTCTAGTAGGCCATCTTGAGGCACCAGTGGCGCCATCGCCGTATACAGGTGCCGAAGGTAGCGGCCGATCCCGGTGCGGTTGTAGTGCAGCAGCCGTGCGTCCAGGACAATTCGCGCCGTCACGCGGCCGCCATTCGTGCGCCCGGCGCCTCTTGCGGGTCCAGCGCCACCGCGACCGCCAGCGCTGCGACGACCCAAAGTAGCGTCACGAGATGGGGGAAACGCACGAAGTGGTGGTCCACCATTCCGGCGATGCCCGCGCCGCACAGGGCGGCGCAGAGGCCAAGTAGCAGCCCGTCGTCAACGGAGGCTCTGAGCTGCCGCCGAAACGCGGGCCAAAGCGAGGTGCCCAGGATGGCCCAGCACAAAATGTAGAGTGCCATCGCCGGAAGCCCCGCCCGCTCAGCGACCGTCAGGAACACGTTGGAGACGCCCAGCGTGAACTCAAGGTCAACCGATGGCCATCCCCCTCCCCACCCAACGCCAAACCATGGATGGTTTGCAATCACGGCCAAGGCGTTTTCTATCTCTCCGATCCGCATGGACGACGCGCGGTCCTGTGCCCGCAGACCGGCGAAGAGGTGGCCTGTGAACCGGGCCGCGCCGGGCGTGAACGCCGCGCCCACGGCCGCGAGCGTGAAGGCGAGCCAGAGAAAGCGGTAACGCAGTCCGGCTACCGCGAGCAGGCCACCCGCCAACCCCAGCCAGGAGCCTCGAGATTCGGTCAGCAGCAGGCAGAGGCTAATCGGCGCGAGCGCCGCGGCGGCCCAGGCGCGCGGAACGCACGGACGTTGAGCCACTAGCTGCGTGGCGGCAATGGCGCCCGTCACCATCAGAAGCACTCCGAGCATATTGGGGTCAACCGCCGTGCCGGTGGCCCGCAGCAGTTCCGTGTCCGGCCGGTACCGCAGCACCGAATCGCCCGAGGGATACCCAAGCGTCGCAAGCGCCGCCAGCGCACGATAGGCTATGTGTCGTGGCGCGAAGTACAGCGCGATCCCTACCAGTGCCTGGATCGACGCCAGCACCACCAGCGCAACTGTGATGCGTTTCGCATGGCTGTGGCCGTGAACCAGGCTTACCACCGGCAGGAATGCGATGTGCGCCGCCACGAGCTTTATGAAGGTCCGCGCCGTTTCGTCTGGCCGTAACGGGTCCGGCGAAAAAACGTACGCGACGATCCACGCGAGCATCGCAGCCACCAGCGCAACCCCGGTAGCGGTTATCCGGACGGAAGAGCGCCCCACTGCTGCCCGCGCAAGCCACACCACAAGGAGCGTTCCTGTCGCCAGATCCAGGAGCGTGGGTGCGACCCCCAGGCGCACGGGAACCACGCCAAACGGGAGCAGCACGACTACCGCGAGCAGTGCTGTGAGCGCAACCTGCCACCGGCGCAGCGCCCACACGCCTGCCGCACCACCCACCACGCCTCCGGCGACAATGAACGGCGAGCGCTGCGCGCCATACCACCCACCCGCCGCGCTCAGCAGTGCTGCGAGTACTAGTAGTACGGGGGACCGCCACACGCGGGCGGCGAGGTAGCGCGACGACGGAGCTAGCCCGGACGCGGTCATGCGCTATGGCGCGTCGTCGCCGTTTGCCTCGAATGGGTCGGGCGCGTCGTACTCTTCTTGCGTGATGAACGCGCCACCCTCGATCTTCTGCTCGGTCAAGATGCGGCGGCCGTCGAAGTGGAGGTCAACCTTGATGCGCCGAAAGCAGCCGTGGCCGATCACTTCCTTGTGTACGAAGTAGGAAGCGGGAAGATCACCGCCGTCAAACTCAGCCGAAAGGTCGTGCTCCCGATTGACGCGAACTCGGATCTTTTCATCGCACTGGGTGCACTGAACATAGAGCCAGAACGCGTTCGCGCCAGCACTCGCGTCTGCCGGACGATCGCCGCGACCCAGCAGCGACCGGGCCAGCCTCCCGAAGAAGGACATCGAGACAGTGTAACGAGGGGCCCCTCAAGTGAGGCGCGTAAGAAGCTGCTCGATCGACTCTAGTGGCACGCGGCGCTGTGCCTGGATCCGCCGCCGCCGCCGCAGCGCCGCTGGCAGAAGAAAAAGGCTGGCCAGGTAGCCGCGTATTCGCGCCCGCGCGGCTGGCTCACGTGCATGTTGCAGCGCCTGGAGGATGATGACGCCCTGTTCGCGCGCAACGTGACGCCAATGTCTTCTTAGAAGCGGCCCAGGAACGTCGCTAATCAGCACCAGGGGGAAGTTCCGGCCGCAGAAGTAACTCGGGCGAATGTCTCCGCTGGTCGCGCTGATCATATGGTAGACGCGGGCCTCTGGCACAAAGCGGCAGCGGTAGCCTCGTAGCTGTAGCCGCCAGCTCAGATCGGTGTCCTCCAAATAGGAGACCAGCCACGGATCAAAGCCGCCGACCTCCTCTAGGGCGCTTCTCCGGTACGCTGCCGCTCCGCCGCTTGCGCCGAAAACGTCAAGGCGAGAGTCAAAGCGGCCGTCATCCAGCGACCACGCTCCGAAGTTGATCGGCACGCCGCCGGTTGAGTATCCGTCGCCCGCCGACTGCAAATGATCGCGGCGGTCGAACAAGAGGAGCTTCGACGCCGTGGATCCGAGCGACTGGTCATGCTCCAGCGGCGCTACGAGCGCCGCCAGCCATCCGGGTTCCGGCTCGGTGTCGGTGTTCAACAGGGCAACGATCTCACCGTGAGAGGCGCCGATGCCGGTGTTGATCGCGCCGGCGAAACCCGTGTTCCGTTGATGGCGCACGACGCGCACCCACGGGTACCGTTCGGCAAGGAGCCGGGCTGTGCCATCGGTGGAAGCGTCGTCAACGACTAAGGTTTCGTCCGGCTGGCGCGTCTGCGCCGCCACCGCACTCAGGCAACCCGGCAATAACGATTCGTTGTTGAAGGCCGGGATAATTAAGCTCACGCGCAGGCGGGATGGATTCGCCGGGTCTTTCATTACAGACGCGCTCAAGAGTGCTCGGCGTCCTCGAGTGTGATGACCCAGGCACAGAGCCACGCCATGAGCAGCGTTGCGCCCGCAACGGCAGCAAATTGTCTGGGCGTCAGCCCGGCATCAACGCTGAAAACGGTCAACATGACCAGCATGCCAGACGCCAAGATCGCCCAGCCCACGAGCAGCGGTCTTCGCTGGTACCAACCCCGCAAGCGGCGCACGCTGGGCATTCTAACCCTGATATACTGAGTTTGTTCTTCCTCACCAGCCGAGGTGGCGGAACTGGCAGACGCGCTAGGTTGAGGGCCTAGTGGGCTATCCATGCTCGTATGGGTTCAAGTCCCATCCTCGGCACTACATGAATGAGTGATGCATTCCTACCGGGTTGCATCACTCATTCTGTTTGGGGCGGTTAGCTCAGCTGGTAGAGCACGGCGTTTACACCGCCGGTGTCGGGGGTTCGAGCCCCTCACCGCCCACCTGGTTGGTACACTCTGGCTGCTCAATAGCAGTGCAATTGAGCATGCCGAGATAGCTCAGTTGGTAGAGCATGCGACTGAAAATCGCAGTGTCCACAGTTCGATTCTGTGTCTCGGCACCACAGTTTCAGAGAGGAATCGCCTATTTGAGGCGGTTCCTCTGCGTTAGAGGTGGAACTGGCCCCTGTAGGCTGAC
>Ga0136611_10000423_pt1 | contig 27377 bp, 21 predicted proteins | sample AntDrymUQ2232306_2_FD_106645 | JGI IMG/M metagenome (GOLD analysis project Ga0136611, IMG submission 106645) | Polar desert sand microbial communities from Dry Valleys, Antarctica - metaG UQ223 (23.06) | ecosystem: Environmental > Terrestrial > Soil > Desert | place: Antarctica: Dry Valley...
ACCGGCCGCGACGCCCGCAGCTCCCGCGCCCGCACCTGCGGTGTCACCGATCGAGACGGTGCTCGCCTACCTGCAGCAGCAGGTCGGCAAGCCGTACAAGTTCTATACAGCGGGTCCCGAGACCTTCGACTGCTCCGGCCTCGTGCGCGCGGGCTATCTCCAGGTCGGGGTCAAGCTCCCGCACTACAGCGTGCTGCTTTCCCGCATGGGCACCGCCGTCGACTGGACCGTCGAAGACATCCGCGCCGGAGATCTGATCTTCACGTTCTCCTCGGCGTCACCGGGCGCGATCGGTCACGTCGGCGTCGCGATCGACTCGAAGCGATGGATCCAAGCCGCCGGCACCGGCGAGGTCGTGCGGATCAGCCCGCTGCCGAAGTCGATCCAGGCCGTCCGCCGCGTCCTCTGACGCAGCGGCGCCCGTCGGTGCGCGAGGTGGGGAACCACCACACGTCCACCGTGCGGAGGTTCCCCACTTCGCGCGACGCGGCGCTCGCCTCTTAGAAGACGTACCCGGAGACGTCGATGACGAAGTGGGTGCTGTTGACCCCGGCGGTCACCTTCACCTGGCCGAGGCTGTCGACGGCCACCGTGGTGTCGGCCCCCGTGATCGCGTTCGTCTCGTACCAGTTGACGCTCGCCGTGGCCGGCGGGTTCGCGAGCGCACCCGAGTAGATCTTCAGGAACCCGGCGTTGACCGGCTGGTCGACGGTGATCCGCAGGATCACGGCCGTGGCGCCCGGGGGCACGGCCATCTGCGTGGCGCCTGCGCCGTTCACGCCGTTGGCGACGCTGATCGTGCGGGTCTCGTCGGCGTTGATCTTGCCCGTCGTCAACGTTCGCGAGTCGTACACCCGCAGCGATTCGTTGAGGAGCTGGATCGTCCCGCTCACTGTCGAGCTCGACGCGAGCTGACCTCGAACGGCGCCGCCCGGGAACTCACCGGTGTGGACGTTCACGTAGAAGCCGGCGGGATTGCCCGCGATCTCCGTCGCCAGGGCCGGCGTCGAGATGATGCACCCAGCGGACGTCGGGTTGGGCAGCTGCGACGAGAAGTCGACCACGACGGGTCCGGCCACTCCGCGGACGCCGCGATGGACGTGAGCTGCGGTCGCCGTCGCGAGGTTCGCGACCCGCAGGTCCCAGCAGACCTCGCCGCTCACGGTGTCGATCGTGACGGCTGCTGCGCCCGTGCCGTCGGGGTCTCCCGGGTTCGGCACCTCCTCGGCGCCGCCGATCAGCTGCGCCACGAACGGCTTCGCGATCGCTGCGGCGAGCTTGCCGCTGCCGACGGTGGTGCGTGCGTTCCCGCTCGCGAGCGAGGGTGTGAGTACGGCCAGTGCGAGCATGCCGAGCCCAGCCCAGCCCCGAGCGCGGCTGCCTTGGTGCTGTTCCTCATCGTGTGGGATCTCCTTCGTTGGATGTTCACGGCTCCTCCCCGACAGCGGACTGTAAACCTGTCCGGCCGATCAGCGCGCGAGCTGGCGCTTCATCGCATCGGCCAGCTCCTCGGCGGCGAACTCGTATCCGGCAGCGAGCGGGTGGAAGTTGTTCGAGGGGCCACGACGGCGGCGACGAGCGCCTTCGATCGGGTCCCGCGTGGGCTCAGGCCGCCTCGCCCGTTCCCGCCAGCGCGGCGACGTCGATGCGGTAGAGCTCGGCGACGTTCGACGACAGGATGGCCGTCTTCTGCTCGTCCGTCAGGTCCTTCGTGTGCTCGGCGAGCATCTCCTGGCTCCACGGCCACGTCGAGTCCGAGTGCGGGAAGTCGTTCGCCCACATCAGCCGGCGCCAGTTCATGTCGTCGACCTGGCGGAACGCGGACCAGTCGTCCTGGAACGTCGTGTAGATGTTCTCGGCGAAGTACTCGCTCGGCAGCTTCGACAGTTCCTGGCCCGGCGGGAGCCAGAAGCGGTGCCGCTTGTACGCGTGATCCATCCGGTACATGAAGTGCGGCACCCAGCCGGCGTCGGCCTCCGCGCACACCACTTTCAGGTTCGGGTGGCGCTCGAACACGCCACCCATCACGAGCATCGCCATCACGTCCTGGCAGCCGCGGACGATGCTGAGGAAGCCGGCCATCTTCGGGCCGCGTGTCTTCTCGCCGCGCATCGTCAGGATGTGGAACGACAGCGGGAGCCGGAGATCGATCGCCGCCTCCCAGAACTCGTCGTAGACGGGTGAGTCGTAGTCATCGACGCCCGGCTCACCGGGGAGCATCACGCCGCGCAGGCCGAGGTCGGCGATCTTCTGCAGGTCGTCGATGCCCTCCTCCGGGGTGCGCATCGCGCTCTGCCCGAGGCCGAGGAGTCGCTCCGGGTGCGCAGAGCAGAACTCGGCGAGCCACCGGTTGTACGCCTCCATGCACGCGCGCTTGTAGTCGAGGTCCGAGAGGTTGCAGATGATCATCCCGATGCTCGGGTAGATCACCTCGGCGGCGACGCCGTCGCGCAGCTGATCCGCCATCCGCGCCTGCGGATCCCAGCCGCCGCGATGCAACTCGTCGAAGCGGGCCCCGGACGACTTGATGTCCTCCGGCCGCTTCCCCGCGGCGGCAGCGGTCGACAGCGACAACGGCCGCGACATGCCCTCGACGACGAAGACCTCGCCGAGCTTCTCGTGATCGATCACCTTCGGCGCACGGTCGCGGAACGCCGGGTCGATGTAGTCGGTGTAGGTGTTCGGCGGCTCGGTGATGTGCGAGTCCGCCGAGATGATCGGCGCGGTGATCACCCGCTCCGGCAGGCCGGATGCGCCCGTGGTCGTGTCGATCTCGGCGGTCATGACTGCGCTCCTCTCACGAGCCGACCCGGCAGCTCGCCGGTGGCCTTCCCGTTCGCATAGGTCTCCACGCCGGCGACGAACGTGTGCAGGTATCCGTCCACGCGCTGCAGGAGCCGCTTGCCGCCGGCGGGCAGGTCGAACGACAGCTCCGGCGAGTGCAGCGTCAGCGCGTCGACGTCGATCACGTTGATGTCGGCCCGTAGGCCCGGCGCGAGCAGGCCGCGGTCGCGCAGTCCGACGGTCTCCGCAGTCGCGCGAGTCTGACGGCTGATCAGCCAGCCGACGTCGAACTTCGGCCCGCGGCTGCGGTCCCGCCCCCAGTGCGCGAGGAGCGTCGTCGGGAAGCTGCCGTCGCAGATCGTCCCGACGTGCGCACCGCCGTCGCTCAGCCCGGGGACTGCGTTCGGGTGCGACAGCATCTCGCCGACGGCATCCAGGTTGCCGTCGACGTAGTTGAGCACCGGGATGTAGAGCAACGCCCGCCCGTCCTGCTCGAGGAACAGGTCGTAGAGCAGATCGAGCGGGTCGATCCCCTGGCGTGCCGCAAGGGCAGCGACGCTCGACGACGGGTCCGGCTCGTAGTCGGGCTGCTCGCCGAGCGGGTAGATCCGGCTCGGGTCCGCCGCCGGTGAGTCGGGGCGCATCTTGGCGCGCAACTCGTCGACGATCGCCTCGCGCACCTCGGGCTTGCGCAGCTCGGCGACGAGCGCGGGCAGCGGCAGCCGCCCGCGCTCGTTGATCCGCAGGAACGTCGGCGTCCGGGCGATCGGGTTCACCGACGCCTGCAGTCCGATGAGGATGCCGATCGCTCGTGCCGCCACCTGCGCGCGCATCTCGAGCCCCTCCGCGTTCGCCTCGGCGAAGGCGTCGAGGAGACGCCGGTACTGCAGCGGGCGGCGTGCGTGCTGGGCGAGCGAGAGCGACAGCGGGCGTCCCGACTCCCCCACCATCATCCGGAACGTCTCCAGCTCCTCGTCGAAGTCGACGAGGTCCGAGACGACCTGCAGCACGCCCTTGTCCGTCCGCCCGATCGCCCGGGCGATGCCGACGAGCTCGTCGCGAGCCGCGGTCAACGTCGGCGTCGGCTCGCCGCGGCTCGTGCGGTGGTTGATCGTGCGCGAGGTGGTGAACCCGAGCGCGCCGGCCTCGATCGCCTGCGCGGCGATCCGACCCATCTCCTCGATCTCGTCGGTGCTCGCCGGCTCGCGGTTCGCCCCGCGCTCGCCCATCACGTACAGCCGGAGCGCGCCGTGCGGCACCTGAGCGCCGACGTCGATGTCGTGCGGCCGGCGCTCGACCTCGTCGAGGTACTCGGCGAACGACTCCCACTGCCAGCTGAGGCCCTCGTGGAGCGCGGCGCCGGGAATGTCCTCGACACCTTCCATCAGCTCGATCAGTCGATCCCTGTCACTTGCGCGCACGGGTGCGAACCCGACGCCGCAGTTGCCCATCACGACCGTGGTGACGCCGTGCCATGCGGACGGCGCGAGGTGCTCGTCCCACGTCGCCTGACCGTCGTAGTGCGTGTGGATGTCGACGAAGCCGGGCGCGATGACGGCGCCGTCCGCATCGATCGTTCGGTCGGCGGTCCCTTCGACGTCGCCCACCGCGGCGATGACCCCGTCGCGCACCGCGACGTCACCGTGGCGCCCCTCGCCGCCCGAGCCGTCGATCACCAGACCGTTGCGGATCACCAGGTCGAACTGCGCCATCGTTCCCCCTCAGGTCGAGCTGCGTCGAACGTCGCCAACCTACTGCCGGCGCCGAGACGCGTCGAAGTTCCGCTCGGCGCCCACCGTGCTGTGGGCGTGACAACGATGCGGTCAAAGCGAGTCGGCGAAGCCCTTGATGTCGCGGATGGTCGCCGCGTAGACGTCCGGCATCGCGCCCTGGAACAGGCAGTCCCCGGCGTGGCAGGTGCCGTTCACGGTCCTCGCGACGGCGGAGACACCCGCGTCGAGCAGCTTGCGGAAGTAGGCGAGGCCCTCGTCGCGGAGCGGGTCGAGCTGGTTGACCGAGATCACGTGCGGCGGCAGACCCTCGAGGTCGGACAGCTGCGCGTGATACGGCCATGCGAGCGGGTTCGTCGCGTTGTCGCCGTTCGGGTCGTACAGCTTCGCGAGCGCGCCCATCTGGTCACAGGCGAGGAAGTAGCCGTCGTTCTCGTAGAGCGAGGGAAGCCTCGGGTCACGCGTTGCGTAGGCGTTGGAGATGTACGGGCACTGCGCGTACACGCCGGCGATCTGACCAAGCATCCCGTCCTGCTTCGCCTTCAGCACGGTCGCGAGCGAGAGGTTGCCGCCGCCGGACTCGCCGGACACGACGATCTTCGAGATGCCGAGCGACGCCCCGTTGTCAGACATCCAGCGCAGTGCGGAGGTGCAGTCGTGTAGCCCGGCCGGGAACGGGTACGGCCCGTGCTTGCCGCCTCCGTTACGGAACTCCACGCCGACGACGACGAGTCCGGCGGCGGCGAGGTCGTCACGCCAGCGGTGGTATCCGGCGCCGGCGGCCTCGAGCAGCACCATGCCGCCGCCGTGCACGTGCAGCAGACCCGGCAGCGGCGTCTCGACCCCCGCAGGGCGATGGATGTAGAGCGTGATGTCATTGCCGTCGATCCCGCGGATCACCTCGATGCTGCGGTCGACCCCCTCGACCGGCGCCAACTGCGTCGCGAGCATCCCGAACAGCATCTCGAAGCCCTCCTCCGATGCGGAGCAGTACTCGTGCAGCGCGTCCATGGTCGATGCCGAGGTCACCGGCGACGGCTCCGCGAGCGCGCCCAGGCCGAGTGGCACCAGCGCGGCCACCATCCGCGGGTCGGCTCGTGGGTCGTCCTGCAGCGCCATCGTGGGTGTCCCCAGTCGCCCGGGCAGGATCGGTGCGCTGTCGACGCTCATGTCGCGTTGCCCCTTCACGCCGCGATGCGGGTGCTGCGGCGTCGCGCGACAGTACTGCGGTCGGCGGCAGGGCGGTGACGGCCGCGAACCGGACGAGGGACGCCGCGCGTCGTGCTGACAAGAAGGGCGCTGTCAGGAAGTCGTGCACTTCCGGTAGCAGCTTCCTGACAGCGTCTCCCTTGGTCATCCGCTGAGGGCCGGGATCACTTCGGCCGCGAACCGTGCCGTCGCGGCGCGCGCTCGATCGCGGTCCGCGCCCATCGTCGGTCCGCTGACGACGAAGCGGTCGACGCCGAACGCGGCGAGCTCGCGCAGCCGCTCGACGCACTGGTCCGCCGAGCCGACGATGCCGAAGCGGTCGATGAAGTCGGGCGGCATCCGCTCGGTCTGCGGCGATCCGACCTCGGTGTGATGGTGCATGTCGTACGCGCCGTGCAGGTCGACGAGGACCTTCTGCTGGCCGGCGCCGACGGGCGTGCGGACCTCGCCGTCCATCACGGAGAAGCGAGCGAACGTGGCGAGCCCGCCGGCGATCATCGAGCGTGCAGAGTCGAGGTCGGGATCGCAGACGACGTTCACGTACGACCCGATCGCGACACCGTTCGGGTCGAGACCGTGCTCGTCACGAACCCGCCGCACGTGTGTCGCGGCCCACGCGACGCGAGCCGGGTCGGCGCCGACGGCGAGCATCACGCGGTCGGCGTACAGGGCAGCCAGGCGCAGCACGCGCGGGCCGGTGGCGGCGACCTCGACCGGCACCGGAGCGAGATCGCGCGGCAACCACTTCAGCCGGCTCGTCGACGGCGTGTCGGCGAGTCCGAGCGACTCGACCGGCCGCACGCCGGCCGGCATGTAGCGCGCGAGCTCGTCGAACGGCACCTCCTCGTTGCGCAGGAACGCACGCACGATGCGGACGTAGTGCTCGAGCATCTCCGCCGGAACCGGCGCCGACCCCAAGTGCGCGAGCGCGGAATCGCCGCGGCCGATTCCGAGCACCATCCGCCCGCGCGACGCAACCTGCAGGCTCGCCACCGCCGCAGCCGTCGCTGCGGGATGACGCGTGGCCGGGTTGGTGACACCGGTGCCGAGCTTCAGACGCTCCGTGGCTGCGGCCGCGAGCGTCAGCCCGACGTACGGATCGCCGGCGAGGTTCTGCGAGTCGACGACGAGCATGCCGTCCCATCCGGCGGACTCGGCTCGCTCCGCGCTCCGCGCTGCGGCGGCCGGCGCCGCCACTCCCATCGTCCACAGCTCGACGCTCACGCGGCGACGAGGTGCCTCGCGGACGCGCCCATCAGGCTGAGGAAGTTGTCGCTGTAGAAGGCCTGACGGACCTCCTCGGGCGCGTCGCCGAGGCTGCGCTCGAAGCGCTCGATCGGCCGGCGGCCACCCTCGACGTGCGGGTAGTCCGAGTTGAACATCGCGACCTCGGGGCCGGCCTGCTCGATGATCCAGCCGACGTCCTCCGTCGGGTACGGGGTGAACTTCATCTGCCGGCGGACGTAGTCGCTCGGGCGCAGCTCCAGCGCACGAACGCGCTCCTCGTGCCTCACGAAGGCCTCGAACGCGCTCTCCATCTGTCGCATCCAGCTCGGCACCCAGATCGCTCCCTGCTCGATGACGCCGACCTTCAGCTCGGGGAAGCGGTCGAACACGCCGTCGAAGACCATCGTCGCGAGCGTCTGCATCGGCGGGAACGGGATCGCCATGTAGTCGACCGAGCGGAAGTTCTCCTCGCCGCCGTGGAAGTCGGGTGGGATCGGCAGTCCGGTGACGAAGTAGCTCTTGTCGATGAGGTCGCCGGTGCCGCCGACGTGGAAGACGATCGGGATGCGCGCCTCCTCTGCGATCGCCCACACCGGGTCGAGGCTGCGATGGCTGGGTGAGTGACCCTTCGGGCAGCCGCTCGCGATCAGCAGCGCGGCGGCGCCCATCTCGACCGCCTCGGCGGCCATCGCCCGTGCGCGGCCGAAGTCGGCGAGCGGCACGTACAGGGTCGACAGCAGGCGCGGGTCGACCGAGCAGAAATCGATCATCCCGCGGTTGTGCGCGCGGGCGGCGCCGTACGCGAGGTCCATGTCGTCCCCGTGCTCCCAGTCGCGCAGGCGTCGGTTGTGGAACGTGTTGAACACGAGCTGGCTCGAGAACCCGAGCAGGTCGAGCGCGCGGGGGCGGTCCTCCGGGCGGAACGATCCGGTGGCCGCGAAGTTCTTGCGCGCCATGATCTCCTCGGCCTCGCGTGCGCGGTACTCGTCCGACGCATGACGCTCGGCGAGCCGCTGGAACGTCGTCGCGAGGTCCTGCTTCTGCTCCTCGACGTCACCCGTCTGCCTCAGCTCGTTGCCGCCGCCGAGATCGAGCGGGCGGACCTTCTCGCGCACGCTTGGGTCGGCGTAGTCCTGCAGCCACGTCGGTGTCTCCATGATGTGCGCATCGGCATCGTGCACCACGCGCCCGAGCTGGTTGTACGGCATGCGCGGACGGTAGCACCGGGTCCGTTTGCGATCCCTGCCGCTTGGGTACTTCGCACCCATGAGCCCGACCGAACCAGATCCGTCCGCAGAGCCGACGCCGGACGGCGCGACCGTCGATCCCGACTCGCCCGGTCTCGCCGCGACGAAGCCGCTCGACGACCCGTCCCGCGGAGACGCGGAGCCGAACGAGCCCGCCTGAAACGCCGACTTTCTGGCGTCTGTGAGCGGCAAACCGCGCTGTGATCACAAAGGTCGCCCCTTTGGCACGGATGGGCACACGCCGGCGCGTACGTTGGCGCAGTAGGACGCGACGAACCGGGACCGGTTCTCGGCACTGGACGCGCGCGCGGCGATCGTGTACGACATCGGCGACGGACGCGTGCTGCGTCGCTATCGCAGCATCGACGGGCGCGACCGCAACCCGCATGATCTCGTGCATGAGGCGGAGGCGATGCGCTGGGTGCGCAGCCACGGCGTCGCTGCGCCGGAGGTGTTCGACGTCGACGGCGGCGATCTCGTGATGGAGCGGATCGAGGGGCGGTCGCTGCTCGCCGGTCTGGCGACGAAGCCGCATCGACTGCCTGCCGCCGGGCGGGTTCTCGCCGACTTCCACCGATCAACTCGATGCAGTCCCGGCTCCCGACTTCCTGCCGTGCACCTACCCGTCGGACGTGGCGAGCGTGCCCGTCGGCGTCGTCCACGGCGACCTCCACCCGGACAACGTGATCCTCTCGCCCGAGGGCCCGGTGCTCATCGACTGGACGAACGCGTGCGCCGGCGACCGCGGCGCAGACCTCGCGCAGACGTGGATCATCCTGCAGCATCTCGGGCTCCCGGACGGACGGCTGATGCGCGTTGCGGAGACGGTGGCGCGTCGCGTCCTGCTGCGGTCCTTCCTCGGCGGGGTCGATCGGGAGCGTGCTGCGTCGTGGCTGGCGCGGGTCGCGACGTCGCGGCTCGACGACCCGAACATGAAGCCCGCCGAGCGCGAGCGGCTCCGCGTCGTCAGCGGCCGGTGAACGAGGCCGGCCGGCGCTCGAGGAACGACGCGACTCCCTCACGGTGGTCGTCGCTGCGGAAGCAGGCGGCGAGCGCGGTCGTGTGCCGCCCCATGTGCTCGTCGACGGACGACGTGGCGCCGGCGTAGACGAGCTGCTTGATCAGCTTCGTGCTGTGCGGCGAGCCGGCCGCAACCGCCTCGGCGAGCTGCTGCGTCCGGTCCGCCAGCTCCTGCGGCGCGACGACGTCGAGGAGGTATCCGAGCCGCAGCGCCTCCTGCGCGTCGATGATCTCGCCCGTGTAGAGCAGGCGCAGCGCGTTCTGCAGCCCGACGATGCGCGGCAGCAGCCACGTGCCGGCGCCGGTGTCCGGCACAAGGCCACGGTGGACGAAGTTCCATCCGAAGCGGGCGTTCGTCGACGCGAGCCGGAGGTCGCACTGCGACGTGAACTCTGCGCCCATGCCGACGGCCGGCCCGTCGATCGAGCAGATCGTCGGCTTGGCGGATTGCACGATCGGCCACCACTTGTCGTGCTCCTCCGACGTGCCGCGCAGCCCGCGGGTCTCGCCCGGGATCGTCGCGAGGTCGCCGAGGTCCGTGCCAGCGCAGAACGCGCCGGGGACGCCGGTGACGACGAGGACGGCCGTGGACTCGTCCGCACTCGCCTCACCCACCGCCGCGATGAAGTCGCCGAGCATCGCGTACGTCATCGCGTTGCGCTTCGCCGGCCGGTCGATCGTGATCGTGCCGACCCGGCCACTGGTCTCGTACCTGATGAGCTCGGACATGCGTCGACGGTAGACCGGCCTGCGTCGTGGCATCGGAGCGGGCGTGGTCGGCTTGCGGCTGCGGCGCCTTGCTTGGCCGGCACTCGAGTGCAGGAACCATGCTCTCGAGGGTGGCGGTGGAGCGGGCCGACGGATCGTGCGGCCGTTTCTCACGGACCGTGGTCATGGCGCGGCCGCCTCAGCGCCCGTACTCGCTTGTGTCCCGACGAGAGCACGCTGGACGTGCTGTAGCCGGGACACGGAGCACCGAACGGCATCACGCAGCGCGGCCGCACCCGCAGGAACGCCCGAGTCACCACCTCCGGAGCATGGGTCGGCGGTACGGAGCCCGGAACGAGCGGCCGCACCCCGCAGAGTGCCCGACCCACCACCTCCAGAGCATGGGTGTCGGTATGGAGCCCGGCAGGAGCGGCCGCCTCCGCCACCGGAGCCGTCATCCGGGTCCACCGTGTGCTCCGAACTCCTCTGCACATCGTCGGGCATGCGCGACATGGTGCGCGTCCGACGTCCATCACACAAGGGGAGTTCATGCAGACCAGGAGATGGATCAAGAACGCAGCCGCCGGTTGCGTCACGGCGTTGGTGGCGGGGGTGCTCGCCGTCGGCGGTGGCTCGGTCCCGCAGGCCGGCGCCGCGGCGCCTCCTGCACCGCTCGTCGCGCTGACGGCGAGCAGCACACTGCTCCGCTTCGATGCGGCCACGCCCGGCGCCGTCTCCACGCCGGTGGCGATCACCGGGCTGCTGCCCGGCGAATCAGTCGTCGGCATCGACGTACGTCCCGCAACCGGTGAGTTGTTCGGTGTCGGGGTGACGGGCTCGAGCGGTCGGGTCCTCCGCATCGATCCCGGCACCGGCGTGGCGACGCAGATCGGCGCGACCCCCTTCTCGGTCGCACTCACGCCCGGCGCCACCTACGTCGTCGACTTCAACCCGGTCCCCGACCGCATCCGCTTCACGCGGTCGGGTGTGGGTGGCGAGAACCTGCGGCTCAACCCGGACACGGGTGCGCTCGCCTTTACCGACACCCCGATCAGTGGCGGCTCGGTGATCGGTGCTGCGTACGACCGCAGCGTCCGTGGCGCGACCGTCACGACGCTGTATGCGATCAACGACGTCGACGATTCGCTCGCCACTGTCGGCGGCCTCAACGGCGCGCCGACGCCGAATGGTGGCGTCGTCACGCCGCTCGGTCCGCTGGGCGTGGTGATCGACCCCAGCTCGACGATCGGCTTCGACATCGCTCCGTCCGCAGCGCCGCTCGGCAACGCATACGCCGCACTGCGCGTCGGCGGCACGTACCAGATCTACACCGTCAACCTCTCGACCGGCGCCGCGAGCGCGCAGGGCACGATCGTCGGTGTCCCCTCGATCACCGACATTGCGGTCCTCGCCGTGGTTCCCCCGTCACCCCTCGTCGCCCTCACCGGCGCGAACACGTTGCTCCGGTTCAACGCCGCGACGCCCGGCACAGTCGCCGCTCCGATCGGGATCACTGGCCTCCAGGCCGGCGAGACCATCGTCGGCATCGACTTCCGGCCGGCCACCGGTGAGCTGTTCGGCGTCGGTGTGACCGGCACCACCGGCCGCATCTACCGCATCGACGTCACGACCGGTGTCGCCACCGTCGTCGGGGCCGCTCCGTTCTCGACGACGCTGCCTGCCGGAGCCACGTACTCGGTCGACTTCAACCCGACGGTCGACCGGATCCGCTTCACGCAAGCAGGCGCCGGCGGGGTGAACCTCCGACTGAATCCGAACAACGGCACGCTCGCCGCGACCGACACGCCGATCTCCGGTGGCTCGATCATCGGTGCTGCCTACGACCGCAACGTCGCGACCGCAACTGTGACGACGCTCTACGCGATCAACGACGACAACGACTCGCTGGCGACGATCGGCGGGCTCAACAGCACGCCGTCGCCCAACACCGGTGTCGTCACGAATGTCGGCCCGCTGAACGTCGTCATCGACCCGGCGACGACGATCGGTTTCGACATCGCCCCGTCCGCAGCTCAATTCGGTGTCGCATATGCGGCCCTCCGTGTCGCCGGGACCTACCGGATCTACACGGTGGACCTGATGACGGGCGCCGCCACGGCCGGAGGCGCCATCGCCACCGGGGCCGCGACGATCCTCGATCTCGCAGTTCCGGCACAATTTGCAGAAGGTGGCTCGCAGTTCACGCCGCTGACGCCGACGCGTGTGCTCGACACTCGTAACGGGACGGGAGCCCCCGCCTCGAAGCCCGGCCAGGGCGCAATCGTGGAGGTCCAGGTCACCGGCGGTGCAGTGCCCGCCAACGCGACCGCAGTGGTGTTGAACATCGTCGGCACCGAGGCCACCGCCGACGGCTTCCTCACCGCGTTCCCGACATGTGAGGATCGGCCCCTCGCAGCGAACCAGAACCTGGTCACCGGTCAGACCCGCGGCAACCTCGCAACGGTCAAGGTCGGCACGGGCGGCAAGGTCAGCATCTACACCCAGTCCGGCACGCACCTCGTCGCCGACGTGTTCGGCTACTACGCAGCTCCGACGGGCACGGCCGGCCGCTTCACGGCGCTTTCACCGGCCCGTCTGCTCGATACCCGGGAGACCACCAAGGTGGGGCCCGGCGGCACGGTCGACGTGCAGGCCGCCGGCAACGGAGGGGTTCCCGCAACGGGCGCCACCTCGGTCGTCATCAGCTTGTCGGCGACGGAGGCCACGGCAGCCGGGTTCATCACCGGGTACGCCGCCGGCACGACGCAGCCGACGACGGCCAACCTGAACGTGGAGCGCGCCGGTCAGACGATCGGCAACCTCGCGATCCTGCCGTTGAACGCAACCGGCGCCTTCACCCTGTTCAGCCAGAGCGGCACCCACCTCGTGGTCGACGTGTTCGGCTACTTCGGTGACGCCACCGCTCGCGGTGGCGCAGGCGGCCTGTTCGTACCCACCAGCCCGACCCGCTTGCTCAACACTCGTGAGGCCCCGAACTCGAAGCTCGGTCGCGACTCGAGCATCGACCTGACGATCGCCGGCATCGCGCCGGTCCCGGGCACCGGCGTGGCGTCGGCCGTCGTCAACCTGACGGCGGTCGAAGTGACCGCACCCGGTTTCGTGACGATGTACCCGACCGGCATCCCGCGTCCGCTCGTCTCGAGCGTCTACGGCGACACGCCTGGTCAGATCATCCCGAGCCTCGCGTACGCAACGCTGGGCGCCGGCGGCAAGGCCACCATCTACTCCAACATGGGCACCCACGTCGTCGTGGACCTCGCGGGGTACTACACGAGCTGAGTCAGGCTCCGGACACAGCCGATCCTGGCAGCTCGTCCCGTCGCCGCCGCGACGAGACGAGCTGCCAGATCATCCGGGTCGCCACCAGGATCAGAAGCGTTGCGAACAGCGCGTTGGAGAGGCCCTCCGACATGCCGACCGAGATGACACCGCCGAGGAAGGCGGACACGACGCCGGCGAGACCGAGGATCGCCGCAACACGCATGTCGGCGTTCTTCTTGGTGCGATTGCGCCACGTGCCCATCACAGCGGTGGGAACGATCACCAGCAGCGAGGTCCCCTTCGCGACCGCTGCGGGCACACCGAACGCGACCACCATCGCCGGCACCATGATGATCCCGCCGCCGACCCCGAGCAGCCCGGCGAGGATGCCGGCGAGCAGCCCGATGAGGATCAGCGCGACGGTGCCGATGAGGCTGAGCGCTGCACGACCGCCCGCGTCGCTGTCGTCGAGGATCAGCCGCACCGCAGTCACGACGAGCAGCAACGAGAACGCAGCGGCCAGCGCGTCGTGCGGGAGCCGGTGGAGGATGTGCGTGCCGATCACCGCGCCACCGATCGCACCGACGGCGAGCAGCGCGCCGACTGTCCAGTCGACCTTGTCGTCGATGGCGTAGCTCGTGAGGCTGGAGATCGCGATCGGCAGCACCGCCGCGAGCGATGTCCCGTGTGCGAGCCGCTGGTCGAACTTCAGGACGAGCACGAGCGCGGGGACGATCAGGATCCCGCCGCCGACGCCGAACAGCCCCGACAGGAACCCTGCGACAACGCCGACTGCGGCACAGCGGGCAACGCTGCCATGCGGCCGTGCCGGCGCCGGGGCGAGCGCGGACGATGCCGACGGAGGAGCCACGCAGCCCACCGTAGGATGCCGGTGTGGGCGCAGGGGGTGTGGAACCGCGCGGCGACGAGGCGCCGGTGACCGTGCGCGCCGATCTCGCCGATGCACACTCACGCTCGATCGACCACGTCCGCCGGGGCGGCGCGACCCTGTCCGCCGGCCGGCGCGTCGCGATCGCCCGCTGCGCGCGAGACGCCTACCTCGACCCCGAGCCCTCGCCGCCGTGGGTCCGCCCGTTCGGCGATCCGCACCGCGACGTCGCCTACCGCGTCGCCCGCCACGCCGGCACCGTCACCGAGCAGTGGTACCGCCAGACGCTGGACGAGGGGCTGTCGGAGCTCGAGTGGATCGAGATCGTCGGCATCGTCTGTGCCGTCGTCCCGCCGGTTGCGTTCGCCCGCGCGATCGGCGCGCCGACGCCGGAGATCGGCGACGCGCTCGACGACGACTTCCTCACCGGCAACGTCGCCGAGCCTCTCGCTGCGGCGACGCTGAACTGGGTGCCGGTCGCCGCGCCGGCGGATCAGCGCGCGTCGGTCGTGCAGGCGCTGAGCGCACTCCCGGACGAGTTCGACAACCTGTGGCGCCTTGCTGCAGCGCAGTACATGAGCGACGCGCAGATGGTCGATCCCGCATGGACGCGCGGCACGCTGAGCCGGCCGCAGATGGAGCTCGTCGCGGGTCGGATCTCGAAGATCCGCGAGTGCTTCTTTTGAACGGCTGCGCACGCCAGCATGCTCCGTTGGAGCAGCACGAAAGCCGGCGCCGAGGCTGACCTCGCGGCGCTCGCAGAGGGGCTCGGCGACGGTGGTCTGCCGTTCGGCGCCGAGCTCGTCGCGTTCGCGGAGGCGATCGGCGGTGACGACGACGCGGCGCTGATTGGGGCGCGACGAGCGCTCGCGGACGCTGCCGGCGTGGAGTTCATGATCGACGCCGCCGCGGTCGTCGCGAACTTCGAGATGATGACCCGCGTCGCCGACGGGACGGGCGCCCGCTTCCCCGACGACACCAACGGCTCACGCGCCGCCCTCGCCGAGTCGCTCGGCATCAACGACTTCACCAGCGCCCGCTGAGCGCCGCGTCGGAACCGCACATCATGCTCTCGAAGTGGCTGGTGGGCTCCTCGGGGGTGCGGCCGCGCTGCGTGAACGGATTTCGGCGTCCATGTCATGCATTCGTGACCTCCAGCGTCACGAAGGCATGACGCAGACGAGATTCGTCAGTGCGCCAGCAGCTCCGTCAGCGCGTCCTCGGCGGCGGTGAGGTCGGTGCGGTCGTCGGCGGAGAGGCGCGAGAGGTAGGTGAGCGCGACCTCGTCGTTCTCGACCATGCCGCCGTCGGTGTCGGCCGGGAGCGCGATCGGGTCGCCCCACTCCATCCGCACGGAGAACACGTCCTCACGGCCCTCGATCGGCACGAGCGTTGCCGCCGCCATCTTGCGGCCGGGCTCGTGGCCGACGCGTGCGTGGCGCCATCCCTTGATCTCGTCGACCGCGATGTTCGGCACGTTGATGTTCGCGACCACCGGCTCCGCCGGCAGGTTCGCCAGGAGCGCGCCGACGAAGACGCGCGCGACCTCCACCGCGGTCTCCCACTTCTGGCCGACGAGCATCTCGTCCCAGCCCTGCCCCTCGACGCCGAAGCCGGTGACCGCTTGGCTGATCGCGACGCCGGAGATGTTCCCGTTGCGCGCCGTCAGCGCGGCGCCGACCGTCCCGGAGTGGTACACGGCGCGACCGACGTTGGCGCCGGGATTGACGCCGGACACGACGAGGTCGAACGGCTCACCGAAGGCACCGAGCCTCGCGAACATGACGCACAGCGCGGGCGGGCCGCTCACGGTCCACGCCTCGTCGACGCCCTCGAGCGAGACGCGGTGGACCTCGGGCTGGATCAGGTGGAGCGCGCCAACGGCGGCGCCGGCACCTGAGAACTCGCGATCCGGGGCCACCACGACGACGTCGCCGTGCTCGCACATGGCCCGTGCGAGAAGGTGCAGCCCGACCGAGTCGATCCCGTCGTCGTTCGTCAGGAGGATCCGCGGCCTCTGTCTCGTCATCGTTCGATCCTGGCACGCTGTCGGGATGAGTGGCACGACGAGCCGGGCGACGGGTCGGGCATCCGGCCGGACGTGGTTCACGGCCGACCTGCACCTCGGCCACCAGAACATCATCCGCTACTGCGATCGGCCGTACCGGAGCGTGAACGAGATGAACGCGGACCTGATCGCGCGGTGGAACGACCGCGTCGCTCCGGCCGACACGGTGTGGGTCCTCGGCGACGTGGCGATGGGCCAGATCGCGGCGAACCTCCCGCTCGCCCGGCGGCTGAACGGCACGAAGCAACTCGTCGGCGGCAACCACGACCGTTGCTGGGAGGGGCATGGGGCGGCGCGGGCGAAGGCGGCCGCGCAGATGTACCGCGATGCCGGCTTCGCGACGGTTCGCAGGTCGCACGAGCTCGAGCTCGCCGGCCGGCATGTGCTGCTCCACCACTTCCCCTATGAAGGTGACAGCCACGACGAGGATCGGAACGTGCAATGGCGGCCCGTCGACGAGGGCGACTGGTTGCTGCACGGCCACGTGCACACGAACTGGCGCCAGAACGGGCGGATGATCAACGTCGGTGTCGACGCGTGGGACCTCGCGCCGGTCGCCGAGGAGACGCTGGTCGGGCTCGTCACAGAGTCGGATGCGACCTCCGGCGCGACGACGGGCGCCTCAACGTGACGATCGTGGAGTCGCTCCCCCGGCCCTCGCCGTCTCGGATCGCGCTGCGGGTGACGCCGGACGCGCAGCGCCGCATCCGCGCCGGACACCCGTGGCTCTACGACGGGTCGATCCGCTCGGCGAGCCGCGACGGCGCGCCCGGCGACCTCGCTGTCGTCTTCGACGACGACCGCCGATTCGTCGCGGTCGGGCTGTGGGACCCTGCCTCACCGATCCGGCTGAAGGTGCTGCACCAGGGCAAGCCGGTGCAGATCGATGAGACCTGGTTCCGCGCCGCACTCCAACGATCGTTCGACGTGCGCCGCCCGCTCGCCGAGACCGCCGGCACCGCGGATGCGACCACCGCGTACCGGCTCGTGCACGGCGAGAACGACGGGCTGCCGGGGCTCGTGCTCGACCGGTACGGCGATGTCGTCGTGGTCAAGCTCTACACCGCTGCGTGGATCCCGCACCTCCCCGTGCTCGTGCCGCTGATCGAGGGGATGGTGGGCGCGGCGAGCGTCGTCCTGCGCGTCTCGCGCGCGCTGCAGGAGCAGCCGCTGCACGGGTTGTCCGAGGGCGACACGATCGCCGGCGATCGCGTCGACGAGCCGATGGTCTTCCAGGAGCACGGGTTGATGTTCGAGGCGGACGTGGTGCGCGGTCAGAAGACCGGACATTTCCTCGACCAGCGCGACAACCGCGCCCGCATACGCGACCTCTCGCGCGGCGCCCGCGTGCTCGACGTGTTCTCCTGCACCGGCGGCTTCTCCGTGCACGCCGCCGCCGGCGGGGCGACGGCCGTCCACAGCGTCGACACCAGCCCGTTCGCGATTGCAGCGGCACGGCGCAACATGGAGCGCAACGCCGACAACCGTGACGTCCGTGCGTGCAGTCACGACGCCACGACCGGTGATGCGTTCGCGGTGATGGAGCAGCTTGCACGCGACCGGCGGCGGTTCGACGTGGTCGTCATCGACCCGCCGTCGTTCGCGCAGAACGCCGCGAGCGTCGACCGTGCGCTGACCTCCTACGCCCGGCTGACGACGCTCGGTCTCTCCCTCGTCGAGCGCGGCGGTGTGCTGTTCCAGGCGTCGTGCTCGAGCCGCGTCGGCGAACCCGACTTCGCGAGGACCGTGCACCGAGCCGCCGCGGTCGCCGGCTACGACCTCGACGAGCTCGCCCGGACCGGGCACCCGCTCGACCATCCTGTCCACCCGGACACGTTCCCGGAGGGCCGGTACCTGAAGGCGATCGTCGCCCGGCCACGACGCAGCCGCTGACACCCCGGGCCACGAGCGAGAAACGTCGCTCTGGAGCACGCGCTTCGCGTCGCGTTCCCGTTACCGTTGGGGACGTCGAGGCCCGCTGCGCGCGACCCTCGGCCAGAGCGCCCGCACCACCGGCTCCCCCACCAGCGAGACGGGCGACGGTCCACCGGGTGGACATCGCCACAGGCCACCATGCGAGGGGGATGCGGACGGGCCCTCCCGCAGCCGACGCCCCATCCGCGGCCGTCAGCACGCCGCCGAGCGACACATCAGCAACAGAGCCAGAGACAGGTCCCGAACACAAAATGACCGACGTACGACAACTCGAGCATGCGATCTGGTCGATCGCCGACGGCCGCAGCTCGGAGACCGATCTCGCGCTGTTCCACGAGAGCAAGGGTGCGTCGCTCGCTGTTCTCGACAGACTGATCGTCGACGCCGCGGACGACCTCGACTCGGTCCGCAACCTGCGTGGCGACGAGCGCGAGCAGGTGATCGCCGACCTCACCGACACGCTCGACAGCCTCCTCGCCACGGCAGCCATCCTGCGTCCGCCGCCCCCGCCTCGCGCACCGGATCCCGACCACGAGCAGGGCGACGTGGAGCCGGAGGCCGAGCTCGAGCCTGAGGAGGTCCGCCTCCAGGCGTCGTGGGCATCGGGCCGAGTCGTGGTGTGGGCCGCCGGCCGCAGCGCTGCACCGGAGGACCACGACGCGCTGTCCACGCGGCTGGAAGCGATCGGCGGCCCGCCGCTCGGCTGGCAGGTGCACCCGAGCGTCCGGCTCCCCGGGGACCTGCGCGCCGATGCGCTCGCGATCCCGCTCCACGACGCGCTCGGCTGGCTCGTCCACGTGAACCGCAGCGAGCTCGACGGAATCGGCCCGAGCGTCGTGTGGATGGCGCGGGTGGCCCTCGAAGGCGTCCGGCTCGCGGCGAACGGCTCGGTCGTGCCGGGGTTGCGCGTTCCCGACCGTCCGCAGGAGCGAATGGTCGACGCCTCCGTCCGCTGGAAGCCGGCGCTCGTCGACAGCCCGCGGATTCTCGCGCTCGCCGCCGCGATGCCGCGCACGGTCGTCGCGATCACCAACGGCGACGGTCGCTCGACGACCACCGCCCTCCTCACCGCCGTCATCGAGGCGATCGTCTCGGAGGCGGTCGAGCGGATGGAGCTGCCGGCGCCCCCGCCTGCCGTCAACACCGCGAACGACGTCGGCGAGGCGGTGATCGCGCGAATGGACGGTTCCCCGTTCCGCTCCCCTGCCGCGGTCGCTTCGACGATCGCGCGGATGCTCGACCAGTGGACGCGCACCGTCACGTCGCCGTCGCGCCCGCGACTCGTCGTCCAGCTGGCTGCGCCAGACTCCGGCGGCGTGTGGCTGATCGCGGTGCACGCACCGGGCGCGAAGGGCGAGCTGATCCCGATGGACGCGGCGCTGCGCGCCGAGCGCGGCGGACGCCACATTGCGGACGAATGGGCGCGCCTCGATCGCGTCTTCCCTGCGGTGGGCCGAGCCGGCGTCCGCCGGCGCGGCCAGGTCGCGCTGAGCCAGGACGAGGCGTGGGAGTTCATGACCGTCACCGGCCCGACGCTCGCGGCAGCCGGGTTCGACGTCCGCGTCCCGAAGCTGTCGCGCCGCAAGCCGGCGCCGTCGCTGCGGCTGTTCGCCGAGGGCGGGACGAGCTCGGTCGTCGGTGCGCACCAGCTGAGCAACGTCGCATGGTCGGTCCTCTTCGACGACGTGGAGCTGACGGCGGAGGAGGTGGCGCGACTCGCGAAGCAGGCGCGCCCACTCGTGCAGTCGCGGGGCCGTTGGGTCGAGCTCGACCGGGTGGACCTCGAGCAGGCGGCCGCCGCGCTCGCGGATCGTGAGTCGGTGACGAAGCTCACCGGCGCCGAGATCCTGCGCCACACGATCGGCCTCGACGGGTCGGGCCTGCGCGGGGGCGTCGTAGTCGCCGGCGACAGCTGGGCGAGCGACATCCTCCGCCACGCTGCGGCTGCGTCGAAAGAGCCGGTCACGCGACCGGAGGGTTTCGTCGGTGAGCTCCGTACGTACCAAGCCGAGGCGCTCGGCTGGATCTCGTTCCTCGAGGCGGCCGAGCTCGGTGGCTGCCTCGCGCTCGACATGGGCCTCGGCAAGACGCCGACGGTGCTCGCACACCTCGCCCGCAGCGCCGGCGACGGAGCAGCGCTCGTCATCGCACCCGCCGCCGTGGTCGGCAACTGGGCCGCCGAGGCCGCGCGGTTCGCGCCGTCGCTGCGCGTCGTCGTGCACCACGGCGCGTCGCGCGCCTCCGAGGCGGAGCTCGTCGCTGCGATCGCCGACGCCGATGTCGTCATCACCACGTACGCCACCGCCGTGCGCGACATCGACGCGCTGACCGAGGTCCAGTGGGGCCGTGTCGTGCTCGACGAGGCGCAGGCGATCAAGAACTCCTCCAGCGAGACCGCGCAACAGCTCCGCCGGATCACCGCACGGACGCGCCTCGCGCTCACGGGGACGCCGATCGAGAACGGTCTCGGCGACCTGTGGGCGATCCTCGACTTCACGAACCCGGGCCTCGTCGGGAGCCGACCGACGTTCATCGCACAGATGTCCGGCGACGGCGAGGAGGCGCTGCGGGCGCTGAACGGGATCCTGCTGTTCCGGCGGACCAAGAGCGAGCCCGAGGTCGCAGCGGAGCTGCCCGACAAGATCGACGAGCTCGACCACTGCACGATGACGCCGGAGCAGATCGGGCTCTACCAGGCCGTGCTCGACGACCTCGTCGTGCAGGTCAGCGGATCGCAGGATGCCGAGCCGAAGCAGGGAGCGATCCTCGCAGCGATCACCGCGCTGAAGCAGATCTGCAACCACCCGGTCGCGTATCGCGATGACGGCCTGCCGCTCGCCGGCCGCTCGGGCAAGCTCGCCCGCCTCGAGGAGATCGTGACGTCGGTCTTCGCGGCCGGCGAACGTGTGCTCGTCTTCACCCACTTCGCGACCTGGGGACGGCGCCTCGCAGCACACCTCACGGAGGTCACCGGGCAGCGGGTGGAGTGCTACGACGGAAGCCTCGCCAGAGGCGCCCGCGACCGGATGATCGTCGAGTTCCAGGAGAAGCAGGGGCCGGGCGCACTTGTGCTCTCGCTGAAGGCCGGCGGCACCGGCCTCAACCTCACCGCTGCGAACCACGTCGTCCTCTACGACCGCTGGTGGAACCCCGCCGTCGAGGACCAGGCGCGCGACCGCGCATGGCGGATCGGGCAGCAGCGCACCGTCATCTCGCACCGCCTCGTGTGCCCCGGCACGGTCGACGAGCGTGTCGAGGAGGTCGTCGCCGGGAAGCGGCACATCGCCAACCTCGTGCTGCCGAAGTCGAGCTCCATCGCCGACCTGAACACCGAGCAACTGCGCATCGCGCTCGGGCTGCGGCCCGACGAGCTGATCACCGAGGACCACTGATGCCCCCACCGTCGCACAAGCGATCGAACCAGCGCCGTCAGCCGGGACGCCGGCCGCAGTCGACCGACGTGTGGAAGACGCCGGACCCGCTGCCCGACGTCGAGCCCATCGCAACGCCGCACGACACGAGCGCGCTGTTCCGCTCACTCGGCGATGCACCCACGATCGGCGGCAGCTCGAAGGCCGGCCACTACTTCTCGGCCGTGATCGAGCGCTCGGCAGCGATCGCGATCGCGCTCGCGACCAGCGCCGACCTGCTCGCCGACCCTGCTGCGGACTGATCCCGCTCGGCCGCCGGGCGGCACCGCCGCCCTTGTCGCGCGGCCTCATCGGGCCGTAGCGTGAACGCATCCTTGCGTACTCCGCCGCGCCTCGCCGGCTCACTTCCCAGGCGCCGCGCCGGCGCACGTGGCTGCGTGTCGCCGTCATTGCGTGCGCGGGCGCGACGGTCGGCGGGGTCGCCGCGGTCGTCGTCGACGAACCTGTCCGGCTGACCGTCGGCGGCGTCGAGGACGGCGCCGCCTTCAACGCCGTCGGCATCGCCGATCTCGAGATCAGGGTCGAGACGTCGGGGCTCGGGGCGTCCGACGTGTCGGCGAAACTCAACGGGGTCGACGTCGACCTCGAGCAGACGGGTGACGCATTCGTCGTGCGGCCGCGCGACCTCGTTCGCGAGGGGACGAACGAGCTGGAGGTCCGGGTCGACGGACGCTTCGTGTTCGCCGATCGGGTGGAGACGCGGCGGTTCACGGTCGACCTCGCGACGGCGCGCCTCGACGTGCCGGCGCAGACGTTGCGACCGGAACCGGGCGAGCCGCTCGTGCTGCGTGGGCTGGTGGACGACGCCACGGCACTCGAGGTCGACGGCGTCGCGGTTCCGATCGTGGGTGGTGCATTCACGGCGGAGATCGCGGCTCCAGCCGGCGAGATCGTCGTCCGTGCGATCCACCTCAACGGCAACCCGGCGGAGAAGGTCGTGGCAGTCGTCCACGACGCACCGCCCGCTGACGCTCCCGCGACGCGCGGCGTGCACGTCGCTGCCGAGGACTGGGCCGACCCCGTGGTGCGCGCCGAGATCCTCGGGCTGATCGAGAGCGGCTCGATCAACGCAGTGCAGCTCGACATCAAGGACGAGGGCGGCGCCGTCGGGTACGCATCGCAGGTCGAGCTCGCCCGCACGCTCGCGAACGGCGCGCCTGCCCCTTATGACGCGCGCGCCGCGCTCGACGAGCTCCACGCACTCGACGTTCGCGTGATCGGCCGGATCGTGTGCTTCCTCGACCCCGTCCTCGCGTCGTACGCATGGCAGCAGGGACGGCGCGAGATGGTGGTCCAGGAACCCGACGGGCTGTCGCCGCTCGACAACGACTACGGCAGCGCAGCGTTCACGAACTTCGCCCACCCGGAGGTGCAGCAATACCTGATCGACCTCTCGGTCGAGGCCGCGGAGCTGGGCTTCGACGAGATCCTCTACGACTACGTCCGTCGTCCGGAGGGTGATCTCGCCGAGATGGCACTCCCAGGACTCGAACGACCTGCCGACGTCGAGATCGCGCGATTCGTGCGCGCGACGAGCGTCGCGCTCGAGGAACGCGATGTGGAGCTCGGTGTGTCGGTGTTCGGAATCGCCGCGACGCGGCCGCGCTCGATCGCGCAGGACATCCGGCTGCTCGCGCCGCACGTCGACTACGTGTCACCGATGGTGTACCCGTCGCACTGGGGCGACGGGGAGTACGGCGTCGCCGACCCGCTGCGCCAGCCCGGCGAGATCGTCGAGCTGTCGTTGCAGGACTTCAGAGACGTGGTGGCAGGAAGCGGCGCTGCGGTCGTGCCGTGGTTGCAGGCCTTCGACGCGAGCGGCGTCGACTACGGGCGGACCGAGGTGCAGGCGCAGGTTCGCGCAGCCGAGCGCGCCGGCGCCACGGGCTTCCTGCTCTGGAACTCCGGTTCGTCCTACGACCCCGACCTGCTCGCCGCCCCCGACGGCTGAGACTGCGGCGTGGCTGCCGGGCGCACCTGATCGGGCGCGTCACAGGGGGCGTCTACATTGCCCGCATCGTCTCGTTGAGGTTCGCCAAGGCCTTCCGCCGCCACGTCGACTGTCCCGACGTGGACGTTGCCGGGGCGACCGTGCGGCAGGTCCTCGCGGCGTACTTCGGCGAGAACCCGGCGGTGCGCTCGTACGTCGTCGACGAGTCGTTCGCGCTCCGTCGCCATGTCGCGGTGTTCGTCAACGACCGCCAGCTGATCGACCGCCGTGAGCTGAGCGATCCCGTCGCGGACACCGACGAGGTGTACGTGTTCCAGGCGCTCTCGGGAGGGTGAACATGAACGAGTCGGTGCTGATCGGCACGCGCAAGGGTGTGTTCCGGCTCAACCCGGACGAGCGCATCCGCCCATTCGGGTTCGTCGGCGTCCCGGTCACGAGCGTGCTCCGCGACCCGCGCGACGGCGCCATCTACGTCGGGCTCGACCACGGCCACTTCGGCGTCAAGCTGCACCGCTCCGACGACGACGGGGAGACCTGGGCGGAGCTGTCGGCGCCCGCGTATCCCGACAAGGGCGACGTCGTCGACATCAACCCGATGTCGCAGAAGCCGCTCGAGTGGACGACGCAGCTGCTGTGGAGCCTCGAGGCCGGCCACGCCGACGACCCAGACGAACTCTGGTGCGGCACCATCCCGGGCGGTCTGTTCCGCTCCCCCGACCGGGGCGAGACGTGGTCGCTGGTGCGGTCGCTGTGGGACCGGCCGGAGCGCAGGGAGGCATTCGGCGGCGGCTACGACGACCCGGGGCTGCACTCGATCTCGGTCGACCCGCGAGGTGGTGGCCGGATGGTCGTCGGCATCTCGTGCGGCGGCGCGTGGTGCACCGACGACGGCGGCGACAGCTGGGCGATCGCGAACGGGATGATCGCGACGTTCGTCCCGCCGGAGCTCGGCGCGAATCCCGCGATCCAGGACCCGCATCGTGTCGTCCGCTGCGCGTCCGCGCCCGACGTGCTGTGGACGCAGCACCACTGCGGCATCTTCCGCTCGACCGACGGCGGGCGCACGTGGAGCGACGCCGGTGCGGCCGCCACGCCGTCGGCATTCGGGTTCGCCGTTGCCGCACATCCGCAGGATCCCGAGACGGCGTGGTTCGTCCCGGCCGAGAGCGACGAGGTGCGTGTGCCGATCGGCGGCCGGCTGACCGTGTCGCGCACCCGCGACGGAGGCCGCACGTTCGAGGAGCTCGACCGCGGGCTGCCGCAGGAGAGCGCATACCACCTCGTCTACCGGCACTGCCTCGACGTCTCCGACGACGGCGACCGGCTCGTCTTCGGATCGACGACGGGGTCGCTGTGGAGCGGTCGCGGCTGCTCCGGGCCGGCGTCCGAGGCGTCCTTCCGTCTCCTCACCGCCGACCTCCCACCGATCCTCAGCCTGCGGTTCGGGTGAGCGGGGTGCGACGGCCGGATCCGCAGCGAGAATGCCGAGCAGCATGAGCGACTTCGACCAGTACGACCTCGTCATCTTCGGTTCCGGCAGCGGCAACTCGATCGTCACACCCGCGCTCGACAGCTGGCGCATCGCGATCATCGAGGAGGGAGCCTGGGGCGGCACATGCCTCAACCGCGGCTGCATCCCGACGAAGATGCTCGTCCACGCCGCCGACACGATCCAGTCGATCAAGGACTCGTCGCGCTTCGGCATCGACGCCACGCTCGACCGCGTTCGCTGGCCTGACATCCGCGACCGCGTCTTCGACCGGATCGACCCGATCGCCGAGAGCGGCGCCGAGTACCGCCGCGGCTCCGGGTCGCCGAACGTGACCGCGCTCGTCGGGCACGCACAGTTTGTCGACGAGCGACGACTCGAGGTCGACACCGCCGACGGCCCGGTGCGGGTCGAGGGCCGGCAGGTCGTCGTCGCAGCCGGGGCGCGCCCGATGATCCCGGACATCCCCGGGCTCGCGGACGTGCCATACCACACGAGCGACGACATCATTCGCGTCGACCGTGTCCCCGAGCACCTCGTCGTGCTCGGCGGCGGCTTCATCGCGTGCGAGCTGGCGCACGTCTTCGGCGCGTACGGGTCTCGGATCACGATCATCCAGCGCGGCCCGCTGCTGTTGAAGGCGGAGGACCACGACATCGCCGCAGCGATCACTGCTGAATTCTCGCACCGCTTCGACGTTCGCACGGTCGCCCACGTCGAGCGGGTCTCGTCGTCGGCCGGCGAGGTCACCGTGCACCTCCTCGGTGGTGCGAGGGTGACGGGCAGCGATCTGCTTGTCGCCACGGGCCGCGTCCCGAACACGGACGTGATCGATGCCGCGGCGTGCGGGTTGAAGCTCGACACCGACGGCCGGATCTACGTCGACGAGCACCAGCGGACGTCGGTGCCGGGCGTGTGGGCGCTCGGCGACATCAGCTCGCCGTACATGCTGAAGCACGTGGCGAACCACGAGGCGAAGGTGGTGGCGCACAACATCGTCAACCCCGAGTCGCTGCGCACGACGAACCACACAGCCGTACCGTACGCAGTGTTCACGCATCCGCAGATCGCGAGCGTTGGGATGACGGAGGCGGAGGCACGACGAGAGGGCATCGAGGTGATGATCTCCACGCACAAGTACTCCGACGTGGCGTTCGGATGGGCGCTCGAGGACACGACGAGCTTCTGCAAGCTCGTCGCGGACCGAACGACGCGCCGCCTGGTCGGCGCGCACATCATCGGGCCGCACGCCTCGAGCCTGATCCAGCAGCTGATCCACGCGCTGGTGCACCCGTGCACGGTGGACGAGCTCGCGACCGGGTACTACTACATCCACCCAGCGCTCGGTGAGGTCATCGAGAACGCGCTGCTCGGGTTCGCCAATCAGCCGAGCGAGACGTTCCACTGATGCCGACCTCCTCGGGGAAGCCGGCGTTCCTGCATCCGTATGCGAAGCCGACGCGCGAATCCTTCATCCGCATCGTGCGCGGAGAGGGAGCCCTCGTGTGGGACAGCGACGGCCACGAGCTCGTCGACGGGATGGCCAGTCTCTGGTACTGCTCCGCCGGTCACGGCCGCGCCGAGATCGCCGACGCGATCGGCGCACAGGCGCGGCAGCTCGGCGCGTACAGCTGCTTCGACCCGTTCACGAACGAGCCGGCGGATCGGCTCGCCGAAGACCTGTGCGCGATCGCGCCGATGAAGGACGCTCGCGTGTTCCTCTGCTCGTCCGGGTCGGAGGCGATCGACACGTCGATGAAGCTCGCCCGGATCGCTCACGTGCAGGCGGGCGAGCCGCAGCGCAAGCTGATCATCTCCCGTTCCCGGGGCTATCACGGCGTCGCCTACGGCGGCACGAGCGCGCAGGGCATCGCGCCGAACAAGGAGAACTTCGGCCCGTTCGTCGACAGCGTGGTGCAGGTGCCGGCGGACGACATCGAGGCGCTCGCGACGCTGATGCACGAGCGCAGCGACGAGATCGCAGCGGTGCTGACGGAGCCGGTTCAGGGGGCGGCGGGCATCCACCCGGCGCCGGACGGCTACCTCACGTCATTGCGCCGGCTGTGCGACCAGCACGGCGCGTACCTGATCTTCGACGAGGTGATCACCGGGTTCGGCCGGCTCGGCTCGTGGTTTGCGTCGCACCACTACGACGTGCGTCCGGACCTCGTCACGTTCGCGAAGGGGGTGACATCCGGCTACCAGCCGCTCGGCGGCGTGTTCGTCGGGCCGGCGCCACGTGCGGCGCTCGAAGCCGACCCGGACTTCTTCCTCCGACATGGATTCACGTACTCCGGGCACCCGACCGCATGCGCCGCTGCGCTCACCAACCTCGAGATCCTCCGTCGCGAGAACCTCGTCGCGCGCGCGACGCACGTCGGCGATCGACTGCGCGACGGGCTGAGGG
>Ga0136611_10000424_pt1 | contig 27374 bp, 27 predicted proteins | sample AntDrymUQ2232306_2_FD_106645 | JGI IMG/M metagenome (GOLD analysis project Ga0136611, IMG submission 106645) | Polar desert sand microbial communities from Dry Valleys, Antarctica - metaG UQ223 (23.06) | ecosystem: Environmental > Terrestrial > Soil > Desert | place: Antarctica: Dry Valley...
CGGCGCCAGCCACGATCGCAACGGCCGTGACTCCGGCAAGCAGCGCTCCGAGAGTAAAGCGTTTCATGTGATTTCTCCCCGTTGGAAAGCGTGACGAGGCCAGGAGAGTAGCGCCGGCGCTACGACTTGGCTTCGTTCCAGTCGTCCCCGGAGCCGACGTCGACCGCGAGCGGCGGGTCGAGCGGGTAGGCGCCGCACATCTCCGCCCGGACGAGCTCCTTCACGGCCGAGAGCTCCGTCTCCGGCACCTCGAGCAGCAGCTCGTCGTGCACCTGGAGGACGAGGCGCGCGCCTCTCCCCTCCTCCCGGAGCCGGTCGTGGATCCGGATCATCGCGACCTTGATCACGTCCGCGGCCGTCCCCTGCATGACCGAGTTGACCGCGAGCCGCTCCCCGAGCGAGCGCGTCTGCCGATTCGAGGCGCGGATCTCCGGGACCGGCCGGCGACGCCCGAGCAGCGTCGTCACGTAGCCGTCCCGTCCGGCCTGCTCGATCGTCCGCTGGATGAAGTCCTGGACGTGCGGGAAGCGCGCCAGATAGGTGTCGATGTATTCCTGCGCCTGCTCGCGCGGGATCTCCAGGTTCTCGGAGAGCCCGAAGGACGAGATCCCGTAGATGATCCCGAAGTTGACCATCTTGGCGACGTTGCGCTCGTCCTTGGTCAGCGTCGCCTGGTCTTTGCCGAGCACCTCGGCCGCGGTGCGCGCGTGGATGTCCTCGTTCCGTGCGAACGACTCTCGGAGCACGGGCTCGCCGGAGACGTGGGCGAGGATCCGCAGCTCGACCTGGCTGTAGTCGGCCGAGACGAGCCGGTAGCCCTCCTCGGCGACGAACGCGGAGCGGATCTCGCGCCCGAGCTCGGTCCGGATCGGGATCGCCTGCAGGTTCGGCGCCGTCGTCGAGAGGCGGCCGGTCGACGCCACGGTCTGGTTGAAGGTGGTGTGCAGGCGCGCGTCCGCCTCCGAGATCAGCGACGGGAGCGGACCGAGATAGGTGTTGATCAGCTTCGAGAGCTCGCGCCACTCCTCGAGCACCGGGACGAGGTCGTGGTCTGCGCGGATCGAGCGGAGGACGCGCGTGTCGGTGGAGTAGCCCGTCTTGCCCTTCCGGCCCGGGGTCAGCTCCAGCTTCTCGAAGAGGATCCGTGCGACCTGCTGGGTCGAGCCGAGCATGAACTCCTCGCCGGCGAGCTCGTACGCCTTCGCCTCGAGCTCTTCCAGCCGGTCCGTCAGGCGCGCGGTGATCTCGCCCATCCGGTAGGTGTCGATCTTCACGCCCGCGTCCTCCATCGAGGCGAGGACGGCGGTGAGCGGGAGCTCGATCTCGTCGTAGAGATGCTGGGAGCCGCGCTCGGCGACGCGCTCGCGCATCGGGGCGGCCAGACGACGCGGCGCCTCGGCGCGGCGGATCAGCGCCGCCGTCTCCTCCTCGGCGAGCGGCTCCGGGATCACCTCCAGCCCGTACTCGGCGGAGAGGTCGTCGATTGCGTACTCGGAGCGACCGGGCTCGATCAGGTACGCAGCGATCAGCGTGTCCTCGGCCGGCTGCATCGTCAGCCGGGGAAGGCTCTTGTAGTCGTGGGCGACGATCTGCGCGTCACGGAGGCGCGGGATCAGGCTGTCGTCCCAGGGGCCGACGACGACGCCGTCCTCCTGCGCGAGCGCGAAGCGGCCGCCCCAGATCGCGAGGCCGACGCGGCCGCGTGCCTGTGGCAACTCGCCCTGCCACCACGCGACCTGCGTGCCCTCGACGGTGAGAGACGGCGCGGCGGGCACCGCCTCGTCCAGCTCGTCGACGCGGTTGAGCAGGTTCCGGAACTCGAAGCGCCGGAACATCTCGCGGAGCTGGGAGCGGTCCGGCGGCGCGAGCACGAGCTGGGCAGGATCGCAGTCGAGCTCGAGGTCGCGCCGCATCGTCGCGAGCTGCTTCGCGGTGCGCGCCTGATCCGCGAACTCGGTGATGTTCTTCCGCCGCGCCGGCGAGAGCTCGTCCGCGTGCTCGATCACCGACTCGAGCGAGCCGAACTGCGCGATCAGCTGGCCCGCGGTCTTGTCGCCGATCCCGGGGATCCCGGGAATGTTGTCCGAGGTGTCGCCCTTGAGGCCGATGAAGTCCGGGATCTGCTCGGGCCGGATCCCGTAGCGGAGCTCGACCCGCTCGGGCGTGTAGACGTTCACGTCCGAGACACCGCGCGGCGTCATCATCAGCGCGATGTTCGGGGAGACGAGCTGGAAGGCGTCGCGGTCGGTCGAGACGACTGTCGTCTTGATCCCCGCCTCGTCGGCGAGGGTCGCGAGCGTTGCGATCACATCGTCCGCCTCCCAGCCCTCGAACTCGAGGTTGCGGTAGCCGAACGCCTCGACGATCGGGCGGAAGTGCGGGAACTGCTCACGGAGCAGGTCCGGCATCGGCTTCCGGCCTTCCTTGTAGACCACGTCCGCGGCCTCCGCAACCGCGGCGCGGTGGACGGGGCGCGAGTCCCAGGCGACCGCGACACCCTTGGGCCGGTAGTCGGCGAGGAGCTTGAAGAGCATGTTCGTGAAGCCGAGGAGGGCGTTCGTCGGGTGCCCGTCGCTCGTCGCGAGCTCCTCCGGGAGCGCGAAGAAGGCGCGGTAGGCCAGGTTGTTCCCATCGACGAGGAAGAGCTCGGAGTCGCGCGCGGGGCCGTCGTCGAGCTCGAGCTCCTGGCCGGTCAGCGTCTTCGGGGACATCGCTTCGAGTCTACGCAGCGCGGAGAGAGGAGACCCCCGCAGGTATCGTCGCGCGGTCGTGCACATCGTCCCCGTGAGCGAAGGAGAGAAGAGCGGCGCCGAGGCGCTGCGTAGCGGCACGCGCGTCGCCCACCTCGTCGGCAACCTCGGGGAGGCGCCCTCGCGTGGGAAGCACGCGTGGGTCGGGCTCGGCCACCTCACGCACATCGTCGAGATACCCGCCGACGGGCAGCTGCGCGACGACCGGCCGAACGCCTAGCTCGATGCGCCGCGTTCCCGTTCCCTCAGGCTCGCGCGTGGCCGTGCTGAGCCTCCCGGACGACGCGCTCGTCCTCCGGCCCGTGCAGCCGTCGAAGACCGTGGCGGATGTCGGCGCCGCCGTTCGCGACGCTCTCCGCTACCCCCTTTCCGGCTCGCCGCTCGACGCGCTCGTCACCCGTGGCGGCAGGGCGACGATCGTGGTCGAGCTGCCCGAGCTACCCCTCCCCGGCGCCCCGAACGATCCCCGCCAGGCTGCGCTGCAAGCAACGATCGCCGAGCTCGAACGCCTCGGGGTCCCCTCGCAACGGCAGACGATCCTGGTCGCGGGCGGGCTGGCGCGACGAGCGGGCCAGCGAGAGCTCGAGGCACTGCTCGCCCCGGCCGCCGCCCGCGGTTTCCGCGGGGCGGTCGAGGTTCACGACGTCGAAGACCCGGAGCTCGTCTCCGTCGGCGACGCCGGTCGAACACCGCTGCGGGTACACCGCCTGCTCGTCGAGACCGACCTCGTTGTCACCGTGACCGCGGCCGAAACGGTGCTCCACGGAGGCCCGGCCGCACTCGTCGCAGCGTCGTCGGCCGAGGTCTGTCGGGGCGCCGGGGCGTACTCGCTGCTCGAGACCGCAGCCTCCCGGGGCTGGCAGATCGGCCGGGCGCTCGAGCAGGCGATCACAACCCGGGTGCCGCTGATCGGGGTCTCGCTGGTCCTCAACCCTCCCCGGCTCACCGGCCGCTTCCGCGACTACCCCTACGAGGAGGAGTCGCTCGAGCAACTCGCCGGGTCACCGCTGCGACGGTTCTCGTGGCTCCCGTCGGGGATGCGGCGGCGGCTCCTCCAGGGCCTCGGCCGGGAGTTGACCGCGGTGGCCGCGTTCGGCGGGCCTCCTTCGGTCGCACACGCCGAGGCGCTGCTGCGCTCGATCGCACGGCGGTCGGTGAAGCTCGAAGAGCCGCTGGACGCGATCGTCGTCGGGATGCCGTGGAAGCACCAGCACCAGCCTCGCGAGCGACTCAACCCGATCACCGTGGCCGCCCTGTCGCTCGGGCTCGCGCTCAGGCTCTGGCGAGACGCGTTTCCGGTGCGCGAGGGTGGCACCGTGATCGTGCTCCACCGCCTGACGCGCCACTTCGCACATGGGACTCAGGATCCCTACCGCTTGCTCTTCCACATCCTGCGGGGCTCGCGGGCGCCGCTCGACCTCGCCGTCGCGGAGCGCGCCGCGGGGTCGGACGTCCAGGCGCTCGCGGCCTACCGCGCGGGTCGCACGTGTCACCCGCTCCTTCCCTACGTCGACTGGGAATCGTGTAGGCCGGCGCTCGACCGGCTCGGCTCCGTCGTGATCGCGGGCTGCCGCGACCACGCCGCGGCGCGGACACTCGGGTTCGTCCCCACCCACGGGCTCGGCCCTGCGCTCGAGATGGCCCACGGCCGCGCGGGCGGCGCCGCCAAGCTCGGCGTCCTCCTCGCCCCGCCCTACTTCCCGCTCGAGGTGGGCTCGGCCTAGCCTTCGCCGAGATACGTTTTTCGGACCTGCTCGTTCTGGCGCAGGTCCTTCGCCGGTCCCTCGAGTGCGATCCGGCCGGTCTCGAGGACGTAGCCGCGGCTCGCGGCATCCAGCGCCATCAGCGCGTTCTGCTCGACGAGGAGGATCGGCGTTCCCTGCGCGTTGATCTCGCGCACGATCTCGAAGATCTTCTCGACGAAGATCGGAGCGAGGCCCATCGAGGGCTCGTCGAGGAGGAGGAGCTTCGGGCGGGCCATCAGCGCGCGGCCGATCGCGCACATCTGCTGCTCGCCGCCGGACATCGTGCCCGCCTTCTGATTACGGCGCTCGGCGAGCCGGGGGAAGAGCTCGAACACCCGGTCGACGTCCTCCTTGAAGGTCGAGCGGTCGTCGCGCTGAAACGCGCCCATCTCGAGGTTCTCGAGCACGGACATCCGGGGGAAGAGCCTGCGGCCCTCGGGCGACTGGGCGATCCCGGACTTGACGATGTCGTGCGCGGCCTCGTTGGTGATCTCCCGGCCCTGGAAGCGGATCGCTCCCCGACGAGGGTGGTTGAGGCCCTGGATCGAGCGCAGCGTCGTCGACTTGCCGGCGCCGTTCGCCCCGATCAGGGTCACGATCTCGCCTTCGCGAACCTCGAGCGTGATCCCCTTGAGCGCGTGGATCGAGCCGTAATAGGTGTGGACGTCCTCGAGTGAGAGAACGACCCCGTTCGAGCGCGCAGCTTCACTCATGGTCAGTCGCCCCCTTGCCGAGATAGGCCTCGATCACGCGCTCGTCGCTCTGAACCTCGTGCGGGGTTCCCTCGGCGATCTTCTCGCCGTACTCGAGCACGGTGACGCGGTCGGAGACGCCCATCACGACCTTCATGTCGTGCTCGATCAGGAGCACGGTCAGGCCGCGCTCGTCGCGGAGCCGGGAGACGAACCCGATGAAGTCGGCGGTCTCCTGCGGGTTCATCCCGGCGGTCGGCTCGTCGAGCAGGATCAACTTCGGGTCGGTCGCGAGCGCCCGCGCGACCTCGAGCCGCCGCTGGTCGCCGTAGGGAAGGCTCGACGCGTAGTTGTCGTGCCCGCTCTTCAACCCGGAGTAGGTGAGGAGCTCGCGCGCCTTCTCGGTCGCCTCGCGCTCTTCCCGCCTGGTGCGCGGGCCGCGCAGGATCGCACCGATCACGCCCGCGTGGAGCCGCGAGTGCATCCCCACGAGCACGTTCTCGAGCGCGGTCATCTGCGGGAAGAGGCGGATGTTCTGGAAGGTGCGACCGATCCCGAGCTTCGTGATCGCGTGCGGCGGCTTGCCCGTGATCTCGGTCCCGTCGAAGACGATCGAGCCCGCGGTCGGCTTGTAGACGCCGGTGAGCATGTTGAAGAAGGTCGTCTTGCCGGCGCCGTTCGGGCCGATCAGGGAGACGATCGAGCCCTGCGGGATCGTGAAGTCGACGTCGTTCGAGGCAATCAGGCCGCCGAACTCCTTGCGGATCTGACCGGCGTCGAGGAGGAGCTCCTTGGCGAGCTCGGCCATCAGGCGCTCTCGTCGTAGAGGGTCTCGTCGTGCACGCCCTCGGCGAGCTCCTTCTTGCGGCGCCGTTCGGGGATCAGCCCCGTCGGCCGGAAGAGCATCATCAGGACGATGATCAGGCCGTAGACGCCGAAGTTGTACTTCGGCACGTCGATCTGCTGCCCGATGATCTCGCTGAACGAGTTGCCGAGCTTCGCGAGCCCCTCCTGGTCGAGATAGGAGAGGAGGAGGCCACCGAGGACGACCCCCCAGACGGAGCCCATCCCACCGAGAATGACCATGCAGAGCAGGAAGACGGAGATGTTGAAGTAGAAGTCGCTCGGGAAGGCGCCGCTCTTGAAGGTCGCGTAGTAGGCGCCGGCGATCCCGCCGAAGAAGGCGCCGATCGCGTAGGCCCAGGTCTTCGTCCGCATCAGCGGGATCCCCATCGCAGCCGCCGCTGTCTCGTCCTCGCGGATCGCGATCCAGGCGCGCCCGAGCCGCGAGTCGCGCAACCGGACCGAGCAGAAGACCGTGAGCAGGAGCAGCGCGAGCGCTGTCCAGTAGAACCATTGCTCGCGCTCGAACGACTGCTGGAAGCTCGCCGGGACGCCGATCGCGTCCTCGAGCGTCTTCCCGAAGCCGGGTGAGTCGATCGGGCTGATTCCGAAGGTGCCGTGGGTGAGGTCGAAGCCGAAGACGTTGTCCCCGTTCCGGACGAACTGGGGGATGATCTCGCCGAAGCCGAGGGTCACGATCGCGAGATAGTCGCCGCGGAGGCGCAGGGTCGGCAGGCCGATGATGATCCCGGCGAGCGCGGTCAGCGTCCCGGCGATCAGGAGGATCAGCCAGACGGAGAGGTGGATCCCGACGGCTTCCCGGCTGATCCCGACGGAGCCGAAGTGGAAGCTGACCTGCTCGAACTGGAGCGAGGCGAACCAGGCCGCGGTGTAGGCGCCTGCGGCGTAGAAGGCGACGTACCCGAGGTCGAGGAGCCCGGCGTAGCCGACGACGATGTTCAGGCCGACGGCCATCATCGTGAACACGATCATGATCACGAGCGTCCCCACCGCAGGGAAGAGGCCGGGCAGGTTCTCCGCGTACTTCGGATAGAGGAATGCGAGCACGGTCAGGAGGAGCGGGAGCGCGATCCGCTGGATCGGAGCCGGCAACCGGCCCCAGGCCTGGCGGACCTCGGCGGGCATCCAGCCGCCCGTGTCCTCGCCCGGATGGGCGTCCGGGCCGGAGCCCTTCATGCGCGTAGGCAGCTTCATTGGCCTTCGGGCGTCCGTTCCCCGAGGATGCCTTCGGGCCGGAAGACGAGGATCGCGATCAGGAGCCCGAAGACGATCGAGCGCGTCCAGTCGCTCCCGGGCGTGTACCAGGAGAGGCCCTCGTTGAAAGCCTCGATCAGGCCGATCGTGATCGCGCCGACGAGGGCGCCACTCATGTTCCCGATCCCGCCGAGCACGGCCGCCGTGAAGGCGATCAGGCCGAGCTGGAAGCCCTGGTCGTAGCGCATGGTCGTGAAGTTGAGGAGGTAGAGGACGCCTGCGGCGCCCGCGAGCCCACCGGCCAGGATGAACGTGAACGAGATCGTCCGGTTCACGTTCACGCCCATCATCGCGGCGGCTTCCGGATCCTGCGAGGTCGCGCGCATCGCCTTGCCCTGCCGCGTCGCCTTGACGAGATACGTGAGGCCGAGGAGAACCGGGATCGTGATCAGGAGGACGGCGACCTTGTTCCACTGGAAGTCGACCGAGCCGAGCGAGAACGCGATCGAGTTCGGGACGAGGCGCGGAATCGACTGGTACTCGACCCCCCAGCCGATCAGGCCGACGTTCTGGAGCAGGAAGGACATACCGACAGCCGTGATCAATGGCGCCAGCCGGGGCGCGTTGCGCAGCCGCCGGTAGGCAACGAGCTCGATGCTCGCGTTCAGGCCCGCACCGAACACCATCGCGATCACGAGCGTCGCAGCGAGCGCCAGAACGAGGACGAGCGCTGCGGTCGAGGTCGTGAGATCGAAGACCGTGAGGATCATCGAGCTCGCGACGAGCCCTCCGAGCGCGAAGACGTCGCCGTGGGCGAAGTTGATCAGCTGGAGGATTCCGTAGACGAGCGTGTAGCCGAGCGCGATCAGGCCGTAGACGGCGCCGTTCGTCAGCCCGATCAGGAAGACGTTGAAGAACTCGCTCGGGCTCTGGGCGAAGTTCCCGATCACCCAGACGATCAGGAGCCCGACGAAGACGAGGCCGAGCGCCGAGACGACGCTGCGCGGCAAGAGACCCCGGAGCGTGTCCAGAGCGGAGTTCTCGGTGCGGGGTTGGCTGCTGATGGGTTCGGAGGGGGAAACATTCGGGGGAGGGCCTGAGCCCTCCCCCGAACGCATGCGTGGACGGCGCGGGCTAGGTGCCCCGGGCCGCGTCGACGTTCGCCGGCTGCGGCGAGAGCGTCTTCACCGTCTCGAGCTTGTCGGTCGCCTTGTAGATCGTGAAGGCGACGACCGCACCCTCGGCCCCACTCGGATCGCCGTTCTCGTTGATCTCGAAGGTGCCGAGCAGACCGTCCGTGACGCTCGCCTCGAACATCTTGGCGATGACATCGCCCCGGCTGCCGTCCGACGCGGCGATCGCGTCGAGCATGACCTGCGCCGCCTGAGCGCCGTAGATCGCGTACGGGTCGATCTCCTTGCCGCCGAGCCGCGGCTTGAACTCCTCCGCGAACGTGGCGCCTTCGCCCTCGAACTGGTCGATCGCCACGCCGGCGACGCTCATGAACATGCCGGCCGAGCTCTCGCCGGCCTCCTCGATCGTCTGCTGCGTCGTGAAGCCGTCCGGTGCGAACAGCTTGACGTCACCGTCATTCGCACCCAGCGTGGCGACCTTGTCCTTGATCACCTGGGCGCCGTTCTCGTCGATCAGCCCGCCGAGGAAGACCGCGTCCGCCCCGGTGCCGCCGATCTTGCGGAAGAGCGCCTCGTAGCTCGACGCCTTCGGATCCCACGCCGCGAACCCGGCGATCTTGATCCCGAGGCTCTCCGCGGCGTTCTTGAAGTTCGTCGCGACGCCGAGGCCATAGGCCTCCTTGTCGTTCAGGACGTAGACGCTCGTGACGCCCTGCTCCTTCGCGAACTCGGCCATCGCGGCGCCCTGGTAGGCGTCGTGTGCGACGACGCGGGCGTAGTTGCGCGTCCCGCCCGGGTAGTACTTGTCCGGCTCGGTCGAGTCGCAGCCCGGCCCACCTTCGGTGAGGCAGACGTACGTGTTCGCCGGCGAGATCATCGCGACCCCGCCACCCGGAGCCTGGTTCAGCACCGGGATCTCGATCGCGGCACAGCCCGAGTTGAAGGTGCCGATCACGCCGACGACCTTCTCGTTGCCCGCGTAGGCCTGGGCGTTCGTCGAGCACTTGCCCGAGTCCCACTTGCCGGCCTGAGCGGTTGCATCGTCACAGGACTGGTACGCGACGTTGTGGTCGCCGGCCTTCCAGTTCTGCTTCTCGAGCAGGAACCGGATCGCCTCAACGATCTGAATCGTCTGGGTGCGCGACGAGCCCTGAAGCGGGAAGTCCGACGCGAGCAGCACGTCCGGGTCTCCCTCTCCCTTGTACTCGATCGCGGTACAGGAGGACGAAGGCAGGGCCTCGACGCTCCCGCCGGAGCCGCCGCTCGTCTCCTCGGTGGTGGCGCCGCCGCCGCTCGAGCTCTCCTCGTCGTCGCCACCGCAGCCCGCTGCAAGCAGCGCAAGCACGGCGATGAGCAGGGCCAGAACGGAAAACAACCCACGCTTTCTGGATCTCACCAACATTCCTCCTCGGTCACTCCACAGGGAAGAGGCAAGTATCCGTGCTGTTCACCGCGGTTTCAACTTTGTGCGGATCGAGCGGTGGACCGGAGGAGGCCGAAAGACCCCGAACTAGGCCCTGAGGCGGTGCTCCAGCGCCTCCACGCGCACGGAGTGCAGCGCAGTTCTGGCCGCCCGGCTCTCGACGACGAAGAACCCTTCTCGCTCGCTCACGATCCGCTCCGAGTCGAGCACCTCGTGGCCGGCGACGACGAAGTGCTGCTGAGCGAAGCCGCGCACGACCTCGTAGTCGCCGACGCTGACTCGAACCGCGCCTCGCACGCGCGCGGTGGGCGCTGCTGACGTGGTCGGACAGCGGTTCGGTGCGGCTCATCTGCGGCTCCTCTCAGCGAACGTCTGGTCGGGCGACGACCCGGCTCTGACCCATTTTCTGGGGGCGGCGTTCCGAGCGCGGTAGCTGTGCGCTCGAGATCTGCGGGACGGCACCGATTGCTGCGAAGCCGTCTTTTGAAAGGGTAGCGCGGTCGGCCGAAACGCAAAGTGTCCGGAGAGAGCGTCTACGATCGGCATTGCGGGCCGAAGTGGCGGAACTGGCAGACGCGCCGGACTCAAAATCCGGTTCCCTTCGGGGAGTGCGGGTTCGATTCCCGCCTTCGGCATATCGTTCTTAGACTCCGGGCCATGGGACGGCGGGTCGGGATTCTCACGGGGGGCGGGGATTGCCCCGGGTTGAACGCGGTGATCCGTGCGGTCACGCGGCGCTCGCTTGACCGGGGGTGGGAGGTCGCCGCCGTCCGGGAGGGCTGGCGCGGGCTCGTCGATGGGATCGTGCAGCCGCTCGCGGCCCGCGACGTCTCCGGGATCCTGCCGCGAGGTGGGACGATCCTCGGCACCACCCGGACGAACCCGTACAAGCTCGCGGGCGGGGTCGAGCAGGTGCTCGCGACCTTCGAGCGCGAAGGGCTCGAGGCGCTCGTCGCGATCGGGGGCGAGGACACGCTCGGGGTCGCAGCGCGCCTCCACCGCGAGCAAGGCTTCCCGGTCGTCGGCGTCCCGAAGACGATCGACAACGACCTCTCCGGGACCGACTACACGTTCGGCTTCGATACAGCCGTCACGATCGCGACGGAAGCGATCGACCGCCTCCACACGACCGCCGAGTCGCACAACCGCGTCATGGTCGTCGAGGTGATGGGCCGGCACGCGGGCTGGATCGCCGTGCACAGCGGGATCGCCGGCGGCGCCGACGTGATCCTGATCCCGGAGCAGCCCGTGACCGTCGAGGAGGCGTGCCGCGGTCTCCAGAAGCGCCACGACGGTGGCAAGGACTTCTCGATCGTCGTCGTCAGCGAGGGCTACGCGCTCACCTACGAGTCGGGCGAGCGGCGACTCGTCGGGGGCGAGGCCCGGGCAACCGATCAGTTCGGCCACGTTGCGCTCGGCGGCGTCGGTGACGCGCTCGGCCGGGAGATCGAGGAGCGAACCGGGTTCGAGACCCGTGTGACCGTCCTCGGTCACGTTCAGCGCGGCGGCACCCCGACCCCGCGCGATCGCATCCTCGCGACCCGCTACGGGCTGAAGGCGGCCGACCTCGTCGACGAGGGCCGCTTCGGGCGGATGGCGGCGCTGCGCGGAGACGAGATCGTCGACGTCTCGCTCGAGGAGGCGACCTCCGAGCTCAAGACCGTGACGCGGGAGTGGTACGACACCGCGCAGGCGTTCTCCGGCTAGGGAGAGGGAGGCACGAGCAGCAGGTGGCTCTCGACGACCGCTTGCGCGACGTCGAAGAGCTTGCGGCCGGACTTCTGCGACTGGCCCCGGAGGAGCTCGAACGCCTTCCGCTCATCGATCGCCTGGCGCGCCATCATGATCCCCTTCGCCCGTTCGATCACCGCTCGCCGCGCGAAGGCGCCCTCGAGGTTCGTGTACTCGGCGTAACGGCGGATCGTGATGTCGATCGCGCCCTGCATCTCCTCCGGCGTCCCGTCCACGATGTAGGCGAAGATCCCGCGCTTCGCGGCCTCGTTCACCCACTTCGGGTCGCCGGTCTCGAGTAGCGCGATCACGGGGCAGGTCGCCTCGCGGACGATCTCCGAGATCATCTCGAGCGCGTGCAGCGCGCTGACCCCGAGGCCGACGAACGCGAGATCGGGATGCTCGCGTTCGGTTGCCTCAGCAACCTCCGAGACCTCGAGCTCGCGCGAGATCACCTCATGCCCGAGCGAGGATCACGATCTCGGCGATCCGCTCGAGCCGGTCCTTGCGCTCGTTCGCGATCAGGATCCGAAGCGGCCGAGGCCCGTCAGGCACCTCGGCCCGCCGTCACTCGATGGTGCCTCGACACTGGAAAGCCTCCCCGAGGAGGTTGGTGCCGGCCACTCGGGACCGACGACGCTCTCCGCGCGATTCGCATGACTCGGCCCGGGCACGCTGCACATGCTCGAACCGACCACGCCGAATTCTAGCACCGTTATCCCAAATATCCCAAATTCGACAATGCCTCGTACCCTGATGAGCGCCGTTCGCCGGGCTGCCTCACCGCTCCCCCATCCTTCCGGACGACCGGCAGGCCTTCCAGATGGCGATGGAGCTGCCGTTCAGCGAGGCCGTCGAGGAGGCCACCGGGCGGAAGGTCGTTGCCTTCATGTCCCAGTCGCACCTCGATCCCGACCTGTCCGTCGAGATCTTCGTCCTCGAGCCGATTCTTGACGGATCCGATTCCTGAGATTGTTGGTAGTTCGACATTTCCGCGCTAGACTGGGCGAGCGCTCTCCCAGCACCTGAGGCGCGAACGCACGGTGCGGGCCCATAGAAATCGGGCCCGCGCACGAGCCGCCCTCAGCAACCGGGTCGGAGCCGGGTTCGCGCCGGAGTCGACGTTCGCCGAGGGATTGCCAATGGCCGACAGACTCAAGATCCTCGTCGTCGACGACGATCCCGGCATCCGCGCGCTCTGCGTTGCCGTCCTCGAGGCCGAGGGGTTCGAGGTGCTCGAGGCCGGGGACGGGGGCGAGGGCCTGGCCCGCGCGATCCTCCATCGTCCCGATCTCGTCGTCTGCGACGTCACCATGCCCATCCTCGACGGCTTCGGCTTCGCCGTCGCACTGCGCCACATCGACCAGACGAAGGACCTGCCGCTGGTCTTCCTGACCGGCGAATCCGAGGCCACCGTCGAGGAGCACCGCTCCGAGACCGGTGCGCTCGGGTTCTTCGCGAAGCCGTTCGAGCCGAACGCCCTGATTTCGTTCATCGCGAGCGTGCTCACTCCGCTCGAGCCGCTGGGTCCGCCTGTCGCCGGCGGGCACGCGGTCTAACCGAAGAGCAGGAGCAGCGCGTCCGTCGGCGCGTAGTCGTCGGTCAGCACCGGCACGTTCGCGATCGGGATCGGGGCGTCGACCCGGTCGCGGATCGCGCGGCCGAGATCGGGAGCTCCGGGCGAGTCCTCGCGGATGCCGCGCCAGCGCTCGGCGAGGAAGGACTTCGCGGGAGCGGCCCCCTCCCCCGCGATGAAGATCACGTTCCGCACCTCCTCGGCCTGCGTGTCGCCCTGGGTGTAGACGGGGTGCACGGCGACCGTCGGGAAGACCGTCCGGTAGGTGCGGAGCATCGAGCGGAGCAGCCGCGATTGCTCGCCCTTGATCGCGCCGATCACGTTCGTCGTGATCACGCCCCCGGGTGTGAGCCGCGATCGCGCGAGGTCGAGGAACTCCTGAGTCGCGAGGTGGAACGGGATCGAGTCGGAGTAGAAGGCGTCGATCACGATCGCATCCCAAGGCCCCTCGTTCTGGACGAGGTAGCGGCGCCCGTCCTCGATGTCGACCTTCAGGCGCGGATCACGCGGGAGGTCGAAGAAGCGATAGGCGACGTCCACGACCTCGGGGTCGAGCTCGACGGCATCGAGACGGATCCCGGGGAAGTCGCGCCAGATTCGCTTCGGCGCGGAGCCGCCACCGAGGCCGATGAAGAGGATCCGCTTCGCATCCGGGTTGTACGCGAGCGCGAGATCGAGGTAGTCGGTGTAGTCGAAGCGCGTCCGGAACGGCTGTCCCCGGTACATCCCGCTCTGGAACGAGCTGTCGAAGCGGAGGTAGCGGGTCTCCGTGTCCTCGACGACCGCGATCCGGTGGTATTGCGTGTCCTTCGCGTAGAGCACCTCGTAGCCCGCCTGCCCCGAGTCGGCCTCCCCTTCGCGCTCTTCGATCCCCTGCTGGCGGTAGACCGGCGACCAGTTGCGGAACTCGGAGGCGGCGACGACGCCGCCCTTCTCCGGTGCGAGCGAGAGGACGCCGGCGACTCCGGCCGCCGCGATCACGATCGCGAGCACGAAGGCCGCCGCGAGCCGCTCGACGAGTGCGACGGCCGCGGCCGCGAGCATCAGCGTCACCGCGGCAGCGGCGAGGAGCTGGTCGGTGCCGAGCTCGGGGATCAGCCAGAACGCGGTCGCGAAGGTGCCGGCGATCGAGCCCGCCGTCGAAACGGCGAAGAGACGCCCGGCGGTGCGGCCGAGATTCTCGAGCGAGCGCGCACGGAGCTTGACCGCGATCGGCGAGACGGTGCCGAGCACGACCGCGGGGATGCCGAAGAGCGCCACCGTGGCGACGAGCGGGTTGAGCCGAGGTCCGGGGTTCCAGTCGACGACCAGGTCGAGCACCCAGCCGTCGATGAATGGGATCGCGAGCACGAGCAGCGCGCCGAGCCCGAGGACGCCGACGAAGAGACTCGGGGTCGGTTGCCGGTCGGCGGCGATTCCCCCCAGCCAGTAGCCGGTCGAGAGGCCTGCGAGGACGACGCCGATCAGCGCGCCCCAGACGTAGAGCGAGCTCCCGAAGAACGGTGCCAGAACGCGGCTCGATGCGATCTCGAGCCCGAGCAGAACGGCGCCGGCAACAAAGACCGCGACCCCGATCGCAGCCGAGCTGCGCTGCTCGCCCCTCATGCGCCCAGGTTACAGACGGTAGACGGCGACCCAGGGACCGGCCCTGTCACCGCCCGGGTCGATCCTGAAGACCCGCTCTGCACGCCCTTCGAGCTGGGTGTAGAAGCGCGTCTCCGCCGGGTAGATGGTGGTGGCGGCGAGGACGCGATCGGCGACGGCGCCGGTGATGACGACGTACTCGACGCCGGCGGCCACGAGTGCGTTCAGGTCGCGGTTCGGGTCGGGCGCGCGGCCCGGTCCCGGGAGCTCGAGCCTGAGCACCCGGGCGGCGTCGACGGGCGCGGTCGACGAATCGGTGGCGACGACCGCCGAGCGGGGAACATGCTCCTCGATCCACGCGTGCGCGACGAGGCGTGTATCGGTGCGCGTCAGCACCCGCACCTCGCCGATCGACCAGACGAGCGGAACGACGAGCAGGAGCAGAGCAACGGGCGCGAGCACGCGAGTCCTCCCAGCGAGCACTCCGAGCACGGGCACGAGCGGGAGCACGTAGCGGTCGAAGTGGGCGTTCAGCGTCAACAGATCGACGAAGTAGACGATCGCGAAGACTGCGAGCACGAGGTCGGCCCGCCGGGCGCGACGTTCGCGTCGATGGAGCACCAGCGCTCGCAGCGCGAGCGCGAGCCCGACGAGGGCGAGCAGCAGGAACGGACCGAGGCTCTCCCAGAGTCGGTCGAGGAACGCGAGCGGGGTCGGATGGTCGTTCTCGAAGCCGAGCCACCCAGCTCGGGCCAGCCGCTGGACGCGGCTGATGTCGTCCCACGCGGCGCCGGGATGCAGGACGACGAAGGGGCTCGTCAGGGCGAATGCGAGCGCACCGAGGACGGCCGCGGCTGCCAGCCGACGCCACTGCCCCCAGCCGGCGACGAGGAGCGGAGCGGCGAGGAAGACCCCCGGGTACTTGGCCGAGGCCGCGAGCCCTGCGACGAGGCCCGCCCACTCGAGCCGGCCGAGCACGAGGAGCGCGAGCGAGACCGTGACGAGCGTCGTCAGGAGGACATCGGTGACCGCAACGTGCGAGTAGGCGACGTGAACGGTCGCAACGGCGACCGCCACCGCGGCCACCACTCCGGCGAGCGAGCCGTAGGCGCTCCGGCCGAGCCACCACGCCGCGGCGACCCCCGCGATCCCGAACAGAGCCGCGACCACGCGAGCCGCACCGTACGAGGGCTCGTCGAAGACGGCCTGCACCGGCGCGAGCAGCTCGAGCAACAGACTCGGATAGTCGTACCAGCCGGGATCGAGCCCACCCCCGTGGACGATCTCCCACGCGCGCGGGACGATCGACTCCTCGTCGGGGTTGAGGAGGGGAAACGGCAGCCCGTACCCGAGCCCGGGGAGCCGCAGCGCCGCCGCGAGGGCGAGCGCGGCTGCGAGCGCGAGGTGCTCGCTACGAAGCCGGAAGCGGCTCACGCAGCAGCACGGCGTCGACCCCGGCCCGCTCGAGCTCCTCGATCGCCTCGCGCGTCGGGGTGCCGACGTCAGCGATCGCGAGCTTGCCCGCGGGCACGTCGGAGAGCAGGTCGAGAACGCGCTGGAGCGGGTCGTCGGCGTTCCCGGCCGCAAGTAGGAAGAGCTCGGGATCGAGCCGCTCGAGCACGTCCTCGAGCGCGTCCTCGTCGCTGACCTGGATCACCCGCTCGATCCCGTCGTGATGCTCGTTCGCGTCCTCGGAGGCCACGATGCACGCGTCTGCTCCGGAATCCTCGTGCCAGGCGTGGGCGAGAACCGGCAGCGTGGTCACGCCGCGGACGAGCTCGAGCACGCCGTCCTGGGAGATGAAGACAGCTTCGGCCCCGTCCGCCTCCGCGGCAGCGGCCGCCTCGGGGCCGTCGACGGCGACGATCATCGAGATCCCGTCGCCCTCGGAGATCGCTTGACTCAGACGTCGGGAGGCCGTCACGCGGCGCGAGTCTACCGGAGCGGATCCCGGCTACCGTGAGCCGATGCGCGTCGTGCTTGCCGCTCTCGTCGCCCTCGCGCTCGCTGCCACCGCTTCTGCCGCGACGATCCGGGGCACGAAGCAGGGCGAGCTCATTCCCGGAACGATCCGCGCCGACCTGATCATTCCCGGCCCCGGCCGTGACGTGGTCGACGCGCGCCAGGGAGACGACCGGATCGTGCTCCAGTACGACGGCGCGGTGGACACGGTCGCCTGCGGAGCGGGGCGCGACATCGTCAACGCCGACCTCGCCGACCGGGTCGAGCGGGACTGCGAGGTCGTGAGCCGCCGCATCTCGCGCGACATCTACGCGAACCGCGACAGCCAGCACGAGACCCAGGTCGAGCCGGACAGCTTCACCTTCGGACGGACGACCGTCACGGTCTTCCAGACCGGCCGCCGGTTCGCGGGCGCGTCCGCGAACAACGCCTTCGCGACCTCGAGGGACGACGGCCGGACGTGGGCGGCCGGGGAGCTCCCGGGAATCACGAGGCTCGCGCCGAGGCCGGGCACATCGGAGCGCGCGAGCGATCCGGTCGTCGCCTACGACGCTCTCCACGGGGTCTGGCTCGCGAGCTCGCTCGCCGTCTTCGAGCCGACCCGCCTGACGATCAACCGCTCGCCCGACGGGCTTCGGTGGAGTGACCCGATCGACGCGAGCTCGGGCACCGGCTCCGACGGGATCGCCTACGACAAGCAGTGGCTCGCGTGCGACAACGGCGCGACGAGCCCCTTCCGTGGCCGTTGCTACCTCGCCTACAGCGACTTCGTCCGGGGCGGGCTCTCGCTGCAGAGCTCGACCGATGGCGGGCTCACCTGGTCGCAGCCCGTCTCGATCACGCCGCTCTCGCTCGTCGGTGCCTTCCCGGCGATCCAGCCGGACGGCACGCTCGTCATCGTCTACCGGACGGGGACGCGCTCGAACGAGGAGATGAACGCCGTTCGGTCGCGCGACGGCGGAGCGAGCCTCGAGCCGCCAGTCCGGGTGGGTGCCATCCATGCCTTCGTCGTCGGGCTGCGATTTCCGGTTCTTCCCTCGGTCGAGGTCGATCGGAGTGGGCAGATCTGGGTGACGTGGCACGACTGCGGGCTGCGGCCGAGCTGCCTCGGCAACGACGTCGTCGTCACCACGTCGACCGACGGGATCGTCTGGGCTCCGCTGCGACGAGTGACGAGCGGGCGCATCGCTGCGATCCCCGCGCTCGCCGCCGACCCGGCGAGCGACCGGCTCGCGATTCTCTACTACGCCGTCGGCCCCGGGGGAATTGACGCCGAGCTCGTCGAGTCACGCAACGCGGGTGCAACCTGGAGCGCTCCACAGCGGCTGAGCGCGCAGACGATGCAGCGCCGCTGGCTCCCTGACACGACCCAGGGCCGGATGCTCGCCGACTACATCTCCGTCTCCTACGCCGGCGGCCGTCCGCTCGCCGTGTGGGCGCTCGCCTCGGCCCCCGTCGCCGCCGAGTTCAGGCAGGCGATCTTCGCGACCCGGGGCTAGCTACTGGCCAGTGTGCGGCGGGGCCACGAATTGGCCCCCTTTTAGGGGTCTTGCAGGCGTCCGGGCTTGCCCGGGCGCCTGCCTATTGACCGATCGGATGCCAGATCGTCTTGAGTTCGAGGAAGTTGGCGATCGTCCAGGGGCTCTGCTCGTCCGCTGACCCGAGCACCACTCGCTTGACGTTGTCCGCCGCGAGCCGCTCCAGCTCCGCGAGCATCCCATTCGAGTTGGGGCCGTTGGCGCCGGTGACGTCGATCGCGTTCACGTCCATGTGCCCAGCAAGGATTGGCCCGAGCTCCTCGCGGAACCCGGTGAGGATGTTGACGACGCCGCCGGGGACATCCGAGGTGGCGATCGCCTCCGCGAGCTCGATCGCAGCGACGGGATTCGTCTCGGACGCAACGGCGACGACGGCGTTGCCACCCACGATGACCGGTGCAATCCGCGAGAGCAGGCCGCCGAGCGCGGGCTCGTCCGGGGCGAGAACGGCGACGACGCCCGTCGGCTCCGGCACGGTGAAGTTGAAGTACGGGCCGGAGACCGGGTTCGCGGAGCCGATCACCTGGGCGAGCTTGTCGGCCCAGCCCGCGTACCAGACGACGCGGTCGATCGCGGCCTCGACCTCCTTCTTGCCCGAGCAGACGGCGGCGAACTCCGTGGTGCGCGCCTCGAGCATCTCGGCGAGCCGGTAGAGCACCTGGCCCCGGTTGTAGGCGGTCGCAGCAGCCCACCCAGGCTGAGCCTTGCGGGCGGCGACGACGGCGTCGCGGACGTCCTTGCGGGAGGCGCGCGCCATGTTCTGGCCGTCCGCGGCCTCGTAGGTGCGGCCGGACTCGGAGCGCGGGAAGGCGCCGCCGATGAAGAGCTTGTACGTCTTGCGAACGGGGAGGCGCTTGGCCATCAGCGCACGCTCCCGAAGCGGCGGTCGGAGGCGACCAGCGCCGCCAGACCCGCGAGCAGGAGTAGTGGAAGGCGGAACCGTCTAGCCACCCCACGCCTCCCCGCCCTCGAAGCTGAGATACGGCTCGAGCCCGTGCCTGCCGCCCTCGCGCCCGAACCCCGACTCCTTGTAGCCGCCGAACGGCGAGGCGGGATCGAAGCGGTTGAACGTGTTCGCCCAGACGACGCCGGCGCGGAGGCGCTCGGCCATCCAGAGGATCCGCGACCCCTTCTCCGTCCAGACACCCGCCGAGAGGCCATAGGCGGTGTTGTTCGCCTTCTCGACCGCCTCCTCAGGGGTGCGGAAGGTGAGCACGGAGAGCACCGGGCCGAAGATCTCCTCCTGCGCGATCCGGTAGCTCTGGGCGACGTTCGTGAAGACGGTCGGCGCGAACCAGTAGCCCTTCTCCGGGAGCTTGCACGGGGGCTGGTAGATCTCGGCTCCCTCGTCCTTGCCCGACTGGACGAGCTCGGTGATCCGGTCGAGCTGCATCTTCGAGTTGATCGCGCCGATGTCCGTGTTCTTGTCGAGCGGGTCGCCGAGGCGGAGCGTCTCGAGCCGGCGCTTCAGCTTCGCGACCGTCTGCTCGTAGATCGACTCCTGGACGAGGAGGCGCGAGCCGGCGCAGCAGACGTGACCCTGGTTGAAGTAGATCCCGTTCACGATCCCCTCGATCGCCTGGTCGAGCGCGCAGTCGTCGAAGACGATGTTCGCGGCCTTGCCGCCGAGCTCGAGCGTCAGCTTCGTGCCGGTGCCCGCGAGCTCGCGCTGGATCGCCTTGCCGACGCCGGTCGAGCCGGTGAACGCGATCTTGTTCACGTCCGGGTGCTTGACGAGGGCGGCGCCCGCGCGTCCGTCGCCGGTAACGATGTTGACGACGCCCGGCGGCAGGTCGGCCTGGCGGCAGATGTCCGCGAAGAGAAGTGCGGTCAACGGGGTCGTCTCGGCCGGCTTGAGGACGACCGTGTTTCCGGCCGCGAGCGCCGGCGCGATCTTCCAGGCGAGCATCAGGAGCGGGAAGTTCCAGGGGATGATCTGACCGGCGACGCCGAGCGGCTTCGGGCGCCGGTTCGGGAAGGCGTACTCGAGCTTGTCCGCCCAGCCCGCGTAGTAGAAGAAGTGCGCGGCCGCGAGCGGGACGTCGACGTCGCGCGACTCCTTGATCGGCTTGCCACCGTCGAGCGACTCGAGCACGGCGAGCTCGCGCGAGCGCTCCTGGATCAGCCGGGCGATCCGGAACATGTACTTGGCGCGCTCCGACGGCGGCAACGTCGACCAGCCGTTCGAGAACGCGTCCCGTGCCGCGCCAACTGCGGCGCTCACATCCGCCTCGCCGGCGTAGGAGACCTCGGCGAGCTTCTCCTCGGTGGCGGGAGAGATCGTGGGCTGCCACTCCTTCGACTTCGGCTTGACGAACTCGCCCCCGATGAAGAGCCCGTACCGCTTCTCGAGCGTGACGATGTCGCGGGCCTCCGGGGCGGGCGCGTAGTCCCACTCGGTGAGCGCGGGCGTCAGCGGCTTGTGCTTCTCGACGGCCACGATCAGTCCAGCGTGAAGTAGTCGGGAGACTGGTACTGGCCGGTCTTCTGCTTGCGCACCTGGAGCAGGACGTCGTTCAGGAGCGAGGAGGCGCCGAAGCGGAAGAGGTCGGGCGTCATCCACTCGAGGCCGAGCGTCTCGTGGAGGACGACGAGGTAGTGGATCGCCTGCTTGGCACTCCGGATCCCGCCCGCGGGCTTCATCCCGATCACGCGGCCGGTCTCGTCGTGGACGTCGCGGATCGCCTCGAGCATGCAGAGGGTCACTGGCAGCGTCGCCGCCGGGCTGATCTTGCCGGTCGAGGTCTTGATGAAGTCGGCGCCGGCGGCCATTGCGAGGAGCGAGGCGCGGCGAACGTTGTCGTAGGTGCCGAGCTCGCCCGTCTCGAGGATCACCTTCAGGTGCGCGTCCCCGCAGGCCTCCTTGATCTTGACGATCTCGTCGTAGACCTTGGCGTAGCGGCCGGAGAGAAAGGCGCCGCGGTCGATCACCATGTCGACCTCGTCGGCCCCCTCGTTGACGACCCAGCGCACCTCGTCGAGCTTGGCCTCGAGCGGCACCTGGCCGGACGGGAAGCCGGTCGCGACCGAGGCGACGCGCACACTCGTGCCACGGAGGCGAGCGACCGCGGTCGGGACGAGGTTCGGGTAGACACAGACCGCCGCGACGGACGGGATCGTCGCGTCGACCGGGTCGGGCCGCACTGCTTTCGAGCAGAGCGCGGCGACCTTCCCGGGGGTGTCGGCGCCCTCGAGCGTCGTCAAATCCATCATCCGGATCGCGAGGTCGTAGGCCTGCAGCTTCGAGTCCTTCTTGATCGAGCGCTTGGCGAGCGAGGCCGCGCGCTCCTCGAGCGCGACCGCGTCGATCGAGCCGATCCGGGGCAGCCGCGGCTCGAGCGGAAGCTCGAACCCGCGCGGGAGTGCGGGCGCCTGGGCCATCTCACGAGTCTACCGCCGAAAAACGAGTCTGTGATCCTCGTTCCTGTCAACGAGGACCGAGGGGGAATCGCATGACACGCAGGCTCTGGATCGTACTCGCGACCCTGATCGTCGCCGCCGCCGCTCTCGCGGCACCGGTGTCCGCAAATCCGAACAACAACAACTCCGAGAAGCTCCGCAGCGCCGTCACGCTCGACGGCGTGCGCCAGCACCAGCAGGCGCTCCAGGCGATCGCCGACATCTCCGGCGGCAACAGGTTCGCAGGACTCGTCGGGCACGATCGCTCGGGCGACTACGTTGCGGACCAGCTTCGGGCCGCCGGCTACGAGGTCGCGTTCAACTACTTCGACTACTTCAGCTTCTTCGAGCGCTCGCCGTCGCAGTTCGCGCAGACGGCCCCGACACCGACGACCTATACCGAAGCCGTCGACTACCGGGTCATGTCGTTCTCGGGCACCGGCGACGTGACCGCACCGGTCCGGCCGCTCGTCGGGCTCGGTTGCACCGCGAGCGACTTCGCCGGCTTCCCGGCGGGCTCGATCGCGCTCGTAAGCCGGGGAGTGTGCTCGTTCCGGATCAAGACGACGAACGCCGCCGCAGCCGGCGCGCCCGCGATCCTGATCTACAACAGCGCAACCGGGGTCGGGGTGCTCAACGGCACGCTCGGCGACGGCGGCCTCGCCACGATCCCCGCGCTCGGACTCACCCGGTCGCTCGGCATCTCGCTCGCCGCGACGCCGGGACTCAGGGTCCGCGTCAGGACGGATACCGGCGCGGAGACCCTGCCCACTCGAAACGTGATCGCCGAGCTTCCCGGCCGCAACGACGACAACGTCGTCGTCGTCGGCGCTCACCTCGACTCGGTCAACGCCGGGCCGGGGATCAACGACAACGGCTCCGGCTCCGCCGCGATCCTCGAGACAGCGATCCAGATGGCGAAGGTGAAGCCGCGGAATACGGTTCGCTTCGCCTGGTGGTCGGCCGAGGAGTCCGGGCTGATCGGCTCGACTCGGTACGTGAACGCGCTGCCGCAGGCCGAGCTCGACCGGATCGCGCTGAACCTGAACTTCGACATGGTCGGCTCGCCGAACTTCGTCCGCTTCGTCTACGACGGAGACGACTCGGCGTTCCCGGTCGGCCCCGGGGCAGCGGCCGGGCCTCCGGGCTCCGGTGCGATCGAGGCTCAGTTCCACAGCTACTTCGCCTCGCAGGGGCTTCCGAGCGCGGAGACACCGTTCAGCGGCCGCTCCGACTACGGACCCTTCATCGCGAAGGGCATCCCCGCCGGCGGTCTCTTCACCGGCGCCGAGGGGGTCAAGACGGCCGCGCAGGCGGCGACCTACGGCGGCACCGCCGGAGTCGCGTACGACTCCTGCTACCACGCCGCATGCGACGCGTTCCCGAACTTCAGCGCCACCGCACTCGCGCAGATGTCGGATGCGGTCGCTCACTCCGTAATCACGTACGGGCAGAACACGGAGGCGGTCAACGCTGTCCGCGGCAAGGGCAACTTCAAGCCCGCCGGTTCCGCCGGCCCCGATGGGACGACGTCGGGTGAGGGTGGCGGCCTGCACGCAGACCACGAGGTCGACTCCTAGGCAAGCCCGCGAGGGAGGGGCTCCCGCCGGAGCCCCTCCCTACTTCACTTCGCGGTGGCGAGGAGTAGCGTCCGGGTTCGCCGGGCACGTAGTTCGGCGATGAAGTGGCGCAGAGGAACAGGTGCGGGTCAGGTCGAGGACTTTCGCGGTCGCGGCGGCGGCGGCGGGCTGGGTGGCGGCCTGGGCGGCTTCCCCATGGGCAAGGCCGGCGGAGGCGGGCTCGGGATCATCCTGATGCTCGTCGTCCTCTTCCTCTCGGGCGGGCTTCCCGGCGGCGGCGGTGGCGGCGGCGGCGGCTTTCCGATCAACCTCCCGGCAGCGCCCGCGGGCCCGGCGGCCGGAGGCGAGCAACCTCCCGCGAGCGACGACGAGGCGCAGTTCGTCCAGTTCGTGGTCGCCGACGTGCAGGAAACCTGGACGAAGATCTTCGCCGAGGCGAACCAGACCTACGAGCCGACGACCCTGCGGCTCTTCACGACCGGGATCCAGACCGGCTGCGGGAACGCCTCGAGCGCCGTCGGCCCGTTCTACTGTCCGGCCGACCGGCACGTCTACATCGACCTCGGCTTCTTCCGCGAGCTCCAGACCCGTTTCGGTGCGAAGGGAGATTTCGCGCAGGCCTACGTGATTGCGCACGAGTTCGGCCACCACATCCAGAGCCTGCTCGGCGTCTCCGACGACGTCCACCGCCAGCAGCAGGAAGACCCGGAGGGCGCCAACGAGCTCTCGGTCAAGCTCGAGCTGCAGGCCGATTGCCTCGCAGGCGTCTGGGGCCATTCGGCGAACGCCGAGGGCTTGCTCGAGCCGGGCGACGTCGAGGAGGGCCTGAACGCGGCTGCCGCGGTCGGCGACGACCGGATCCAGGCGAAGGCCGGCCGCGAGGTCGACCAGGAATCCTGGACGCATGGCTCGGCCGAGCAGCGGATGACGTGGTTCCAGAAGGGCTTCGACAAGGGCGACCCGAGCGCCTGCGACACCTTCAAGGGCGACGTCTAGCGGAGCTTGCGCTCCCGGCGTGCGCCGGGAGATGATGTCCGCGTGAAGGGCGAACGCAGCGACTGCGGCTGCGAGTCGGAGGTGATCCTCGACGTCGTCTTCGACCGCGGGCTCCTCTTCCTCGTGGTCGCGAACATCGGCGACCGGCCGGCGCACGAGGTCCGGATCAGGTTCAAGCGGGCGTTCACGGGGCTCGGCGGGACACGGAAGATGCACCGGCTCGCGCTCTTCGAACGGCTCGAGTTCCTCGCCCCGCGCAAGTCGATCGACGTCTTCCTCGACCGGAGCGCCTTCTACTTCGCCCTCCGCCAGCCGACGACGCTCACCGCGACGATCGCCTGGCGGACGGCCGACGGCGAGCAGCTCCGGAGCACCGTGACCCACGACCTCGAGATCTATCGCGATCTCGCCTACATCGACAGGGAGGCCCCGATCCATGCCGGTCCAGCGTGACAACCCGTACGCGAACTACAACTTCGTCGTCGAGCTCGGAGGCGAGGAGGTCGGAGGCTTCAGCGAGGTCGACCTCCCCGAGGCGACGATCGAGACGATCGAGTACCGCGAGGGCGGCGACAAGACCGCCGGCGCGCGCAAGCTGCCCGGCCGGGTCAGCTACGCGAACGTCGTGCTCCGCCGCGGGCTCGCCGGGCGCACCGACCTCTGGGACTGGTTCGAGGCGGCCCGGAACGGCAGCCTGCAACGGCGCGACGTCACGATCACGCTGCTCGACGAGGCGCGGAGCCCCGTGCAGCGGTGGCTGCTCCGGAACGCCTGGCCCGCGAAGTTCGCCTCCCCCGAGCTCAACGCGCACGGGAATGAGGTCGTGATCGAGACGTTGGAGCTCGCTTACGAGGGCTTAGAGATCGAGTAACCCAGAACCAGTAGCTACAGCCCGAACCGGTCGAGCTGGTTCTCGTCCCGTCGCCAGCGCGCTCGCACCTTCACCTTCAGCTCGAGGAAGATCCGGTGCCCGAGGAGCTGCTCGATCTCCGGCCGGGCGCGGACGCCGATCTCGCGGATCACCGCGCCCTTCTTGCCGACGAGGATCTGCTTCTGCGACTCGGTCTCGACGAGCACGAACGCGCGCAGGAGCTTCTCGTCCAGCTCGTCGATCTCGACCGAGATCGAGTGCGGCACCTCCTCCCGCGTGAGCTGGAGCGCTTTCTCGCGGATCAGCTCGGAGATCCGCTCCTCGTTCGTCTGATCGGTGGCGCGGGCGCGCTCGAAGAACGGCTGGCCCTCCGGTAGGAGGTGGAGGAGGTCGCCGCGGAGCTCGTCGAGCCCGTCCTTCGTCTTGGCGCTGACCGGGTGGAGCGCGTGGAAGTCGCCGAGCGCTGCGGAGGCCTTCATCGCGGTGATGATGTGACTCGGGGTCAGGTTGTCGACCTTGTTCAGCGCCACGATCACGGGGATCCCGAGTGCGTAGACGCGGCGGGCGATGAAGCGGTCGCCGCCGCCGATCCGGTCGCGGGCGGAGAGGACGAAGAGGACGACGTCGATGTCCTCGAACGAGCGGTCGACGGTCGCCTGCATCCGCTCGGTCAGCTTGTCCATCGGCCGCTGGAACCCGGGGAGATCGGCCAGGACGAGCTGATAGTCGTCTCCGTTCGCCACCCCGTAGATCCTGCGGCGGGTGGTATTCGGGACCGGCGAGGTGATCGCGACCTTCTCGCCGATCAGGGCGTTCACGAGCGTCGACTTGCCCACGTTCGGGCGGCCGGCGACGGCGACGAAGCCGCTCTTCATCCGGGGAGGTTCCAGGTGTCGGGCAGGAGCTCCGCGGCCGAATAGGTGGCGATCGAGCCGTCGTCCCGGCGGAAATTCACCTCCCCGATCCGGAACTCGCAGAGCCACTGGCGGCAGCCGCCACAGGGGGATGCGCTGATCCCGATCGCGGCGAGATCGCCTGGCCCATATCCCGCGGCGACCGCGCCGACGATCGCGCTCTTCTCGGCGCAGACCCCCAGCGGATAGGCGGCGTTCTCGACGTTGACGCCCTCGAACTCGCGCCCGTCGGTCGTGCGCACGACCGCACCGACCTGGTACTTGGAGTACGGCGCGTACGCCTTTGCGGCCACCGCCTCCGCCTTGTCGACGAGATCGCTCACGGTGTCACTCATTGGGCGAACTGGAAGACGGCGAGGCAGACGAGCGCACCGAGCGCGCCGCCGTAGAAGACCTCGACGGAGGAGTGGACGCCGGATTCGACGCGGGTCTGGGCCACGAGCAGGGCCATGATGAAGGTCAGCGAGGAGATCAAGAAGCGGTGGCTGGAGTCGTCCAAGATCAACGTCACCGCCATCCAGCCCGCGAACGCGACCGCCGAGTGACCGGAGGGTAGACCGCCGCGCAACGGCGAGCCGCTCCCGGTGAGCGCCTTCGTCGCGATCACGAGGATCGTCGTCAGGAAGAGCGCGATCAGGGTGAGCTCCGAGGGCGCGTTCGAGAGCCGGTCGAGCAGGCGTGAGCTGCGGTCTGCGACCTGGCCGGAGAAGACGAGGTAGCCGACGGCGACGGCTACTGCCGTCGCGATCAGGACGGCGCCGGCCGCGATGTCCTTCCCGAGCTTCGCCATCGGGTCGAAGGACGTCGTCGCCACGTCGATCGCGGCCTCGACGGCGGTGTTGATCATCTCGGTGATCAGAACGAAGGCGATCGCGAGCAGGAGCGCGATCAGCTCGAGCTTGTCTACCCCGAACGCGAGCGCAGCAACGAGGACGAGGGTCGCGATCACGAAGTGGATCCGCAGGTTTCGCTGGGTGCGGAGGACGTGGATGATCCCCTCGAAGGCGTAGTTGAAGCTCTCGAAGAGCGACGTCCCCGGCTTCGACGCGCTCATCCGTGCACCGCCTCCCGCTCCTCCATCTCGTCGCCGTGGTCGTACCCGAGCAGGTGCAGGACCCCGTGCACGAGCGGCCGTCGCCACGCCTCGCCCACGACCTGCGGGCAGAGGACGACGTCGCCGAGCGCCCGCGGCACTCCCGCCGGCACCCCCTCGCGCCCGTCGAGCGGGAACGAAAGGACGTCGGTCGCCTCGTCGATCCCGAGGTGCTCGCTCTTCAACGCGCGGATCTCGTCGGGGCCGACGAATGCGAGGCCGAGCTCGCCGTCGTCCACGCCCTCGGCGAAGAGAACGGCGCGGGCGAGCTCCGCCGCAGCGGTCTCGTCGACGTCCTCCCCGCTCCGATTCTCCACTTCGACCGCGAC
>Ga0136611_10000425_pt1 | contig 27348 bp, 24 predicted proteins | sample AntDrymUQ2232306_2_FD_106645 | JGI IMG/M metagenome (GOLD analysis project Ga0136611, IMG submission 106645) | Polar desert sand microbial communities from Dry Valleys, Antarctica - metaG UQ223 (23.06) | ecosystem: Environmental > Terrestrial > Soil > Desert | place: Antarctica: Dry Valley...
CGCCGCCGGCGGCGGATTCCTCGGGCTTGGCATCGCGCTCGTCATCTGGGAGCTCAGCATCAGGCATAACATCAGGCACTGAGGGGTCATTTTACGAATGCAACCTCTGAGATCGTAAGGTTGCCGCGTGAACCGGGCAGCGTATTCAACGTATCAACGACGAGGAGCAGGAACTGGACTTGCGCGAGCGGCGGCTGGACGCTCGACGTGGCACCGATCGGTCGGAACTTCGCGAATGGAATCGTGACCGTGCGCGTTTCTGCATCGGCGTAAAACGTCGCCCCCCAACGCTCAGTGTTTCCGACCGGCGCGCGGAGTTGCGCCCACGCGCGCATTGGCCGTGGTGACGAGACGCTGAATTGCACGGCGTCAAATCCGTCGAGGCCCGGCGACACCGGGATTGGAACGGCCGCGAATTGCCCAGCCGCGGTGCCCGGCGACAACGCGAACGACCAGTTGATCGCCGCATCACCGGCGAAGGTTCGCGCGCGCGCATCCAACGGGGGACCAACGTCAATGCGGCTGGTGTCGTTGGGGCCCGACTCGGTCGCGGCTTCAGACGTCCGCGCCGGAATACGCGCGGTCAATACGCGGTCGTCAATTTTGTCCGGCAAATCTAATCCAACGTAAATCGGATTCGAGACCAGCCACGGCACCGCCGGCTCACCGGGGGCGCCCGTCGTATACGCCTCGATGCGATAGGCGCCCGGCCCCGTAACGCCTGTCATCTCGAGCGGGCCATCGACGACTTCATGGAGCCGTTGCCCATTTCGCAACAACACCATCGCCGTACCCGGCGGCGCATGGGCCGACGCGCGCAGTGACACCTCACCGTGGATCGGCAGCGCGTCGCCCATCTGCGCGGTTTGCGATCCGCTCGTTGCTGTAAACGTCAAGCCTCCCGGACTCGCCATCGCATCGATGACGCTGTAGACGTGTCCGTCTCGAATCGCTTCGAGCAGCAGCCGCGCATCCGCGGCGGCGTCACCGGCGAATGGCGCGGCCAGGACAACGTGATTCGAGAAGGTGCGGAATGACGCCTCGTAACCAGGTAGCGGAACATGGATCGATGCGCCATCCGGGTCCGACCGCTGCCTGAATCCGAGGCGCGCGTGCGCATCGCTGCCCGCGAGTCCGACAGTCTTCCGCTGCGCCGCCAGCGCATCCCAACGGGCCAATACACTGTCAGGCCGATCGAGCACCGTCGCCAGCGACTGCGGTGGGCGCAGCAGGTACGTGAGGAGAGCCCGCGCGATCGTCGTGCGCGGCTCGTCGCGCCATTCGCTGTCGCCGTTGATCCATTCGAGCCCGTCGAAGGCCGTGTCCCAGCCTTGCCAGCTCAGTGTCGGCCTGGGCGAGCCCGGGTGGGCGGCAATGCCAAATCCGCCAAGGCGATGGACATCTGCGATCACGTCTTCGGGCGTTCCAGCGATCGGATACGGCGTCGCAGGAAGGTTCATCGCGGCGTAGTGCCCGCCAGCGGTATTCAATTCCACGCCCTCAATCGTCAAGACGCCGCTCCGATATGCTGGCGCGTCGGGTGATCGAGTGCCATCACCATGGTCGGTGAGGATGATGAACTGCAGGCCGGCGCGCGCGGCCAGGCTGGCGATGGCATCTACGCGGCCGCTGCCATCCGAGCGATCGGAGTGGATGTGAAACGCGCCGCGAACGGTCGAGGCCGGCGGCGCCGCCGTGACCCTCGTGGCGGGAGGCAGCAACGAGACCATCACCAAGGCCACCACCGAAAGCAGGATTGCAAGGAGCTTGACGGCGCGCTTCATCAGTTGCGCGGGTGAAACTTGTCGTAGACGGCGCGCAGCCGCGCATCGAGGATGTGGGTGTAAATCTGGGTGGTCGAGAGGTCGCTGTGGCCGAGCATCATCTGGATCGCGCGCAAGTCGGCGCCGCGCTCCAGCAGGTGGGTCGCGAATGAATGCCGCAGCACGTGGGGACTGAGCGTTCTCGGCAGCCCCGCGCTTTTCCCATAGGTCTTCAGGATTTTCCAAAAACCGACGCGCGTGATGCCGGCGCCGCCGCGCGCGTTGACAAACAGTTTCGGCGACGCGCGGCCCTTCAAGAGCGCCGGCCGGCCCTCCTCGAGGTAGCGCTTCAGCCAGGACGATGCCTCGTCGCCGACCGGGACCATGCGCTGCTTGCGGCCCTTGCCCATCGTGGTCAGGTAGCCGCTCTCGAGATTGAGATCCTGCTGGCGCAGGCTGACCATCTCCGACACGCGCAGCCCGGTCGCATAGAACAACTCGATCAGCGCGCGATCGCGCAGGCCGCGCGGATGGGTCGTGTCGGGCGAGCCGAGAAGGAGATCGACTTCGTCGACGGACAGAAATTTCGGGAGCGTCTTCCACGCCCGGGGCGGCCGCACGTCCACTGCCGGGTTATCCTGCCGATGACCGGACATGACCAGGAAGCGATAGAAGCCGCGAAAGCACGCCACGGCGCGCGCCACCGAGCGCGGCGACTGCCCGGCGCCCATCATCTGGCGCACCACCTCCTCGAGGGCGCGGCGGTCGAGCGCATCGATCGGGCGCTCCAGCCCCGCCGCAGCCGCAGACAGCTGGAATAAGTCGCGTCCGTAGCTCTCCACGGTGTTCGGCGACAGCCGTCTTTCGACTGCCAAATGCGACAGGTAGGCGTCGACCAGCGAGCTCACGGCTGCGTGCATTCAGCTACGTGCATTCGCTACCCAGTCTAACAAGTCAACGTGCACTGTGCCTGCTGCGCTTTCTGCGGCCGCGATTGACAGGCGACACCACGGGGACTAGCATCAGCTTTTCCGGGCGCGTAGAAAGAGACAAGCGAGATAGTGGCCGCAACAAAATCCAGATGGCAGGCGCTCCCCACCGAAGCCATCAATCCCGCTTCCCTAGCCATCGACAAGCTTGACGCCGGCGGCATCGTTGACCTGATGCTGGCCGAGGACCGCCGCATGCTGGCGGCCGTTCACAAGGAGCGCGATCGCATCGCGCTCGGCGCCGACATGTGCGCGAAGGCGCTGCGCAAGGGCGGGCGCATCGTGTTCGTCGGTGCCGGCACCAGCGGCCGCCTCGGCATCGTTGAGTCCGCCGAAATGCCGCCAACCTTCGGGACCAGTCCCGAGTTGGTCCAGGGCATCATGGCGGGCGGCAAGAACGCGATTATCCGCGCCAAGGAAGGCGCCGAAGACAATTACGAGGAAGGCGCGCGCGCGATCACGCGGCTGGTCCCGACCAAGAAGGACGTGGTGGTCGGCGTTTCCGCGAGCGGCATGACCCCCTTCGTCCGCGGCGCGCTGACTAGCGCGCGCAAGGCCGCATCGCGCGTGGTGTTTGTCACCTGCGACCCACGCAACGAGCTCCAGGCCTTCGTCGACCTCACGATCGCGCCGGCGGTTGGTCCCGAGATCATCGCGGGCTCGACGCGACTCAAGGCCGGCACCGCGACCAAGCTCGTGCTCAACATGCTGACCACCTCGGCGATGATCCTGATCGGCAAGACCTACGGCAACCTGATGGTGGACGTCAACGCGCTCGGCTCCGAGAAGCTGCGCGATCGCGCCCGCCGCATCGTGCACATCGTCACCGACCTGGATTACGAAGACGCCGACAAGCTGCTGAAGTCGGCGCGGTGGAACGTCAAGATCGCAATCGTGATGCAGAAGAGCGGCCTGACCTACACCAAGGCGATTGCCAGGCTCAAGAAGTCCGACGACTTGATCCGCGAAGCGATCGGCGAAGACATCGAGCCTCGGCTCAGGGCGCTGATCGGCACCTGACCCAGGAATTTGTGGTGTCGGGCTTCAGCCGGATAATTTCGCGCCGGCTTCCCTATCGAGCATCACCGTCACCCGGCGATGCACCTGCAGCAGCGACGCCGGCAACAAGGTCGTGATTAATCCTTCGACCATGCCGTGCACGGCGTCGGCCTTCCTGGCGCCGGTCGCCATCAGCACGATCTCTTGCGCACCGAGAATCGTCGCCATGCCGATCGACAGCGCGCGTGCCGGCACCGCGGTCCAAGCGCCGCCAAACCGTTGCGCGTTGGCCCGGCGGCTCTCTTCCTCGAGGTGCGCGATGTGGGTCGAGGCGCAGAGGCCCTCGGCGGGCTCGTTGAAACCGATATGGCCATTGGCGCCGATGCCGAGGATTTGCAGGTCGATACCGCCGGCTGAGGCGATCGCCGCTTCATAGCGGCGGCATTCCGCGTTCAGGTCCGGCGCGGCGCCATTCAAGAAGCCGACATTGGCGGGGTCGATCGAGACGTGATCGAACAGCTCGTGCTGCATGAACGCGCGATAACTGTAGGGATGCGCCGGCTCGAGTCCCGCAAACTCGTCGAGGTTAAAGGTCCTGACCCGCGACCAGTCGACGCCCGCCTTCGCCTCTCGGCTGCGGCGCGGCAGGCTGCCGCCACTACGTTGTCGCAGCTCCCGATACAAGCCAACAGGAGTGCGTCCGGTCGGCAGGCCGAGCGCCACAGTCGGCCGCGCGACGATCAATGCGAGGACCCGCGTCGCGAGGGCTGCCGACAGCGCCTGCTGATCGTCGAACCGTTCAATAATCACTGGATGGTGAGGTAATCGCGTCGACATAGGGCGGCACCCGGACGCCGCCGCGTGCATGGGAAATTGCAAGCCGCACGGCGCCGACCGCTGGTTCGGCGCTCAATAGCTCCACCATGCTGCGCGGCGCCACTTCGGCCATTCGCTCACGGAGCGCCGACGCGAGCCAGGTACTTTCTTTCAGCATGCCGCCGGCGAGCAGGACGGGAAACTGTTCGCCGCGCATCTCGAGCCGCTTGATCACCGATGCGGCGGCCAGGGTGAGCTCGTCGGCCGCACGCGTCATGATGTCCATGGCGACGGGATCGCCTTCCGCTCGCGCCAGATCGACGACCGACGCGAGCGACGCGATCGCACGGCGGCCTTGCGGCCGGTGGTAGACCTCCGCCACCAGCGCCTGCGAATTTGGTAACGCGAAATGGCGCAGCACCAGCGGCGTCAGGGCGGTGCGCGGGCCGCGCCCGTCGGCGTCGCGCATCACCGCCGCGAGAGCCCGCCTGCCCACCCAGTATGCCGATCCTTCATCGCCGAGCGTCGGTCCCCAACCGCCGGCCCGTGCCGCGACGCCGTGCTGGCTGACGCCATACACGATTGACCCGGTGCCCGCGATCACCACGACCCCGGGGCTCGCGCCTGCGCCCGCGACCAGCGCGATCATCGCGTCGTTGACGATCACCGTGTTCGATCGATAACCCATGCGTCGCATGATGCCGCGGATGATTCGAGCGTCGTCTTCGCGATCGACACCGGCAATGCCAAGGCAGACGGCGGACAGCGCGACGTCGCGCCCGTCGGTCGCCAGATCGATCACGGTGTGAAGAATCTTTTCGACCTCGAGCTCACCCTCGGTATGCAGGTTGGCAGCGCCGGCTCGCCCTTCCGCGAGGACGTGACCGTCGGCATCAGCGAGGAGCGCGACGGTCTTGGTCCCGCCTGCGTCGATCCCAATGACGTGCATCCGACTAGCTTATCCGTGTCCGCGCGCAAAAGTGTTAGATTGGGTGGTTCACATGTTCGGGATCCCCCTGCGCTGGGCCCACGTCTTCACGATCGTGACGTTGCTGCTTGCCCCAGGCGCGGCGTTTCACGCGGCTGTTCCGGAGCAAGCGCGTGCACTGTGGGTCACGCGCACCACGCTGACCTCGCCGGAAACGATCCGGCAGATGGTGTCCGAGGCACAGGCCGGCGGCTTCAACACCTTGCTCGTACAGGTCCGCGGCCGCGGCGACGCCTACTACTCCGGCACGATTGAGCCGCGCGCGCCTGAGCTCGCCGGCAAGCCGTCGTTCGATCCGCTGGCGAGCGTGCTGGAGCACGCGCACCGCGCTGGCCTGAAGGTCCATGCGTGGGTCGCGGTCAATCTGGTGTCGAGTTCGGTTACGCTGCCCGCCTCGCGCGATCACGTGATCTACCGCGCCCCCGAGTGGCTGATGGTGCCGCGCGAGCTGGCCGCGGAGATGAAGAAGATCGATCTCCGGAGCCCCGCCTACCTCGGGCGGCTGGCGCGATGGACGCGCGCGCATGGCTCGATTGTCGAAGGTCTCTACACCTCGCCTTTACATCCAGCCGCGCAGGAGCACACCGCGGCGGTGATCGGCGAGATCGCCGCTAATTACGCCGTGGACGGCGTGCATCTCGATTACGTGCGATTCCCGAACGACGAGTTCGACTACAGCCCCGCCGCGCTGGACCAGTTCAGGACAGCGATCCTGCCGCACCTGACCGATCGGGAAAAGCGCGAGGCCGCCGCGCGGGCCGTGCTCGATCCGGTAGCGTATCCGAATCTCTTCCCCCAACGCTGGAGTGACTTCCGCCGCTCGCGCCTGACTGCCCTGGTGATCAAGATTCGCACCGCGGTGAAGGCCGTGCGCCCCAACGCGCTGTTCAGCGCCGCGGTCGTGCCGGACGCGGAACAGGCGTTTGACCATCGCCTGCAGGACTGGCGCGGCTGGATCGACCAGTCGCTGCTCGACGTGGTGTGCCCGATGGCCTACACTGCCGACGCCGACGTCTTCCAGAAACAGATCGCCGCGGCGCGCGCCTATGCCGGGTCGCGGCCGGTCTGGGCTGGCATCGGCGCGTACCAATTGTCAGCCGCGCAAACGCTGGCCCACATCGCCGCCGCCAACAAGCTCGGCGCTGCCGGCGTGATCCTCTTCTCGTACGACTCTCTAACGGCGCCGCCTAACGGCGCCGGCTCGGTCAGCGAACTGGGCCGCGCCGCCTTCGGCGTCGGCAGCGCCCCAGAGTAGACTTCCGTCGTGTCGCTGTCCGGCGTCGACTACCTCGTCATCGGCGTCTACCTGCTCGCTATCACCGCGTTCGGCTCATGGTTTGCGCGGTATCAGAAGACCACGCGCGATTATTTCCTGACCGATCGGAGCGTCCCATGGTGGGCGATCTGCTTCACCATTGTCGCGACCGAAACCAGCACGCTGACGTTCATCGGCATCCCCGCGCAGGCCTACACCGGGAACATGACGTTCCTGCAGCTCGCGGTCGGATACATCATCGGCCGCGTCATCGTCAGCCTGCTGTTCATCCCCGCTTACTTTCGCGGCGATCTGTTTACGTCGTACGAATTACTGCAGCGCCGCTTCGGGACGCGCGTGAAAACGTTGTCGGCGGTGATCTTTTTGATCACCCGATCGCTGGCCGACGGCATCCGTCTGTTCACGACCGCTCTGGTGATCTCGATCGTCACGCAGGTGCCGGTGACCTGGGTGGTGATCGTGCTCGGCGCGGCGATGATCGTCTACACCATGCGCGGCGGCGTCTCGGCGGTGATCTGGACCGACGTGGTCCAGATGTTCGTGTACATCGCCGGCGCCGGCGCGGTGGCGATCGCGCTGCTCAATCGCATTGATGGAGGATGGGCCGAGGTGGTGCGCGCCGGATCGGAAACCGGCCGCTTCGTGTTCATCGATGCGTCGTTCGACTTCACCAAGGCATACACGTTGTGGGCCGGGCTGCTGGGGGGCGTCGCGCTGACCCTGTCAACACACGGCACCGATCAATACCTGGTGCAACGGCTGCTGTCGGCGAAAACCGAGCAGGCCGCATCGACCGGCCTGGTACTGAGCGGCTTCATCGTGTTCGCCCAGTTCATACTGTTCCTGCTGATCGGCGTGATGCTCTACACGCACTACCAACAGGTGCCGCTACCGCAGGCGCTGACGCGACCGGACCAGATTCTGCCGATCTTCGTCGTCAGCGAGCTACAAAACGGCCTCGCCGGTTTCATCGTGGCAGCAATCGTCGCCGCGGCGCTGTCGCCATCGCTCAACGCGATGGCCGCGACCACCGTCAGTGACTTCTACCTGCCCTACATCAATCCGAGGGCCGATCAAGCCACTCAGATGCGCGTGTCGAAACAGGCGACGGTCGCATGGGGCGTGGTGCAGCTCGCGGTGGCGATCGGCGCCCAGTACATGAACCGCTCGGTGCTGGATGCCGGGTTGGCAGTGCTGTCGTTTGCATCGGGAGCGGTGCTCGGCGCCTTCCTGCTCGGCACGCTCGCGCCGTCGATTCGCGAGCGCGACACTTTCACCGGGATGATCGCGGGGCTGCTGGTGATGACCGGCGTCTGGTGGACAACGCCGATCGCTTTTACCTGGTACGTGCTGATCGGCGCGGTTACCACCTGCGTGGTCGCGTTCGTGTCGCGCACCGCGAGCCCGCGTAACGCATGAGCACGCCGGCGCAGACGGCGATCGACGCAATCCTCGCCAGCGCGATTACCGGACGGGTGTTTCCCGGCGCCGTCGTCGAGGTCGGCCGCGCCAACGGGTCGTTATTCACACGCACGGCCGGCTTCCTGACCTCTGACCCAGCGGCCTCACCGGTGGGTGCGCGCACCATTTACGATCTCGCCTCGCTGACCAAGGTGATAGGCGCCGCGGCATTGATGGCCGGTCAAGTCCAGAGCGGACGGATGCGACTGAACGATCGCGTGCGGCATTGGATCGCGTCCTGGACCGGTGAAGAGCGCCAGGTCGTGACCCTTCAGGACCTGCTCGAGCACTGCTCGGGCCTGCCTGGTCATCGCCGCTATTTCGAGTCGCGTCACGGCCGCGCCTCATTCGAAATGGCGATTTGCGAAGAACCCCTCGAGTACGCGCCGCGCTCCGCATCGATCTACAGCGATCCCGGTTTCATTCTTCTTGGCTTCGCGATGGAAAACGCCGCGAGCGCACCGCTCGATCGGCAGTTCGATGAGTGGCGCGACGCCGAGCTGGGGCGCGATGTTGAATTGCGATACCGGCCGGGCCCTGAATGGCTCGAGCGCATCGCGCCCACTGAAAACACGCCGTCCGGCCAGGTGCGGTGCGGCGAGGTGCACGACGAGAACGCGGCGGCGCTCGGCGGCGTCGCCACACATGCGGGACTGTTCGGAACCGCGGCCGCGGTCGGCGCGTGCGCCCGATGGTGGATGCGCTCACCCTCGCTGCCGCTGTTCGCCGCGAAAACGGCCGTTCCGAACAGCTCGCGCGCTCTCGGATGGGACACGATGCTGCCGAACTCATCCTGCGGCACCAAGCTGTCGCCCGGCGCGATCGGTCACACCGGCTTTACCGGCACGTCGCTGTGGATCGATCCCGCGCAGGATTTGTATGTGGTGGTTTTGACCAACCGCGTGCATCCGACACGCGAGGGCGACGGCATTCAGGACGTGAGGCGCGCGTTACACGACGCGATCGTCATTGGCCTCCAGGCGGACGCTGGCCGGGCGCTGTGATGTTCGGCGTCGGGAAGGGCTGAATCGGCGGCCGGTTTGGCTGGCCAAACCCGGGCCGCGGCACATCGACGCCGCGCTCGCCGTTCGGCCCCCTCATGTCCCGCGATCCGGGCATCGATCCCGGTTGCATCCCGAATGGCGCCGACCCCTGCCCCGGCTGACCCGGACGACCCTGGCCCGGGGTGCCCGGCCCGGCAGACTGCCCCGGCCGCTGCGCCGTCTGCACATAGACAAACGCCCATTGGTTGTAATGGTCGCGGCCGTTATAGAGCTTAATCGATGCGTCCGTGCTCTTCGAGGTGACGCCGATCACGCCGCCCTGCGGGCCGGCACCGGTACTGCCGAAACTAGATTGCAGCGCCTGCTGCGTCGGGGCGCTTAAGTTTGCACTGGGCGCCTGTCCCGGCCGTGGCGCCACCGGTGAGGTCCCGGAACCTCCCATCGCCGCCTGGTTGGCGTAGATCGGCTGGAATTCGTCGTTGGTGATCGGGTCTTTATATTTCTTCCGGAGAAACCGTTGATCGACCAGGACATCAATCGAAGGCGGCGGCGTATTGGCGAATTTGCGCTGGAACAGGCCAATCGCGCGCGCATACTGCCGCCCGCGGAAGATCAGCTCTTCCTCTTTCTCACGTGTGGCCATGTGCGTCCAGACCGGCAGCAGCGCGCTCATCAGCACGGCCATGACGCTCATTCCCACGAGCAGAGCGGCCATGGCGTAGCCACGGTTGCCCCTGCCGTGAGGCAGGCCGAAGGGTTGACCCGCTAACTCCATGCGTCTATTATCCTTATCAGGACTCTTAGTGCAATTCAAAGAACGGTTGACCGGTGCCGCTTCGCTCGTGACGAGCTCCACACTAGTTATGACGCGTTTATGGTGCCTCGCGGTCTTAACGTGTGTTGTCGTCGTCGCATGCGAACGAGTGCCGCTCACGGCGCCGACCAGCTCGACGATCTCCGTCACCATCGACCAGACCACGTTACCCCTGAACGGTCATGCGACGGTCCGAGCGATCGTCATTGAGTCCGGGGGAACCCCCGTCCATAACGGCACGCAGGTCGTCTTCTCGACAACCCTCGGCAGCTTCAATCCCATCGAGGCCAACACGCTCAATGGCGTGGCGACCTCCACGTTCTCGGCCGGCGGCATTTCCGGCACGACGCGGATTAACGCCTATTCAGGCGGGGCGAGCACCGGCTCCGGCAACAGTAGCGGCGGCGGCGTCGAGGTCAAGATCGGTGCGGCCGCGGCCTCTGGCAACATCTCCGTCAGCGCGACCCCGCCGTCCGTCTCTCAGAGCGGAGGGACCGCGACGATTTCCGCCATCGTCTTCGATGCGGCCAGCAACCCTCTACCAGGTGTCCAGGTGCAGTTCACGGCGAGCAACGGCGCCCTCAGCGCGACGACAGCGGTCACGGATTCGAGCGGCGTGGCCCGCACAACATTAAACACTACCCAGACGTCGACGGTCACCGCCTTCGCCGGACCGGCGAAGGGCGAGGTGGTCGTCACGGTTTCCGCCGCTCCGTCAGTCACCGTCGACGCACCACCGACTGGAATCGCAGGTGAGCCCGTCGCCATTACTCTGAACGTCCCGGCGGCGGCAACGGGGACCGCGCCCAGGCAGATCGCTCAGGTGGTGGTCGACCTTGGTGATGGAACATCGCGGACTTTTACCAATGTCACCGGGAATGTGGGCTTCACGCACACGTATCGGAACCCTGGCGGCTACACGATTACGGCGAGGGCGAGCGACGTCAACGGCAACACGTCAGTCTCATCTGATGCGATCGTCATCACCCGGCAGCAAAACCCGACGATTACGTCATGCTCAGCGCCCGCAACCACGAAGGCCTCAGAACCAGTCCAGGTCACGTTTGGGGCGACTGCCCCGACGCCGGCGCAGATCGTGTCGGCGCGGGTGACGTTGCAGGACGGCTCGGTGATTTACAGCGGTAGCAATGCGCAAAACTTCAACCACCGGTTTGGTTCCTCCGGAAACTACACCCTCACCTGCACCGTGACTGACTCAAACGGCAACACCGCAACGGCATCGACGAACGTCTTCGTGACGCCGTAGCGAATACGGTCGAACATTCGTCTACCGCACTAATTCCACTCCGAGTAGCGGCTGCCGTCCATCGCCAACCGATCGGATCCGCTGTGCACGCTGCTGATGCCTCCCGCTGATGCCGGGTTGTTGGGATCGGGCTCGGCAGTCACCGTCTGCCAGGTGTCCTTGGACTTGGTGATCGAGTCTTCCGGTATCTCGCGGATGTAGCCTGCCGACACCAGTTCTGCCAGGTCTGCCGGCCATTTGTTCTTGTCGGCGTAGAACTGATCCATCGCGTCTCGCATCCGGAACAGGTTCTCCTTGAGGACCGCCTCCTGGGCGCGCGTCACGCTGTTGCGATATTGGGTCATCCCGACGCTCGCCAGGATGATGATCAGCGTCATCACGATCAACAACTCGATGATCGTGAAGCCGTTGGCCCGCGGCCGATGTCTAGTCCCAGTCCCGGTATTTGCTGCCATCGAGTCCCGTACCCTGGTTCTTGGAATAAACGTCGTAGACATTTTGCCCGCTCCACGACGATGAATCCGGCTTGTCCTGGTACGCGCGCAGACCCCACTGATCGTCGCCGGTGGTCGGGTCTACAGGAATGCGCCGCAGGAATTTCAGCTTGCGCCCGGTCGCGTCGTTCGCGACGGACACGCCGTCGACGAGCGTTTGCAGATCCGGCGGATAGCCCTCGTTGTTCGCCTTGAGCTCGGTCGTCGGAATCTGGCCGTTGTCGGCGGCGTCCTTGAACTTGTCGATCGCGGTGCGCATTTCACGCAACACCCGGCGCAGCTCCGCTTCGCGTGTGCGTTGAATCGTGATGCGCGCCAGCGGCTGCACCGCCGACGCGAGAATCAGCACGATGGTCGTGACGACCAGCAGCTCGACGAACGTGAAGCCACGTTGCAGCTTCGACTTATGTGCCATGGCGCTGCCCTAGCGAATCGTGACTCCCGCTGGCAGGAACTGCAGTGACATCGCATCGCCGCCCGGAACGGATGCGGACCCGGACAGCCCCAGCGAGCCGGTGCCGGCGGCCAGCGGCTCGACCAGCAATGCTGCGAGCAGGCCCGACATCGATGCGCCGGTCTTGTCGCCCGGACGCGTGATCACGATATCAATGCGGCCGCTTTTGTCGTCGACCTGGCTACTAAACGCCGGCGTGATCCCGCCCTGCCGCATGAACGTGCCTTCCTGCACATTGCGAATGCGGATCAGCGCGGGGTTATAGGTGATCGACAACGTCAGCGTCGACAGGCGCGCGGCGCCGGCGATCGAGATCGGCACCGTGTACGGGCCACTGCCGACGCGCATTTCGCTTGGCGGGCTCAACGTGATTCGCGTCGGGGCCGCGGCCGGCGCAGTTGTCGTGCCCGGCGCCGGGGCTGCCGGCGCCGATGGAGCCGGTGCGCTCGGTGCAGGTAACACTGGCGGTAACGGTTCAGGCGGCGGCGAGAACACCTGCACGTTGCTCGGCGGGGTTGCGGGTGCGGCTGACGGCACAGCCACCATGCCCGGAATCAGCGACGTGGGAGGCATGACCGGCGGCGGAGCGCCAGGTGGCAACACAGGCGTCGCCGGCTGCGTCGCCGTCGGCGCCGCAATGTTCGGCGTCAACGGCGGCACCGATCCCGCGGTTGGCGGCTGCGCTGTCACGGCGCCTAACGGTACGGGCGACACCGGGGGCTGTCCTGATGGCGGTGGCGCGGCTGGCGCCGGCTCGGGTGCGCCACCAATCGTCGCCGGCGGGCCCGTCAACGACATGTTGCTCTGGGTGCCGATGTAGATCGGGCTCAAGTCCTGCGCGCGCAGATCATGGGTGCGGATGATGCGCGGCGTCAGCAGCATCACGATGTCGGTCTGCCTGATGGTGGAGTCATTCGCAGAGAATAGCTGCTTCACGATCGGCAACCGCAGGATTCCTGGAAACCCCTTCAAAGAGCGACGCTCATCTTCGCGCAGCAGCCCCGCCAGCAAGTTTGATTCCCCGTCACGAAGACGCAGCTTGGTTGTGACTTTTCTGGAGAAAAATGACGGGAGGACTTGATCGCCGACGGTGACTCCGGAACCAACCGCGCTATTTTCAATCAATAGTTCCAAAATAATGTCGCCGTCATACGTGACGCGAGGAGTCACTTCAACGTTGATGCCAACCGGGCGATAGGCAAATGACGTCAAGGGGCTCGAGCCGACACCGCTTCCGGCCAAGGGCGTGAACGTCGTGCTCGGTACGGGGACATCTTCACCGAGGTTCAAGGTCAGCTTCTGTCCCTCAACGCCTCTCAGGTTGGGTTTCGCCAGTACCTTGGTGTTGGAATCGGTTTCCAGGAACCTGACGACGGCGGAGGGCACCGCGAGATAAAAGTCGGCCGTGCTCACTCCTTGCGAGATCGTGTTGAGATTGAACGGCTTGGAATCCGTGCCAGGTGCGGCCTCGGGACTGAACGCGAGCGACGCTGAATACGAACCAAGATCCAGGCCGTGCTGCTTGGCCCGCTCGCGACTGACTTCGAGGATCTGCACGTCGATCATCACTTCGGCGCGCGGCTTGTCGTTGGCGTCGATGACGCGCTCGGCAATCTGCACGACCGGCGCCGTGGCGCGGATGGTGATGGTGTTGGTGGTCTTGTTGGCGACAATCTGCGGCTGAATCGCCATGCCGGCCACGCGGATCAATCCGACCAGCAACTGGGACAATTCCGTGGCGTCCGCGTGCGACACGAAGAACGTGCGGATGACCTGCTCTTCGTACTGGGTGCGTTTCTGCGTGCTGTCGGCGGCGACGATGATCGTCCGATCGTTCAGGACGCGGTAGAACAACTGGTTCGCGATCATGATCTGCTGCAGCGCCTGCTCCAGCGAGACCCCTTCGAGCTTCAGCGTAATGGTGCGGTCCTGAAAGTCGCGGTCGAAGGTGACGTTGATGCCCGAATAGTTGCCGATGAAGGTCAGAATGTCGCGGATGCTGGTGTTGACGAAGTTGACGACCAGCGGCTCCGGGTTCGACGGGCTGAGGATCGGCTCGGTGCGGCGTGTTGCCTGCGCACGCAGGCGTTCAATCTCCGGCCGCGGCTGCGCGGCTTCCGCGCGATCGCGCAGCACCCGATCGATCTGCGCCGCCTTGCCGGCGAGCTGGCGGTTTGACGGCTCGAATTCCTGCGCCTTGCGATAGGCGCGCAACGCCTCGTCCAGCTGGCCGGCGACTTCAAGCTGCCGGCCGCGCTCCGAGTACATCGCCGCCGCCGCAACCATCGCGCGCTCGAGCGCAATCTTGTAGTCGGGGCGATCGGGATCGTCGTCGAGCGCCTGGCGATAAAATCCCACCGCCGCTTCCCAATCGCCCGCCTTCCCCGCCGTCTCGCCGCGTGCAAACGCACGGCCCGTAGCGCAGCCGGCGGGAACCATCGCCGCCAGCACCACGACCAATACGCTCAGCGTCAAACGCCTGATCATCAAACCTCTTGCCTTACTGGCCCGTCAACCTGATGACCTGCCGTCCGCGACCATCGGTATAGGTAATCTCGACAGATTCGGTGCCAATCTTTACGATTGCGTAGCGCCCATCGATGATATCGCCGTCTCTTCCATACATCGGACCCGACTTGCCATCGGTCAGGACCGCCCACTTCACGCCGTTGGCTCGTTCGAGCACGCCGATGAGCTTCAGCGGAATCGGCGGCGGCGTCGGCGGTCCGCTCGGCGCCGGTGTCACGCGCGGCGCTTCGATCACCGGCTGGGTGACGACGAGCGGCCGCGGTGGCGGCTCGACCAACCTCGGCTGAAACCGAAATGGGTTGCGGGCCGCTTGGCCAGGGGCGTCGCGCGAGTCGTTCAACGCGCCCAGCTTCACCGGCGCCATCGGGCCCAGCGAGTCTGCGGCCACCGCGCTCTTGCCGCGCGCCGCGGCGCTGGCACGACGTGGCGCCTGCGCTGCATGCGGTGGCGAAGGCCACAAGCTCCAGGCCGCGAGCATCAGCACCAGGACCGCCGCGCCCCCTGTCAGCAGTTTCCGGCGATCAACGGCCATTGGGACTACTGACCCGGTAATACGTCGAGAGTTCCAGCGTCAGCGAGAGGGGCGCGTTCGTTTCCGCACCTTCGACGAGCCGCACGTTGTCAATCACCACGAAGTCGGGGCCCGTTTCGATCTCGTAAATCATCTGCCGGATGTCATCCCAATCCCCGGTCAGCGCGTAGTTCACCTTCAGCCGCTCCAGGGTCGAATCCCTCAGCACTTCCGTCGACGCCCCGCCGCCCTGGAATATCACGTCGTGCGAGCGAGCCAGCTGCGACAGCTTGAGGTGTGTCATCCGCCGGGCCGTCGACATGTCCGCGGGCAGCACGCTGGCGTAGAAGCGATCGAGATCCGCCGAAGCCTGGGCTTGGCCATCGCGCGTCGCTTCGGCATCCTTCAGGTCGGCCATCGCCTCCCGTAATGATTGCCCCGAGGCCTGCGCCCTCGATGCCCCCGATTGCACAGACTGCCGGAGCGGCAGGACCACCAGCGTCAGCACCGCCAGATTAATCGCCAGCACCAGGCCTAACGGCACGAGCCAGCGCCGGTGTTCGGCGAGCGCGCGCGACGCCGGCACGTCCGCGCCGAACGAGAACAGCGCCCTCATTTGGGCCTCCCTGGGCTGGCATTGCCAGTCGCGCTGCCGGTCCCCGATGACGCGGTGCCTGATTCAGACGTCGTGGCGGGCCTGCTGGCCGCCTGCGGCGTGTAATACGCCTGCAGCTCGGTGCGGATGGTGCCCGATTCGTCAGGCTGATCCGACCGCGGCAGCACGCCGGAAAAGGCGCCGGTCTTCTCGAGCGCGTCCATGAACGCTTCCACGTCTTCGATGCGGCGCGAATACACCGATACCTGCACCAGCCGACGGCCGGCTTCGTCGCTTTGCGGCATCACGCCGGCGATGCGCACGTCCGGCGGCAGCGTCAATTGGAACTGGTTGAGCAGCTCGGTCCACGAGAAGGTGCGTCGATCGATCAGCGCATTGGCTTCGGTCGCGGCGATCTGGACGGCGTCGAGCTTCGCGCGATCGATCGAGCGCCGGATGACCCGCGCCTTCTCTCGCAAATCGATCGCCTGCGCTTCGTTGCGCGCGATCGTCTCTCGCGAATCGCGGCTCTGCCCCTGCAGCCGGACGATCTCGAAGGCGTTGAACAGCGTCAGTCCGAGGGCCAGCGCGAGCAGCGCGGCGAGCCCGGCGCGAACCCCGCGCTCGTTGTAGAACGGCCGTGTCGAAAGGTTGGTCCGCAGCATCGGCTACGCCACCTTCCGTTCGCGCAGCAACATGCCCACCAGCGGCGACAGCACGTCGAGCAGTTCAGCCGACGCGGCGATGCGGTCCGGCAGGCCGGCCGCGCCACGCGGGTCGACCGACTCGACGTTGATGCGCAGCCGCTCTTCGAGCCCGCGGCGGACGCTGTCCGCGCCACCGGGCACGCGCGCCGCGCCGGCGATCACCACGCGCGCAAATCCGGCGCCGCTCAGGCGATCCTCGTAATACATCGCGGTCTGGTGAATCAGGTCGTTGAGCGTGCCCTCGTTCGCGCCGCGATTGCGGAAGAACAACAGCGCGCTGTCGCGCATCACCGCAAGGGTCAGATAGGTCTCGGTGACGTGGACCAGCAGCCAGTCCCCGGCGGGGACGGTGGTGCCTGCCAGGATGCTGTTAATCACGCTGAACGTGGACAGATCGACGAGACCGGCGTGCGCGCCGGCCATCATGCAGGCCTGCTCGTATTGATGGATGACATCGGCGCGTGACACGGCAACGACGAATTCGCTGCCGCCGTCAGCGCCGCGCGCGCCCGGCGAAATGCTGAGCACCGCCTGGTCCATTGGAAATGGCGCGGTCTTGCGCATCTGCCAGCGTACGATCTCTTGCAGGTCGGCAGGTTTTTCCGGCACCTTCTCGAGCTTGAGGAGCGATACCTTCGCCGCGGTATCGGGCACCACCAGTGAGACGCGCGACGGCGCGCTGCCGCCCAATTGCGCGAGGGTTCTCGCGATGATCTGCGAGAGCGCCGGGACGTCCGAAATGTTGAGCGCGGCGAGGCCGGGCATGACCAGGCCGTCGGCAATCGGCTCGCTCGCATGCGCGGTGATGGACGCCTGATGGCCGCGCCAGGCCAGGCGCGCGGCGGCCACGTGGGTGTGGTCGATCTCGATGGCGACGTCCGGCGCCGGAGTCTGGAACAGGTCGCGGAAGCTCATTCGACGAATGTCACTTTGTTGATCTCCTTCAACGTCGTCAGCCCCTCGATCACGCGCTCCACGGCGGACTCGCGCAGCAGCCGCATGCCCTGCTCCTTGGCGGCCCGCTTCACTTCGGAGATCGGGCGCTTGTCCAGAATGATCTCGCGGATGTGATCGGTGAGGTCGAGCAGCTCGCAAATCGCCATGCGGCCCTTGAAGCCGGTGCCGCCGCACTCGATGCAGCCGGCGCCTTGATACAAGGTGCGCCCGACCAGCAGCACCGGATCGATCGCCGACTCCGCGAGCAGCGCCGGATCGACCACGGCCGGCTGCTTGCACGCCTCGCAGATCTTGCGCACCAGACGCTGGGCGAGCACGCAGTTCAACGCCGAGATGAACTGATACGGCTCGACGCCCATGTTGAGGAACCGGCCGAGCACGTCGAAGACGTTGTTGGCGTGGACCGTGGTGAAGACCAGGTGGCCGGTCAGCGCCGACTGAATCGCGATCTGCGCGGTTTCCGGATCGCGAATTTCGCCGACCATCACCTTGTCGGGATCGTGACGCAGGATCGAGCGCAGCCCGCGTGCGAACGTCAACCCTTTCTTTTCGTTGATCGGGATCTGCGTGATGCCCTTCAGCTGGTACTCGACCGGATCCTCGATGGTGATGATCTTGTCTTCGGGGGTCCGGATCTCCGACAGCGCGCCATAGAGGGTGGTGGTCTTGCCGCTGCCGGTCGGGCCGGTGACCAATACCATCCCATACGGCTCGCGGATGTACTTGCGGAACCGTTTCAACTCGGCTTCGGGAAAGCCGAGGATATCGAGGCGCAACTCGGTGAACTGCTCGCTCATCGACTGCTTGTCGAGAATACCGATGACGGCGTCCTCGCCGTGCACGCTCGGCATCACCGAGACTCGGAAGTCGATCGTCTTGCCGGGCACCTTGAGGCGGAAGCGCCCGTCCTGCGGCACCCGCTTCTCGGCGATGTCGAGCTCCGCCATGACTTTGATGCGCGAGAGGATCGAGCTGTGGAAGCGCTTGGCAATCGGCCGCATTGCCGGTTGCAGCACGCCGTCGATGCGGTACTTGACGTGCACCGCATCGTCCTGCGTCTCGATGTGGATGTCGCTGGCCCGCCGCTGGATGGCGGTGAAGATGGTCGAGTTGACGAGCCGGATGATCGGGCTGTTGTCGCTGGTCAACCGCTCGACGGTGAGGTTGTCTTCGCCGGATTCGTCTTCCTTGATGACCTGGATCTGGAATTCTTCGGTCGCCTCGTCGAGCACGCGCTGAGAGCTTTCGCTCTTCTTCAACATGCCCTCGATTGCCGAGCGCGCGCCGACCATCGGCTTGACCGGCGTGCCGAGCACCACCGACAGCTCGTCGATCATCGGCAGATCGCTCGGATCCGAGACGACGATGACCAGCGTCTTGCCGTCGCGTCGGTACGGCACGAACCCGTAGCGCAGCATCAGGTCCGCGGGAATCGATCGAAACAGCTCCTGATCGATCCGGAACTCGTGCATGTCGAGGAACTCGAGCCGATAGCGCTCCGCCAGCTTGCGCGTCGCGGCTTCTTCGGCGCCGCGCTCTTCCGGCGACGCTTCGATCGGCTCGTCGATTGCCAGTGCCGCCGGGTCGAGCTCGTCCCCGGGTCCGGCTGGTGTGACATCCATTACGTATTACCCATCACTGAAGTGAGCTCGAACAACGGGAGGTAAAGCGCCAGGACAATACCGGCAATTACGATCCCCATGAAGACCAGCATTGCCGGTTCGATCAACGTCACGAACCGCGCCACTTCCGTTTCAATTTCCTCGTCGTAGAAATCCGCCAGGCTGTTGAGCATCTCGGTCAGCGCACCGGTCGACTCGCCCACCTCGATCATCTTGATCGCCACGTCGGGCACCACCCGGCGCTCGAGCAGCGTGTTGGCAAACCCCTGGCCCTCGCGGACCCGCACCACCACCATCTCGAGCTCCTTGCCCATGTAGCGATTACCGCTCGAGCGCGCCGCAATCTCTAGCGCGTTCACCAGCGGGATGCCGCCTTGCAGCAGCGTCGCGAGCGTGCGCGCCACCTGTGACGTCGAGAACTTGTGAAGACTGCCACCGATGATCGGCAGCTTCAGCATCAGGCGATCGAACTCCGCGCCGCGCCCCGGCTGCTTCAGCCACGAGTAAAACGCCGCGGCGGCGCCGCCGACCACGACCGTGATCAACCAGAACTGCGCGCGCAGGAAGTCCGACAGCGCCACGATCATGCGCGTCGACAGCGGCAGTTGCGCGTTGAAACTGCCGTAGAACTCGGCGAACGTCGGCACCACCTTGATCACGATGATGCCGACCAGCAGCACCGCGAGCGCGATCAGGATGACCGGGTAGATCATCGCGGAGATCGTTTTCGAGCGCACCGTGTCGACGGTCTTCGAATACGCCACGAAGCGCCGCAGCACCGCGTCGAGATTGCCGGCCCGCTCCCCGGCCATCAAGGAGGCAGTGTAGATGGGCGGGAACAAATCGTCATGCGCGCCGAAGGCATCCGACAGCGCCGTGCCGCCGCGCACCTTCTCGTAGACATCATCGAGCACCGACTTGAACACCGGGTTGCTCAACCGTGAGCGCAGGATGTCGAGCGATTGCACCAGCGGCATGCCGGCCTTGAGCAGCGTCGCCAGCTCTTGGTTGAAAACCAGGAATTCGTGGCGCTTGATCCTGCGACGCTGGCCGCCAAGACTGACGGAACCGAAGCCCAGCCGCGGCTTCAGCGACAGCACGTGCAGGCCCTTGTCCTCCAGTTCACGCCGGAGGTCGGCTTCGCTTTGGGCGACGTACACGCCCTCGATGATCTCACCCGACGTCGTGCCGAGGCGGCAGCGGTACTCCATCCCTAAAAGATTGACCCAGAGGGGATTATAGGGTTTCTGGCCACGTATTCCCACCCTTTAGACGGCCCGGGTGGCCGAAAAGTCTAATGGCTGCCGACGCGGCGAAGGATGTTGCGAACGTAACTTTGCGTCTCGGGGAACGGCGGCAGGCCGCCGTAGCGCCGGATAGTCGCCTCGCCGGCGTTGTACGCGGCCAGCGCTGTGGGCAAGTCGAGACGGCTCATCAGGTCCTTGAGGTGACGCACGCCGGCCTCGAGATTGGATTTCGGATCGTACGAGTTGCGCACCCCGTATTGCTTCGCCGTGCCGGGCATCAACTGCATCAGGCCCTTCGCGCCTTTCTTCGAACGCGCGCGTGCCTGGTAGTTGGATTCCTGTTCGATCACCGCATGCAGCAGGCGCGCATCCAGGTGATGCGTGGCGGCGAGGGTGGAGATTAAGTCCGCGAAGGGACGCGCGGCCAATATTTCGTCGGACACGAGGGGCCGCCCGTAATCAGCGGGCTTGCCATGAGCGAGCGGGACGGGTGCGTCTTCGCGCGCGACCGGCGAGTCGAAGGGCTCTGGATAAGGCGCTTCGTCCCGATCAACGCGGGCCACGACCGAAGCCGGGAACGTCACTTCCCCGCCATTACGCAACTGCATGGTCGCCGCGTCAGCCTCGATCCGGAACGACTTCACCGACATGGTGCGGCCGTTCTTGAACACGACGATATCTGCCCTGGCTTCGCCCGGCAGGAACAATAACGAAGAACAAATAACGAAGAACGAAAACAGTGCGAGCTGTTTCCTGTCGTGATTCGTTATTCGTTCTTTGTTATTGGCCATGGTTACTGGATGAACACGTGGAAGAAGCGCGCGCCCAGTTCCCTGGGATCGCCGCTCTTCATCGACGACTCGAGCGCCGGCACAAACGTCTTGTCAGCCGTGAACTTCATCTCGACCATGTCGCCCATCCCAAGCTGCGCGGCGGTGACCGGGAACTTCAACACCGGCGACGCGGTGGGGCTCAATCGGATCGTCGTAATCACCTGGTCACCGATTTGGACGGTGACCTGCTGCGCAGAGTTTGCTCCCGAGGCGGGATTATCCACCTGCAGGACGAGCGTGACGTCGCGCTTAGGATTCCGGAATGCGATCGTCGCGTCCTTCTTGGTCCACTGCCACTCGGTGCGGCCCGCGCCTTCGGTCACGACTTCGGCCGGGTGCCAGCCGTCCTTGAAAATGACGAAGATGTTCTCGGTCTGCGGCAGCAGTTCAAAATCAACGACCTTGTAGGAACGGTCGCCGCGATCATCGTTCGAAAACTTCAATCGTTCGTTGTTCGCGGGCGAGTACATCCCGGCGGCCAGCTTGGCGGCGCCGACGTAGGGATAGCTGGGAATGAACATCGACCGCGTGTACTCGACCGTCTGGCCCGGCTTCCAGTCGGAGGTTGGCGTCGGCGGCTCGTGGTCATCGGTCCACATCAGCTCTTCGTCGGCGTCGAGGAAGTGCACGAACACGCGGCGCGCTCCCAGGTTCGGTGCGTCCTGCGCGAGCGTAAACCGGTAAGTGACTTCGACAGGACTGCCCAACGCGACCTTCGGCCGCGACAACGACACTTGCATCGTCCCGACCGGCGGGGTGGTGTCTTCGGGCGTGCTGCAGCCGGTAACCATCAGCGCCAGCGCCGCAAGTACACAGGCCGACACGCGAACTCTCACACTGTCTCGTCGTTGCATAGGGTGACGAACAAGAATATCATGCACTCCAATTCCCATGGACACTTCGCGCGATGCCCTCGGCATGGTTGAAACGAAAGGCTTTATCGGCTCGGTCGAAGCCGCCGACGCCATGGTCAAGGCCGCCAATGTGCTGCTGGTCGGCACTGAATACATCGGCGCCGGCTATGTGACGGTGCTGGTGCGCGGGGACGTGGGTGCCGTCAAGGCCTCGACAGATGCCGGCGCCGCCGCTGCGCGTCGGGTTGGTGAGCTGGTGTCGGTCCATGTGATTCCCCGACCGCACGCCGAAGTTGAGCGGATCCTGGCGAAGAGTTAAAAGAGCTCCCGCCGAAGCCCTGGCGTAGGCGGAAGGTCCTGAACCCGAATGGCAACCGCACCGCCAACCCCGCAAACCGATAAGGACCTGGCATCGATTGCCGAGGCACGGGCCCTCGCCCGCCGCGCCAAATCCGCGCAGGCCGTCCTCGCTGAGTTCTCGCAGGCGCAAGTCGATGCCATCGTCGACGCGATGGCCGCCGCGGTCACGCCACAGGCTGAAGCCCTTGCGCGCCTCGCGGTTGAAGAAACCGGCTTTGGCGTGGTCGCCGACAAGGTCCAGAAAAACCTCTTCGCATCGCAGCGCGTGCACGAATTCATCAAGCCCATGAAGACGGTGGGCGTGATCAATCGCAACGAAGAGAAGAAGGTGATCGAAATCGCCGAGCCGTTCGGCGTCGTCGCGGCGGTCATTCCGTCGACCAACCCCACCTCGACGGCAATCTACAAGCTCCTGATTGCGATTAAATCGCGGTGCGCGGTAGTGATAACGCCTCATCCGTCCGCGGCGCGCTGCATCACCTGCACGGCCGACATCATGAACGAGGCCGGCCGACGGGCCGGGCTGCCCGACGGCGCGATCGGGTGGATGCGTACCGTCACGCTCGAAGGCACGCAGGAGCTGATGAAGGCGCGCGAGGTCTCGGTGATCCTCGCGACCGGCGGCATGGGCCTCGTCCGCGCCGCATATAGCGCGGGCAAGCCGGCGTACGGTGTGGGACCCGGCAATGCGCCGTGTTACATCGAATCGAGTGCGGATGTGCGCAAGGCCGCGAACGACATTCTCACCGGCAAGTCGTTCGATAACGGGGTGCTCTGCTCCTCGCCGAACTCGGTCGTGGTGGACCAGGCCGTCGACGCTGAATCGCGGCGGCAGTTTCTCGATCAGGGCGGATACTTTCTCTCGGCGGCGGAAGCGGACGCGCTCGGCAGGCAACTGGTCACGCCGCAGCGGCTGCCGAATCCCGCGTTTGTCGGGAAGTCCGCGACCTACATCGCGCAACGGGTCGGCCTCACGGTCCCGCCCAACACCCGTGCGCTCATCGCCGAGCTGAAAGGCGTCGGCCGCGATTTCCCGTTGTCATTCGAAAAACTCTGCCCGGTCCTCTCCTATTACGTCGTCAAGGACTGGCGCGAAGGGTGCGAGCGCTGCAAGGCGATCCTCCGCTATGGCGGCATGGGCCACACCATGTCGATTCACTCACAGAACGACGCGGTCATTCTGGAGTTCGGCCTCCACAAGCCGGCCTATCGCATCTGCGTCAATACGCCGACGACCCACGGATCGATCGGGTTGACGACCGGGCTGGATCCGGCGATGACGCTCGGCTGCGGCGGCTTCGGGGGAAATATCACCTCGGACAACATCACGCCGAGACACCTGATTAACGTGAAGCGGGTCGCTTACGAGCTGCGACCGGCACAGCCGTCTCCCAAGGTTCCAGAGATTCCGAGGGTTACAGAAGGTCCAAAGGCATCGTTCGTAACCGAGAGTCCAACCGTTCCCGGGTTACCCAAAGCACCCGTCAAGCCGCAGCCAGATGCGATATCGTCAGACGCCTTGACCAGCCGAATCGACAAATTCCTGGCGTCGCGCGGGCTGGCACCCGGCTCACCTCAAGCGCCCGCAGCACCCGCCGTGCCAGTCGCGCCCCCCGCAGCCGCTACGCCCGTTCAACCAGAGGCGTTTGTCTGCGAAGACGACGTCCGCTTGGCTATCCGAGAAGGGCGAAAACTGCTGGTCAGCGAGAAATCGATCATCACCCCATCGGCGAGAGATGCGGGCGAGGCTGCACGGATCTTCTTACACGCGGGTTGGCCCGCATCGTAAACATCTGAGTCATAACAGTTTGACCCCAACTTAGGTCACGTGTTACCCTGCGGTCGCTCAACCTTTTCGACAATACGATGCCCAGCAAGAGATATCTTCCTTTCGTGCCACTTTTCAGCGCCGTCCTAATCGCAGGATGCGTGACGGGATCGGGTCCCAAAGCGGTGAAGGTCGTCCCTCAGGCCCCTGCGCCCGTCGCTGTTGCGAAACCTACTCCAGAGCCTACTCCGGATCCGATCGCCGTCCTGATCGCCGCGTCCGATCGGCATTTCGAGACCGGCCAGAAGGAGCTCGCGCTCGGCCACCTCGAAAGCGCCAAGGTCGAGTTCAACCGTGCGCTCGACACGCTGCTCGAGTTCCCCGGCGGGGCGCGCGGCACCACCCGGCTGCGCGAACATTTCGATCGTATGGTCGATCGCATCAGCGTCCTGGAACAGGCGGCGCTGGCCACGGGCGACGGGTTCTCCGAAACCAAGTCCGAACCGGCGGCGTTCGACGCGCTGCTGTCCAACCAACCGTTCGAGTCCGCGACGCCAACGCCCGCCACGGCTCAGGCGGTGCAGGCGGACCTGCAGACGACCTCCCACGACATTCCAATCCCGACCAACGACCGCGTATTGCGCTACGTCGAGTTGTTCCAGGGCCGGCTCCGTGAATTCCTGACCGAGGGCTTGTCGCGCGGCGTGCAGTACCTGCCGATGATTCAGGCGACCTTCCGTGCAGAAGGGCTGCCGCTCGATCTTGCGTACATCCCACTGATCGAAAGCGCCTTCAAAACGACAGCGCTTTCGCGCGCCAAGGCTCGCGGCGTGTGGCAGTTCATGCCCGGCACCGCGCTCGAGAATGGGCTGCGCGGCGACTGGTATCTGGACGAGCGCGCCGATCCGACCAAGTCCACCAAGGCAGCCGCCAAGTATCTGAAAACGCTCCACGGGATGTTCGAGGACTGGCATCTCGCGATGGCGTCCTACAACGGCGGTCCGGGGCGTGTGAAGCGCGCACTGACCCGCAGCCGCAAAAACGATTTCTGGCAGCTGACGTCCACCACGAAGTACCTGCCGCGCGAAACTCGCGAGTACGTGCCGATGATTCTGGCCGCGGTGATTATCGCGAAGAATCCCGCGCAGTACGGCTTCGACATCACGCCCATGCCGGTGACGGCCATGGAAACCGTGGAGGTGCCGAATGCGCTGGATCTGCGCCGTGTCGCGGAGTGGGCCGGCGTGCCGGTGGACGACATCCAGAAGATGAACCCGGAATTCCGGCGTTGGACCACGCCGGTGAAGAAGGGTGAATACTCGATCAAGGTGCCGCAGGGCACGGCTGATCGCGTGCGTGAAGGGCTGGTGGCGGCCGGACCCGGCCAGTTGAACGCGATGCAGCTGCACATCGTCAAGCGCGGGGAAACGCTGGCCACCATCGCCAGGAAGCTCCAGGTCGGGCGCGCTGATCTGGCCGAAGCAAATTATCTGCGCGGCACGGCGCGCGTCGCGGTGGGGTCGAAGCTGTTTATTCCGCGCATGCCGTCGGCGGCACTGCTCGCCCGCGCCTCGGCCGGCGAGCTCGAGAGCACCGCTGAAACGATCGTCGCGGACGTGCTGAAGGAAACCGTACCGCTCGCCGCCACGGTATCCCCCCGGCGGACCTATCAAGTGCGGCGCGGGGATACGCTCAGCGCCATCGCGCGCAAGACCGGCACCACCATCGCCCAGCTCAAAAACTGGAACAAGCTGCGCACCGCCAACCTGCAGGTCGGCACCAGGCTGCTGGTCCAGTCGCCACGCCCGGCCAGGACGCGCTAACAGCCAACGAACCGCAAATACGAAGAGCCGAGCTCCGTAAAGGAGCCCGGCTCTTTGCTTTTGGTAGGCCTGCGTTGAGTCGGCGATACGACATTCGTAAGCGTTCTGCATCCCTTGCGCAGGCTGGCGTTAAATGCTGACTTTCGCGCCCCGCCCAATCGACTTGGGAAAAAACGCGATGGCCATTCTTGCCACGCGTTTGGACGACCCGGTTCGAAAATTATGCGATCGGTCAACCGCGACTTCCGTGCACAACTCGCAAAAGCGGCCGGTTTCCGCCTGAACCGGGCAGGTCATGCGATTGCAGCGTGCACGCGCATGCTTGCAACCATTGAAAGCGCCACGGTCATCGGCGTCGACGCCTGCCGCGTGCACGTCGAGATCGACGTCAGCCGCGGCTTCCCGACGTTTCAACTCGTCGGCTTGCCCGACGCTAGCATTCGCGAGAGCCGCGACCGCGTCAGGGCCGCGATGCGCAACTGCAGCTATGAGTTTCCGATCTCTCGCATCACCATCAACCTCGCGCCCGGCGACGTGCGGAAAGCCGGACCCGCATTCGATCTGCCGATAGCGGTGGGCATTCTCAAGGCCACGGGCATCGTGACGCGCACCGATTTCTCCGGTCTGGTCCACGTCGGCGAGCTGTCGCTCGATGGATCGATCCAGCCGGCGCGCGGCGTGCTGCCAATCGCCGCGGAAGCGCGGCGCAATAGCGCCCGGGCGCTGTTGCTGCCGCACGACAACCTCGCTGAAGCCTCGGTGGTATCGGGCCTGCGCCTGTTGCCGGTGCGCAACTTGAGCGAAGCGGTCGAGCGCTTGAACCAGGCGGACGAGCACTGGCCGGTCGCGCCCGTACCGTCGCGCCACAGCACGCCCGCACCATCACAACCCGTCGCGGATTTGTCCGAACTGCACGGCCAGGCATTCGCGCGTCGCGCGCTCGAGGTCGCCGCTGCCGGCGGCCACAACCTGCTGATGATCGGCCCGCCGGGCGCGGGCAAGACCATGCTCGCGAGGCGGCTGGCGGGGATCCTGCCGCCGCTCTCGTTCGAGGAATCGATCGAAGCCACGACCATTCACTCGGTCGCCGGGCAATTGCGTCCAGGTGTCGGGCTGCTCACCGAACGGCCGTTTCGCGCGCCGCATCACACCATCTCCGACGTCGCGCTGGTCGGCGGCGGCAACACGCCTCGGCCGGGTGAGGTCAGCCTCGCGCA
>Ga0136611_10000426_pt1 | contig 27304 bp, 27 predicted proteins | sample AntDrymUQ2232306_2_FD_106645 | JGI IMG/M metagenome (GOLD analysis project Ga0136611, IMG submission 106645) | Polar desert sand microbial communities from Dry Valleys, Antarctica - metaG UQ223 (23.06) | ecosystem: Environmental > Terrestrial > Soil > Desert | place: Antarctica: Dry Valley...
GGCGCGAAGACGGGTACGCCGACCCGCTCGCCGTTGACCTGGAGCTGGTTGACCGCGTTGGGTCGTTGCAGGTCGGCCGCCACCAGTAGCGGGGTCTTGCCCTGCTCCTTGAGCCAGAGCGCGAGCTTGGCCGCCAGCGTCGTCTTGCCGGCACCCTGGAGCCCGGCGAGCATGATCACGGTCGGGCCGTTCTTGGCATAGCGCAGGCGGCGGGTCTCACCGCCGAGGATCGTCACGAGCTCCTCGTTGACGATCTTGACGATCTGCTGGGCGGGGTTCAGCGCGCCGCTGACCTCCTCGCCGCGGGCCCGGTCCTTGACGGCGGCCACGAACTCCTTGACCACGGGGAGCGCCACGTCGGCCTCGAGCAGCGCGATGCGAATCTCGCGGGCGGTGGCGTCGATGTCGGCCTCGGAGAGCCTGCCCTTGCCGCGCAGGTTCTTGAAGGTGTCGGCGAGCCGGTCGGAGAGTGTGGCGAACAAGAGACGTCCTCAGCAGGTGGTTCGGGTGAGACTCCAGCCTAACCGGGGGCCACCCACGCGGGCGCACGCACATCCACCGGCGCGCGAGCGCCCTCAGCTCTCGTCGGGGTTCAGTGCGGCGCGGACCGCGTGCGCGGCCTCGGCCGCCCGCTGGTCCGAGAGCGCCCCGGCGTTGGCCTCCTGCAGGTAGAACACGTCGACGGCCTGCGGGCCGAGGGTGCTCACGTGCGCCGAGCGGACGGTGATGTCGAAGTCCGCGAGCACGACGAGCACGACGTAGAGGACGCCCGGCCGGTCGTTCGCCCGCACCTCCAGGACGGTGGCAGACGGGGCCGCCTCGGGGCGTACGGCGACGCTCGGCGCGAGCGAGCCGCCCGCGGCCGGCCGGAGCCGGGACCGCGCGTCGACCCGGCCGTCGGCGAGCGCGTCGAACCGTTGACGCAGCACCTTGGCGTCCAGCCCATCGTCGGCGACGTCCCACAGCGCCACGCCGTACTCCCCCTGCGGCCAGGCCCGGGCGGCTCGCACCGAGGACCGCTGGAGCGCGAGCATCGCGGCGCCGTCGGCGAGCAGGCCGACCCGGTCCCGGGCGATCACAATCACCTGCGAGCCGTCGCCGGTGGCGGTCACGGTGATGCTGACGCCGCCCTTGCGAACCTCCTTCGGGATCGTGACCTCGTCGGCCCCCGCTGCTGGCGCCACCGCGCCGGAGTCGAGGGCGCGCAGGGCGGCCGCCCCGACGCGCAGGATGAGTCCCGAGCGCCAGGTCGACCACGCCTTGGCCGAGGCCGCCTTGGCGTCGGCCTCGGTCAGGGCGAGCAGCAGGGTGAGCCCCTCCGCGGTGGGGATCTTGGCAGTGATCCGCTCGATGGTCGCCGGGTCGTCGGGATCGCGCATGGTCGCGGTCTCCGCCAGCAGGAGGTGCCAGCGGACCAGGGTGCCGATCAGGTCGACTGCCTCGTCGTCGAAGCCCATCCGGGCGGCGATCGTCCGCGCTAGCGGCTCCCCCGCCACCGAGTGCTCGGTCAGCCCGCCCTTGCCGATGTCGTGGAGCAGGGCGGCGATCATCAGCACGTCGGGGCGGGCCACGGTCCGGATCAGCGCGGACGCCTCCAGGCAGGTCTCGATGACGTGCCGGTCGACGGTGAACCGGTGGATCGCCGAGGCGTGCGGCAACAGGCGGATCCGGTCCCACTCGGGCAGCACGAGGTCGAGCGCCCCGGTCTCCTCCAGCGTCTCCCAGACGTCGAGCAGTCCGTGGCCGCCGGCGAGCAGCCGGACCAGGAGCTGGCGGGCCTCGTGGGGCCACGGCGAGGGCAGCGGCGCCGACTCGCGCGCCAGCCGGGCGGCCGTGGCCGGCGCGAGCACCAGGTCGCGCTCGGCAGCCTCCGCCGCGGCGCGCAGGAGCAGCAGCGGGTCGCGGTCCGGGCGGGCGGTGGCCTCGAGGACGACCTCACCGGACGCGACGGCCACGCCGGGCGCGATCGGCACCAGGCCGGGAGCACGGCGGGCGGTGACCGAGACCGGGCGGGCCAGGTAGCCGTCGACCCGGCGCCAGGTCAGCCGGGAGAGGTGCGTGATCCGCCGGCCGAGCTCACGCACGTGGCGCTGCACCTCGACGGCGTCGGCGAGACCGAGCGGCGCAGCCATCTCAGACCACACCTCCGGGGCGATCCGGTCGGTGGCCCGGCCGGTCACCTGGTGGAGCACGTCGCGGACGTCGAGCAGCGCCCGCCTGGACCGGTCGAGGTCAGCGTGCGGCACATCGACCAGCCAGGTGGCCACCAGCGCCCCGAGCACCGTGGCGTCCCGCAGGCCGCCCTCGGCCTCCTTAGGTCGGGCACGGAGACGTGAGCGAGCTCGCCCACCAGCTCGTGGCGGACGCGCACCAGCTTCTTCAGGGCGGGGAGCCGGTCGGAGGCTCCGCGGCGCCACCCGGCGAGCATCGTGGTGCGCACGCGCAGCGTCAGGTTGGGGTCGCCGGCCAGGTGCCGGAGGTCGAGCAGCCCGAGCGCGACCCGCAGGTCGTCGGCCGCCGCCGTGGTCATCTGGGGCAGCGAGCGCACCGAGTGGTCGAGCTTGAACCCGGAGTCCCACAGGGGGTACCAGAGCAGTTCCCCGAGCCGGCCGAGCGCGACACCCTCGTCGTGCACGAGGACGACGTCGAGGTCGGACTGCGGCGCGAGCTCGGCGCGGCCGAAACCGCCGACGGCCACGAGCGCCACCCCGGTGTCGGGGCCTCCCGCGCCGTCGTACGCCTTGACGCACAACGCGTCCGCGACGGCGGCGCGGTCACTGCGGTCGAGGGCGGTCATGGCATCACAGGGTAGGCAGACCACACTGCGGCGCCCGGGACCCGCCCGGGCGCAGAAACTGTGGTTTCGCTAGATCGCGGCGCCGTCGCGATCGCCGGTGCGGACCCGGACGACGGTGTCGACGGGACTGACCCACACCTTCCCGTCACCGATCCGGCCGGTCTGCGCGGTCTTGACGACGATCCCGACGACATCGTCGGCGTCGGCGTCGTCCACCACGATCTCGATCCGGATCTTGGGCACCAGGGCGATGTCGTACTCCGCGCCCCGGTAGACCTCGGTGTGGCCCTTCTGCCGGCCGTAGCCGCTCACCTCGGAGACCGTCATCCCGGTCACCCCGAAGGTCTCGAGCGCCTCGCGGACGTCCTCCCACTTGTGCGGCTTGATCACCGCGGTCACGAGCTTCATGCCTTGACTCCTTCGGTGACGACGGTCTTCGGGGCCAGGACGCCGCTGCTGCCGGTGCCGATCCCGGTGTGCAGATCGTAGGCGGACTCACCGTGCTCGGCGAGGTCGATGCCGTTGACCTCGTCCTCCTCGTCGATGCGCCAGCCCATCGTGTACTTGATGGCGAAACCGATGATCGCGGTCGCGACACCGGACCAGGCGATGGCGATCAGGGCACCGAGCGCCTGGTCGCCGAGCGAGCCCAGCCCGCCGCCGTAGAACAACCCGTCGATGCCCGCGGCCCCGTCCGAGGTGGAGAAGAGGCCGATGAGCAGAGTCCCGACGATGCCGCCGACGAGGTGGACACCCACGACGTCGAGGGAGTCATCGAGGTTGAACTTGAACTTCAGACCCACCGCGTAGGCGCAGGCCAGGCCGGCGATGGCGCCGATCGCGATCGCACCGACGAGGTCCACCGCACCCGCGGCCGGTGTGATGGCCACGAGGCCGGAGACGATGCCCGAGGCGGCTCCGAGAGAGGTGGCCTTGCCGTGCATGAGCCGCTCCATCACCAGCCACGCGAGCATCGCGGCCATGGCGGCGAGCGTGGTGTTGGCGAACGTGCGACCGGTCTCGGAGAAGAACTGTGCCGAGAGCGCGGCCGGGTCGGCGAGCGAGTCGGCCGAGAGGACGATCGAGCCCACGTTGAAGCCGTACCAGCCGACCCAGAGCAGGCCGGCACCGATCATGACCAGGGGCAGGTTGTGCGGGCGGGCGGGGTCCCGTGGCCAGCCGACCCGCTTGCCGATGATGAGGGCCAGCACCAGGGCTGCGACGCCGGCGTTGATGTGCACAGCGGTGCCACCGGCGTAGTCCTGCGCGCCGATCGTGCTGCCGATCAGGCCTCCGCCGAAGACCATGTGGGCCAGGGGGAAGTAGGAGAGCGTGACCCACAGGGGCAGGAAGACGATCCAGGCCGACATCTTGACGCGGTCGGCGATCGCGCCGCTGATCAGCGCCGCGGTGATCACGGCGAACGTCATCTGGAACATCACGTAGATGTAGCTGTCGGGCGTGACATCTCGGAGCCCGAACAGCGTGAACGGGTTGGCGAAGAGCTTGCCGTCGCCGCTGAACCCGTCGCTGAAGGACATCGACCAGCCCCACAAGACGTAGACGATGCCCACGATGCCCATGCTGACGTAGGACATCATCATCATGTTGAGCACGGACTTCGACCGCGTCATGCCGCCATAGAACAGGGCCAGCGCCGGCGTCGTCATCATGAGCACGAGCAGCGTGGCGACAAGCATGAAGGCGTAATAGCCGTCCACAGAACCTCCAGGAGAACCGTCATGGGAGGGCGGACCTCGCTGACGACGTCGCTGTCGACCCTGCTCCGCCCCACGTGCCGATCACCTTGGTCGCCGGAGGTTTCGACGTACGCCGCGTCTTGTTGCGGTCAGGAAACGAGTGCACCGCGATTGTTACGGCCGCGTTAACGCCCCGGACAGTCAGCCGAGCAGCGCGTCGACGAACGCGCCGGGGTCGAAGGGGGCCATGTCGTCGGCACCCTCGCCGAGACCGACCAGCTTGACCGGGACGCCGAGCGACTGTTGGACCGCGACGACGATGCCCCCCTTGGCGGAGCCGTCGAGCTTGGTGAGCACGATGCCGGTGACGTCGACGACCTCGGAGAAGACCTTGGCCTGGATCATGCCGTTCTGGCCGGTGGTGGCGTCCAGGACGAGCAGCACCTCGGTGACCGGGGCCTGCTTCTCGATCACGCGCTTGACCTTGCCGAGCTCGTCCATCAGGCCGGCCTTGTTCTGGAGGCGGCCGGCGGTGTCGACGATGACGGTGTCGACGCCACGGTCGACGCCCGCCTTGACCGCGTCGAAGGCCACGCTCGCCGGGTCGGTGCCCTCGGCGCCGCGGACCACCTCGACGCCCACGCGGTCGCCCCAGGTGGCGAGCTGCTCGACGGCGGCCGCCCGGAACGTGTCGGCGGCACCGAGCAGAACGGTGCGGTCCTCGGCGACCAGGATGCGTGCGAGCTTGCCGACGGTGGTGGTCTTGCCGGACCCGTTGACGCCGACGACGAGCACGACGCCGGGCCTGCCGTCCGCACCGGTGACCCGGAGGCGACGGTCCATGGTCGGGTCGACCAGGGTGACCAGCTCGTCACGCAGAACGGTCCGGGGGTCCTGCCGCTCGCCATCGACGCGGAGCCGGATGCGGAGGTTGCTGACGACCTGCTGGGTGGGGGCCACCCCGAGGTCGGCGGTGAGCAGGGTGTCCTCGATGGACTCCCAGGTGTCCTCGTCGAGCTTCTCGCGCGAGAGCAGCGCCAGCAGGCCGCGGCCCAGCGCACCCTGCGAACCGGCGAGCCGCTGGCGCAGCCGGACCAGGCGCGAGGCGGTCCCCTCGGGCTTCTCGAGCTCCGGCGTCGGCGCCGGGGCGACGACCTGCTCCCCCGGATCGGCGAGCTCGGCGTCGGCGAGCGGGGGGGTCGGCGCGATGACGTCGGTGCCGGCCGACGGCCCCGCCGCTGGGGGGGCGCCACGGCGCCTCCCGGACGTCAGCAGCCCCGCGACGAGGGCTACGGCGACGACCGTGATGCCGATGATCAGTGCAAGCCACTCACCCATGCGCGAATCCAATCAGACGTCGTGGGTTCGCGACGATCCCGAGCAGGCGCTCCGGACCGGACGGCGAAGGGTCAGTGGGTGGCGGGGACGTCGCGATGCTCGGGACGGTCGACTGCGGTCTCGCCGGCCGGCACCCGGCCCGCGTCGGCCACGACCGGGTCGACGGTGGGGAGCGCGTCGACGCCCCTGCTCATGGCGTCGCTCAGCCACGGTGCGCCCGGGAGGTCCTTGCCGCGGTGGGGGTAGGCGACGTAGACGACCACAATGGCGGCGATCACGAGGATCAGGATCATCGCGATGAGGATGGCAGGCACGGTGTGCTCCCGAGGGACGGCGACAGGGGGTCCTGACCAGCGTGGCACACCAGCACCCCCGCGCCGTAAATCACGCGCGTCGCGGGGTGATGCGGATGGTGCGGGTCACGCCGACTCGGACTCCCGGAGGCGCTGGGAGATCACCGCCGAGACTCCGTCGCCGCGCATCGTCACGCCGTACAGCGCGTCGCCGACCTCCATGGTCCGCTTCTGGTGGGTGATCACGAGCAGCTGCGAGTCCTCGCGGAGCTCCTCGTAGATCTCCAGCAGGCGGCCCAGGTTGGTGTCGTCGAGGGCGGCCTCGACCTCGTCGAGGATGTAGAACGGCGAGGGCCGCGCCTTGAACAGCGCGACCAGGAACGCCACCGCGACCAGCGATCGCTCGCCACCGGACAGCAGCGACAGCCGCTTGATCTTCTTGCCCGGGGGCCGGGCCTCGACCTCGACGCCGCTCGAGAGCATGTCGGAGGGGTCGGTGAGCACCAGGCGACCGTCGCCACCGGGGAACAGCCGCGCGAAGGTGCTGTCGAACGCCTTCGAAACGTCGGCGTAGGCCTCGGTGAAGACCTCCTCCACCCGGGAGTCGACCTCCTTGACGATGTCGAGGAGGTCCTTGCGGGTCCGCTTGAGGTCCTCGAGCTGCTCGGTGAGGAACTTGTGGCGTTCCTCCAGAGCGGTGAACTCCTCCAGCGCCAGCGGGTTGACCCGACCCAGCAGGGCCAGGTCGCGCTCGGCGGCGCGGAGACGCTTCTGCTGCTCCTTACGGATGTACGGCGTGGGCGCGGGCGGCTCCTCGTCGTCAGCGAGAGCGACGGTCGACGGCACGAGCTGGTCGGGGCCGTAGTGGGCGACCAGCCCGTCGGGCTCCATGCCGAGCTCCTCGAGCGCCCGCTCCTCGAGCTGCTCGAGGCGCATCCGCTGCTGGGTGCGGGCCATCTCGTCGCGGTGCACGGAGTTGACCAGCTCGTCGTGGTCGCGGGAGAGGTCGCGCAGCGTCGAGCGCACGGCCAGCAGCTCCTGCTCGCGACCGGATCGGGCCTGCTCGACCTCGGTGCGGGCGGCGGTGGCGAGGTCGACGGAGCGGTCCAGGGTGGTGAGCACGACGCGGCAGGCGGCGGCGACGGCCTGCGCCGCCCGGCCCTCGCGGATCAGCCGTTCCCGGCGCTCGGCGGCCCGGGCGCGGGCCTCGCGCTCCGAGGCGGCGGTCCGGAGAAGCTGGTCGGCGCGGCCGTGCAGGGCACGGGCCCGCTCCTCGGCGGTGCGCAGCCCCAGCCGGGCGTCCGTCTCGACCTGGCGGGCCGCGCGGGCGGCCTCGGCGAGACGCTCCCGCCCACTAGTGTCGGGCTCCTCGTCGGGGGCGTCCTCGGCGGTCGTGAGGCGTGCCTCGAGGTCGGCCAGACCCGCGAGGTCCCGGTCACGGGCCACCTGCGCCGCCGCGATCGCGTCGGTGACCCGCTGCGCCTCGGCGCGGGCCGACCGGGTCGTGGAACCGTGCTGGCCGAGCTCCTCGGCGACGGCCGCCAACGTGGCGTCGGACTCGTGCAGCCGCGCCAGGGCGACGTCCGCGCGCTTCTGGGCATCGAGCCGCTCGGCCTCGAGGCGCGACATGTCGAAGCCCAGCCGCTCGGCGGCAGCAACGGCCTCGGCGAGCGCGGAGGTGGCCTCGTCGACGGCCGCCTGGATCTCGATCAGGCTCGGCTGGTGCGACGAGCCGCCAGAGACGAAGTGGGAGCCGAAGACGTCGCCCTCGCGGGTGACCGCGGTGACGTCGGGGAGGTCGGCGACCAGGGCCCGGGCGGCGTCGAGGTCGTCGACCACGGCCACCTTGAACAGCAGCCGGGCGAGCGCACCACGCAGCTCGGCGGGTGCCTCGACCACGTCCACGGCGTACGTCGCCTCGTGGGCACCGTCGGGCAGGGCGGGCCAGGCCGTCACGTCGTCGGCGGTGGCGCCGCCGAGCAGCATCCCGGCGCGGCCGAGGTCGGCGTCCTTGAGGTGGCCGATGGCCTCGACGGCCGAGCCAGGGTCGCGCACGGCGACGGCGTCGGCGGCCTCGCCGAGGGCGCCGGCCAGGGCGGCCTCGAAACCGGGACGCACGGTCAGCAGCGCGGCGACCGAGCCGAGCAGGCCGGAGAGGTCGTCGGAGGCGGCCAGCAGCGCACCGGCGCCGTCCTTGCGGTTGAGGCCCATCTCGAGGGCGTCGCGGCGGGCAGCCAGGGACGACCTGTCGCGGTCGGCCTGCTGGGCCTCCTCGCGGGCCTTGGCCAGCCGCTCCTCGACGTCGTCGAGGCCGGCGACGGCCGCCTCGTGCTCGGCGTCGAGCCCCTCCTCCCCCGCGTCGAGGCCGGCGACACTGGTCTCGAGGGAGGTGAAGTCGCGCTGGGCGCGGTCGGCGCGGGCCACCGCTTCCTCCCGGGCCTGACCGAGGCGGCCGATCTCGTCGTCGGCCGCGGCCGCACGCGAGCGCAGCGCGTTGACCTGGCCGTGGAGCCGCGCCAGCCCCTCCCGCCGGTCGGCGGCGGCTCGGATCAGCCCGGCCACACGGCGCTCCTCCTCGGCGGCGGCGTCCTCGGCCGAGCGCCGGCCGGTGACGGTGGTCTCGAGCGTGGTGCGCAGGTCGTCGACCTGGGCGCCGATCGCCCGCTCCTGCTCGCGGACCTGCTCGGCCTCGGTCTCGAGGGCGTCGGGGTCGCGGCCCCCTGGAGCACCGTCGGCCGGGTCGTGGGACATCGAGGCGTTGCGGACCCGCTCGGCGGCGAGCGACTGCGTGCCGCGGAGCCGCTCGCGCAGCCCGGACAGCGCGAACCAGGTCTCCTGGGCCCGCGAGAGGGCGGGCAGGTCCTCGCGCAGCGCCGCCTCGAGAGCGGCCTCGGCCTGGCGGGCCTGCGCCAGGGCGGCCTCGACCTCGGCGCGGCGCTCAACCAGGATCGTCTCGTCGGCGAGCTCCTGTTGCAGCGCGATGCGGGCAGTCGTCAGGTCGTCGGCCATCACCCGGGCCCGGGCGTCGCGGACGTCGGCCTGCACGCTCGCGGCCTTGCGGGCCACCTCGGCCTGCCGGCCGAGCGGCTTGAGCTGGCGGCGGAGCTCGCTGAGCAGGTCACCGAGGCGGATCAGGTTGCCGTCGGTGGAGTCGAGTTTGCGGAGCGCCTTCTCCTTGCGCTTGCGGTGCTTGAGGACGCCGGCGGCCTCCTCGATGAAGCCGCGGCGGTCCTCCGGGGTCGCGTGCAGGATCTGGTCGAGCTGGCCCTGGCCGACGATCACGTGCATCTCGCGGCCGATGCCGGAGTCGCTGAGCAGCTCCTGCACGTCGAGGAGGCGGCAGGTGCTGCCGTTGATGGCGTACTCCGAGCCGCCTGAGCGGAACATGGTCCGGCTGATGGTGACCTCGGCGTACTCGATCGGCAGCGCGCCGTCGGAGTTGTCGATGGTCAGCAGCACCTCGGCACGGCCCAACGGCGGGCGGCCGGAGGTGCCGGCGAAGATGACGTCCTCCATCTTGCCGCCCCGCAGGCTCTTGGCACCCTGCTCGCCCATCACCCAGGCCAGCGCGTCGACGACGTTGGACTTGCCGGAGCCGTTGGGGCCCACGATGCAGGTGATGCCCGGCTCGAGCTGGAGCGTGGTCGAGGAGGCGAAGGACTTGAACCCCTTCAGGGTCAGGCTCTTCAGGTACAACGCATTGCTCCTCGTGTCCGGCGATCGGTTCCCCCGCGGGGGCGCTGGAGGGCGCGGCGCATCATCTTCGACGCATCACCCGGGGAAGGCAGCCCGCCCAGCCTACGGTGAGCGGCCGGTCGGGCGGCGAAGGGGACGCGTGTCGGGCGCGGGTAGCGTCGAGGCCATGTCGTCAGAGGGCCGCCAGCAGAACTTCCAGATCACCGTCCCCGAGTCGGTCTCGGCCGGGGTGTGGGCCAACTTCGCCACGGTGTCCCACTCGCCGTACGAGTTCACCATCGACTTCGTCCGGCTCGACTTCGCGCACCCGATGGGCGACGGCGGCCGGCAGGGCCAGGTCGTGGCCCGGGTCAACCTCTCGCCGCTGATGGTCACCCAGCTGATGGAGGCGCTGGAGGGCAACTGGCAGAAGTACGCAGCCCGCGCGCTGCCCACCGACCTCGAGAGCGGACCCGAGCCCGACTGAGCGAGCAGGCCCGGGGAGGATGGCTGGGTGTCCCCCGTGCTGCTCTTTCGTCGCGTCGCCGTCGCCGAGGCCGTCACCTGGGCGCTCCTGCTGACCGGCATGTTCCTCAAGTACGTCACTGGAACCACCGAGCTCGGGGTCCGCGTCTTCGGGATGCTGCACGGCATCGTGTTCGTGGCCTTCGGGCTCGCCACGCTGCTCGTCGCCGTCGACCAGCGCTGGACGCTGCGCACCACCGGGCTCGGACTCGTCAGCGCGGTGCCGCCGTTCCTCACCGTCTGGTTCGACCGGTACGCCGAGCGCCGCGGCCTCCTGGCCTCCACGTGGCGGCTCAGCAGGCAGGACCCGGCCGAGCCTCCCCACGAGCGACTGGTCGGTGCACTGGTGCGCAACCCGGTCCTCGGCGTGGTCGGTGGCCTGGTTGCCGTGGCCGCGCTGACCGGGGTGGCCCTCGCCGTCGGCCCGCCCACCGGCTGAGTGCGCCCAACGGTCAGAGGATCGCGCCGGGATTGAGGATCCCGTCGGGGTCGAGCGCGTCCTTGATCTTGCGGGTCAGGGCCATCACGTCCGGCCCGAGCTGGTCGGGGAGGGCCGCCTTCTTGGTGCGTCCGACCCCGTGCTCGCCGGTGATTGTGCCGCCGAGGCCGATGGCCGCGGCCATCACGTCGTCGAAGGCCGCCAGGGCCCGCACCCGCGCGGCCGGGTCGGCGGCGTCGTAGACGATGTTGGGGTGGGTGTTGCCGTTCATCGCGCAGTCCGACGCCCCCGGTGCCGCGCGGGCCGAGGAGATCGAGACGATGCGCGTCGCGTGCGCGGCCGCGGGTGCGGTCGAGGTGTTCGTCACCGACGACGCCGACGAGGGCGAGCTGTTCGTGGCGGCCCGGCACGGGTCGTTCCCGGCCGTGGAGGCCCGCGGCGCGCTGCTGCTCGAGGACGTCGGCGTCCCCGTGCCGCTGCTGCCCGACCTGCTGGCCGCGATCGAGGCGATCGCGCAGGAGCACGGCGTGGAGATCCCCACCGTCGCCCACGCGGGCGACATGGCGCCGGCACCCCGGTCGAGGCCCATCGGCCGGTGGTCCTCGACGGCGTTGATCGTGGCCCGGTCCATCAGCTCCATCATCGAGGGCCGCATCACCCGGCGCACCGCCACGACCGCCTCGGCCGCGGCGACCACGTTCGGGAAGGTCGCGACCAGCGTCGACCGGGCCGCCTGCGCCGGGACCAGCCGCAGGATCGCCCGGGTCACGATGCCGAGCGTGCCCTCGCTGCCGACGAAGAGCTTGAGCAGCGACAGCCCGGCGACGTCCTTGATCCGCTTGCCGCCCAGGCTGACCAGGGTGCCGTCCGCCAGCACGACGTCGAGGCCGAGCACGTAGTCGGTGGTCACGCCGTACTTCACGCAGCACAGGCCACCCGCATTGGTGGCGACGTTGCCGCCGATCGAGCAGATCTCGAACGAGGAGGGGTCGGGCGGGTACCAGAGTCCCTCCTTCGCCGCCGCCACCTTGACCTCGGCGTTGAAGGCCCCCGGCTCGACGACGGCGACCTGGCAGTCGGCGTCGATCTCCACGTGGCGCATCCGCTCGAGCGAGACGACGATGCCGCCGTCGACCGCGGAGGAACCGCCGGAGAGGCCACTGCCCGCGCCGCGCGGCACGACCGGCACCCGGTGCCGGGCCGCCCAGCGCACGGCCGTCTGGACCTGACCGGCGTCCTCGGCCCGGACGACGGCGACAGGCGTGCCGGCCGACGGCTCACGCGACCAGTCGTGGCGATACTTCTCGACCGCGTCGCGGCCGGTCACCACCACCCCGTCCGGAAGGGACCCCACGAGCTCGTCGACCGCGTCCATGTGCGTTATCGAAGCACGATGCCGGTCGGAGCAGGCGACCGTGACCTCTCAGGGCCGGCGCGACCGCCGGCGTAGCCCGAAGACCGTCAGCACCGAGCCGGCCACCAGCCCGAGCGGCAGCGTGGAGTCACCCAGGGCGGCGCCCTGGCTGGTCACGGCCGCCGATGCGCGGGTGCCGGGCAGGTCCACGCCGTAGACGTCCAAACCCCGGACCGGGTCGATCGAGTAGACGATGTCGGTCCGGCGGGCGGTCTGGCGTCCCTTGCGGTCGTAGACCGGGAGCCACATCGAGTCCCAGACCTCCGAGACACCCTGCGTCGCGTAGCCGTACGACGTGAGGTCGCGCGGGTCCCGCACGTCCACGAGCTGGGTGCCACCGCCGTAGAAGCCAACCGAGACGATCCCGCTGGGGTGGTAGTCGAACCAGTGCGCCGAGCAGAACGCACCCTGCGGAAGCGGGTAGGTGCCGAGGTCGGCGAGCTCGACCTTGTCCAGGGGCACGATCGCGTCCGGGGTGCCGTCGAGGCGCTTGACCCACCAGATCTGGAACGACCCTGCCTGGGCACAGTCGGTCTGCTCGTAGTCCTCCTCGGTCACCAGGAGCACGTTGCCGTTGGCCAGGGACGGCTCGGCATCGGGCCGGAACGCGGTCGCGTTCGGACGGAACGAGTTGTGGTGGATGAAGTCGTTGTAGCCCGGGTGGTCCGGGTCGGTGCCGGCCCCGGCCGCGCCGGTGGTGGTCAGCAGGCGCGGTGCCCGGGGCTCGCTGACGTCCCACATCGAGGAGCCGCCCCAGCCGGTGTGGGTGCCCATGGACGCGGCGTCGAAGTTCCACTTGTGGCCGCCGGTCGGCGAGGCGAACGACTGGGTGCAGGGCTCGACGCAGGCGACGGTGTGGGTGCTCGGTGCCCTGCCGGGTGCGACGTTCACCGCAGGTCATCGCCTCGTTCTCGAACTGTGCCGACACCAGCGTGCCCACGAGGTCGGGGCGCGGTCCGTCGGACACGTCGTACACCCGCAGCGAGTCGAGGCCACTCGTCACGAAGAGCGGGGCGCTCTGCAGGAAGCAGCCGGAGATGCCCAGCTAGCCGGGGTTGGTGGAGAGGTGCCGCACGTGGGGACTGGTCACCAGGGGCAGGTCGGGCAGCGAGGCCAGCTCGAGCCGCTGCAGCTCGGGACGGTCCTTGTCACCGTGCGCGGCAGCCGGCGACGACCACGCGAGGGAGCAAACCAGGGCAAGCAGGACGAACGCGGCGACGCTCAGGGCCGAACGGGGAGTCGGGTGGGGGCGCATGCTGGACCAACGACCCGGAGGGTCGCTGGTCACGCCCGACCGCTCCGGGGAGCGGCAATCAGGCGGGCTGCATCTCCTGCATCGTCGCGCGCAGCGACGTCGACTCGAGATCGATGAGCGCCGCCGCGTGGGCGGCGGTCAGCGCGTCGTTGTCCTCCTTGAGGCGGAGGACGAGCGTCTCGAGCTCGGCCACCCTCGCGCGCAGGCGGCTGTTCTCCGCTGCCAGGCGAGAGGGGGTGCGCAGGTCGCTGTCCAGGTATCCGATCAGCGCCTTGGCCATGGAATATTGCCTCCGGGGGTCGGGTGGTGCCCAGATCCGGGCTGCCTTCAAGAGTCCCACCAGATCCGGGTCCGGTCAATCCGCGATGGGCGACCTGTTCAGGCGCGGGCGGTGGGTCCGACACGCCGGGGCACGGGCTGGCAGCGCGGGCAGAAGTACGACGACCGGTTCATGAACGCGACCCGCCGGATCGGGGTCCCGCAGCGGTCGCACGGCAGGCCCTCCTGCCCGTAGGCGTGCAGCGAACGGTCGAAGTAGCCCGACTCCCCGTTGACGTTGACGTAGAGGGCGTCGAAGGAGGTGCCGCCCTCCCCCAGAGCCGCGGTCATCACCTCGCGGGCGTGCTGGAGCAGCTCGACCACCTGGCGTTTCGTGAGCCGGGTCCCGGGTCGCTCGCCATGGATGCCGGCGCGCCACAAGGCCTCGTCGGCGTAGATGTTGCCGACCCCGGAGACCAGGGTCTGGTCGAGAAGCTGCCGCTTGACCCCGGAGACGCGGCGCCGGACCCGGTGGACGAAGAGTGCGTCGTCGAACTCGGGGTCGAGCGGGTCGCGGGCGATGTGGGCGATCTCCGGCGGCAGGGTCGCCCCGCCCGCGGAGACCAGCAGGCCGCCGAACATCCGCTGGTCGACGAACCGCAGCTCGAGCTCCCCCGCTGGTTGAGGAGGTTGCGAAGCAACCGTCTCGAAACCCGCTGAGCCGGGGGCCTCGACCAACGAGAGGCGCACCCGCAGATGCCGCTCGTCGGGTGCGCCAGGCCGCTGGAGCAGCAGCTGGCCGCTCATGCCTAGATGGCCCAGCAGGGCGTCACCGTTGTCCAGGGCCAGCCAGAGGTACTTGCCGCGGCGGCGCGCGGCCTCGATCCGGCGTCCCGTCAGCGCGTCGGCGAAGCCGACCGGGCCGCGGGGGTCGCGGCGCACGGGACGCCCGTGCAGCACGTCGACCGCGGTGACGGTGGTGCCCAGGACGTGCCGGGCGAGTCCGTCCCGGACGACCTCGACCTCGGGGAGCTCGGGCACGGAGTCGCGGCCCGGTCAGTCCGCGCGGACGCCGTCGGAGGCGTAGATCTGCTTGGTCACCTCGTCGGCCATCGCGGCGGCAGCGGGGTCACTGGCCGGGGTGTCGGCGAAGATCTCGCCGTACGCCGTCTCGGCAGCCAGCTGCTCGGCCTCCTTCTTGGAGCGGCCGACGCCGTGGCCGTAGACCCGATCGCCGACGCGCACCTGGGCGGTGAAGCTCTTCAGGTGGTCGGGACCCTCGGAGGCGATGACGTAGTCGGGGACCCCGAGCTGACGCTCGGCCGACAGCTCCTGCAGCGAGGTCTTCCAGTCCAGCCCGGCGCCGAGCTTGGCCGCCGCCGTCATCAGCGGGTCGAAGAGCAGGTGCACGACCGGTGCCGACGCGGCGAAGCCGCCACTGAGGTGGACGGCTCCGATGACCGCTTCGACGGTGTCGGACAGGATCGACGCCTTGCCGCGCCCACCGGTGCTCTCCTCGCCACGACCCAGCTTGACGAACTCGCCGAGCCCGATATGCCGGGCGACCTCCGCCAGCGCGCGGGCGTTGACCACGGCGGCGCGGAGCTTGGCGAGCCGGCCCTCCGAGAGGTCGGGGTGCGAGAGGTAGAGCGTCTCGGTCACCACGACGCCGAGCACCGAGTCGCCGAGGAACTCGAGCCGCTCGTTGGTGGGCAGGCCACCGTTCTCGTAGGCGTAGGAGCGGTGCGTCAGGGAACGCTCGAGCAGCTCGGGATCCAGGACCGGATCACCGAGCTGGCTGCGGAGCTCTTCGTAGTTGGTCAGCGGACCGGTCGAGCCGTCAGAGGACCTGGCGGCGGGCGGCCCGCGCGCCGTACTGGCCGCAGGTGCCGCACGCGCGGTGCGGCAGGTGCTGGGCACCGCAGGCCGGGTTGGCGCAGGTCACGAGGGAGGGCGCGACTGCCTTCCACTGCGAGCGACGGTGACGCGTGTTGCTCCGCGACATCTTGCGCTTCGGGACTGCCACTGTTCTTCTCCTACTGCCTGGGGCCGATCGTCTCGGCCGGCCGTCGTGTGGTTCCGGGATCTAAGCCGGGATCTACTGGTCGTCGTGCTGGAGCTGCTGGAGGGTCGACCAGCGGGGGTCGATCGCCTCCTCGTGCGTGTGGCCGGGATCGTCCGCGAGCCGGGCGCCACACTCGACGCACAACCCAGGACAGTCGTCCCCACACAACGGCTGGAACGGTAGCGCGAGCACCACCGCATCCCGCAGCAGCGGCTCGAGGTCGAGCAGGTCTCCCTCGAGTCGCCCGGTCTCGTCCTCGAGCTCGTCATCACCGTGATCACGAGCCGAGGCGTGCTGGTCGGCGTAGACGAACAGCTCCTGGAGATCGATCGTGACCTCGTCCTCGATCGCCGCCAGGCACCGTGCGCACTCCCCGACGAGCGCGACCGTGGCCGTGCCCGTCACCAACACACCCTCCATGACCGCCTCGAGGCGCAGGTCGAGTTCGACCGGCGACCCCTCGGGGACACGAAGGACTTCGATGCCGAGATCTGCCGGGGCCGACACCGAACGATCCACCTGACGCTGAGACCCCGGGCGGCGGCCGAGCTCGCGGGTGTCGAGCACGAGCGGCGCTCTCGGGTCCAGGCTGCTCAGGGAGATCACTTCCGGTGTGCGGGCACAACAAATCTCAGGAAGCGTATCCGTCGGCAGGGCGGGGAACCAAAACTGAGCGCCGCGGGAGGGCCGGGCACGCTCAACCAGGCTCGCCGCGGGACGCCAGCCGCTCGGTCAGCGCGTCGAGCACGAAGTCGGGCACCAGGGCCGCGACGTCGCCGCCGAAGCCGGCGACCTCCTTGACCAGCGACGAGGCGAGGAACGAGTGCTCGGGACTGGTGGGCAGGAAGACGGTCTCCACGCGCTCGGCGAGCCGGGAGTTCATCTGCGCCATCTGGAGCTCGTAGTCGAAGTCGCTGGCGGCGCGGAGACCCTTCACGATGGCCGTCACGTCGTGCTCGACGCAGTAGGTCGTCAGCAGGCCGGCGAAGCCGTCGACCCGCACGTTGTCGAGGTGACCGCAAGCCCGCTCGAGCATCGCGATCCGCTCCTCGGCGCTGAACAGGCGGCTCTTGGACGCGTTGACCCCGACGGCGACGACGACCTCGTCGAAGAGTCGCGAGGCGCGCTCGATGATGTCGAGGTGACCGTGGGTCACCGGGTCGAAGGATCCCGGGCAGACGGCTCGGCGCACGAATCACTCCTCGGGGTCGGCGGTCTGGTCGACGAGCGGCTCCGGCGCCGGGTCGGGCACGGGGTCCGGTACGGCGTGGGGCGCCGCGTGACCGTACCAAAGCGTCGTGTCGCCGTAGCGGCGGTCCCGGAGCGCGGCGAGGCCGTCGGGCCAGTCCATCGCCGGGCTGCGCACCGACCGCTCGACCACGACCATCGCTCCGGGAACCAGCCATCGGTGCCGGAGCAACGCTGCGAGGTCGGCGACCACGGCCTCGTGGGCCAGCGGGTAGGGCGGGTCGAGGTAGACCACGTCATAAGGAGCCGCCGGGTGACGACCCAGCGTGCCGGCCACCGACGCGGCGACGACGTCGGCCTTGTGGAAGCCCAGCGACTTGGCATTCGTCAGGATCATCGTGGCCGTGCGCCGGTCCTGCTCGACCAGCGAGACCACGCCGGCACCGCGGGACCACGCCTCCAGCCCGATCGCGCCCGACCCGGCGTACAGGTCGAGGAACCGCAGGCCCGTCAGCGAGCCGCACCACGACTCGATGGCGGAGAAGAGCGCCTCCCGCACCCGGTCGCTGGTGGGCCGCGTCGCTGCCCCGCGTGGGACGGCGATCCGACGACCTCCCGCAGATCCCCCGATGATGCGAGTCATACCGGCCCGAGACCCCCGAGTGGAGAGCGGCGGCGCGAGCATCTCTCGGGCCGCCTCATGACTTCTCCATGAACTCAGACTGTCCCGAATGCTCCATCTCGTCCACCGCCCGAAGTAGCAACCGGTGACCGGACAGGTCGGGATCCGCGACCAGCAGGGCCTCCGCGTCGTCGCGCGCAGCGACGATCGTCTCCTCGTCGCGGAGCACCCGGAGGTTCTGCAGGCTGGACTTGTAGCCCGACTGCGAGGAGCCGAGCACGTCGCCCTCGCGACGCTGCTCGAGGTCGACCCGGGACAGCTCGAAACCATCGGTGGTGGCGGCCACCGCATCCAACCGGCCCCGGGCCGGGCTGCCGACCTCGGCGCGGGTGACGAGCAGGCAGATCCCCGGTAGACCACCCCGCCCGACCCTGCCGCGCAGCTGGTGGAGCTGGGAGACACCGAAGCGCTCCGCATCGAGCAGCACCATGCCCGTCGCGTTGGCCACGTCGACGCCCACCTCGATCACCGTGGTCGAGACGAGCACGTCGATGGCCCCCGCGGCGAAGGCGCGCATCGTGCGGTCCTTCTCGTCGGGGGTGAGCCGGCCGTGCAGCAGGTGCACGCGCAGCCCGGCCAGGGCACCGTCGGTGAGATTGCGGTGGACGTCCTCGACCGCGGCCAGCGCGGTGGACGTCACGACGAGGTTGCCGTCCTCGTCGAGGTCGAGCTGGTCGCTCTCCCCCTGCTCGGACTCGTCGCCGGCGATGCGGGGGCAGACGACGTAGACCTGGTGGCCCTTCTCGACCTCCTCGCGGACCCGCGCCCAGACCCGGGCGATCCAGGAGGGCTGCTCCGCGAGAGGCACGACGTTGGTCTGGATCGGCGCCCGGCCGGCGGGCAGCTCGGCGAGCGTCGACACCTCGAGGTCGCCGAACACGGTCATCGCCACGGTCCGGGGGATGGGCGTCGCGGTCATCACCACCACGTGCGGCGGCGACAGCGCCTTGTCGCTGAGAGCCGCCCGCTGCTCGACCCCGAAGCGGTGCTGCTCGTCGACCACGACGAGCCCGAGGTCGGCGAACGAGACCCGGTCCTCGAGCAGGGCGTGGGTGCCGATGACGATGCCCGCCTCGCCGGAGACGATGTCGAGCATCGCCTTGGTGCGCTGGGCCTTGGTCATCGAGCCGGTCAGCAGCGTCACGGTCGTCCCGTCCTCGGCGCCGCCGAGCATCCCGCCGGCCGCCAGGTCGCCGAGCAGCGCCGTGATCGAGCGGTGGTGCTGCTGGGCCTGGACCTCGGTGGGGGCCAGCAGCGCGGCCTGCCCGCCGGAGTCGATGACGCGCAGCATGGCGCGGACCGCGACCACCGTCTTGCCGGAGCCGACCTCGCCCTGGAGCAGGCGGTTCATCGGCCACCCACGGGCGAGCTCGTCGAAGATCGTGCGGCTGATCTCCAGCTGGCCGCCGGTCAGCGGCCACGGCAACCGGTCGTCGAAGGTCTCGAGCAGGGTGCCCTGGTCACCGGTGCGTCGGAGGCCGCCGAGCTGGCGCACGAACGCGCGACGCCTGGCCAGCACGAGCTGGGTGACCAGTGCCTCCTCGTAGCGGTAGTGCTTCTGCGCCTGCGTGACCTGGGCGTAGTCGGCGGGGGCGTGGATCCAGTCCATGGCCGTGCGCGCGTCGGGCAGCCGGCGACGCCGGAGGATCTCGGCCGGCACCAGGTCGGGCACCTCGTCGAGGATTGTGCGGGCGAAGGTGACCGCCCGCTGGAGGTCCCAGGAGTCCACCCCCTTGGTGAGCGGGTAGATCGGGAACAGCCCACGCAGGCTCTCCTGGAGCTCGCGGGCCTCGGCGTCGTCCTCGTCGGTGCCACCGAACAGGAGCATCTTGGGGTTGGTCAGCTGCCACTCGTCGCGGAAGGTGCTGACCTGCCCGGTGAAGACGCCCTGGCGGCCGACCGGCAGCCGTCGAGCCTGCCAGTCCGCGATGTGCTGCTTGGTGGCGAAGAACGTCATCCGCAGGCTGGGGCCGTCCGTGCGCAGCACGGTTTCCTGGCGGTAGGCCATCCGGCCGGTACGGCGGTCGCGGTAGCTCCGCTGATCGCTCCGGCCGATCTCACCGACCACGGTGAGCAGCTCGCCGGGGTGCAGGCCGTCGACCTTGGTGAGCTCGCCGACCTTGAGGTAGCGACGCGGGAAGTGCCGGAGGAGGTCTCCCACCGTGTGCAGGCCGAGACCGTCGATCACCTTGGCACGCTTGGACCGCTTGTCGGCCATCAAGGTGGCGATGGGTGAGTCGAGCGTGATCATCGTCGGACCACTCCCTCCTACTCGACGCTGATCAGGAGCGGGTACCGCGCCTGACCACCGTCGTACACCACGGCATCGACAAGGGGATGTGCCTCCTCGACCCAGGAGCCGCAACGGCGGGCCAGCTCACCGGCGTCGGCCTCGGCGCCGGCCACGATCGTGACCAGCTCGCCGCCCGCGCCCAGCAGCCGGCCGAGCACGCCGGTGGCGACGGCGTAGGCGTCCTCCCCCACGATCACGAAGTCACCCTCGACGACGCCGAGCACGTCGCCCGGCTCGCACGGGCCGGCCATCGTCATCGCCTGGCGGGCCGCGATCGTGACGGCCCCGTGGCGGGCGTGCCGGGCGGTCGCGGTCATCTCCAGCACGTCGGCGTCGAAGCCACGGCCGGGCTCGTGGACAGCCAGGGCAGCCAGCCCCTGCACCTGGGCCTGGGTGTGGATCACCGCCACCCGGACGCCGTGGTCGCTCTCGGCGGTGCGGGCGGCGATCTCGGCGACCCGCACCGAGTCGGGGTCGTTGGGCAGCACCACGACCTCGGCCGCGCCGGTGCCGGTGATCGCCTCGAGCATCATGCCGGTCGAGGGCCGGTCGCCCGGACCGCCGTCGACGACGACCGCGCCTGCGCCGGCGAAGAGCGCGTGCAGCCCGGGGCCGGCCGCCACAGCGACCACCGCGCGGCCGGTGCGGGTCGAGCGGCGGTCGGAGGCCGTGGCGATCTGCTCCGCGAAGTGGGTCACCCGCACCCGGTGGGGGCGGCCGGCGTCCAGCCCCGCCTCGATCGCGGCGCCCACGTCGTCGACGTGCACGTGGACGTTCCACAGGCCGGCATCGCCGACCACGACGAGCGAGTCGCCGAGGGCACCGAGCGTGGTCCTCAGGGCGGGGATGGCGGCCTCGTCGGCGTCGAGGAGATACATCACCTCATAGGACGGGCCGTCCTCGACCAGGTCGTGCGCGGAGACCGGCGTGGGGATGATGCGCGTGCCGAAGGGGCTGGTGACCGGGGTGGGCCGGCGTCCGGTCAGCACCGTCTCGGCCGCGTCGAGGATCACGCAGATCCCGCGGCCGCCGGCATCGACCACCCCGGCGTCGGCCAGTGCCTGGAGCTGCTCGGGGGTGTGTCCCAGCGCCTCGCGGGCGGCCGCAGCGGCGGCGGCGAAGACGTCGCGCGCCCGGGTGCCGGAGGTCGCGGCGCGGGACATCGCGGCGTCGGCGGCGGCCCGGGCCACGGTCAGCATGGTGCCCTCGACCGGCACCCCGACGGCGTCGTACGCCGCGTCGGTGGCGCGCTGGATCGCCTCCGCCATCACCGTCGCGTTGCGCTGGTCGGGCGTGGCCTCGAGGATCCGGTGCCCGATCGCGCCCAGCATCTGGCTCAGGATCACCCCGGAGTTCCCCCGCGCCCCGAGCAGCGCGCCGCGGGAGAAGGCCTCCAGCGCCGGGACGAGGTCGGCGTCGTCACCGCTCGTGGCCCCCCGGATCGCGTCGCGGGCCGACGACACCGTCAGGAACATGTTGGTGCCGGTGTCGCCGTCCGGGACCGGGTAGACGTTGAGGGCGTCGATCTCCTCACGGGCCGCGCTCAGCGCGTCGGTCGCGATGTCGACGAAGCGCAGGACCACGGCCAGGCTGATGGCGCCGCCGCGGGGAGTCTGCATGGGGTGACACGTTAGTGGGAGGCCGGCCCCGCCGCGGAGCACCGCCCCCCTGCGATTTCGGCCTGCGACGCAGTCGGGACGATTTCGGTCTGGGTCCCTCGGTCCGATACTCTTTCTCGGTTGCCCGCTCGCCCCGTGAGGGACTGAGCAGGCCCCGGATTCCCAACCTCGAGCTTGTCAGGAGTGCACGGTGGCTGCCGTCTGCGACATCTGCGCCAAGAAGCCGACCTTCGGCAACAACCGACCCTGGTCGCGCAAGATCACGAAGCGTCGCTTCGACCCCAACATCCAGCGCGTGCGGGCCACCGTCAACGGCACCCCGAAGCGCCTCAACGTGTGCACCGGCTGCCTGAAGGCCGGCAAGGTCACCCGCTGATCCGTTGAGTGGGGGCTTGTGGCTCGATGAGTCGGGGCTCGTGGCTCGATGAGTCGGGGCTCGTGGCTCAGAAGTGCGTCCACCCGGGAGTGCCCTTGTAGGCCTCGCCGTCGACCGTGACGCCGCTGCCGTCGGCGACCAGTCCCACCACCGTCCAGCCCGTCGGAACGGACCCGGTGTCGGGGAACGTGGCCAGCAGCGCGTGGTCGTCGCCTCCCCCGAAGATGAACTGCACGGGGTCGGCGCCCAGCGCCGCACCCACGGCCTGCAACGGCTCAGGGATCTCGAACGCGCCCCGGTGCAGGTCGATCGCGACCGCGGAGGCCGACGCCAGGTGGCCGGCGTCGGCGACCAGCCCGTCCGAGACGTCGATCATCGAGGTCGCGCCCGCGGTGGCGGCCGCCGCGCCCGCGTCGTACGGCGGCTCCGGACGGCGGTAGGCCTCGACGAGCACCCGCGGGGATCGGAAGCCGCGCCCCAGGACGGCGAGCCCGCCGGCGGCCCAGCCCTGGCGCCCGGCGAGGGCGACGACATCGCCGGCCTCCGCACCGGAGCGCAGCACCGGCGCGACGGTGCACGCGCCGAGCACGGTCACCGCGATCACGATCTCGTCGGCCCGGGTCAGGTCGCCACCGACGACGCTGGCGCCGACGAGCGCCGCCTCCTCCGCGAAGCCGGCCGCGAACTCCATGGCCCACGCAGCTGGCAGGTCGGCCGGGGCCGCAAGGCCGATGGTCAGGGACGTCGCGCGGCCACCCATGGCGTTGATGTCGGAGAGGTTCTGGGCGGCGGCCCGGTGGCCGACGTCGGCCGCCGAGGCCCAGTCCCTCCGGAAGTGCCGGCCCTCGACCATCAGGTCGGTGGAGACCACGACATGGCCGGTCTTCACGCGGAGCACGGCGGCGTCGTCGCCGGGACCGACGAGCACGTGCGGCCCCTGCTCGAAGAGGGCGGTGAAGGCCTCGATCAGGCCGAACTCGCCGATGTCTGCCAGGGTCGCGTCCGGGGGAAGTGCCATGGCTTCATCCCACCAGATGCGGGCGGCCGCCGGCCCCTCCACCGCCTTCCGACACGCCCGCGCCGCAGGGTAGGTTGAGGAACGACACTGTCCCTGACGAGACCGAGGAGCTCCACATGGTCGTGCAGGCCTACATCCTGATCCAGACCGACGTCGGCAAGGCCGCCGACGTGGCCAAGGCGATCGCTTCGGTGAAGGGCGTGACGATGGCGGAGGACGTCACCGGTCCCTACGACGTGATCGTCCGCGCCGAGGCGCGCAACGTCGATGAGCTCGGCAAGCTCGTCGTCGCCAAGGTGCAGACGCTCGATGGCATCACCCGCACGCTCACGTGCCCCGTGGTGCACATCTGATCCGCTCTTTCCACGCGTCCGACGCCCCGAGTCCACTGGGACCGGGGCGTCGTGCATTTCTCGGCGCCATCTGCGCCGGCTCGGCACGCCATCTGCGCCGGCTCGGCGGGGGGACGGTCAGCGCAGGCCGGTGTCGCGCGCCAGTGCCAGCCCGATCAGCCGGTCGACGAGCTGCGGGTAGTCGAGGCCGGAAGCCGCCCACATCCGCGGGAACATCGACGTCGGCGTGAACCCGGGCATCGTGTTGAGCTCGTTGATGACCAGCGAGCCGTCAGGAAGCAGGAAGAAGTCCACACGGGCCAGCCCCTCGCACGCCAGGGCCTCGAACGCCCGGGCCGCGAGGCCTCGGAGCTCGGTGGCGGTGGCGGGGTCGAGGTCGGCGGGCACGTCGAGCTCGGTGTGCTCCTCGGGGAGGTACTTCGCGGCGAAGTCGTAGAACTCGTGGTCGCCGCCGATCCGGATCTCGGCCGGCACGCTGACGTCGGGCGGACCGTCCAGCGACTGGAGTACGCCGCACTCCACCTCGCGAGCACCCTCGGCCGCCACCTCCACCAGCACCTTGGGGTCGTGGCGCTGAGCCTCGGCGATCGCGGCGTCGAGCTCGGAGGCGTCGTGGATCTTGGAGATGCCGAAGCTGGAGCCGCCGCGCGCCGGCTTCGCGAACGCCGGGTAGCCGAGCGCGTCGACCCGCGCGCGGCAGCCCGCGGGGTCGGTGCGCCACTCGCGCTCGGTGATGGTCACGCCCGGCATCACCGGCAGACCGGCGGCGGCGAGCACCACCTTCATGAAAGCTTTGTCCATGCCCACGGCGGAGGCGAGCACCCCGGCGCCGACGTAGCGGACGCCGGCCATCTCGAGCATCCCCTGGATGGTGCCGTCCTCACCCCAGGGGCCGTGCAGCAGCGGGAACACCACGTCCACCTCGCCCAGCGTGCGCGGCGGCTCACTGGCCTCCGAGACCACCAGGTCGGTGCCGTGGGTGACCCGCTCGAGCGACACCGACACCCCACTGCCGTCGACCTCGGGTAGCTTGTCGGGGTCGGTCAGCAGGAGCCGGTCGGGGTCCCCGGACTCGAGCACCCAGCGGCCGTCGGTGGCGATGCCGATCGGGATCACGTCGTACTTCTCGCGGTCGATCGCCTGCAGCACGCTGCTGGCAGTGATGCACGAGATGGCGTGCTCGCTGGAGCGGCCACCGAAGACGACGGCGACGCGGGGCTTGGGGGAAGACATCGCCCTGACTCTAGTCCTCGGCCGCGTCCTACCCTGGACCCATGCCTGCCGATCCCGCGCGCCTGTCCCTCGCCACCACTGCCGTCACCGCGGGACGTCCGGAGCACGTGCCCGACGCCCCGCTCAACGTGCCGCTGACCATGGCGTCGACGTACGTCGCCGGGGGCGACCTGGAGTACGGCCGCTACGCCAACCCCACCTGGACCGCCTTCGAGGACGTGCTCGGATCGCTGGAGGGCGGGCGGTGCCTGAGCTTCGCGTCCGGGCTGGCGGCGGTCGCCGCGGTCTTCGACCTGGTCGGCCAGGGCGCGAAGGTCGTCGCGCCGCACCACGCCTACCACGGCTCGATCTCCCAGCTCGCCGACCTCGAGTCGCGCGGCCGACTGACCACCGAGCTCGTCGACCTCGCCGACACCGACGCGATGGTGAAGGCCTGCGACGGTGCCGCGCTGGTCTGGCTGGAGTCGCCGACCAACCCGTCGCTCGAGATCGCCGACATCCCCACCATCACCGCCGCCGCTCACGAGGCCGGCGCCTACGTCGCCGTCGACAACACCTTCGCCACTCCTCTTCTCCAGCGCCCGCTGGAGGACGGGGTGGACCTGGTGGTGCACTCGGCCACGAAGTACCTCGCCGGTCACTCCGACGTGCTCTTGGGCGCGATCGTGACGACGGACGACGAGCTGCACCGGGTGCTCAAGGGCCGTCGCGACCTGGCCGGTTCGATCCCCGGCACGCTGGAGGCCTGGCTCGCCACCCGCGGCATCCGCACCCTGCATCTGCGCGTCGAGCGTGCCCAGGCCAACGCGCAGGAGCTGGTACGCCGCCTCCGCGAACATCCCGCCATCGGCGAGGTGCGCTACCCGGGCTTCGGCGGCATCGTCTCGGTGGTGCTCGCGGAGGGTGCCCTGGCCGCCGACCTGCTCACCCACAAGACCAAGATCTGGGTGCACGCCACGTCCCTCGGCGGGGTCGAGTCGACGTTCGAGCGTCGTCGGCGCTGGCGATCGGAGCCCTCCACCATCCCCGACGGGCTGGTGCGGATGAGCGTCGGCATCGAGGACGTGGAGGACCTGTGGACCGACCTGCGGACGGCGCTGGACGACCTGCACTGAGCCTCCGCCCGATCCGGGGCGACCGGCTGACGACGGCGGCCTCGTCGGGCTAGCGTTCTCGGGGTGAGACGCGCCCCGCACGAGAACGTCGCGACCGTCCTGGTCGAGCCGCGCACGCTCGGCGACCTCGAGCTCGCGCTGATGGTGCGTGACCTCCGCGTCTGGCCGGTGCGGACCGCGCCCATCTGCGCGGACGGTCCGCGGATGGAGTTCCAGATCCGGCGCCGGCTGCTGATGCAGCGTCGCGGCGACTGGGACCTCGCCGCCGACTGGACGGTCGTCTGGATCGGCTTCGGTGGCACCTGGCAGATCGGCGACGACCCGTTGCCGTGGGCGGCCCACCGGGTCCTGTGGCAGGTGCTGGACGCCCATGGCGAGGACGTCCGGTTCCAGCGCCGGCTCGGCGGCGTACGCCGGCTCCCGCTGCCGGCGGACCTCTGGACGTGACGCCTCGGACTCAGTCCGTCTCGGCCTTGGTGTCACGCGCGATGAACGCCTGCATCATGTCCTTCGCGGTCAGCTTGCCGGCGACCACCGCGTCGACGTGCTGCGCGATCGGCGCGTCGACGCCGGTGCGCTCGGCCAGCGCGAGCAGGGACGAGCACGACTTGGCGCCCTCCGCGACCTGGCGGGTCGAGGCGTAGATCTCCTCGGTCGTCAGGCCCTGGCCGAGCTTCTCGCCGAAGGACCGGTTGCGCGACAACGGCGAGGAGCAGGTGGCGACCAGGTCGCCGAGGCCCGCCAGCCCCATCAGCGTCATCGGGTTGGCGCCGAGCGCCATCGCCAGCCGGGCCGTCTCGGCCAGGCCGCGCGTGATCACCGAGGCTGTGGTGTTGTCGCCGAAGCCCCGCCCGACCGCCATCCCGACCGCCAGGCCGACGACGTTCTTGTAGGCGCCGCCGAGCTCGCAGCCCAAGACGTCGACGGAGGTGTAGGGCCGGAACGCGGGCGAGTGGCAGAGGTCCTGGATCCGCTGCGCGACCGCCTCGTCCTCGCACGCGACGACCGACGCGGCCGGCTCGCGGCGCGCGATCTCCGGTGACAGGTTGGGTCCGCTGACGACGGCGACGCGGTCAGCCCCGGCGCCGGTGACCTGGGCGATCACCTCGCTCATCCGGTTGAGCGTGCCGAGCTCGACCCCCTTCATCAGCGACACCATTACGGCGTTCTTCTCGAGGTACGGCGCCCACTCGGTCAGGTTGGCCCGCAGGCTCTGGGACGGCGTAGCCAGCACCACGACCTCCGCCCCGCGCAGCGCCTCCTCGACGTCGCTGGTGGCGGACACGGCGGGCGGCAGGTCGATGCCCGGCTGGTAGTCGGGGTTCTGGTGGCTCTCGTTGATCGCGTCGGCGAGCTCGGGTCGACGCGCCCACAGGGTCACGTCGTTGCCGGCGTCGGCGAGCACGATCGAGAACGCCGTGCCCCACGACCCGGCGCTGAACACGGCCACCTTGGTCGGCTGGTTCGTCATCGTCGGCCCTTTCGTCGCTTCGGGTAGGGGTTGCCGATCTGCTGCAGGCCCGCTCGTCGTGGGTCGAAGCGGGCCGGGGGCGGCGTCGTGCCGCGCAGCTCGGCGACGATCGCGGTGATGGCCGTCATGATCCGCTCCGTCGTCTCGGCCACCACCTCGGGTGTCGCCGGCTCCTCGAGCAGGTCGTCGAGCGGGAC
>Ga0136611_10000427_pt1 | contig 27302 bp, 24 predicted proteins | sample AntDrymUQ2232306_2_FD_106645 | JGI IMG/M metagenome (GOLD analysis project Ga0136611, IMG submission 106645) | Polar desert sand microbial communities from Dry Valleys, Antarctica - metaG UQ223 (23.06) | ecosystem: Environmental > Terrestrial > Soil > Desert | place: Antarctica: Dry Valley...
GATTTGCAATGCTTGCTCCTCGGCCGCTGTCGCGGAGGGCATTGGTTTGCTGAGGAGCACATTACCCAACAGAGTCTCATATGGCTAGGTCTCAACGTTCTTTGAACGCGCCATGGACGAGACAGGCGTGAAGCCAGAACGGGTCACGACGGACAAGGCCAAGTGGTATCCTCCAGCGCTGCGCAATGTGCTTCCGGGGCTTCGAGCATCGGACGTCAAAGTACCTCAATACTGGCATCGAGCGCGACCATGGACATCTCAAACAGCGGTTGTGCCTCATGCGTGGCTTCAAACAGGCTACCTCCGCTGACACGATTGCTCGTGGGCATGCCCTTGTTCGCAACCTGCGCAGCGGTTTCTCCGCGCTCACGCTCCATGTGCCGCTCAATGTTCGACTTTCCGTCGCTTGGCCACAGTTGGCACGAGGCATTTATCCTCATGTAGTACTGGCTTCTACACGCTCGATGCCCCCAATTCATCTTTGGTCGTTCCATTGGCACACATGTGCACCAGTTGCCCACTCGATCGCAACAATACCTTGAAGAATGGTTCAAGAAATCAGAATTCGCTTCGCGTACTCGATATGCTTGAGGATGCACTCCCCTGCAAGCGCACCATCCCCAATGATCACTGCTTCCGCAATCCCAACGTGGTCTGCATGACTTGTCCGCAGTCTGTCCTTGTCACGACGTAACACGCGCAATATCACTCGTGCCAATTTATCGTGGTTGCGTCGCATCACCTGAACGATCTCCTGGTTCCCCAGGAACTCGCTCCACAGGGCGTGAAATGCGGTGTCGAGTTCGGCGTATGTCACCTCGTCGCCAGCTTGGACACACCTGTCCGCCTGTGCAAGATGCTCGCGGATAGCCGCTTCCTGATCGGGCACCAGCCGCCCGGCGAGGCGATCAAGCACAAACGTCTCGAGCGCAATGCGAATATCGAACACATCGTTAATTTCATGGAGCGAGACTTCACGCACCAGAATTCCCTGCTGCGGGGCAATCTGCACCAGCCCATCCATTTGTAACCGCTCGAGCGCCTGGCGGATCGGGGTTTTGCTCATGCCGCCCATTTGGGTCACGAGTTGCCGCTCTGACAGGAAGCTGCCTGGAGGAAAAGCCTCCGTCAAAATCAGTCACTTGATTACCGCATAGGCCTGATCTTTGAGTAGTCCAGTGCTCCCACGCGCCAACAGTCCGCCTCGGGCGTCTGCTCCAGCTGGTTGATTGGCGTCCAATCGTATACTCTCCCTCAGTCATTGCTCGATCGATCGAGCTACGCTTGCGTGATCGCCAGAATGCTCTCGTGAAGACGCTCAGGCTCGAATACTTTTTTCCAATCCGGCTGCAAAATCTCCGTCTTTGCACGCTCAATCGCAAGTAAAGCGCCATCCGAAAACGGGGAACTTACCTCGCCGAAAAGAATCGCCAATTCTATGTTAATGTGCCCGAGTAGGAAGTCACGAGCGGCCGCCTCCGGTACGCCACGCCGGATCGCTTCGTCCATACCCTCACGAATCACCGTCAGGCAGGTCGCGGCGACCGTTTCGGAAAGCGCGGGCTCGAGGATTGCCATTTGCTGCACCGTGACTCGGTGGGCGTTCATCACGGGTGCGAACATCAGCCGTGCGATTGCCTCGCCTTTCGCGTAATCCTCCTCCGGCCCTTGCTGAAGCGCGCAAACAATATGTTGCTTGGCTTTGATTGCCCCAAAGTAATCGCGCCGCGCCTCCAAGTCTAGCTCGTCATTGAAGACCGGCGGATGACAGGGATGCACGATAAAGTAGCCGATATCGTTCCGCGCCGGAAGCGCATTCGCGGCGGGAGCGGCCGGGTCCAGGCAAATCACCATTGCACCGGATTTCAGATCCGGCACGATGGTTGACGCAACACGACCGATCAGCTTATCGGGGAGCGCTAAGATGACAACATCTGCTTCGCGCACCGCCACTTCCTGGGACGTTGGGGCGAGATCGCGCTGGCGCAAATTTTCAAGACCGGCCTCATTGACCTCGACATAGAGCATCGAATACGGCCCGTCCTGCATGCGATCGGCGATGCGGCAACCCATCTTGCCACCAGCTCCGAAAAGTGCGATTGTGGTCATCATTGTACTCCTTGTGTCCGCGCCTATAGCGGCATTAAGCGCTGCCGCGTAAAATCTTTCCGAAATAGTCCGCTTTGCCGACCTGTCCGCCTTTCAGCGCAATCTCAAGGCCGTCGAGATGAGCGATGTGCGAATATGCACGGCAGAGCGGCGAACCCGGCGCGATCGGGGTCACCATCTCGAGCGCGTAGATCCCTAAGTGGAGGCTAGCATGACCGGACGTATCGCCCCCGGCAACCACTGCCCGCCGCAACCCGGTGCGCTCAAGGAGCGTCCGGAGGATACGGCCGAGCTCCCGCCCAAGCTGCTGGCCCATGCTGGTGCGGTCGAGACCACAAGCGGTCAAAACTCTGGCCGTAGCAGCGATGCGCGCGTCATGCGGACCGACGCTGGTATGTAACACCACGCTCTGCCCTTGCCCGAGCGCCCGTTCCGCGGCGCGAATCGCTGAGTCGCGGGCCGTCGGCGCCGTCGCGGGGTTCACGAGATCCACCGTGTCGAGCGCGATGCCTGCAAAGCCATGCTCAAGCGCCCAGTCAATTTGCTGTTGTGTCTCGGGTGAACAGCTTCCTGATATCACCACCAGTTGTTCCACAGGACCGGCTGGACGTACCGGCTGCGGCTGAGGCACCAGCCCGGTAGCCCGCCAGTGCGCCGTCAACGCGTATTCAACGCCGGAGGATCCGGCCGCAAAGAGCGGCCCGGCGCCACGGTGGCTCCAGATTAAGCGCCCGACCTCGGATAGCCGGGCATCGTCGAGCACGTCGAAGAGCACGATATCCGGTCGCGTGTCGAGCAGTGCTTCAAAGCGCTGGGCCACGACATCCGAAGTTCCTGTCTGATGCACGATATCGAAGAGCGCAACATTCGTGGCGGTCTGCCGCGCGAGATGCAGCCGCAGATCGGCCTCGTCCATGGGGGTGATCGGATGATGGGCCATCGTCGGATGGCGGTCGAGCCGGTAGCTCTCGTCACCCACCGTTGCAAAGAGATTACCGAAGAGCGTGTACCGCCGCAGCGCGGGCGCGCCAACGACAAGCGGCACAAACCGCGAGTGAAAGAGCTCCTGGCCAATATCGATGGCACGCCCGATACTGCCGATTTCAGGCGATGAGTCGAAGGTCGAGCAGGTCTTGTAGTGGAACACCGGCGCGCCAAGTTGCTTGATGGCGCCGAAAGCAGGCCGCAGGAACTCCTCCATTTGTCCGGGTGTCCAGCTTCGGCTGATGCCCGCAATGCCGAGCGCTCTGAGATCGCTAAAGCGCTCACTTAACAGCTCCGAATCCGGTGGATCGAGAAAGAGCACGGTACGAACGCCAGCGATGCTAAGTGCCTCCATCGCATCAGTCGAGCCGGTGAAATCGTCGCCATAGAAGCTTAGAAGCAACTCGTTCATGGCCCGTACACCGCGATCGCTTCGCGCAGCTCCACATGATCCTGGGCATATGCCTCGAGACTCGTCCCGGCGAGCGCGGCCTCCCAACCTTGCCGGACGCTGATAACGCCGGCGGCAACACCACCCGGATGGGCCATGATGCCACCGCCACACAGATACATAAGATCGGCGCTGCCGAGCGCCCGGTACGTATCGGGCGCCTGTCCCGCCCACTGCCCGGATGAAAGAACCGGCATCACTTCGTACCCACCGAGCAGCGGCGTGAGGCAGGCGCGCGCCGATGTAATTACTGACTCGTCCGACTCGCAAAACTTGTTGCGTAGGCCATTGCAGTGGAGATGGTCAACACCGGCGATCCGCCATAACTTCTGGTACGCCAGGAAGTCCATGCCCAGGTACGGATGACGGGTGAGCGCGCCCCAGCCGTTGCGATGCCCATGGATCGGCAGTTGACTATGCCGTCGTAGATGTGCGAGTGCTGGGAGGCCGACGCTGTTAAGGCTGACCATGACACAGGAGCCCCCAGCTGCCAGTACCTTGTCGTGGTGCCGTAGCATGGCGTCGATTTCGTCGGTAATATTGAAGGCGTACATGACTTTCTTGCCGGTGCGCTCGGCGACCTCATTGATGACGCCCATCACGGCGTCGACGCGCTCGTCCACGGGTGAGTACGGCGGATTCGCGATCAGTTCGTCGTCCTTGATGAAATCCAGCCCCGCCAGAGCGAGCGTGCGCACAAGCTCGGCGGTTTCTGTAGGCGAGAGGCCAACACTCGGCTTGACGATCGTCCCAATGATCGGTCGCTCAGCGACACCGGCAAGCATACGCGTCCCGGCAACGCCGAACTGCGGCCCTGGGTACGCCGCCTCGAAGGCTGGCGGGAGCTCGATGTTGGTCAGCCGCAGTCCTGAAAACTGCGCGAGCTCGTAGAGGTTGCCTGCGACCGTGGACAGCAGATTCGGCAGCGAAGGTCCCACGTTCTCCAGGGGGAATGACAGCACTACCTCTGCCCGGCGAAACCGCGCCGACGGCTGGTCGCGGGGCGGACGGGAACCCGGGAGGCTCGGCACATCCACCGTTTCCAGCTCAGTAATCCGCTCCACACGGGCGGCGAAGCGTTCGCGGAGCGCGTCGGTCTCGCCGGGTACGCGAAGAAAGGTTCCGGTCGACTGTTCCCCGGCCATCACCGCTACCGCGCGTTCAAGCGGGTGCGCTGTCTCGATGCGGTACACAGCCAGGATGCGGTCAGCTTCCATAATTAAATTGCTCCACCGGCGCGCGCCGGCCACGTTTCATGTTTGCGCTCGTTCGCGCGTTGCGTCCAGACGCGCCACGGCGTATGGCGGGAGGTCGATGGTTAATGTTCCGTCCGGCGCCTCCAGCCGTTCGCCTGGCTCGGTCCGGAACGACTCGGGGGTGTGCGTGGCCGCCTCGACCGTCTCCCATCGTAGCTGCTTACCCACAACGTGTGGCGGTAGCGGATGGAGCGTAACGCGCTGGCGGTGTTCACTGAGGTTCGCCACAATGATGCGCAGCCGATTATTAAGCGACAACGCGAGTCCCTCAACCCGCAGCGGCTCACTTGAGATCGACGGCAGGATCTCGCCTCCCGCAAATTCGCCCACATCAGCCAGAACGTGGTAGAGCGGGAAAACCGTTCCGGGCAGCGCGGGAAACAGATCAGATCGTGGTGACGCCTCCGTCGTGGACATCACGCCGCGCCAACCCGTAGTCTCGTAGTACGTGAGCGTCGCCGCACCGCTTTCGGCCAGATATTTGAGGCTGCCGACAGTCCAGCCGGCGCCGAAGAGCGACATCTGTCGTACATCGACCGAGGGTGGTAGCACATCGGCTGAAGGCTCTGCTGTCGCGGCCGTCGCGTTCGGGTTGAACTGTGGCTTGAGCGTCACGGGCTGATCGTCAGGGGTAGGGCGCCGCCGAAGCGGCGCGCACTGGCTACCGTCTCCGCCTGCGCGGCAAGCGTCTCCGCGAGCGACGCGTTGTCAAAGGCGTGAACCTGTGGATTAATCGAATACGTAACGAAGTCCAGCGCCGAGATTGGCGGCCGCTCGCGGTTCAGCTCGGCGAAATACGCGTTGGTCCCTCCGCCGACCGCCGCGTCGGCGTCGTAACGGGACAGGTACTGCCGGGCGAGGCGCACCCAGCGCTCCGTCGTAGATTTCTCCGTCACATGGAAAATGAGCCAGGCGCAAGCGGGCGGTTGCAGTTCGGCGAGTATCTCCAACAGGTGCGCCAGCTCCACATCCGCCGGGTCGGAAAGAAAGAGCGCGATCTCAAGCGCGACGTTCAGCGCTTGGGCCTCTTTGGTTGCGCGACGGAGGATATTCGGATACTCGTGGTCACTCAGGTGAAGGTCGACACGCAAATGATGGAGGCGCAGCGCCTTGAGACGTTCGATCTCCAGCGGACTAAGCGGCTGGCCATGCGTCGCGATGCCGAGTCCAATTGGCGGCACGGAATGGGCCGCGGCCTCCATCAGCGAAAAGGTGAGCGGCTTTTGAACATGATCGAGCGACGCTACATCCAGTTCGCCACGATCATCGTGGAGCCGCAGGGAAACCGATTGGGCAATCTTCGTGCCGGCTGCCACCTCGACCGGGAACGCCAGTGCCAGCGGCGTACTGTAAGTTTTGAAGGAGGCATCGGTCCAGTTGCGCTGGTCCTCCATTTCAAATGTATCGCCGCTGAACCGCAACTCCGCGCGAATACCCGCGGTCACCGCATAGGTGATCGCGCGCATGTCACGAAAGGGCTGGTGCGGGGCGATCGCTTCCGGGAATACGCCGTCGACCACCGCGCCGTCGGTCTGCTCAACGCTGCACGACCGGCCGGCGCACTCGCGGATGGGGTGGAGGACGCAAAAGCCAATGCGGTTGCGCGGAAAGGTCGAGCCCGCAACGCCGTCCATGGAGAAGGTAATAGTTCCATCCTCAGCGCCGGTGATCGTGCCACGCCAGAAGAGATCGATCAAGCCATCGAGATGGCGCGCATCATAGCGAATCTCAAACGACCGATCGGCAACCTCGATCTGTATATTTGAAAGCGTTGCTGGAATAGTGTTCCAGTTCTGATCGCGAACAGCGACGTACACCCGGCGCACGATCTCGTGATACCCCAGCCGGATGTAGCGCAGGTCGCCCGCTTCATAAAGCAGCGAGAGCGGCCCGGCGCGCAAAGGATGCTGCCGCGGTAGGGGCGTTTCGCTGCCGTAGTACACGACGCTTTGTGACAGGCTCTGCATTCCCTTCGCTCCCCGAAACTGTGAAAACACCTTCCTGTAGTCACAAGTTGCTATTGCGATGAAGAACTATTTACAATCCCGATGAAATATATTGAGATCTCAATGGTATGTCAACAGGTCTAGGCGTAGCCCGTCCTGTTCCGTTGCGCCTGTCCATCTCCGTGTGTCCCGCGCGTTTTGGCCCCTCAACCGATCCGCATACGTTATAGCGAGAGCCGCACAACCTGTCCCGTGCAGGCCGATTCATAGGCACCAAAGACAAGGCGCATGGTACGGAGGTTATCCTCTCCCCGCGTTTCGGCCGGTGGACCACCACGAAGCGCAGACAGAATGTCCGCGTTACACGGCACAATACTCGCATGGACGAGATCGTAGGCCGGATCTGCCCACGAATAGCGTGGCGGTGGAAAGCGGCGCGCGTGCGTGCCATCGTCGGTTGTCCAGCGTATCCAATAATCAGGGCCGAGTTCGAGTGAGCCGAGCTCGCCTTCAATGACGACATACGTTTCGGGAAAGCGCTCGTGCTCAAGCTTGCTGGCGTAGCTCAGGTCGCAGATTGACGTTATGTTGCCATGACGCAGCATTATGGTAGCTACATCTTCGCCTTTAATCGAGCCATTGACCCGCGTTGTCTGGCAGTAGAGCTGTTGCGCATCGCCAAAAAGGAAACGAGCAGTGTCAAAAATATGGCTGCCGACATCCGTCATAATGAACTGGTCGAGGTCTTTAAGAAATGGCTGATTCTCAAAGACCGGAAAGCTGGAGGCAAACTGAATACGCCCGCGAAAGGGCTGGCCGATCCTGCCTTCATCGAGCATCTGTTTGAGCTGGCGCAGTGGCGTCTGCCAGCGGAAGTTTTCGTGAATGATCAGCGGAATGTTTGCGTCCGCACATACGCGGACCATCGCCTCTGCTTCTGCCACGGTCGACGCCATCGGTTTCTGACAAATAACGGGAATACCGTGAGCCGCAGCCAAACGAACGAACTGGCTGTGCGTGTTAACATCGGTAATGATGTCGATCACATCCGGCCGTTCGGTCCGAATCAGTGCTTCCGGATCATCATACACTCCCTCAATGTTGAACTCGCGGGCAAGCGCTTTCGCCTTGCCACGCGTGCGGTTGTACAGCGCAACAACGTCAACCCCTTCGAGTTCATACCATGCGGCAATCTGAAAACGAGCCCAAAAGCCACACCCAAATACCGCAAGTCGAAGCTTGTCCATGGTGAAATCCCCAAGAATACTGCGCGCGGGTGTACTGGTCTGCCGCCTTCATCACTCCGACCCACAATCGCGTCCTTGCGATACAGGCAACGTCATATGAACAATGCTGGGTCAATGGCCGATCTCGTCGCTGAAGATATACACACGCGGCCCGCCACCCGTGTCCGGGATCCGCTCGTCGGCAGAGGTACGCATCCCTTCACGTAAAACCGCACCGGTACGCGGGTCCACCACGCGGTAGCGCGCCGGTACCTGTTCGCCGAATATCTCGAGTGGGCCGCCCTGATCTGTATAACCGATATACAACTTGCCCGGCGCCAGCAATCCGCGCCGGCCGAGGGTCACCTGCCAGTTAGGCTCCATGTCCGTGAGGGGCAGCCCTTCGAGAATGCGCGAGATGAGGCCGACGTAGCGCGAGCCTTCAAAATCCAGGGCCTCGCGCCAGCCAGCGCCTTCGGCTAGAAAATAGGGTGCGTGACCGGGCTCATTAGAATGGAGCCGCCACTGCCACAGGCTACCGGCACCGTAGACGACGCCCATGGTGCCGCCGGCGCAGAGGTTACACCAGGCCTCGTGGCCCTGCCACCACCCGGCCGCGTTCCGCGAGCTGCCTGTCTGCTCGTAGCTTGGCTCGCCATTCGCCACGCCCTTGACCGGCGTGTTGCGCCACATGTCGGCCACCCGCTCGGGAACATGCTCGCCCCGATGGCCCGTCTGGCACCATTGGAAATCCAGCCAGGGCGCATCCTGACAAGCACGATTGTCGGCATGGGGCCGGTAGTGGATGCCCGCCGGTTGACCGTACGCGTCCCAGCGCTCGATTTCCTCGCCGCCGGCAGTCACTTGCGGTTCGTAGCCTGAGCCGTCGGCGCCCACCAGGTAGATCGTGGGCCGAGCGCCGTAGCGGGCGACAAGATAGCGGCAGTAGCGGGCGTACTCGGCCGGTGGCGCGACCTTCCCCGCAACGCTCAGACCCTTCCAGCCGAAGCCCTGAAAGACCGGCTGCAGCACCGGGACGATCTCATGCTCCACCAGGATCCCGAGCAGCCGATCAATGTACTGGAAGTAGGCCGGGTTCAATTGGTTGAGTCGTCCGCGCGACAGATCCTCGAAGCCCACATCGAAGCCTTCGTCGGCGGTGCGGTCACGGGGACCACGGGCGTGCATGTCCGGCTGGACGCTCATCAGCAGGGCGGCGTTGAAGCCCTTCGCTTGCCGGTCGGCGGCATAAATGCGGCACTGCTCCTCCGTGGCACGCCAGGGAAGCGCCCACACGGTGTCGGCGACGAGTACGGCCGGCCGGCCGTCAGCATGGACTAAGTTTCGCCCGGCGGGCGACATGCGCCAAAAGCCGTGCCGGTAGAAGCGGTGATCCATACGTGGCCCAGCCGTACACACCAGTTCGCCCGACTGTCCATCCAGGCCAGTGTCCTCAACGGAACTGAAGCTGCGCCACGTCCATCGCCCCTCGGCAACGGTCGAAGCAAAGCGCAGCTTCCAAGTCCGCCCTCCATCCCAGAAGGCGGGGCGGCGCAGCGTGCTCCCGGTGTCATGGGTGAACTCCGCCCACACCTCCACGTCAGTGTATGGGTTCGGGAAATCGCCCTCCGCTGTCAGTGCGAATTCATGCTCCCGCCAAGGGTAAACAAGCATACTATCTCCTTAGTGATCGGCTCCGGTATCGAGGGTTGCGCGCGCAACCGCGGTTTGCCAACCGGCGTACCGCGCCGCCCGATCCCGCGTGGACATCCGCGCCTCGAACCGATCACGCGGTCGTGGCAACTCGGCGATCTCGTCCAGTGTTTGCCAGATACCAACCGCGAGTCCTGCCAGGTAGGCAGCGCCAAGCGGCGACGCTTCGGCCGACACGCTGCGCAGGATCGGTCGTCCAAGGATGTCGGCCTGGAACTGCATCAACAGGTCATTCCGGCTCGCGCCCCCGTCCGCCAGCAGCCTGGTAAGCTCCACACCGGCTTCGCGCTGCATCACGTCGAACACGTCGCGGACCTGGTAGGCGATCGCTTCGAGCGTCGCGCGGGCGAGCTGTGCGACACTCGATCCCTGCGTAAGCCCGCTGATCAGGCCGCGCGCCGCGTCATTCCAGTGCGGCGCGCCCAGACCCACAAAGGCCGGCACCAGATACAGACCGCCCGAATCCGCGCCGCCCGCCGCCAGCGCGGCCACCGCCGCCGCCGGCTGCTCTAGGCCGAGGAACTCGCCCAGCCACTGCACCGCCGCGCCGGACATCGAGATGTTGCCCTCCAGCGCATACGTCACGCGCTCATGGTCGAGCGTCCAGGCGACGGTCGTGGACAGGCCGTGGCGCGACAGCACCAGGTCCGACGTGGGCGTCATTAACGATGAGCCGGTGCCGTACGTCGCCTTGACGGCGCCCGGCGCAAAGCCCGCCTGACCAAAAAGCGCCGCGTGCGAATCACCGATCATGCTCGCGATTGGGATACCAGCCGGCAGGCACCCGACGGCGACACTGCGCCCAAAGATGGCGCTCGACGGCCGTACAGCGGGCAAGGCCGCCTGTGGCACGCCGAATGCCTGGAGCAGATCATTGCTCCACTGCAAGGTGTGGATGTCGAGCAGCTGCGTGCGCGATGCGTTTGTCAGATCACAGGCATGCACGCTGCCGCCGGTCAGGTTCCAGAGCACCCAGCTATCAATGGTTCCAAGGCACAGTTCGCCGCGTTCAGCGCGACGCAGTCCGTCCGGGACGTGGTCGAGCAGCCAGCGCATTTTGCTGGCCGAGAAAAGCGGATCCACCGCCAGACCAGTGCGCTCCGCTAACCACGGCGCGAGGCCCCGCGCACGCAGCTCGGCGCAAAAGGGAGCCGTCCGGCGGCACTGCCAGACGACGACCGGCCCAAGGGGGCGCCCCGTGTGACGCTCCCACAGCGTAACGGACTCGCGTTGATTCGTAATTGCAATTACGGCTATCTGAGGGTCCCCGACGGCAGCGAGGCATGCATCGACCGCTTCGCGTACGCTCTGCCAGATGGCGTCGGCGTCTTGCTCGACCCAGGCGGGCCGCGGGTAGTGCTGGGCCAAGGGCCGCGACGCCTGCCCAATCACGGCGCCGCCCGCGTCGACGAGCAGCACTTTGGTGTTGGTGGTGCCCTGGTCAATCGCCAGGATGGCGCCTCGCTGGTCCATGGTGGCGCTCACGCCTCCGCCAGCGGAACATGCGCAACCAGTTCCAAAGCAGCGTCATAGATGCCCTGCGCGGTGAGACCGAAATGCTCCAGCAGCCATTCGGCTGAGCCCGTCGGCGCAAAGACGCCCGGCACGCCCAGGATGCGCATCGGCGCCGGCTGGTGCGTGACCACTACTTCGGCGACGGCGCTGCCCAGTCCGCCGTAGATCGTATGCTCCTCGACAGTGACGATCCCACCGGTTTCAGCGACGGCCGCGAGCACCGCCGCAGTGTCCAGCGGACGAATTGTGGACATATTGAGCACACGCGCCTGTACGCCCTTCGCGGCGAGCATCTCCGCCGCTTCAAGCGCCCGCGTGACGAGCACGCCCGTGGCGATCAGCGTAACGTCACCGCCCTCGCGTAGGCGCGCGGCCTTTCCTATCTCGAACTGGTACCCATCGTCATGCACGATCGGCACGGGCAGGCGGCTGACGCGGATGAACATCGGTCCGGAGGTGCGCGCGGCTACCTCAATGGCTTGAGCGGTCTCGACCGGATCGGCCGGCACGATCACCGTCATGTTGGCGATGGCGCGCAGCCAGGCCAAATCCTCGATCGAGTGGTGCGTCGGGCCGAGCTCGCCATAGCCCATGCCTGGGCTTTGGCCGCACAACTTGACATTCGTGTTGGAATACGCGAGGTCGGCCTTGATCTGTTCGAGCGCGCGTCCGGTGAGAAAGGGCGCGGCGGCGCTGACGAACGGGATCAATCCCCCGTTCGCCAGTCCTGCCCCGACGCCGACCATGTTTTGCTCGGCGATGCCAACGTTGATCAAACGATTCGGAAACTGCTGTCCGAACTGATTCAGCTTGCTCGATCCGACCGAGTCGTTGACGACGGCGACGATCCGCGGATCCGCGCTAGCGAGCTCACGCAGCTTCGTTTCAAAGGCGTCACGGCAATCATAGAGCTGGGTCATGCCGGCGCCTCGGCAAGCTCCTGAAGCGCCGTGGCGAGCTCCGCGGCGTTCGGAACCTTGTGATGCCAGGCCGCTTGGTCTTGCATAAATGAAACCCCCTGACCCTTGTGGGTATGGGCGATAATGCAGTTCGGTTTACCTGTCTCGAACGGAACGCGCGAGAATACGTCCAGCAGTTGCCCAATATTGTGTCCGTCCACTTCTTCGACTGACCAGCCAAAGGCGCGCCACTTGTCGGCGAGCGGCTCAAGTCGCAGTGTGTGCTCGGTCCCCGCCCCCTGCTGCAAGCGGTTGCGGTCGACGATCACAGTCAAGTTGTCGAGCTGATAGTGCGCGGCCGCCATGGCCGCCTCCCAGTTGCTTCCTTCTTGCAACTCACCGTCGCCGGTGAGCACAAACACCCGCCAGCTACGATCCTGGAGCTTGGCGGCTATGGCCGCGCCGACGGCGACCGGCATGCCGTGGCCCAGCGGCCCGGTGTTGGTCTCCACGCCCGGCACCTTGGTGCGGTCGGGGTGGCCGTTGAGCTTTGAAAGCGGCTGGGCAAAGGAATCAAGCTGTTCGAGTGGAATAAAGCCGCGCTGGGCCAGCGTCGTGTACAAGGCGACCGCCGAGTGCCCCTTGCTCAAGATAAAACGGTCGCGATCCGGATCGTCAGGCCGGCTCGGATCGACGCGCAGCACGGCAAAATACAGTGTCACCAGAATATCAATCGCCGACATCTCGCCCCCGACGTGCCCCATTTTGGCGCCATGCACCACTTGGAGGTCGCGGCGCCGCACCGTGCGTGCCATCTCGCGCAGGTGTTCTTCCGTCACTGTGTCGCTCCGCGGTGCGGCTAGCATCAGGAAACCTCCGGGCTGCCCACGCCCACCAGCATGTCGATCACAATCCGCTGCGCGGCCAATGCGTCCTGCCGGTCCTGAGCGGCGGCCAGTGCGCCTACGTCAATGCGATCAAGGATGCTGCTTAGGCCGCGCAGCGTATTGATACTGCTGCGCGCCGCGCTGATTGGATCCTCCCGAAACGGAAACTGGTCGAGCAGGAGCGGTCCTTGCCAGTTAATCTGACGCAGGGCATGGAGAAATTCCAGCGTCTCGATCAGGTGAACTGAGCCAATGGCCATGTCGTCGTCCCACTCGCGCCAATTGTCGTTCACCTCGACACTGACCAGCTTGCCGCGGCGCGACACCAACTGGAGCACATCGGCGGGAGTTTCTTTCGCGAAGAAAGAGTGGCCCAGATCAAGCACAATGCCCACGTTATCCACGCCCATGTCCTCGATCGCCAGCAGGGTACGCGCGGCCGTACTGAAGAACATGTTGACCCGCGGCTCTTTCAGCTTGTACTCGATGGCGAACTGCATCGCGGGATCACTTTGAGCGACGGCACGGACGCCTTCGACGGAGTAGTCCCAAATGCGCTGGTAGTCGACCTGAAACGGGTAATCGAAGCCATCCTGGCCGGGCCAGAACTTGACGTATTTGGCGTCAAGCGCATGTGCAATTTCGATAGCCTGTTTGCCAAGGTCGATCGCCTTGGCCCGAATGACGGGGTCTGGATTGGTGAAGCTCCCCATCTGGAACTCGCGCATGTAGAGATGAGGTGTGATGGCCTGCGCGCGCAGCCCCGTCCGCTGGAGCGTTTCACGAACGTGTTCGACCGTGACGTGATCCCCGGCGAAAGGATAGTTAATATCCAGAACCTTGATGTCACCAACCGCGGCAGCGCGCTCGATCGCTTCCAAAGTGCTTACCGGTGGTCCGTAGGCATCGGTCGCATAGCGGTCGACGAATTGCTGAAACATCCAAATACCGGCCCCGAACTCATACGTGGTCATCGTCGTCTCCTGTGCATGTTCAGTACTGTTCGCGCATATGTCCGGGCGCGGGAAAACCGCTCGCCACGTCGTCCACGACCAGCACCCAGTCTGGACCGCCACCCGGTGGCGTGAAGCTGACCCGATCCTGCTTGTCGAGCACGCCGATCGCGTGCGCGACGCCGGTGCGGGGGTCAAACCAAGAGCCGGCGAGTTGCTCGCCCGCGAGTCGGGTGAGATCCAACGCGACCGGTTTGCCGGAGGGCAGGTAGATCAGCGCATACTTGCCGTGCGTATCCCGTGTCGCACGCACATGATCGGTTCCGGCGCCCACGTCGGAGACGATCAGCGACTGATCGGGAATGCGATCCAGATACGGTCGGGATAGGAGCAGGGCACGGGCATGCCGCATCTGCCCGGCTCCTGGGAGCCGCAGCGCTTCATGCCAGGGCCGTCGCGGCCCGATCAGTGGTCGACGCCCTGGCCGCCACATTTGCCAGACCGGATTACAGCCATAGGTATGCCCATGCGCGCCGGCAAAGAGCGCCCAGTAAAGCGCTTTGCGGGCATCCCAGTCATCCAGATACCCCTGATCTAGGGAGTGGAGCCCGCTCGGAACATCTTCGTAACCGGGCTCGGCATCCATACACGGGCGGCTGGGTGCGCGAGCATAGTCGGCTTCAATAAAGCGCCAGTTTTCCGCGTTCCGCGCGTGTCCACTTTGGCACGTATGCGCGTCGAGCCAGGGTTCGTCAGCGACGTACTCGCTGGAGGCGTGTGGCCCCCAGGTATGAAACATCATCAGGTGCCCGCCGTCATCGCCTTCGCGCACACCTTCGGCCATCGCCCGGATGATCGCGCGATGGTTGTCGGTTTCTATCGGGCGGTCGCCGCCAAGGATCCAGATAATTGGTTGGGTCGCATAGCGGCGGCCCAGGAAGCTTCCAAACGCGCGCGCGTTTTCGGGGGTGAAGATTTCAGGGCCTACGCCCCACTTCTGGTTCCACTTGTCGCCCCAGGTTGGCAGCATGCCGATAACGAGACCGAGGGATGCTGCTAGCTCGACGACGGCATCGACGTGTGCAAAATAGGCATCGTTGGGCCGCGCGGGGTCGTCGTCAAACAGCGGCCGATCGCCGCGCATGTTCGGGGTATGTAGACCGTCAATTTCGGCGAGCACAACCGCCTGGATCACCGTAAAGCCCTTGGACGCTCGATCCCGCAGATAGTGCTCAGCCTCGTCCAGGGAGCAGCGATGAAAAAGTTCCCAGGCCGTATCGCCGAGATAGAAAAACGGCGTTCCGTTGTCGTGGACCAGAAAGCGCCGGTTATCACTGACCTTAAGCATCGTCACCTGTCCTCCACATGAACAATTCCCGGCTACCGGCGGCGGTCACGAACAAGCCGCTGCCGTGGCTGAAGGGTTGTATACCGGCCCTTCAGCGGGCTCGTCGGAGGATCAGCGCCTGGTAGGGTTTACCCGGCAACTGCGCAACCGCACCGCGCGCGACCTTGTCCTCGAGCGGCGTGATCGTCATCTCCCAGGTATCGATGACCTCAGCCGTATACTGCTCGCCCTCCGGTACGTTGAGCGTCATCTGTGCCGGCTGGTGCACTCCGAAATACATGAGGTAGTAGTCGGACGCCTGTCCGGCGCACGGAAGCATCCGGATCACGTCGTCGGCCGGGTCGAGGCCCGCCGCCGGCCCCTCCTCAAGGATGCGTCGGAGGAAGGCCAGACGTGGGGCGCTATCGCCGTGCAGCACGCCGCCCTTCGACCACCACAGGATGTCATCGGGCTGCAAAAAGGTTTCGCCGTGACCAACATAGCCGCCGTAGGCGGTCCCTTCCCAGAACCGATGCACCAACTCCTGCGCGGAGATGTTGCCCCAACGCTGTGCAATGTTGCCCTCGTAGCAGCACTCGTCGACGACCACTGGCTTTTTGTGCTGCTCGCGCCACGTTCCCGTCTGCGCCAGGTCCGACCGTTGAATGCTTTGATGCGTCACCCAGGGCTTGCTGTGATCGTACATGACCCGGCCGTTGTGGATTGAACGCAGGTGTTGGTAGGGATCGTTTTCCTGCACGACGCGGAAGAATCGATCCCAATCGGACATTTGCTTGCTGTCCATGAAGTCGAACTCGTTCGCCATCGACCACCAGACGTTGCGGTAGGCCGCGAGCCGCGCGACGACATAGCGCAGGTAGCGATCGTCCGTCTCGGCGTCCATTGTTGCGAAGCCCCAGCGGTCGTAGGGATGGAACAGGATGATATCGGCCTCGATGCCCAGCTCCATTAAGTCGGCGACCCGCTGCTCGAGGTGCTGAAAGAACGCCGGCTCGAACCGGCTGAAGTCAAACTTCCAGTCCTCTTTCACGTCAACCTTATAGCTGCCGGTCCAGGCGCTGGAGCCCCGAGAAAGGCAGGGGAAGGGGTAGCGCTCCGGCTCGTTCTCGTTGAAGGCGTAGTGTTTGGGGAAGACGCACATGCGCATTTTGTTGAATGGAGCGTCGCGGAGCGTCGCCAACGTCTGCTCCTCAAGCTCGGTGCCCTGGTGGTTCCAGACGTAGCATGTGGTCCCAATCTGCTTATAAGGCGTCCCATCGGCGTACGCAAAATGATAGGTGTTCGCCACCCGAACTGGCCCATGGTTGCCAGTCGTAGGGTCTGTACAGGTAAAGGTTCCCTCGGAGCCGCTTAATGCATCGCGATTGCTGTGCGTCCGGTAGCGCCAGGTTCCAGGCGTGTCCGGCATGAAGCGGACGCGGTAGACGCCATCGCCATCGTAGAACCCATCCACCTCGATCACGCGGTGCTTGAAAGTAAACTGGGCCTTCAGCTCGACGTCCAGGTACGGGTTGCCTTCGGCGCTGCCGTTGAGCGCTAACTCGAATATACTCCACTGTTCGATCTCATGTGTCTTGGTGCCTGTCATTGATATTCATCCTTATGCATCTGTTGCGAACTTACCGCCTCGTATTGGATGCCTCCTCTGGAGTAAGCCCGCCGGCACTATGAGGTTGTTGGACCCACTTATGCGTGAGGGTCGGGATTGAATCCAAGAGGAGTTGGGTGTACTCATGCTGCGGACTTGATAGGACCTGCTTGGCCTGGCCGAACTCCACGATGCTGCCGTGATGCATCACGGCAATGTAATCGCTGATGTAGTAGGCCGTGGCGAGATCGTGCGTGATGTAGAGAAAGCTGGTCTTGTACTTCTGCTTGAGCAGCAAGAACAGGTTGATAATAATCATACGCCGGGACGCATCAATCATGCTGACGGGCTCGTCGGCGACGATGAGGCTGGGACGGGGGATCAGCGCGCGGGCGATCGAGGCACGCTGTAGTTCACCACCGGAGAACTGATTGGGATACTTCCCACGCACATCCTGATACTCGAGTCCGACTGACGCCAGCGCCTCCTCCATTGCCTGGATCGCCGCGTCTTTGCCGAGCCGTGCAACGCGCGTTGCCGTCTCATATAGGTAAGAGTCGATCGTCCGATAGCGACTAAAGGCCTCAAACGGATTCTGGAAGATCGGCTGCACCGTCCGCAAAAACTCGGTCTTTCCCTGCTTCTGCCCTTTGCCGGCCACCACCCGGTCGTAGACCATCGCCTTGCCCGATGTGGGCTCCACCAGGCGCAAAATCGTTTTGGCGAGTGTCGTTTTACCGCTGCCCGACTCGCCTACCAGGCTAACGATCACGGGTTCGTCGCTCGTAATCGTCAAATTGACGTCGTTCAGCGCATTGATGCTTACCTTGCGGGTGAAGCTGCCCAATCGGTACACCTTATTTAAATGCTCGGTCTTCAGGATAGTTTTCATTGGGCAACCTCGTCGACCTTCAGTGCGCTGCCGACAATGTCGCTAAACATCGGTGCGTTCTCGACAATGTCGCTGAGCTTCGGCGCCTGGTCGAGGGATGCTTTCAATTCCGGTACGTTCTCGGCATAATGACAGGCTGAGAAGTGCCCGGGCTGATGCTCGACGAGCGGCGGCTCGTGAACCCGGCACCGGTCGGTCGCCAACGGACAGCGCGGCGCAAACCGGCAACCCTGCGGTGGATTCCACAGGCTGGGTGGGTGCCCAGGAAGACCCTGCCTGGCCCGATCATCGCCAATCGTCGGTAACGAGTTGGTCAGCATAAGTGTATATGGGTGCAGCGGTTGACCAAAGACGGCATCCGTGTCGGCGTACTCGACCGCCTTGGCGGCGTACATAATCAGCATCTTATGGGTGATCTGGTAGTGGACGCCCATGTCATGCGAAACCAACACGATGGTGTTCTTCATTTCCTGCTGCACTTCCATCAGGAGAAGCAAAATACCCTTTTGCACCACGACGTCCAGCGCCGTTGTCGGTTCGTCCGCCAAGATGATCTCCGGCCGGAAGAACGTCGCCATTGCGACCATAATCCGCTGGCGCATCCCACCCGAAAGCTGGTGCGCATAGGCGTCGATCGATTCGGGCGGCAGTCCCAGCTTCTGGACGTAGGAGCGCACCAACTCCAGAACCTGGGCCTTGTTTTTCGACGTGCTTGGGAAGTCCACGAACTGGTCGCGGATGCGGACCACCGGGTTCAAGGAACTCATCGAACTTTGTGGGATGTAAGAGATACGCTTGAACCATTCTTTCTGGATGTTCTGGCTGGTCACCGCCTGCCCGTGCTCATCGCGGAATCCGTAGTCGACTGACCCGGACGAGAGCGCGAGCGGGAAACCCAGGTCGCCGTACAACACTTTCATCAGCGTACTCTTGCCGCAGCCCGACTCGCCGGCAATTCCCAGGGTTATGCCCCGGGGTATTTCCAGTGAGACATCCTCGACCGCATTGACCGTGCCACGTTGCGTTGTGTAGGTTCCAACCACGTTGTTAAGGCGGATCATGCAACCCCCCGTCTCGTTGCGAAGGCGTCGTTGTACCCTGTCGAGGTCAGGAACAGCCCGAGGAAGAGCAGCACCGTCGCCACGATCGGCGCTACAAGCCAGGTGATCTGGCCGATGAACAGTGCGTTGTAGCTCAGAGCCCAGAAGATGATTGAGCCGAGTGTGGGAACCTCGACCTTCGACAGGCCGATCACGGCCAGCGCCGCCTCCGTGTTGATCGCGAATAGGATGGTGTTGATGAAGCCGACAACCATGTACGAGTACACATACGGGAAAATCTCGCGGGTGATGATCGCGAAAGTACTAGCCCCGGAGAAGCGCGCCATATTGATAAACTCGCGCTCGCGCAGTGACAGCGCCATCGAGCGCACCGTCCGCGCGCCCCAGGCCCACCCGAAAGCCACCAGAATGACTCCGACCAGCATGAATGAGCTGTTTCCACGGACCAGTGCGCCGAGGACGATCAGGATGGGCAGGACCGGGATCGTGATGAATGAATCGATAATCAGCATCGCAACGCGCTCATACCAGCCGCCGATGTACCCGGCACTGAGCCCGACAAGGGTGGCGATGGCCGTGATACACAGACTGACCACGACACCGAGCATCAGCGAGTTCCGGATCGCGAACACCAGGAACCAAAATATCGATTGCCCCTGGGAGTTTGTCCCGAGCAGGTGACGACCGCTGATTGGCAAGTTCTTTAAGTAGGTGCCTTGCCGCGATGGGTCGACCGATGTGAAGAAGGGGAGGATGAAGCTGGCGAGGACAAATACCGTTAAGATGGTAATCCCCAGCTTCAGGCGAAGGTTGAGCTTCGGCAGCCTCCGCCGCGCCGCGGACGCGCCCGTGGCCGTGAGTGTAGCGCCTCGTAGGAGGCGATGATTCACCTTCATCGGTATCACCTATAGCGAATGCGCGGGTCGAACAACGGGTACACGAGATCGAGGACGAGACCCGCCGTGGCGACCGCAATGATTGACATCGTGATCGTGCCATAGAGCAGGTTGTAGTCGGCCGTCCCTACCGCGGTGCGCATCAACAGCCCGAGCCCTGGGTACGAGAACAGCATTTCGGTGAGCAGGGCGCCGTTGAAGATCGTCCCGAGCGAGAGCACGAGTGCGGTTATCTGGGGGAGCATCGCGTTCCGGAAGACATAGCTGGTCATCCTGGTCCAGTCCGTCGTGCCCTTGAGCCGGGCGAAGGTCACGTACGGCTCTTCTTTGGTGGCGAATGCTAACGATTTCATACTCAAAATATTCCAGCCGAATCCGGCCAGCACGAGGGTCAGTGCCGGTAGCGCGGAGTTGTACAGGATCATACCGAGCTGGTTGAAGCTCAGGGTGCCCGGCCGAATCGTGGTTGAAAGCGGAAAGATCGGCCACGTATAGGCGAGCAGCAGTATCAGCGTGAGCGCCAGGATGTAATACGGAATTGGATAGAGAAGTATCCCGAAAACCTCCAGCGCGGTGGCGGCACGTTTGTTGTGGAAGTAGCCGGCTACGATGCCGATGAGGTTGCCTAGTGTCCAGGACACGAGCGTCGTTGTGACGAGCAAGCCGATCGTCCATGGCAGGGCAATAAAAATGAGATCCGAAACGGGCCGTGGGAAGGCGCCAAACGATGGCCCGAAATCGAAACGCAGGAACACGCGTTCGAGATAGCCAACGTACTGCGAGAAGAGACTGCCTTTGAGGCCGTAAAGGTCAGAGAGCGACTCGCGTAGCTGATCAACTGCTTCCGGACTCAGCGTTTGTCCGGCCTGACTCTGCATCTGCGCGATATAGCCTTCGATCGGGTCATTGGGCATGAATCGGGGCAGGAAGAACGTAATGCTGATGCCGATGAATAGAACCAGGACGTACGTGACGAGCCGTCTTCCGATGTATTGGACGAGACCCATGTCGCACCTCAACTTACGAATGGAGGGGCCGCTGTGGAGCGGCCCCGATGCGAGCGACGTCTACCGTCCGGTTGGCTCGATATTCTGCACAACCTTCTTGGCAGAGCTCCACCACGGGTACGGGAGCGCGTAGAAGTTATCCTCCTTCGGCCAGTTCGTCCAGTACGTGCTGTTGGTCGGAACCGTGGTCGGGATGTTCATGATGTTGAGATAGGCCATGTCGGTGACGAATGCTTTGATGATCGACCGCCCAGTCTCATAGAACTCCTCCGATGACTGGTCCATCTGAACGCTTGCGTTGACCAGCTCGAACACCTCGGGGTTGTTCCACCGGTAGGGGTTGCCGGAAATCGGCTCCGTTGCGTTCGCGTCCTTCAGGTTCTCCGCCTGGATACTCCGCCACGCATTCCTGTAGTTCGGGTTATAGATACAGTTGGTCCAGTTAAGCACCGTGGTGAGGGAGGCATTGGTGTTCTGAACATTTCCGAACTCGGCGTTATCCACCTGACGGGCATTCACCTTGATGCCTGCCGCGCGCCAGCTATCGGCGATCGAAAAGCCCATACGCTGCATGACCTTGTTCCAATCACCCGGGAGGACCAACTCAAGCTCCCAGGGTGTGCCGTCCGGCAAGGTATAGAAGCCGTCCGCACCCTTCTTCATCCCTACCGACCCCAGCAACTTCTCTGCCTGTGCCGGGTCGTGCTTCCACCAGCCAAGGCCGAAGGCATTGGAGATCGCTTCATCACCTTGGGGCAGCTGTGCTGGGTCGATGCCCATCTCCGTCAACCGGTTCGTCAAGTCCGTGGCAAAGTTTGCGTTAAAGGGCTGGTAGCCGTCGTCAAGCTTGAATTCCTTGAGCCAGGGCAGCAACGGTTCGAAGTAGATCGGTCGGAGGATGCGCGTGTCCACCATGGGCAGCGGCGACGCCTTAAATTCCCCGCTCAACGCGTTGATCCCGACGTCCTGCAAGTTCAACGACAGCGCGAGCGCCCATCGAACCTCCTTCTTGTCCAGCGGCGCCTTATGCTGGTTCATGAGCACGCCATAGCCACACGCGTCGCTCATCTCGTGATATGGTAACTTGGCGGAGAACGTCGTGATGGCATCGTTTTTGGCGATGGCAGCCTTGATGCTGTCCGGACTCATGAAGGTGTCGACATCGTACTGGTTCTGGACGAACGCCAGGACGCGGGTTTCCTCGGGTCCTAAGTCCTTGTACAGCACATATTTCGGCTTTGGCTCGTTATCCGCGCCCCAGGCCGCGCGCTGCCAATCCTCGCGCCGCTCCCAAAGCTGCCAGAAGCCGTTGGTGTCGTATTCTTTGACGACGTAGGGCCCGAGCGTGACGGGTTTGGTATTGAGGAAGGCGGCAAGGTCGGCCTCCTTTTCGAAGATGTGCTTGGGGACGATGTTGAACGCCGATCCCCAGGTATAGACACCCATGACAGTTGCAAAGTCGTAGGCAGGGCTGACCGTCTCGACCTCGAACGTATAGTTGTCGACCTTCTTGTAGGACTTGACGTAGTTGGTGATGGTGTTCACACCAAAGTATGTCAGCTTCCCCTTGCCCGCGAAGTAGGTGTCCAGTGTGTAGATAACGTCGTCGGCGGTAAACTCGACGCCGTCGCTCCAGTAGACGCCTGGTCGTAGCTTGACGCGAAATTGAGTATGCTGGTCATTCAGTACTTCAGGCATATCGGCCGCCAGCTCCGGGTAGGACTTACCGGTCGCGGTATCCATTTCCCAGAGGTAGCCCCAGCCAAGCTCGCGAAAACCACGCCAGAGGGCGTATGCTGCCATCAGGGGATTATGGTTGTCCGGAGTAGCCGTCTTGCGATCAAGAGTCTGGAAGATCACCGTTTGATTGCGGGGCGTACCGACATCCGTCATCGTCCCTTGCTGTGCGACCGGAGCGGATGCCTGGGCCTCGGGTGTGCTTTCCTCTGGAGCCTGGGCCTCGGGTGTGCTTTCCTCTGGAGCCTGGGCCTCGGGTGTGCTCACTACTGGAGCCTGGACCTGCTCTGTGACGGGGGGTGTCGCACATGCCACGACGCTCAGAAGAAAGAGTATTACGAGTAATCCTCGTGTCGACCGGAACCCCTTTGCCATGGAATACCTCCGTGTAAATGTGTTCATGCACATGTCATTATGAGGGTGAATGCCACCACCCGGAAGTGGTTCGAGGGGGCTGGGCAGCGACAGCAAGAGTGCCCGCTTCGCTGCCCACCGTCCGTTTGATTGTGCCGCCCAACGTGACTGCCATAGGCCTTATCACACCAAAGATAGCGCTCCTTTCACAATCACCGTCAGCACGAACGATTGCATACTGCAAGGTGTATACGTTGCCACAATTCTGGACGTGGCACTGTTGCAACGGTGCCCACATGTTCACAAGGTCTGCGGCAGCGTCGACGAGAAGCCTTCACGCCTCAGAGACGGAGCAATTAGGGCACTTTCGCTGCGCCATTGACCACCGCGTCAAGAATCATTCCGAACGTAACGCGACAAACAAGGCAAGTCCTGCCTCAATCAGCAATGTACCTAATGACTGGCGGTTACTCCACGGGATGCCTATATCACTGCGATATAAAAGAATGTGCCTGAGATTGTAGCAAGATCTTAGACAGATGTCAACATGCTAAATCTGAGATCCGGCCGTAACTCCGGACCTGTTGTGTCGGCTACTTGCCTCAAATCCACCCGTTCTCGGTGCTCTCCGCAGCCATCCAACGTCGTCGTGATGCGGCTTGAGCCCTCCTCAAACGAGCATGGGGTTTGCAGCGATGAGCACGGCCACCAGTACAATCCTCTGCCAAACAAGAGGTGTTGTCCGGTGCAGCCGACAACCGGCTCGTGGTCAGCGAGGAGGACGCGATGTTTATGAAGCTAGTGAACCGGGTGCAGCAGATGGTCACTACCGGCGTGCAGCACCTGCACGATCATCTCCGGTCTTGGACCCGGCCGCCGAGCACCGTCCTCACCCTCGGGTGTATCCATGACCTGGCCCGCAGCAAGCCACAGCTGATCATCGAAAACGCTGTGCTCCGCCAGCAATTCATCGTGCTCAACCGCAGCGTCAAACGGCCGCGCTTGACGCGCACGGATCGCGCGCTCTTGGTCCTGCTCGTAAGCCGGCTCCAGTGTTGGAAAGATGCCCTGCTCATCGTCGAGTCGGAGACAGTGCTCCTGTGGCATCGCCAGGGGGTCCGCCTGTTCTGGAAGCGCAAATCACGCACCCGTTCACGTCAGCCCAAGTTTGCAGGGGAGACGATTACCCTGATCAAGGAGATGGCAACGAAGAATCGGCTGTGGGGCGCCGACCGCATTCGTGGCGAGCTGCTGAAACTGGATATCACCGTGGCGAAGCGGACGATCCAGCGCTACATGCGACAGGCGCGCCCATCAGGACCCTGTAACCAGACCTGGTCGACATTCCTCCGGAACCATGCGAACGACATGTGGGCCTGTGACTTTCTCCAGGTCCATGACCTCTTCTTCCGCCCCCTCTTCGCCTTCTTCATCACTGAACTCGGCTCGCGGCGCATCGTGCATGTCGGTGTCACGCGCTCACCGACAGATGCTTGGGTTGCCCAGCAACTGCGGGAAGCGACACCGTTCGGGGCAGCGCCAAAGTATCTGATGCGGGACAACGATGCGAAGTATGGGGCGCAGTTCGGCGTAGTCGCCGCTGGAACCGGGATCGAGGTGCTGCGAACGCCGATCAAGGCACCACGGGCGAATGCGATCTGCGAGCGATTGTTGGGGAGCGTCCGGCGGGAATGTCTGGATCACATCCTGGTCGTGAGCGAAGCGCACCTGCGGCGCATGCTCACCGAGTACGTCGCGTACTTCAACCACGCGCGGCCCCATCAAGGCATCGATCAAGGTATCCCAGGATCCAAGGCAAGCGTGCATCCGGGAGTTGGCGACCCTAGCAAGGTCGTCGCCTTCCCAGTCCTTGGCGGCTTACATCATGACTATCGACGGGCGGCATGATCTGGTTGATGATGCCTTTAAACGCCGGCGGATGTAAAGTGTAGCCAGCACAGGGTACCCGCGACATGGTTGACCGTCGACTCCGCTGGGGCACTGGAGATCGGCTCGCCCGCCTGATAGCGCACGCCATAATTCGGAATGAACGGCTGATTGATCTGGTCGTGTCAATCGTCGGCCCCGAAATGTTATGGTCTCCCAGTAGGCCGAGCTGTCGTCCCCAAGCCCTTTATGCGTGATCATCACGCCCCAGACTGCGGGATGCGCCTCGATCGCGATGAGACGCCGGGCGTGCGCCACCATGCGTTCTGATCAGCCTCGAAGGCGACGTCCGCTGGCACGCGCACCGAAGGGGCGACACGAACGGACCATGCAGCAGCACCGCCCACTCCGACGCCACAGTCCAGATCTTCCGCCCGCCTTTGAGCTGCGGCGCGAACCAGCGGCCAGGACTGAGCGGCCTCCACAGCTCGCCCTGGCGCACCACGAGGTCGACGATGCCAAAGCTATCGGCGGCCGGCATTGACTCCGGTGTCGATCAGCAGGAGCCAGCCAGCGTCATGCGGCTGCTCGGGTCCAAGGAGGAGTGCGCTCCGTCCGATCTCGTCCACCAGCATGCTACACTTGCCGGCATGTGTACTATTTTCTTACATCGTCTCCCAACGGTTTTTTCACATCGTATCTCTACCATCGGATTGCATCGCATCAGATGCCGCAGCGAACAGCTACGATGTCGGTACGTCCACGAGTGACGATGTAAGAAAACAATACAGCATGCGCGAAGGAGAGACGATGCGCGTCCGACTATCCGGGGCTTGGTCACTGGTCAAACAAACCGTGCGTGAGTGGAACGAAGACAACTGCGTCCGCCTTGGCGCGTCGCTCTCCTACTACACGCTCTTCTCGCTCTTTCCCTTGATCCTCGTCGTGCTCGCCATTATCCGCCTGCTGCTGGTCAATTCCGACGCGGCGCGTGACGTGATCTTGCAGGGGCTTTCCAGTGTCACGGGCGGGTTTCGAGACGAGTTTGTGACCACACTTGAGGCGGCGGTTCAGTCGCGGCGTTCAAGCGGCATCATCGGGACCGTGACCCTGCTGCTCGGAGCTTCCTGGGTGTTAGGCGAACTTGTCAGCGCCTTCAATATCATCTGGGATGTCGAAGCGCCGGCAAGCGGCGGACCAGGCGCGTGGGTTCGCAGCAGCCTGTTTACGTTCGCGCTGTTGCTTGCGATCGCGTTCTTGCTGCTTGTCTCGATGGTGCTCAGCGCGGGCTTGGCGCTGCTCACGCAATTGACCTCCAACCTGCCGGGTGGCGCCATCGTCGGTGTCGTCCTGCATTGGGTGATCACACTGGGCGTCCTGACCTGCGTGTTCGCGCTGCTCTTCAAATATCTGCCGCGTACCCATGTTGCCTGGAGTGATGTGTGGCTTGGCGCCGTGCTTACCGCGGTCAGCTGGTCGATCCTGCAATATGCGATCTCGTTCTATATCGCGCTGAGCAGCTACAAGAATTATGGGGCGGTCGGCTCGATCCTGGCCCTGGTTGCCTGGGTCTATCTCTCATCGCAGGTCTTATTCTTGGGCGGCGAGTTCACGTCGGTCTATTCCCGCATGTACGGGAGTCGCGCCGCCTCAGCACCCACGAAGTGATCGACACGCATCCGCCGATGCTGCAGACAGCCGGCCGTGTGAGAATGGCTCCGAAAGACGAGCGGTGGAGCATCGGGCCGGGGCAGCGTCAAGCCCGGTGCACAGGCGTCTTAGGTGCGGGCGGAGGTGCGCATCGTGTGGCGCAGGGGCCGTCCGTGCTTCGTGCACTGGCACGCTGCTACTCGTTTCGTCCGGAGTCTACCGTATCGTCTGTGGTCAGTGTACGCGAGTCGGCTGGCGATGGTCACCCACCTGCCCAGACGCAATCAGGCTATACCGCCAGCCGAGTGTCCTTGTGCACTGTCGGATGCATGCGGGGCCGGCTCGAGGCGCACATGGCGCACCTTCCCGAAGTACCAGGCCCACCGCCGGGTGTCGACGCCAGCGCAATCGGCAAAGATGGCGGCGCCCTGGAACTGCCGAGCCCGGTACTCGACGCAGAGCCCATGCCCCGGCATGATAGTGATCGGCCCGCCACTGTGCTCGCCATGCAGGTCAAACGTATGCGCCGCACCGGCAAGCGCGATGCGATACAGCGTGTCAGTATTCTTGTCAGCGGCAAGGAAGGCGCCGAGGGTGCGCGCCGCGATGGCGACCGCCGCGTCAACGTCGTGCTGATGAAAGATGACCGGTATTGTTGTAACGGAATGGGCAGTACAATAATCAACCTGACATGGTAGAAGCGAGGCTGATTCATGACGTGATGCTACGACCAAGAACAACAGGTCGCAGCCATGTTGTATGTCAATGCATGCCAGGAGCATTGTGCTTGACCCTGGAAGGAGCCGACCCAGGGCTATCAGCGTGGTGTCGTGCCCTCCGTCCCCGCAGAGCGCGCAAATCGTACACCGTCATCGCCATGAGGTCGGGTATACTTTCGATTGTGAGGAATGACACCTCCGAGACATGAGGGGAAGGATGATCC
>Ga0136611_10000428_pt1 | contig 27253 bp, 24 predicted proteins | sample AntDrymUQ2232306_2_FD_106645 | JGI IMG/M metagenome (GOLD analysis project Ga0136611, IMG submission 106645) | Polar desert sand microbial communities from Dry Valleys, Antarctica - metaG UQ223 (23.06) | ecosystem: Environmental > Terrestrial > Soil > Desert | place: Antarctica: Dry Valley...
CCCGCCCAAAAAGTGTCAAAATCCACCGTTGTTTAACCCCTTCGGGATGTCGTTTTACCCACCTGTTACTGGCTCCATTACGCCGAACATCCGTGGCTCCATTACGGCGGTCAGTGACAACACGGGCATGCAAGCCGAGCTCAGCCTTGCGGGAAAGTGCTAGCGAGGTATTGTTCATAAAGCATGTTGGCAGTTTCAATGCAGCGGCCGTCGCCTGTGGCCAGCAAATCGGCGTACACCAGCACAGGTTGCACCGTATCTGGCCGCGGGCCTGCCGGCAATGTGCCCCAGAAGGGCTTGCGCCACTCCAGCACACGCTCGGCATGGACGTCGGCCTTGGTCATGCGTTGCCTGGCCATCAGCAAGGGCGGCAGCTTGTTGGCATAAATGGTCAGTACCCCAGGGCGCAGGTACTGCGTCAGCAGGTTCGCCGCTGGCTCGCCACCCCACAACCCGACGGCGGGGTCGAGTTGCCATTCAGCCCATGTATCAAATTTGGGGGTGATGTACACCGCGTGCAAGGTCTTGGCGCGCAGGCGGCGCGCATAGGCCTGCGCCCAGGCGTCAAGCACCCGGCGTGTGGCATCAAGGCGACGGCGCTTGCCGAGCACCAGCAAGTGCCCCTGTTGTTGCAAGTCCTGCAGTACGGCGGGCACCCCGCCCAGGGCAACGCCTGCGGCGGCGGCAATGGCACGGTGTGGCGCATCGGCCAGCGCCGGGTCGCACAGCAAGGCAAACAGGATTTTCAAACCAGCGGGCGTGTCGGCCCGACCGGCAGCGGGAGCCACTGGTTTGGTTGTCGGCTTGCGACCGGTGATGAACACCAGCGGCGCTGGCAACCAGGCATTGCCGGCAGCATCGGCAAACGGCTGGCCTTGGGCCCGCAAGTCATCGGCTACGGGCGGCGTAACGTACTCAGCCACCAGCAAGGTGGGTTTACCTGCTTTTGGCTCCACCTGGCGCGCGTTCATCAGCGCTGCACCCATGGTGGCGCGTGCCAAGTGAGGCACCACTACCGCGGTGTAGTCAGCCCATTGGCCCTTCGGACCCAAACGCAGAGTGCAAGCGCCCGCTGGCGCGTGCCGGCATTGTGCCGGCACGCCCATGGCGGCCAAAGCTTGCGCCACGCGCTTAGCCAAATCGGTGGTTTGATCTGCTTGCATCTGTTTGTTCATTTTTTATGAACTATGACATATTTTGAACAAATCCAGAGAATTTGTGCAATTTTTTATGTTGTTCAGATTAAATGAACGAATGAATTATTTGAACAAATACGACTTTGCCCCTCAATCGAAGGGATTCGTTCAAATCCTTTGCGGAGGAACAAGCTGGTTGATCAAATCGCTAACCGCCGTAAATGCAAAGCCCGGATTCAGGTTCGGAAGGACCTTGCCATGGGCCAGGGAATTGCGGAGGGCTCAGAACGCTTACCCACGCACCGTCGAATCGCCTTCCGCCGCCCGGTACGCCTGATCGGGCCGGTTACGCACATAGGGATACCGCAATTCCAGTACGCCGCTCTTCACCATGGCCGTCAAGAAGCGTGATTGCAACTTCTCTGCGTCCCTGTCTACCAGTGCGGCAAGCTCGGAAGTCGACAGCCATCGGTCGGCGCATAGTTGCCCAATGATGGTTTGTAGCTGCGCTACCGGTAGCTTCTTGTTTTTCCGGGCGGGCTCAGCAGTTGGCAAAGGGGCTCGGACCTCGTCTGACAAACCCGCCAATCGGTCGAATTGGGGGGAGTCGCCACTTAATTGGGGGGAGTCCAGTGGCGATTGGGGGGAGCTTTGGGGGGAGTTGCCCGCAGAATTGGCGACATCGTCGTCCGACTGTAAGGAGTCCACCTTCACCCGATAGGCCAACCACAGCGGCAGCAACTGATTGCCCTCCCCAGTCTCGGCCTGCGGGTCAAAACTGGTGCCCACCACCGCATGCGTGCCATCTTCAATGCCAAACAGCAGATAGCCACGCGGCTTGCCCAACAGGCAGGCCGAATCGGCAAGCGCTGATAGGTATTCGCCAATAGCCTGCGCCTCGTAGCGATTGGTCTTGAACTAGAGCCACTCGGATTCACGCGGCTCGGCGCGCAGGCGGTCTAGCAGGGCGGTGAGGTCGGCGGTATTCATTTTTGAGCAAAAATTTAGTTCTTGAAATCAAATACACAGCATTCAATCGGAAATTTTGGCGTCCTCCGGAAGCGTTGCGCGAATCGTTGCTTTCAGTTTCGCTGCACCCTCGTCCAACTTTTCCGGGTCCCAAACAACTGTCAAGTGATGGTTAGTATCGAAGTGAGTGCCCTGACTCTTGTCGTCAAAAATATCCTGGCGGCAAAGATAAATCACCGGCTTGCCAAGGCCCTCGGCAAATCCAGCCTCCCAATACGCGCCTTTGTTATGGTGCGTCAGGTCGGCGAGAAGGAATCGGCTTTGTCGAATTTCAACCCGCAGTCGGTCGTCAATCAATCCAGCCGAAGGGGAATCATCGAGGCGTCTGAGTTCAAACCCCGTTGCGGCCACCGCAGGCCGAAAACACTCGTTAACAACTTTATCCAAATCATATTGACCAAATTGCATCGCGATGAATGCGAACTTGCTGGTTGATACGCCGCGCTGCAGTTGTTCATAAAAGTTCCACCCTGCCATCGTCAAACTGATGTTTTGCAGCGCAAAGTCGCCACTCTCAAAGTCGGCCATCAAAGCAGAAACATACCCGGCGTCGATAGCATGCTTAGCCAAAATTTTGATCGATGCTCTGTCCCTCACCCCGATAGCGGAAAACATATCCTCGCTCATTGCCACCGCAACCCCGATGGAAGGCAAGGACTGCCCAATCCACACGATCAAGTTTTCAAACTGTTCTTGAGGTCGCGGCAACTCAGTATTGGCAATGATGTCGCCAAGCATGTTGCTATCGAGCATGGCCCAAGTCTCCCGCTTCGTCATGCGATACAGGGTATAGCTCAGTTTCAATGCAGCGTCGGGCCTCTCGCGCAATCGCCATGCCAACTCACTATTTGCACTGCCCGCCAAAGAATACGGGCCGCACCTCGGACATTCAAAGAAATGGCGATCACCGCGTTCCTCATATTTCTTAAGAGACACATTGCAGATAGGGCACGAATCAACCATTTAGCATCTCCTCAGGGATTCAAATTTGAAAGGCTTTCGCCAGTGTCGCCCGCCGCAACGCCTGCGCGCGCTTGAGGTTGGTTTCGACCTCGGCCTCGACTTCACGGACGATGGACAGGTGGCGGTCGACTTCGGCAACGATGCGGATTTGCTCTGCGGATGGCGGCAGCGCGATCGGCAGCGCTTCGAACTTGGACTTATTGAGGATTGGCAAAGTCGTTGCGGAAGCGTTGTCCACAATTTGCTCTTGTCCTTTGGGGCTGCTGGTCCACCAAAACAAATATCGACCGTCCACACAGTCGGCTACTGGTGACACTGAGTTGATCTGCTGATTAGTCGCGCAATCCACAGCAGCCAGACCCGTCTTGCCAATCGTCGCACCAATGCAGGTAACGAGCACCGAGCCAGCAGGCAGTTTTCGCCCCTTTTCCAACCCGGCCTCAGTCAAATACTCGCGAGCGATATGAACGTTATCGCCAGCGTCCAAGTCGGTTGGCTTGAAGAACGGTGTGACACCACCGAAGTTGGCGGCATCGCCAGTCGGAGGCGTGAATCCAGTCGTAACGTCACCCAACTGCGAGTAAGTCGCACACGCCCACCCCTCTGGCGGTTCGTCATCAAATATCAATGCGAATGGTGCAGGCTCCTTGAACTTGCCACGCCCCACCCACTTCGCGCGCCGCACCTCAAGAACCCGCTGCAAAAGCTGCTCGCCGGTTTCGTAGCTGCGACCTTCGCGGCGGGCGATGCTGGCTTCGGTTTCTACGAGGCGGCCTTCGACGGCGGCTTTGAGGACGGCGGCTTTGTAGCGTTTGAGGTTGGCTTTGACACGCTGGAGGTTGGCAACGGCTTCGTCGAGGCGGGAAAACTGTTTTTCGAGTTCGGCGACGACTGCCTCCTGCTCGCTGAATCCAACCATCGGAATCTCGAAGTCAAGAAGCGCGTTCGTATCGACGGACGCGACGGTTGTGCCGTGCTTTGCACACTGCCTGAGAATGCGTTGACTTGAACCGCGCAATGCATGAGCAACGTACTTCGCCGAGACGCCAGTGTTCAAGGTCAACGCCTTGATGTCTTGGTTGATCGTCACTGGTAGTTTCGTGACTGCCACCGGCAGAGTGTGCGACAGAATGCCGCTTCGAGTGACGACAAGCACCGAGCCTGCTGGGAGCAGCGACACACGCCCTTCTGCCAACGCAGATTGAGAAATCAAGTCTTCTGAGCGCGTGATTTCATCGAACTTCATGTCCTTTGGTGATACCCAAGGTACCGTCCCATTTGTCCAGTATTCGATATTCGCTTTTGATGGCGTATTTCCGCCAGACCAACGTCCAAGGTCACGCAAGCGCGTCATGGTCGGCCCACTCACGCCGCCAACTCCCGATTCAATTCCTCAATCACCCTGGGCAGTTCCGCGCCAAAGAGCTGGTGTACTTTGCCCAGGCCGCCCTCGGTGTTGAAGGGGGCGTATTCGAAGTCGTCTATTTCAATGCCGAGGTTGGCGGCGATGTGGTCGCGGATCATTTCTAGCCAGTGGATTTGTTCGGGGGTGAAGGGGGTAGGGTACGCAGTCGGGGAGCCCTCACCCCTGCCCTCTCCCAGGGGGAGATGGAGTAAAGAGGGTAAAGAGTGGTGCTGCGCCAGCCACGCCTTGAAGTTGGCCTGCACGCGCTCGGGGTAGGGCACCAGCTCATTGTCTTGCTGCATGGCAAAGCGCACCAGGCTGACCAGGTCGGTCAGCAGGCGGCGCTGGCCGGCGCCTTTGACCTTGTCTTTACGGATGGCGGCATAGGCTTGCCACAGGGCGCCTTCGTCGATCAGGTGCGGCGGGGCGTGCAGGGCGTCGGCCAAGGCTTTCAACTGGTCAAACATGAGCGGTGCGCGCTGCATTTCCACCGAATACCGGCGGCTGTACAAAATTTGCAGGGCGGTGATTTCGTCTTTGTGCTGGGCAATGAAGCTCTCAAAGCTTTGCACCAGCTCTTTGGCGCGGTCGCTGCCTTCGGCAAAGGTGGCGCTGATGAGGGCGTCTTGCGTCACGGTATCGATCACCATGTCCGCCTTTTGCTTCATTTTTAATAGCTGCTCGCGCAAGGCTGTCGTGCTGAAAGGCCTTGTTGCGTCCCTCAACCGTGCGTCAGCCTCGGCGGGCGACATGTCTTGGGTGGCGTCGATGTTCAGCGCGGCCACCAAGCCGCGCGCCAGGTCGCGCAGGGTTTTGCCGCCGCTCAGTTCCTGCACTTTTGCTTTGTCGGCATCGCTGGCATCGCGGTCCAGCCGGGCCAGGCGGGCGGCGATGCTGCTCAGCACTTCGACTTCCACATTGCCCAGGCTCACGGCTTGCAGCAGTTTGTCGAGCGGCACACCCTTCTTCTGGTCCATCGGGCGGCTGTCGGTTTTGTCGCGCTCGCAAACGCCGACTGCATCGACGATGACGAAGTGGTCTTTGATGACATGCTCGCCGGGGTTGACCTGCGCCAGGTCGGTCGGGTTGCAGATGCGCACGCCCCGGCCTTTCATCTGCTCGAAGAAACTGCGGCTTTTGACGCTGCGCATGAAGACCACAATTTCAACCGGCTTGATGTCGGTGCCGGTGGCGATCATGTCCACGGTGACGGCCACGCGCGGGTAGTAGGCGGTGCGGAAGTCTTTGATGAGTTGCTCGGGGCTGGCGCCCGTGGTTTTGTAAGTGATTTTTTGCGCAAACTCGTTGCCCCGGCCAAACTCTTCGCGCAGGATTTCGACAATCTTTTCGGCGTGGTTGTCGTCTTTGGCAAAGACCAGCGTTTTGGGCAGCTCTTCGCGCTGAGGAAACAGGTCTGCCTGCCAGTTGTCACGCAGGGTGCGCACCACGGTGCGAATCTGGTCGGGTGTTTGCACGGCGCGGTCCAGCTCGGCGGGGTCGTATTCAAAGTCTTCGTCGAGCTGCCAGGCGGTTTTGCGGCGGGTGGCTTTGTCCAGCGTTTCCAGCCAGTAGCCTTTGTCGACCTTGGCACCGGCCTCGGTCACCTCGGTTTTGATGCGGTACACGTCGTAGTTGACGTTCACGCCATCGGCCACGGCCTGGGCGTGGCCGTATTCCATGACCAAATTCTGGTTGAAGAAGCCAAAAGTTTGTTTGTTGGGCGTGGCAGTCAGGCCGATCAGATACGCGTCAAAGTACTCCAGCACCTGGCGCCACAGGTTGTAGATGCTGCGGTGGGCCTCGTCGGTGACCACAATGTCGAAGCTCTCGATGGGGATGGCGGGGTTGTAGCCAATGGGGTCGGCCTGCTTGAACAGGCTCTGCATGCCTTCGGTGGATTCCTCGTCGGCATCCGCTGGCAGCTCGCGCCCCTTGAGCATGCTGAACATGCGCTGGATGGTGCAGATGACGACGCGGGCGCTGGTGTCGAGCTGGTTGCTTTGCAGGTGCTGGACGATGTATTCCTCGCCAAATTTGAAGTTGTTGTAGGGCGAGGCGTAGGCGTCAAACTCTTTCTTGGTCTGGCGGGCCAGGTTGCCACGGTCTACCAAGAACAGCACGCGCCGCGCACCGCCAAACTTGATGAGGCGGTAGATAAAGCCGATGCTGGTAAATGTCTTGCCGCTGCCGGTGGCCATCTGGATGAGGGCTTTGGGTTTGTTGGCGGCCAGGCTTTTCTCAAGGTTCTGGATGGCGGTGATTTGCGCGGGCCAGAGCTGGTAGCTTGCGCCGCCGGTGCCCCATTCGGTGACAAGCTTGGGCAAGTGACGCATGCGCGCCAAAAAGGTGCCGGCTTCTTCATTGGCCGCAGGTGGCAGGCCTGGCGCGGCAGGCCTGGTTGCATAGGCCAGCCACTGCACCAAGAGTTCGGGGCGGAAGAAGGCAAACACGCCTCTGGCGCGCGGCTGCGGGTCCAGCCCATTGGTGAAGTGGGTTTCTACACCGGTGGATTCCCACAAAAACGGCAGCGGGCGTTGCCATGCGGGCAAGCTGGCGGGCAGGCCCTGGGCGTAGCGGCCGGATTGCACTTCCACGCCGCTGAGGGTCGCGCCTTCTTTTTTGGCTTCGATCACGCCGCAGGCCTTGCCGTTGACGTAAAGCAGGTAGTCGGCAAAGCCGAAACCGTTGTTGAGGGGAAATTCACGGATGGCCACGCCCACGGCGGCGTGGATGTTGGCATTGGCTACATTGCAGACGTGCCAGCCGGCGGCAACCAACAGCGCGTCTATTGTTATTCTTGTTTTGGCCTCTGGCCTCATCCATTTTCCCTTGTGCGGCTCATTCCAGGGTCGCAAGCAGCTATTAACTTCATAGCGCTTTGCGTCCATCGCGCAGCGCCAGAAGCCTTCACTCCACCGTCACGCTCTTCGCCAGGTTCCTCGGCTTGTCGACATCGGTGCCGCGCGCCAGCGCCGTGTGATACGCCAGCAGTTGCAGCGGCACGACGTGCAGCAGCGGGCTCAGCGGCCCGTAATGCTCGGGCATGCGGATGACGTGAACGCCTTCGCTGCTGTCGATGCGGCTGTCGGCGTCGGCCAGCACATACAGCACGCCGCCCCGGGCGCGCACTTCCTGCATATTGCTTTTGAGTTTTTCCAGCAAGGCGTCGTTCGGCGCGACGGTCACCACCGGCATGGCGCTGGTCACCAGCGCGAGCGGGCCGTGCTTGAGTTCGCCGGCTGGGTAGGCCTCGGCATGGATATAACTGATTTCCTTCAGCTTGAGCGCGCCTTCGAGCGCGATCGGGTAGTGCAGGCCGCGTCCCAGGAACAGCGCGTTTTCCTTTTTCGCGAAGTCCTCGGCCCAGCTGATGACCTGCGGCTCCAGCGCCAGCACGGCCTGCAGCGCGGCGGGCAGATGCCGCAGCGCCTTGAGGTGTGCCGCTTCGTCCTCGCCGCTCAGCCTGCCTTTGGCCTGCGCCAGCGCCAGCGTCAGCAGGAACAGGCCCGCCAGCTGGGTCGTGAAGGCTTTGGTCGAGGCGACGCCGATCTCGACGCCGGCGCGGGTGATGTAGGCGAGTTCGCATTCGCGCACCATGGCCGACGTGGCGACGTTGCAGATCGTCAGCGTGTGCGCCATTCCCAGGCTTTGCGCATGGCGCAGCGCGGCCAGCGTGTCGGCGGTTTCGCCGCTCTGGGTAATGGTGACGACCAGCGTCGTCGGGCTGGGCACCGAGTTGCGGTAGCGGTATTCGCTGGCCACCTCGACCTGCGTCGGAATCTTCGCGATCGACTCCAGCCAGTACTTGGCCGCGCAGCCGCTGTAATAGCTGGTGCCGCATGCCAGGATCAGCACCGACTCGATACCGCCGAACACGCTGGCCGCCTTGTCGCCGAACAGCTCAGGACCGATGGCGGCGACGCCTTCGAGCGTGTCCGAAATGGCGCGCGGCTGCTCGAAGATTTCCTTTTGCATGTAATGGCGGTAAGGGCCGAGCTCGGCCGCGCCGCTGTGCGCGTAAACCGTTCTGACCGGCCGTTCGGCGCGCTGGTGGCGGCTGTCGAAAATCCGGTAGTCGCCGGCCTGCAGATCGACCAGATCGCCCTCCTCCAGGTAGACGATCTGGTTGGTGACGCCGGCCAGCGCCATCGCGTCGCTGGCCAGAAAGGTTTCGTCCTTGCCGACGCCCAGAATCAGCGGCGAGCCGGCCCTCGCGCCGACCACGCGGTTCGGCTCGTCCTTGCAGAAGGCGGCGATCGCAAACGCGCCCTGGAGCCGCGCGACGGTGGTCTTGAGCGCTTCGAAAAGATCGCCGCTGTAAACGCTGTCCATCAGGTGCACGATGACTTCGGTGTCGGTCTGGCTCTCGAACACATAGCCGTGGGCCTCAAGACCGGCGCGAAGCTCGTCGTGGTTTTCAATGATGCCGTTGTGAACCAGCGCGACCCTGCCCGGACGCGCCGAGCCGCCGGCGCCTGTGCCATGGCTGAAGTGCGGATGCGCATTGTGCACAGCGGGCGCGCCGTGCGTCGCCCACCGGGTGTGCGCGATGCCGGTGCCGCCTTCGACCCGCTCGGTGGCCACCTGCTGCTCCAGTTCGGCCACGCGCGAGGTGCTACGGGTGCGCTTGAGGCCATTGGCATAAACGGCGACGCCGCAGGAGTCGTAGCCCCGGTATTCCAGCCGCTGCAGGCCCTGCACCAGGATGGGAACGATATTTCGGCTGGAAACCGCCGCAACGATGCCACACATAGACTTGGCCTTTCAAATGAGTCCCGCGATGTTACGGTTTGTTTTGCCGGCCGTGGCGGGCATGCAAGCCCGGAAGACGCGCAAGGCCCGGGACTTTCCGGCGCCAAGCGCGCAAAATATGATTACAAAGTACCTACATCGCAATACTGGCGTGCGCAGGCAGCTATTTATTCAATAGCAAGCGACGTTATTTCGACGATTTCGACTTTTTCGGCCGCGACCAGTTCGCGATGCTCACCTGTTTGCCGCGCGCCACGCTCAGGTTGCCGGCCGGCGTGCTTTTGGTAATCGTCGAGCCGCCGCCCACCGTGCCGCCCGCGCCAATCGTCACCGGCGCGACCAGCACGCAGTTGCTGCCCACATGCACATCGGCCTCGATCACCGTGCGGTGCTTGTTGGCGCCGTCGTAGTTCGCGGTGATGCTGCCGGCGCCGTAGTTGACACGCTCGCCGACCGAGGCGTCGCCCAGGTAGGCCAGGTGATTGGCCTTGGCGCCGCGCGCCAGCGTCGAATTCTTGACCTCGACAAAATTGCCGATATGCACCTCGTCGCTCAGGTCGGCGCCGGGCCGCAGCCGGGCGAACGGACCGATGATGGCGCCGTCGCCGATGCGCACCCCGGATTTTTCGCCGTCGATATGGGTGAAGGCGTGAATCACCGTGCCCGCGCCGATCGCCGCGTTGGCGATCACGCAGTTCGCGCCGATGCGAACCCCGTCGCTCAAGGTAACGTCGCCGTCGAAGACGCAGTTCACGTCGATTTCGACGTCGCGGCCGCAGACCAGCGTTCCGCGTACGTCAAAGCGCGCCGGGTCGGCCAGCCGCACGCCCTCCTCCATCAGCGCGTTGGCCCGGCGCCGCTGATGCACCCGTTCGAGCTCGGCCAGTTGCACCGGGCTGTTGACGCCGGCAACCTGCGCCGCATCCACAATTCGGTGCGCCACCACCGCCACGCCGTCAGCCGCCGCGAACTTCACGATGTCGGTCAGGTAGTACTCGCTTTGCGCGTTGCGGTTGTCCAGCCGGCCGAGCCAGCGCCGCAGCAGGCGCGTCGGCACGGCCATGATGCCGCTGTAGATTTCAGTGATGGCGCGCTCGACCTCGCTGGCGTCCTTGTGCTCGACGATGGCGCGCACCTGAGCTGAGGGCTGGTCGCCGGCGCGAACGATGCGGCCGTAGCCGCTCGGGTCGGCCATGCTGAGCGTGAGCAGCGCCAGCCGCTGGCCGTCGCACTGGTCGATCAGCGCCCGCAGCGTCGCCGGCTGCGTCAGCGGGACATCGCCCGACAGCACCAGCGTGACGCCGTCGTCCGGCAGCAGCGGCAGCGCCTGCTGCACCGCGTGGCCGGTGCCCAATTGCGGCTCCTGCAGCGCGAACTTAAGGTCCAAATCAGCTGTGACGCCCGCCCAGCCTTCGCAGGCCGCTTCAACTTCGATAGCGCCGTGGCCGACGACGACGATCGCCCGGCGCGCCGCGAGTTGCGCCGCGCAGTCGATCACATGCATCAGGAGGGCGCGGCCGCCGAGCCGGTGCAGCACCTTGGGCAGCGCGCTTTTCATCCGCGTGCCTTTGCCGGCGGCCATGATGACGACGTCGAGGGGATGGGCGGCCATGAAACTCCTGCGGGTTCTTGTAAAGGGTGAAATTAAAAAATCCGGCTGCCCTAAAGCAGCGGAACCTGGCGCAGCGGCAGGTCGTAGTAATCGGCCAGGCGAAGCAGCGCCTTCGGGTTGAGCAGCCACAGCCGGCCGCCGCGGATGTCGTGCAGGCCGAGTTGCCGCAGGCGGCGCAGCGTCTTGTTGGTATGCACCAGCGACAGGCCCAGCGTGTCGGCGATGTGTTGCTGGTTGATCGGAAACTCGACCGAGCCAACCTGCGCCAGCCCCAGACGCTCCAGCCGGCGGTACAGGTGCATCAGCAGCATCGCGACGCGTTCGGCGGCATTGCGCCGGCCGGCGCTCAGCAGGTTGTCGTCGACCATGCCTTCCTCCCGCGCCGCCAGCCAGGTGATGTCGTAGCCCAGGTTCGGGTGCTGGCCAAAGAGCGCCAGAAGTCCGTCGCGCGGAAACACGCAGAGCGACACATCGGTTACCGCTTCGATGCCGTGCATGGCGTTGTCGCCGAACTCCTGTTGCAAACCGATGAAGTCGCCAGGCAGCAAAAAATTAAGGATTTGCCGGCGACCGTCGCTCAACGTTTTGTAACGAAATGCCCAGCCGGCATACAGCGTGAAAAGCTTGCCGTTGGGCATCTGCTCGCGAATGATGTTGACGCCCGCCCTTACAGTCGTCGTCGCCTTGCGAAAGCCCTGAATCGACGCCAGTTCTTTGGATGAAACCGGCGTGAAGGCATGCGTTCTGCGCAAGCCGCATGCCGCGCAGGGGGGCGCCAGCGCCACCGGGCCGGTCGAAAGAATGTTCGCGTGTGTCATTGTTGAAACTATTCAAGACATGATGTGTCTTTTAACATTGTCGAGCTTGCAAGGAGTCGTTACATTTTGCCCCAATCATGCAAAAGCCTCCGGAACTCCACGAAATCCTTTACGTCAGCAAGCTCGCCGCCGACGCGCCAATCCGCGTGGTCGCCGATATTGCCGTGCAGTCGCGCAGCGCCAACCGCAACCGCGAGATTACCGGCCTGCTAGTCTTCGACGGCATGCATTTTTGCCAGCAGTTGGAGGGTGGCGACACCGAGGTGTCCGAGTTGATGGAGCGGATCCGGGTCGACCCACGTCATACCGACATCGAAATCCTGCACCGCGGGCCGCTGGTCGAGCGGCGCTTCAGGCAATGGAGCCTGGGCTATACATCGGTGGAGGATATCGAGGTGCTGGCCAGACTGGAACAGCTGCAGGGTCAGGCCGCCGTCGAGGCTTTCATGGGCATGCTGCCAGGGCTCGATCTGGAGGGCTGAGGAAGCGCTGCGAAGCCTCGTTCAGTGCTTCGCAAGGCGCTAACTGTCCGCTGGCGGCGTAAGCCACGCGGCGGCACGCATCGCGAGCGGACCCGGCGCTTCGCCCGAAGCAGCAAGCGTCAACACCCCGGCTTCGCCGAAGGGCTTCTCAAGCGCGGCGAACTGGCTTGCCACGAGGCTGGGCGGGTAGAAATGCCCTGGCCGTCCGGCGACGCGCCGCAGCGCCTCAACTTCGGAAATCATCAGATAAATGAATCGCAAGCCGCTCGCAGCGCGGCGCAGCCGATCCCGATACGCCAGCTTGAGGGCTGAGCAGGCCAGCACAAGACCGGCGGGACGGCCGGCCAGCTCGGCCGCCAGCGCGTCGAGCCAGTCGGCGCGGTCGGCGTCGTCAAGGGCGATGCCCTGGCGCATCTTGGCGATATTGCCGGGAGGATGAAAGTCGTCGCCCTCGACATACGGCAGCGCCAGCTGCTGCGCGAGGAGCCGCCCGACCGCCGACTTGCCGCAGCCGGCGACGCCCATGACGACGACGCGCACCGCCCGCGGGCTCAGATCGGCCAGACGACGCCGTTGTCGTTGAGAACAACGTCTAACGCCATATCGTGCGGCTCGGGCAGCAGGTCGGGCAACCAGCCTTGGCTGTAGCCCAGGCCGACGGTGACCGGGCGCGGCTCGAGCAGCGCCAGCGTGCGGTCGTAGAAGCCGCCGCCATACCCCAGGCGGTAGCCGCCCGGCCCGTAGCCGACGCAGGGCACGAACAGCAGCGTCGGCACGATGAGTTCGGTGCCCTTGGGCTTGGGAATGCCGTAGGCGTCCTCCTCCATCGGGCAGCCGGGGTACCAGGCGTGAAAGCTCAGCGTCTTGAGCAGCTTGTCGACGACCGGCAGGCCGATCTTGCGCGGCGACCGGCTTGCTATGCTTTCAGTAGCTAGCTGCGCCCGCCCCGCTTGCGCAAGCGTCGTGTTTTCCTGGAATTCCGGGCTTAGCACGGCGTCCTCCTGCCAGCGGTAGAGCGCCGGCAGCGGATCGAACTCGCCCTTGATCGGCCAGTAGGCGCCGATCACTTCGTGGGGCGAGCCGACCAGCCAGATGCGCATCACGCGCTGCAGCGCATCGGCGCGCGCGAGCCGGTCGGGCATGTCCAGACGGGCCTGCACGAGGGCCTTGCGGGTACTTAATTTGTCCATAATCCGGTGATGCTATACAAATTATTTTTCAGCGCGGCGATTTCGTCGTTTTCCGCCCTTCTGACGCTGACGCCGCCGGCGATGGCGCAGACCGCGCCCGCCGCGCCCGCGCCTGGAACGAATGCCGCCGGCGACAGCCTGGTCGTCGAGATGAACAAGGCCTTCCGGCGCGGCGACAAAGCCCGGCTGGCGCAACTGCTGCCGCAGGCGCGCGGCCATGCGCTCGAGCCCTGGGCCGTCTACTGGGAACTCAAGGCCCGGCTGGGCGAGGCGAGCGCTCAGGAAGTGCAGGATTTCATCGCGCGTTACGCTGGCAGCTACCAGGAAGACCGGCTGCGCAACGACTGGCTGCTGCTGCTCGGCCAGCGCCGCGACTGGTCCGGCTTCGCGGCCGAATACCCGAAGTACCGGATGAACGACGACAAGGAAGTTCGCTGCTACGCGCTGTTGGTCGAACATCTGAAGAATCCGGCGCTCGACGCGCGCTTGTCTGGCGAGGTGCGCAGGAACTGGTATGCGCAGCGCGACGCCGACGACGGCTGCACGGCGGCGGCGGCGCGGCTGGTCGGCGGCAAAAACCTGACGACGCTCGACGTCTGGCAAAAAGCGCGGCTGGCACTTGAGGCCAACCGGCCGCGCGCCGCCAGCGACGCCGTCGCCATCGTCGCGCCGGAAGCGCTCGGCATGGTCGCGGAACTGAGTGCCAGCCCGGCGAAATTTCTGGCTGGCAAACACCTGGCGCTGCGCTCCGTTCGCAAGGAAATCATCACGCTCGCGCTGGTGCGGCTGGCGACCACCGACTCGGAAGCCGCCGCCGGCCAGCTCGACGACAAATGGGCGCCGCAGCTCACCGCCGAGGAGCGCAACTGGCTCTGGGGCCTGATCGGCAAGCAGACCGCCAGCCGCATGGGCGTGCAGCCGGCAAGCGACGCTCTGCGGTATTACGCCAAGGTGAGTCAGGACACCGACCTGAGCGACGACATGCTGGCCTGGAAGGCGCGCGCCGCGCTGCGCGCCGGCAGCCAGCCGAACTGGCCGCTGGTGCTGAAAACCGTCAACGCCATGAGCGACGAAGCGCGCCGCGAGCCGGTCTGGGCCTACTGGAAGGCGCGCGCGCTGCTGGCCGCCGCGCCCCAGACCCATTCGGCGACGGCAGCGACGGCAATGGCGCCGCAGCGCGTCGAAGGCCTGCAGTTGCTGCAGTCGATCGCGTCGGTCAACGGCTTTTACGAGCAGCTGGCGCTCGAAGACCTGGGGCTGAAGGTTTCGGCGCCGCCCCGGCCGGCACCGCTCACGGCCGAGGAGAAAGAGGCGGCGCGACTCAACCCCGGCCTGAACCGCGCGGCCTACGCCATCGCGATCGGTCTGCGTCCCGAGGGCGTGCGCGAATGGAACTATGCGACCAACCTGAACCAGCGCGGCGGCATGGGCGAGCGCGAGCTGCTTGCCGCGGCGCAGTCCGCCTGCGACCGGCAGATCTGGGACCGCTGCATCAACACCAGCGACCGCACGAAAACCGAAATCGACGTCGGCCAGCGCTTTCCGATGCCGTTTCGCGAGAGCGTCGTCAAGCGCAGCCAGGGTATCGGCCTGGACCCGGCCTATGTCTACGGCCTGATACGGCAGGAAAGCCGCTTCATCATGGACGCGCGCTCGGGCGTCGGCGCGTCGGGGCTGATGCAGGTGATGCCGGCGACCGCCCGCTGGACCGCGCAGAAGATCGGCCTGGCCGGCTTCACGCCCGATCAGATCAACGACCGGGACACCAACATCGCCATCGGCACCGCCTACCTCAAGCTCGCGCTCGACGACCTCGGCGGCTCGATGCCGATGGCCGCCGCCGCCTACAACGCCGGGCCGGGCCGGCCGCGCACCTGGCGCGGCCAGTCCGGCGCGCCGGTGCTCGACGCGGCCGTCTGGGCCGAAAACATTCCCTTCGCCGAGACCCGCGACTATGTGAAAAAGGTGCTGTCGAACGCGACGAATTACGCCGCCATCCTGACCGGCCAGCCGCAATCGCTGAAAAGCCGGCTCGGCCTGGTCGGGCCGCGCGACGAGTCGCTGCCCGAGCCGTACAAGGATTTGCCCTGAAGGCTGGCCGGCGGCGCTGTTTGCTACTAAATTAATAGCTGGTTGCGATTGCTGCACGAGCGCCTGAGCACGAAAATCCTTAAGATAAATCGGGTCCGCCTCACCCTGCCCTCTCCCGGGGGAGCGCGGGTAATACAAAAGCCGCCGCCCTCTCCCGGCAGGAGAGGAAGCAAGCCGAAAGCGCCGCCAGCCTACAAAAGCCCCTCAGCGCTTCTGCTAAGGTTTTCGCATGCATCAGCCTTCAGAATCGCTTCCGCGCATCACGTCCGACACCGCGCTTTTTCTTGACTTCGACGGCACCCTCGTCGCGCTGGCTTCGCAACCCCATCTCGTGCAGGTAACGCCCGACCTTATCGGCACGCTGGCCTTGCTGCGCCGGCGGCTCGGCGGGGCGCTGGCGCTGGTGTCGGGCCGCGCGCTGGCCGATCTTGACGGCTTCCTGTGTCCCTTGCGGCTGCCGGCGGCGGGCGAGCACGGCGCCGATCGGCGCACCGCCGACGGCCATGTGCTCAGCGCGCCACGGGCCTTCGATCTGACGTCGGCGTTGGCGGCGGCGGCTGGCCTGGCCGCCCAGTATCCGGGCTTGCTGCTTGAGCGCAAACGCCTGGCGTTCAGCCTGCACTACCGCCAGGCGCCGGAACTCGAAGACCTGTGCCTGCGGGTGATGCGTGAAGCGGTCGCGCGCTGCGGGGGCGCCGCGCTGACGCGGGGCAAATGCGTCATCGACGTCACGCCGGCGGGTGTCAGCAAGGGGACGGCGATCGCGGCTTTCATTGGCGAAGCGCCGTTCGCCGGCCGCCAGCCGATCTTCGCCGGCGACGACGTCACCGACGAGGCGGGCTTCGAGCAGGTGCTGCGGCTGGGCGGACACGCCATCAAGGTCGGGCTTGGACCGACGGCGGCGGGTGTGCGCTGCGCCGGCGTCCAGGTCGTCGGCGACTGGCTGCGCTCGGCAAGCCTGGCGCTGCCCGAACCCGCGAAATTCGCGCGCGAGGTGTCGGCATGAGCGCCGCGCCAGCGCCAGTGCAGGGTTTTGGGCCGCCCGAGCCGCCCTCGCTGAACCTGGGCGTGATCGGCAACTGCGCCTTCAGCGCGCTGGTCGACGTGCGCGGCCGCATCGTCTGGTGTTGCCTGCCGCGCTTCGACGGCGACCCGGTGTTCAACGCGCTGCTCGACAGCGGCGACCAGGCCAGCGCCTTCGCCATCGAGATCGAGAACTTTTCGCATTCCGAGCAGCGCTACGACGCCAACACCGCCGTGCTGCGAACGCTTCTGTTCGACAGCGCCGGCCAGGCGATCGAAATCACCGACTTCGCGCCGCGCTTTTACAGCCGCTCACGCTTTTTCAGGCCGATGATGCTGGTGCGCCGGGTGCGCCCGGTGCAGGGCGCGCCGCGCGTCCGGGTGCTGCTCGACGTGCGCTTCGACTGGGGCCGCTCGCAGCCCACCGTCACCCGGGGCAGCAACCATCTGCGCTATGTTGGTGAGGCGCTGACGCTGCGCCTGAACACCGACGCGTCGCTTTCGCACCTGCTGGCGCGCAAGCCGTTTTTGCTTACGCGCGAGCACAATTTTTTGCTCGGCGCCGACGAGTCGCTGGTGGACGGCATCGACGACACGGCGCGCCTGTTCGAGCAGGAAACGCTGAGTTACTGGCGGACGTGGACGCAGCGGCTGCACATTCCGCTGGAGTGGCAGGAGGCGGTGATCCGCGCGGCGATCACGCTCAAGCTGTCGCTCTTCGAGGACACCGGCGCGATCGTCGCGGCGATGACGACCAGCATTCCCGAGGCGCCGCACAGCGCGCGCAACTGGGACTACCGCTACTGCTGGCTGCGCGACGCGTTTTTCGTCGTCCGGGCGCTCAACAGCCTGTCCGAAGTCGGCACGCTGGAGGACTACCTGCGCTGGCTTGGCAACGCCATTGCGCAGGCCGGCGGCGGGCACATCCAGCCGCTCTACGGCATCGGGCTGGAGCAAAGCCTGCCCGAGGCGGTGTACGGTCACCTGGGCGGCTACCGCGGCATGGGGCCGGTGCGCGTCGGCAACCAGGCGCAGGAGCATTTCCAGCACGACGTGTACGGCAATGTGGTGCTGGGCGCGGCGCAGGCTTTTCACGACCACCGGCTGCTGCACCGCGCCGGCGCGGCCGAATTCCTCCAGCTGGAGGCGGTCGGCGAGCAGGCGGTGCGCCGCTACGACAAGCCCGACGCCGGCATGTGGGAGCTGCGCACCCGCGCCCGCGTGCACACCTCTTCGGCGCTGATGTGCTGGGCCGCCTGCGACCGGCTGGGCAAGATCGCCATCGCGCTCGGGCGTCTCGACCGTGGGCTGTACTGGCACGGCCATGCGAACGTGATGCGCGAACGCATCCTGCGCGAAGCCTGGAGCGAGGAGCGCCAGGCCTTCGCCGAGAGCTTCGGCGGCCGCGACCTGGACGCCAGCGCGCTGCTGATGATCGAGGTCGGTTTCATCGACCCGAAGGACCGGCGCTTCATGGTCACGGTCGACGCGCTGGAAAAAAACCTTTGCGACGGCCCGTATATGCGCCGCTACGAGGCGCCCGACGACTTCGGCAAGCCCGAGACCGCGTTCAACATTTGCACCTTCTGGCGCATCGACGCGCTCGCGCACATCGGCCGCAAGGAGGAAGCGCGGGCGATTTTCGAAACCATGCTGGCCGCGCGCAACCACCTCGGCCTATTGTCGGAAGACACCCATCCGGTAAGCGGCGAGATGTGGGGCAATTTTCCGCAGACCTATTCGATGGTCGGCATCATCAACGCGGCGGTTCGCCTTTCAGCGCCGTGGGAAAGCCTGGTTTAGATGGCCCCCACGCTTGTCGCTTCGCGTACTGCGCTGCCCCCCGAGGGGGCCGGCCTTGCTTGGGGCGGCCCGGCGCGGCGGCCGCAGCGCCTTGTAGTGGCGTCCTCCGTTCGTCCTGAGCCGGTCAAAGGATGCCGCCCCGAGGGGTCCGCACCTGCCTTCGGCGAGTTCGACCTGCTCCTTCTCCCTCTGGGAGAAGGCTGGGATGAGGGCTTTCCCCGTGCGCCCCGGTTCAAAAAACCCGCTGGCCCGACCCATGCAGGCGCCTGATGGGCCGGCTCGTCCTCGTCTCCAACCGCATCGCCGACCCGCGCAAATCCGCCGGCGCGGGCGGGCTGGCGGTCGCGCTGGGCGATGTGCTGTCGGCCAATGGCGGCGTCTGGTTCGGCTGGAGCGGCGCGATCGTCGAGGGCGGCACGCCGGGCGAAGGCGAGATGCATGTCCAGCAAGCCGGCAAGGTGACGCTGGCGACGGTTGACCTGTCCCGCGAGGACCACGACAGCTACTACCTGGGCTACAGCAACGGCGTGCTCTGGCCGGTGTTTCACTACCGGCTCGACCTGGCCGACTTTGACGCCGGCTATATCGGCGGCTACCGGCGGGTCAACCACCTGCTGGCGACCAGGCTGCTGCCGCTGCTCAAAGACGACGACCTGGTCTGGGTGCACGACTACCACTTGATACTGATCGCCGCCGAGCTGCGCGCCCAGGGCTGCAAGAACCGCATCGGCTTTTTCCTGCATATTCCGCTGCCGCCGCCGCTCATCCTGGCGGCGATTCCGCAGCATCAATGGCTGGTGCGGCTGCTGTTCGCCTATGACCTGGTCGGCTTTCAGAGCCAGGCCGATCTGAACCATTTTTCCGACTATGTCGGCCACGAAGCCGGCGCCGAGGAGGCGGGCGAGCACCAGTTCCGCGCTTTCGGCCGCAAGGTGCGGGCGCAGGCCTTTCCCATCGGCATCGATGTCGACGAGTTCATCGCGCTGAGCCGGGCGCGCGAAGCCAACGATTTGTACTTGCGCATGAAAGACGATTTTTCGCGCCGGCGGCTGCTGCTGGGCGTCGAGCGGCTGGATTATTCGAAAGGCCTGCCGCAGCGCCTGCGGGCGTTCCGCGAACTCTTGAAAAACCATCCGGAAAACCTGAGAAGTGCGACGCTGATCCAGATCGCCTCGCCCAGCCGCGAAGCGCTGGACACCTACTCGGGCCTGCGCCACGAGCTCGAAAGCCTGTGCGGCGCCATCAACGGCGACTATGGCGAGCTCGACTGGATGCCGGTGCGCTACATCCACCGCAACGTTGCGCGCAGGCGCCTGCCCGGGCTGTACCGGGTTGCCGACGTGGCGCTGGTCACGCCGCTGCGCGACGGCATGAACCTGGTCGCCAAGGAATTCATCGCCGCGCAAGACCCGGACGACCCCGGCGTTCTGGTGCTGTCGCGCTTCGCGGGCGCCGCCGAGCAGTTGAAGGAAGCGTTGCTGGTGAATCCCTACGACATTCACGGCACTGCCGAAAGCATCCACATGGCGCTGCGCATGCCGCTGGAAGAACGCCAGCGCCGACACGGGCTGCTACTCAAGCGTATCCGCGGCGAGGACGTGCACTGGTGGCACAAAACCTTTCTGGGCGCGCTGGCAGCCTGCCAGCCGGATTGAAGAAGCGGTCGGCTTCAGGGCGCTACAAGCGCTAACGCGGCATAGTCGCCGACCCGGTCGCCGAGGCCCGCCGGCACCAGCGCGCAGCCGTCCGTCAGCGCCGCCATCCTGCCGCTGATGTAGGGCTGCAGGCGCGGCAGCAAATACGCCTGGTGGTGCCAGAACACGCTGCCGCCCAGGCTGATGCGCTGCAGGTCGAGCGACACGATCAGGTTGTACAGTGCCCGGCCCATCACCCGGCATACCTCGTCGATAATGGCTTTTGCGCTCGCCTGGCCTGCGCTGGCAGCTATTAAAATGCTAGCGGCGTCGGAAAATTCCGGAAAGCGCCGCGGCAGCGCGTTGCCGGCGACGAGCGCCTCGACGTCGCCGATGTTGCCGCAGCCGCAAAGCGCGTCGGCGTTGTCGCTGACGAACATGTGGCCGGCGTGGCCGGCGTTGCCGTTTTTGCCACGCAGCACCTGGCCATCGACGCACAGGCCGACGCCGATGCCGGTGCTCCAGGTGACGTAGGCGCAGTGATCGATGCCTTGCAGCGCGCCCCAGCGGCGTTCGGCCCGAAGCGCGGCGACAGCGTCGTTTTCGACCCGGACCCGGGAAAAAGCCTGACGCAGCGGCGCTTCGAGCGTCGCCGCCCGCCAGTTGTTGGGCAGGCCCCGGGCCGCGCCGGCCAGGCCGCCGCAGAGATTGGGCGACGCCAGCTCGATCAGGCCGTCGGCCAGCACGAAGGGGCCGCATGATGCGACGCCGACGGCGGCGATGTCCGAAAGACCGATCCGCCCCGCCTGGCAAGCCTCGCCGATCATCCGCAGCACCTGCAGCGCCAGCGCGTTCGGCTCGCCCCGCGTGGCCGTCGGCTCGACCCGCCGCGCCCGAATGCCACTTGGGTCGACCACGCTGACGGCGACCTTGGTGCCGCCGACATCGACGCAGGCCACCGGCTTGGCGCCGGCGGGAAGGCAAGGCAAACGATCGTCCACAAGCGCCGTTCGCTAGAAGAGGTGGCTGATGACGCTGGCGACCAGGCTGAGCAAAATCGTCGTCGTCAGCGGGACGAACCAGTCGCGGCCGAACAACCGGAAGCGCAGGTCGCCAGGCAGCTTGCCGAAGCCCAGTTTTTGCAGCAGCGGTGAAAACCAGCTGATGAACATCAGCGCGAGAAAAATGACGATGAACCAGCGGATCATGGTTTGAGTTTAGTTGGCGCAGGTCGTTTTGCCGCCACCCAAGCCCGCTTTCTGGATTTACCCGATCATCGTCATCGCACAGTGTTTCACGGCGCCCCGGTCGAAAGTCATCGTACGCGTGCAACCTGACGCTGTTGCCGAACGCTCAATCAAACAGTCGGCAAAATCGGCTGCGCCGGCCCGATAAAGCCGAACCGCACGCCAAATTGTTGCGGCGTTTTCTACCCGAATTTCCTTTGTCCGAAGCAGCACTTCCAGAGCCTGCACCACCTGAGTGCGTGCGAGCTCGAAAGAAGACAACAAGACCCAAACCAACTCAATAACCGCAACCAGTGGAACAAAGCCGGGCTCGTCAACGGTGAATGTTTCTATCAGTTCGCTGGCTAGCCTGGACTGCCGAACATCGTCTTGCATGATGTAGCGCACAAGTACATTGGTATCGAGGCCAGTCATCGGGCAGAAGCGCCACGCGCTGCAATCGCCGCATTCATGTCCTCGATCGAGACGATCTTCTTCGCTTTTCCAAACATACCCTTGAGATCGGTCACCGACCGGGTCGCGGCAATGAATTCGAAGCGGCCGGGTTCGACCTCGACAAATTCAACACGATCTCCGGCGGACACGTGCAGGGCTTCCCGGATACGAGCAGGAATGGTGATTTGTCCTTTGCTTGTCACTGTCGCGCTTGTCATGATGGGAACCCTTTATTCCTTACTATAAAGTAAGAATTTTTGAAATTCAAGCGCTTTGACGCTTTCGATAGTTATAAAGTGTGCATTCTGTCGCCCGCCGAAAACCCCATCGGCTGCCAGGCCGGCGTGTCTTTGGCGCCGAAAGCGATGACCTTGAACAGCTCGCCCATCTCGTGCTCGTTGACGAGTTTTTGCGCCATGACGCGCTCGGCCAGACTGGCGTTTTCCAGGCTGGCCAGCAGGCCGCAGTTCAGCAGAAACCGCCCCTGGCTGGTATAGCCCAGCACGTTCAGTCCCGCTTCCTGCCCGGCCAGCGCGATGCCGGTGAAATCGACATGCGCGGTGATGTCTTTTTCGCCGACATCGGCGAGCGCGTCGGCATCGACCCGATGCGCGCGGTGGCACATCAGCGTACCCATGCCGCGCTGCGGATGGTAGTACTCGTGCTCGGGAAAGCCGTAGTCGAGCAGGAAGATCGCGCCCGCCTCCAGCCGGTCGGCAAGGGTGCGGACAAAGCCCTGCGCCTGGGGATGGATTTCGGTGAGGTAGTCGTGCGCGCCGGGAATATCCAGCGGCGGCCGCAGCCCGGTCGGCCGGTCGGCATACGTGAAATCGCCTTCATGCAAGGCCAGACCACGCTCATGCCAGACGCCGTTCAGGCGCGCCATGAGCTTCACCGGCATCGCGTCGAGCACCTCGTTGCCGATCACCACGCCGCGCATCCTTGCTGGCAGTTCGCTCACCCAGCGCAGCTTGCCGGCATGGGCTTGCAGCCGGTCGTGCTGGCGCTGGCGCAGGCTACCGGAAAGATCGACGATGGTGTAGCGCTCGACGCGCGGCCCGAGCGCATCGAGCAGCTGGCCGGCGAGCGCGCCCGAGCCGGCGCCGAACTCCCAGAGTTCGGCCGTTCCCGACACGTCCAGCGCCTCGGCCAGCTGGCGCGCCAGCGTTCGGCCGAAGTGCGGAGACAGCTCGGGCGCGGTGACGAAATCGCTGCCGCTGGCGGGCAGCAGGCCGAATTTGACCGAGCCGCCGGTGTAGTAACCCAGGCCCGGTGCATAGAGCGCCAGCGCCATGAAGGCGTCGAAGCCCAGCCAGCCGCCGGCCGCGTCGATGGCGCTGCCGATTTCGGCCTGCAGGGCCGCCGTTAAAATGGGTCGATTCGTCATGTTTGCCGCCGAGCCTGATTGTCGGCGATCCCTTTTGGCTTTCCACCCGATGCCCGCTTCATCCCAACCCGTCGTCCTCGTCACCGGCGCCGCCCGGCGGCTGGGCCGCGAGATCGCGCTGGCACTGGCGGCGGGCGGATGGCACGTCGCGGTGCATTACCGCCGTTCCGCTGCCGACGCTATGAATACCGTAGCTGACTGCGAACGGCTGGCGGGCGCTGCGGCCGCTTTTAAGTGCGATCTGGCGAATGAGGACGCGGTGCGCCGTCTGCTGCCGCGCGTGGTCGGCCATTTCGGGCGCATCGATGCGGTGGTCAACAGCGCGTCGACCTTCGAGCACGACACGCCCGCCAGTTTCGGCTTCGCCGCGCTCGACAAGCATTTGCGCGGCAACACCGGCGCCGCCATCGTGCTGGCGCAGGCGCTGCATGCGCATGCGGCGGCGCGCGACGCCGGCGGGGTGGTGGTCAACCTGCTCGACCAGAAACTCTGGAACCTGAACCCCGATTTTTTCAGCTATACGCTGTCGAAGGCGGCGCTGGAAGCCGCCGGCACCATGCTGGCGCTGGCGCTGGCGCCTCGGGTGCGGGTCGTCGGCGTCGCGCCGGGCCTGACGCTGACCTGCGAGCTGCTGCGTGGCGACGCCTTTGAGGCGCGTCACAAGCTGTCGCCGCTTGGCCGTTCCTCGACGTCCGCCGATGTGGCGGCGACGGTGAAGTTCGCGCTTGAAAATTCATCGATTACCGGAACGACGCTGCTGGTCGATGGAGGCCAGCACCTGATGCGCTTCGAACGCGATTTTTCCTTGATGTAGTGTGATGAAAATCCGGAACCCAGCTTGATGTCGAACACCCAGGGAACCAAAATCCTGCAGCTTACCGGCCTGCGCTTCGACGCGAACCTGGGCATTCTTGAGCACGAGAAAAGCGCGCCGCAGCCTATCCAGGTCGATGCCGAGCTGAACCTGGGTACGCAGCCGCTGCTGCCGCCGGGCGACGACATCAGGCATGTGCTCGACTACCGCAAGGTGCGCCAGATCATCATCACCGAATGCACCGCCGAGCATGCCAACCTGCTGGAAAGCCTGATCGGCAAGCTGGCGCACCGCTTGATGCGGCTGCCCGGCGTGCTCGGCGTGCGGGTGAAAATCGCAAAACTTGAAATTTTCGACGACTGCGAAGTGGCCATTCGCGTCGAGACGGGACAGTGGTGAACAAGATGAATGCAATCAGGATGGACGAGCAACTCCAAACTTCAGCGCGGGTGCAAAACTCGATGAAGATCGAACGGGAAGACCACAAGCTGGAAAAGCGCCTGTGCCGCGAGGTCGGCCGGGCGATTGTCGACTTCAACATGATCGAGGACGGCGACAAGGTGATGGTCTGCGTGTCGGGCGGAAAAGACAGCTACGCCATGCTCGACATCCTCTTGAAGCTGCAAAAGCGCGCGCCGGTCAACTTCGAGCTTGTCGCCGTCAACCTCGACCAGAAGCAGCCAGGTTTTCCCGAGCATGTGCTGCCCGACTACCTCGGCAAGCTCGGCGTGCCGTTTCATATCGAAAACCAGGACACCTACAGCATCGTCACCCGCGTGATTCCCGCGGGAAAAACGCTGTGCTCGCTGTGCTCGCGGCTGCGGCGCGGGATTTTGTACCGCGTGGCGGGCGAGCTCGGCGCAACCAAGATCGCGCTCGGCCATCACCGCGACGACATGCTGCAGACCTTCTTTTTGAACATGTTTTTCGCCGCCAAGCTCAAGGGCATGCCGCCCAAGCTGGTTAGCGACGACGGCAAAAATGTGGTGATCCGGCCGATGGCCTATGTCACCGAAAAAGACCTGATCCGCTGGGCGCAGGTGCGAGACTTCCCGATCATTCCGTGCACCCTCTGCGGCAGCCAGGAAAATCTGCAGCGCAAACAGGTCGGCAATATGTTGCGCGAATGGCAAAAACAGTACCCGGGCCGGATTGAAAACATGTTTTCGGCATTGCAAAATATCGTGCCCTCGCACCTGATGGACAGCAAACGCCATGACTTCAAGGCCATCCGGGCGACAGGCGTGGCGAACGCCGACGGCGACAAGGCCTTCGACGCCGATGAATTCGCCGACACCTCGGGCCGGCCCGGCAATCCGCTCTTCTTTGACGTCAAAACACTCTGAGGCCCTTATGAAACGAGCGCTAGAAGCTATATTTTCAATAGCATTCGCGGTTTTTTTCCTCACCGGCTGCTCGACTGTCCAGGTGGTTGAAAGCAACGTCAACGCGTTTTACAGCTGGGGCGCGGCGCCGCCAGCGCCAGGAACGCCCTACCGCTTCGAGCGACTGCCGTCGCAGCAGGTGGTCGGCGCGCAGCAGGACCGGGTCGAGGCCCTGGCGCGCGGTGCGCTGGCCCGGGTCGGCATGGAACTCGTGCCCGCTGGCGCCCGCTACAGCGTGCAGGTGACCGTCGGCACCCAGGTGATCGAACGGCTGCCCTACAACGGCGTCGGCTACGACGGCTTTGGTTTTGCCACGCCCGGCGTTTTTTTGGGCGGCGGCGGCCGGGGCGCCGCATTGGGCCTGTCGTTTCCGATGCCCTATTTCGATCCCTACTACCGGCGCGAGTTGACGCTTCTGGTGCGCGACCTGGGCTCCGCCCAGGTCGTTTTCGAAACCCACGCGGTGAGCGACGGCGTGCAATACGAAACGCTGGCCGTGCTGTCGGCCATGCTCGACGCGGCGCTGAACGGCTTTCCGCAGCCGCCCGCCGGCCCGCGCCAGATCAATGTCCCGATCAATGTTCCGATCCCCCGATAAAACCATGACTGAAGCCACACGCATCATCGCCATCCGCCATGGCGAAACCACCTGGAATGTCGATTCGCGCATTCAGGGCCGCCTTGACATCCCGCTGAACGAAACCGGCCGGCGGCAGGCCGCGCGAATGGCGCTGGCGCTCAAGGACGAGGCGATCAGCGCCATCTACGCCAGCGACCTGGCCCGCGCTTGGGAAACGGCGCGCTATCTCGGCCATGCGCACGGACTCGAGTTAACGCCCGAAACCGGCCTGCGCGAGCGCGGTTTCGGCGACTTCGAGGGCATGACCTTCGCCGAGATCGAAACGCTGCTGCCCGAACAGTCGCTGCGCTGGCGCAAGCGCGACCCGCACTTCGCGCCGGCCGGCGGCGAGTCGCTGGTGGCGCTGAACCAGCGCGTCGTTGAAACCGCGGCGCGGCTGGCGGCGCGGCATCCGGGCGAGCTGATCGCCCTGGTCGGCCATGGCGGCGTGATGGACGTGCTGTACCGCGCCGCGACGCGGCTTCACCTCCAGGCGCCGCGCACCTGGACGCTGGGCAACGCGGCGATCAACCGTCTGCTATGGACGCCCGAAGGCTTCAGCCTGGTCGGCTGGGCCGACACCCAGCACCTGGACGACGAGTCGCTTGACGACAGCGTGTTCACCCATCTGTCGCGCGACCCTGTCAACACCCCGCCTTTTCAGCAGTTGCTGTCTTCCTGAGCCAAGTCCATGCGCCAACTACTACCTTCCCGCCTGAGCGACCTGGTCGGCAAGTCCGTCCAGGAGATTGACACCCCCACGCTGGTCATTGACCTGGATGCGATGAAGCGCAACCTGGGCCGCATGGCCGACTTCGCCAAAAAGCACCATATTTTGTGGCGCCCGCATGCCAAGCTGCACAAAAGCGTCCAGCTGGCCAAGATGCAGATCAAGGCCGGCGCTGTCGGCGTCTGCGTGCAAAAAACCTCCGAGGCCGAAGTCATGGTCGCCGGCGGTGTTTACAACGTCTACGTCAGCAACGAAGTCATCGCGCCGGCCAAGCTCGCCCGCGTTGCCGCGTTGACGCAGGCCGTGGCCGGGCACGGCGGCCAGATCGCCATCGCCGTCGACAGCCTGGTCGGCATTGTCCGGCTGGCGCAGGCGATGGCCGAAGCCCGCACCCTGAGCTGGAGCGGCGTCACCGGCGCGGCGACGGTGATCGACGTGTTTGTCGAAATCGACGTCGGCCAGGGCCGCTGCGGCGTTGCGCCCGGTTCGGCGGCGGTCCCGCTGGCGCAGGAAATCAGCCGCCACCCCGGCCTGCGCTTCGCCGGTCTCCAGGCCTACCATGGCAGGGCGCAGCATTTGCGCAGCGCCCAGGAGCGGCGCCAGGAAATCGCCCGCGCGGTCGAAGCGGTGGTGATCACGCGCCAGTTGATCGAGGTGCAGGGCCTGCCGGTCAAGCTCGTCACCGGTGCCGGCACCGG
>Ga0136611_10000429_pt1 | contig 27240 bp, 23 predicted proteins | sample AntDrymUQ2232306_2_FD_106645 | JGI IMG/M metagenome (GOLD analysis project Ga0136611, IMG submission 106645) | Polar desert sand microbial communities from Dry Valleys, Antarctica - metaG UQ223 (23.06) | ecosystem: Environmental > Terrestrial > Soil > Desert | place: Antarctica: Dry Valley...
GGCGGCCCACGGTGCCGGGGCGGTCCATCCACTCCTGGCTGGTGCAGACCACCGGCCCCGTGCCCTCGGAGCTGCCGTAGAACTCCACGACGATCGGGCCGACCCAGTCGATGAGCGCCTGCTTGGCCCACGCGGGGCACGGAGCGGCGGTGTGGTAGAGGTGCTCGAGGGACGAGACGTCGCACTTGGCCCGCACCTCCTCGGGCAGCTTGACCAGCCGCACGATCTGGGTGGGCACCAGCGGCGCCGTGGTGACGTGTTCGGCCTCGACCAGCCGCAGGAAGCGCTCGGGGTCGAATCGCGACTCGAGCACGGTGCGGTTGCCGCGCGACATGCCAGCCACCAGGGCCCCGCCCCCGAACGAATGGTAAAGCGGCGTGGTCATGAGCGACGTGCCCCGGTTTGGCACGTGCACGAAGCCGCCCCAGGCGGCGGACCGGGCCGCCCACACGTCGACGGTGGCCGCCCGGTCCGAGCGCAGGACGCCCTTCGAGCGCCCCGTGGTACCGCCGGTGTACACGAGGGGACCCCCGGCGGGGCCGCTCTCGGTGGGCTCGGGCGGCTGGGCGTCGACCCACTCGTCGTAGTCCGGACCGAGCAGGATCACCCGGTCGACGCCGGCGCTGGCCGCGGCCGCCCGTCCGGCCTCCTCGAAGGCCGGGTCGACCACCAGCAGCCGGGCGCCGCTGTCCTCGAGGAGGTAGGCCAACTCAGGAGCAGTCAGGTGCCAGTTGAGCGGCACGTAATGCGTGCCCGCCCGCCCGTTACCGAGCACCAGCTCGACCCACTCGAGGCGGTTGCCCGACAGCAGGGCCCACCGGTCGCCGGCGACCAGCCCTTCGGCCTGCAGGGCCCGGGCCACCGAGCAACCCCGGCGCTCGACCTGCAGCCACGTGAGGCTGCCGTTCTCGGCCTTGACGGCCTCGGCATCCGGGGTGAGGCCGGTCTGGGGCAACAGGTGCTCGATGATCATGCGAAGCCTTCCGTCAAGAGTGGGCCGTCAAGAGTGAGGCCGTCGGAGTCGGCCGTCAGAAGTGGTCGGCCGCCGCGCTGGCCTCGCGACGCAGCGGTGCGGCGATGGGCTGCGGGTCGGTGGCCGTCTGGTCGTACAGGTGGCAGCGCACCATGCCGCCGCCGAGCACCGGCGTCATGACGGGCATGATTTCGGCGCACGGTTCGAAGACGTGGCTGCACCGCGAGGCGAACGGGCAGCCGGGCGGCAGGTCGGTCGGGCTGGGGATGTCGCCGCGGGCCAGCTGCCGGCGCACTTCGCGACGCCGGCGCTGCGCTGCCGGGTCGGCCACCGGGACAGAGGCCAGCAGCGCCTGGGAGTAGGGATGGGCGGGCTGCTCGGACACGCGGTCGGACGGGCCGTCCTCGACGATGCGGCCGAGATACAGCACGGCGGTGCGGTGGCTGGCGTGGCGTACGACGGCCAGGTCGTGGGCGATGAACAGGTAGCTGACGCCGAGCTCGGCCTGCAGGTCGTCGAGAAGATTCACCACCTGGCTCTGCGTCGACACGTCGAGCGCGCTCACCGGCTCGTCGAGGACGATGAGCTTCGGTGAGGTTATGAGGGCGCGGGCGATGGCGATGCGCTGGCGCTGGCCGCCGGAAAACTCGTTGGGATAGCGCTCGAGGTGCGCCGGCGACAGGCCGACGCGCTCGATGGCCTCGATCACCCGGGCGTCGCGCTCCTTCTTGCGCAGGCCGAGGTGCACCTGGAGGGGCTCGCCCACGAGGTCGGCCACCACCTTCGTCGGGTCCAAGGAGGAGTACGGGTCCTGGAAGACGACCTGCAGTTCGCGGCGCAGCTCCGACGGCAGCCGCCGGCGGGCCGTGGTGAGCTCGACGCCGTCGAACACGATTGACCCGGAGGCGGGCTTCAACAGGTGCAGGACGGCCCGGCCGGTCGTCGACTTGCCCGAGCCGGACTCGCCCACCAACCCGAGCGTCTCACGATCGTCGATGTGGAACGACACGTCGTTGACGGCGCGGATGGTGCGTCCCTTGCCGAACAGCGACCCCCGCCGCTGGTAGACGACGGTGAGGTTCTTGACCTCGAGCAGGGGACGCGAACCGGCGCTCGGTTGGGCCGTCGTGCCTGCGCTCGTGCTCATGCCGGCGCTCCCGAGACGGCGACTTCGTCCGCCCGCACGCAACGCACCAGGTGGGTGGCCTCCTGGGGCGTGAGGTGCTGACGCTCGACGCAGGGCTCGATGGCGAACGGGCACCGGGGGGCGAAGCGGCACCCCGTCGGCCACGAGCCGGGCGGCGGCACCGTGCCCGGGATGGTGGGCAGGCGCCCCGACTTGGAGTCGGCCTGTGGCCTCGACCGCAGCAGGCCCTGGGTGTAGGGGTGGGTGGGCGTGGCGAACAGCTTCGCCACCGGCGCCGTCTCGACCAGCTCGCCGGCGTACATGACGGCGGCCCGGTCGCAGATGTCGGCGACCACCCCGAGGTCGTGGGTGATGAAGAGGATTGCCATGTGCATCTGCGACTGGAGATCGCGCAGCAGGTCGATGACCTGGCCCTGCACGGTCACGTCGAGCGCCGTAGTGGGCTCGTCGGCGATGAGCAGCTTGGGCTCGCACGCCAGGGCCATGGCGATCATGGTGCGCTGCGCCATGCCGCCCGACATCTCGTGAGGGTAGGCAGCGAGCGTCCGGCCGGGGTCAGGGATGCGGACGAGCCCGAGCAGCTCGCGGGCCCGCGCCTTGGCCTCGGCCCGCCCACCCGGACGGTGGAGGCGGTACGCCTCCATCAGCTGGTCGCCCACGGTGAGGGCGGGATTGAGGCTCGTCATCGGGTCCTGGAACACCATGCCGACCGTGCCGCCGCGCACCTGCCGCAGCTGGGCATCGCTCAGCTCGGCCAGGTCCTGCCCACCAACGGCCACCCGGGCGGCAGTCACCTGAGCCGAGCCCGGCAACAGCCCGAGCACCGAGAGCGCGGTGACGCTCTTGCCGCAGCCGGATTCGCCGACGAGCCCGAGCGTCTCCCCCGGATCGACGTGGAACGAGATGCCGCTCACTGCGGTGACGGGTTCACCCCGCGCCGAGGGAAAGGCGATTCGGAGGTCGCGCACCTCGAGGGCCGGCTCGATGGTGAAGGGCACGTCGGGGGACGGGCCACCCACTTCGGGGTCGACGGCGTGGACGCGCGCGCCGCCGAGGATCGCCGCGGCGCCGTTGCTGGCAACCGTGCCGCCGGCCGCGGTGCCGGCGACCGGCGTGCCGTCGAAGGCAGTGGCGTCGAAAGGGCTGACGTCGGTGAGGGCGCCGGCTGATCCGTCGGACACGGGAGTGCCCGCGGCGATGGCCGATCCGGCGTCGGCGCCAGAGCCCGTAGCTGCGTCCGTGCCGGGCTTCGCCCGCGCCCGGCGCAGCTGCCCGCCTTCGATGCCGCGGCCGATCGAGTCTCGAACCGCATCCCCGAGCAGGTTGCACGAGAGCACGGTGGCGGCGATGGCCAGCCCGGGGGGGATGGCGATGAACCAGTTGCGGCTGATGAACGGCGCCGCCTGCGCCAGCATGCCGCCCCAGCTCGACTTCGGCGGCTGCACGCCGAGGCCCAGGAAGCTCAGGCCGGCCTCGGCCAGCAGGGCGGCGCCGAACGCCAGCGTCGTCTGGATGATGAGCGGCGCGGCCACGTTGGGGAGGATGTGGCGGAACATGATCGTGCGGTCCTTGGTGCCGATCACCCGGGACGCGTCGACGAACAGCTCCTCGCGGACGGCGAGCACGGTACCCCTGGTCAGTCGCAGGAACGCCATGGCGAAGGCGATGCCGATGGCGAACATGGCGTTGGTGAGGCCCGGGCCCAGGATGGCCAGCACGGAGATGGCCACGACGATGCCGGGCAGGGAGATGATCGCCTCGGCGATGCGCATGACGATCCGGTCCCACCAGCCACCCCGGTAGCCGATGAAGAGGCCGAGGGGTACGCCCAGCACGAGGCCCACGGCGACCGCCTGGAGCGATGCCAGCAGCGCGACCCGGGAAGCAGCGATGATGCGGCTGAAGACGTCGCGGCCCAGGTGGTCGGCGCCGAGCCAGTGCGAGCCCGACGGCCAGGCCAGGACCTGCCGCAGGTCCTGGACGTCGGGGTCGTGCGGCATGAGCCACGTGCCGAAGATGGCGACGAAGACCAGCAGCAACAAGAAAGCGGCCGCCACCACCGCTTCCTTGCGGCGGCTGAGGCGAAGCAGCACGCGGTGTCGCGCCGACATCGGGGCGGGCCCCGCCGTCCCGGTTGCGTCGCCCTTGCCCCCGGTATCGGCCGTGACCGTGGTCATGAGGGCCGCACCTTGGGGTTGAGCCAGCCGTACAACAGGTCGGTGGCCAAGTTGACGCCGACGACCACGACGGCCGTGAACATGATGATGCCCTGCACCATGGTGACGTCGCTCCTCTGAACCGAGATCACGGCCAGCGAACCGAGCCCGGGCAGGGCCAGCACCTGCTCGACCACCAGCGCGCCGCCGAGCAGCGCCGTCACCTGGAAGGCCAGGACGGTGACCACGGGGATGAACGCATTCTTCAGACCGTGCTTCAGCACCACCCGCCGAGGGCTGGCGCCCTTGGCCAGCGCCGTGCGGATGTAGTCCTGCTGCAGGACCGAGGCCAGGCCGCTTCGGGTCTGACGGGCGATGGCGGCAGACGCTGACAGGCCGAGGGCCAGGCACGGAAGGATGATCCCACGCAACCACTGAGCCGGGGCCACTTGGATCGGCGTGTAGCCGGTGGCCGGGAGGAGGTCGAGCTTCAGGCTGAGCACCGTGACGAGCAGGATGGCGAACCAGAAGTTGGGCACGGCCAGACCGAGGGTGGCGGCGAACGTGACCCCGCGGTCGACGGCACTGCCAGGCCGGGTTCCGCCGATCACCCCGGCGGTGACGCCGATGACAAGTGCGATCAGCACCGCCCCGAAGGTGAGCGACAGGGTCACCGGGAGCCTTGAGGTCACGGCTCCCGTCACCTGCTGGCTGTTGATCAGCGACTCACCGAAGTCTCCCCGTACGGCGCCACCCAGCCAGCGGACATACTGCACCGGCACGGAGCGATCGAGGCCCAGCTCGTGCTCCACCTGGTCGTACTGCTGCTCGGTGGCCTCCTCCCCCACGCGCACGAGGACCGGGTCGCCGGGGAGCAGCTGCATCAGGGAGAACGCCAGGATGCTCACGATGAACAACAAAGGCACCATGGCCACCAGCCGTTGGACGACGAGCTTGCCCATGCGACGTCAGCGGACGGTGATGCCGACGGGGTTGGGGAAGAACTCGCCGGTGTGCCACACGACGTTGGTGACCTTTGCAGGCCCCACAGCCGACAGCTCGGCCCGACCCACCGGGATGTAGAAGCCGTCGTTGACGGCCAGCTCGAACATGCTGGCGTAGATCGGCGCCCTCGCCGCAGCGTCGACGGAGGCGACTCCCTTGGCGGCCAGGTCGTCGAGCTTGGGGTCGACTACCCCGAACTGCCGGTTGTACGGGGCGTCGGCGGCCCAGAAGCTGCGGTAGATGGTGCTCGGGTCACCGACCGGGCTGGGCGAGATGAAGACCGGGAACCGGCCGCTGCGGCCGGCCTCGGCCATGCCGCCGGCGGCGCCCTGCTCTACATTGGCCGTGATGCCGATGGCCTTCCAGAAGCCGGCGAGGGCCTCGGCGAAGGTCTTCACGCTGGGGATGGTGGGCACGGAGAACTCGAAGCCGTTGGGATAGCCCGCCTCGGTGAGCAGCTCCCTGGCCCGCCTAGGGTTGTAGGCCATGGCCTTGTCGAGGGCGGCGCTGTGGCCGAGCTCGCCCTTCAAGTACGGCTGCGGCGTGGGCGTGCCGTAGCCGAAGAAGATGCCGTTGATCACGGCCTCGCGGTCGATGGCCATCGACATGGCCTGGCGCACCTTCACATTGGCCAAGGCGGGCTGCAACTTGCCGCCCCGGTCGAAGATCATGGAGTAGTAGAGCGACGACGGGTTGGCCGAGCGCTTGAAGCCCGCCTGTTCGAACTCGGCGATCTGGGAGAAGCCCAGGAGTGCCAGGTCGAGCTGTCCGGACTTGAGGGCGTTGCCACGGGCAGCCTCGTCAGGGATGGGGATGATCTCGATCCGCTCGGTCTTCTGGCGGCTCGGGTCCCAGTACGTGCTGTTGACCGTGTAGACGTAGCGATCGCCGCTGGCGCTCGTGCTGGGATCGAGGCGGTACGGGCCAGAGATGCCGCCCGGCTTGGTGTTGAGGTCCGCATTGGCGAACGCCGTCGGGTTCATAATCATCCCGGGCGCCATGGCGAGTTCGGTGAGGAGGGTGGGTGAAGGGCTCGAGAAGGTGAGCTTCACATTCTTCTCGTCGACAGCTTCGGCGGCGGTGAGGGTGCTCATGGCGACGGCCTGCGGCCCGTTGGCCTTGAGAAAGCGCTCGATGTTCTGCTTGACCACCGAGGCGGTGATCGGGGTGCCGTCCTCGAACTTGACCCCGTCGCGCAGCACGAGGTTGGCCACCGTCCCGTTGTAGTCCCACTTCTCGGCGATGCCGGCCTGGATCTCGTTCTTGTTCCCGAGGCGGAGGAGCGTGTCGTAGAGCGGCTGCAGGTAGTAGATCTGGGCGTTCTGCACCTTGGCCGGGTCGAAGGTCTGCACCAGTGTGGTGGGCGCTGCCCGCAGCACGCCCGTCGGCTTCGTGACCGTCGACCCGCCCTGTTCGGTGGTGGCGGCGGGGTTGGCGGTGTCGGTCCCGCCGCAGGCGCCGAGCACCGCCAACATGACGCCGAGCACCGCGATGCGGCGCTCGATTGGTCCAGCTTTGAAGCGACGCATGCTTCGGTCCCCCTGCTCGCCGTATTGGACGCCAAGTCAAGCAGCGGTTGGCGCGCCGGGTAAGTAGGGACCCCCCGACAGTTGCTCAGCCATTGAGGCGGCCCGAGCTCACGGCCACGGCGAGGTCGACGCGGGAGGCGCAACCGACTTTGACGTAGAGGCGGGACAGGTATACCTCGATGGTCTTCGGGCTGAGGTGTACGACCGAGGCGATCTGGCGGTTGGTCATGCCCTCGCCAACGAGGCGGGCCAGCTCGTGCTCCATGGCCGAGAGCTGGCCCGGCGCGGTGACCCGCCGAGGCATGCGCCGCCCGAGCTGGCGCAGCGCCTGGGAGACGTCGCGCTGGCGGGCGGTGATGCCGAGAGATCGGTAGGCCTCGGCCGCGGCGACCAGCAGCTCGGCGTCGGCCCGCAGGCTGCCGCACAGCTGCAGGGCACGGGCTCGCTCGAAGGCCAGGCCGCCGCTCTCGGCCGCCATCAGCGCCAGCTGGGCTTCCTCGACGTCGCTGCGCACCATGGCCAGCGTCAGGTGTTGAAGGGCCTGGCTGCGGGCCCCGGACCCATCCCGAGCCACCTCGGCCAAGGAGTCGCACACTGCGGCAGCCGCGGGGGCACGACCGGCCAGCACCTCGACCTCGGCCAGCCAGTAGAGGGTCCACGCCGACGTGCCGATGCGCCCTGAGCGCAGCTCGAGGTCGCAGGCGCGGCGCAACATCGCCCTGGCACTGTCGAGGTCGCCCGCGGCCAGGTCGAGGCGGCCGACGGCGGCCAGGCTGTTCGGCCTGAAGACCTGGCCGCCGAGCAGCCGCTCGCGCAGGGCGGCGATGCCCTGCAGCTCGCCCCGCTCGGCCCGCATGTGGGCCACAGCCCGCAGCAGCAGCGGCAGCACCGTGCGGTCGCCGCCGTTCTCGAGCTCCACCTCGGTGCGCGACGCCAGCTCGAGCGCCTCGTCCCAACGCCCGAGCGAGTAGTGCAACCACACCAGCTGGGTGGCCACCGTGGCCGTGCGAATCGGCCCGTCGCCGAGCGCTTCGAAGGCGGCTTCTGCGGCCAGCGGCTCACCGTTGTACACGAAGGACGAGCTCAGGGCGATGAGGGTCCCGGCGCGAACCACCGGCGGGTAGGTCTCGAGCTTGGCCGTCATCCGGTCGGCCAGGCGGCGGGCCTCGGCCGGCCGGCCGGCCGTCCACAGCAGGTGCAGGCGCACGGTATCGACGAAGTGGTGGCCCTGGGGGCCGGCGAGGACGCCGGCGCGGTCGAGCTCGGTCTCGGCCTCGCCGATGCGGCTGAGCCACAGCAGCAGTTGGGCCCGCTGGGCGATCATCCGGGGCGTCACGACGCCGGGCTCGGAAGCCAGCTGGTCGAACAGCTCGAGGGCTTCGTCGACCCGGCCGCACGTCTGCAACGCAGCGAAGCACAGGTGTGCCGACCGCGCCCGCAGCGGCCCCGGGGGCAACAGCACCAAGGCCTCGCGCGCTGCCGTGGCTGCGGCTTCGTTGTTCGACGCCAGGTAGTTGGCCCTGGCCAGGCGGGCCAGCACCATCCCCCGCTGACCCGACGCCGAGTTCATCAGGCGCAGGGCGTCGCCGTACCAGGCGGCTGCGCTGCGGGGCGCCTGGCCGAGGGACGTGTCCCCCGCCTCGATGAAGATGGCGGCTGCCGCCTCGTGGGATGACGGGGTGGCGAAGCGGAGGTGCCTGGCCACGTCGACGATGTCGATGTCGCCGCCCAGCGCCCGCCGCTGCAACAACATCTCGGCGTACGTGGAGTGCAGCCGGCGGCGCCGAGCGGGGCCCAGGTCCTCGTAGATCGTGTTGCGCACGATGGGGTGGGTGAAGCGGTAACCGTCGCCCACCGTCTGCAGCACGTTGGCCTCTACCAGTGCGTCGAAGGCCCCGCCCACGGCGTCCTCGTCGACGCCGGAGGCCGCCGCCAGCCACGGCAGGTCGTCGAGCGAGAGTTGCGGGAGGATGGCCGCGGCGCTGGCCACATCGCGCACGACCGGTCCGAGGCGGAAGACCCGATGAAGGATCGTCGTGCCCGCCGTCACCGCCAGGGGCGCGTCGGCGGCGACGTCCAGACCGCCGCCGCCGGCGTCGTGAATCATGCCGCTGTCCGCCAGCGCCCGCAGCAGCTCGACGGTAAAGAAGGGGTTGCCCCCGGTGCTGCCGAGCACCCGGTCGACCGTCGCCTGTGTGGGCGTGCCGCCCAGTTGCGATGCCACGAGGGTGGCGGTGTCGCCGGCATCGAAGGGGCCGACTTCTATGAGCAACCCGTCGGTGACCGCTCGCAGGTGGACGATGGCCGTCGCCACCTCGACGGTCAGGTCGGGGGTGTGGGCCCTGGCCGCCACCACGAGGAGCAGCCGGTCGCGAACGTGCCTGGCCAGGAACCCGAGGGCGGCCACGGTGTCGGCGTCGGCGCTGTGCACGTCATCGATGGCGAGCAGCACGGGGCCACGTGCCGTCCAGCGGCTGAGCACGCGGTAGAGCAGCTCGAACACCTCCGGCGCCTCGGGAGCCTGTCCGGGGATGGCCGCAAGGTGCAGGGCGGCATCGAGGGCGCGGGCGTCGTCCACGGCGGCGCCGTCGTCGTCACGCAGTGCCGGACCGAGGGCGAGGCGCAGAGCGGCGAAGGGCACCCGCTTGTCGAAGTCGTCGGCCCGTCCCACCAGGGTGCGGAACCCCCGTCCGGCGGCATAGAACACGACCTCCTCGAGCAACCGCGTCTTGCCGATGCCGGCCTCGCCCTGAAGGACGACGAGCTGGCGTTGGCCGCCTCTCGTGGCTTCCAAGACGGGTGCCAACCGGTCGAGCTCGACCCGCCGGCCCACGAACTCCGTTGTCACCTGGTCGCCCCCTGCCAGCTTGCACCGAGCCTTCCCTATTCGGCCGTCGGCCCGCCATTCGACGGGGCGGCGGCGGCCTCGACCATCGCCTCGAGCTCGCAGAGGAGGCCGAGCCAGCCCGTGAAGCACCGCTCCCCGAAGGGCTCGCACTCGAGCCGTCCGGCGACACCCGGCGCTTGCTCGGTGTCGCGGACCTCGAGGTGGACGACCACCGAGATCCCCGGGCCTGCGTCGCTCATTGCAGGCTTCTCACGTAGGCGCCGCCGGTGACTCGCCCTTGGGCAGACCCACCACCCGACGGCGGGTGAGGCCTTCGATCTCGTCGTCGCTCCATCCCAGGTCGCGGAGCACTGCTTGGCTGTGCTCGCCGTACGCCGGCGAGGTGCTGGCCGCCTCGTAACGGCTCTCCGAGAACAACACCGGCGCCGTGGGCAGCACCGCCCGGCCGAGGGCCGGATGGTCGGCCTCGTAGACGAAGCCGGCCTGGAGCGACGCCGGATCGATCATGACGTCCTCGACGAAGTGCACGCGCCCGCACGGGATGCGGGCGGCGTCGAGCGCGGCGATCAGGTCGGTGGTGCTCCACGTGCGTATCGCTTCACGGACCCGACGCAGCAGGTCCTCCGAGGCCGCACGCGGGCTCATGGGCCCGGCCCCCTCGTCGTTCTCGGCAAGTCCGAGCAACCGCAGCAGGTTTCCCCGCATGTTGCCCACTGCCCCCACCACAACGGCCCCGTCGCCGGTGGCGTAGCTGTTGTAGAAAAAGGCGTACCCCGGCACGTTCTCGGCGCGCCTGGCCAGCGACTCGGTGAGCGTCGGGTGGTCGGACTCGAGCCAATCGGCGAACTCGGGCTTCCAGGCGTCGACGACGTCGAAGACGTTGGCCGTGGCCTGCTGCAGGGCCAGGCCGGCCTGCATGAGCGTGGTGCTCACCTTCTGCCCGCGCCCCGTGCGGTCGCGCTCGCGGAGGGCGGCGGTGATCCCGAAGGCCAGCAGGACCCCCGACATGTAGTCGGTGAGGAACGCCTCACCGATGACGGGCCGGTCGCCGTCCATGGCTCGTTGCGAGAGCATGAGCCCCGAGGCGGCCTGGGCGACGACGTCGAGGCTGGCCCGGCCGGCGTCAGGGCCGGTGGTGCCGAACCCGGTGATCTCGCCGTAGATCAGCGCCGGGTTCTCGGCCGCCAGCTGCTCGTAGCCGAGGCCCATCCGGTCGACGGCGCCGGGTCGCATGTTTGACACCACGACGTCGCACTGCACGGCCATGCGATGGGCCAGCGCCTGGCCCTCGGGCGTGCCCAGGTCGACGGGGATGCCGCGCTTGCCCCGGGCCTTGACCACGTACTGGCGACCCTCGCCCTCGATCAGCCGCTGCGTCGAGCGGGTGATGTCACCGGTGATGGGCTCGACCTTGATTACGTCGGCGCCGCCGTGGGCCAGCAGCTCGGCGGCGTACGGGACAGAGACGTACTGACCGAACTCGAGGACCCGGATGCCGGCGAAGGGTCCCTCAGCCACGGACGGTCTTGCCGCTCATGGTCGCCAGGGTCGCCTCGGCCTCGCTCACCAGGCCGGCCATGACCTCGGCCACCGTGGTCTCGGCGTTGAACCAGCCGATGCCCTGCCCCGCCGGGTAGTGGACCAGCGGCTCGATCTCGTGGCGCTCGATGTCGCCCAGAAGGTCGCCCACGAGGATGTCCTGGTAGGGCATGCGAAGGGGTGCGGGCGCATCGGGAGAAGCCCACTCGTCGCTCCAGCTCGTGCGCAGCTGACGCAACGTCTTGCCGCTGTCGGCCCGCGAGATCACGGTGCCCTCGGCGCCTGCGGCGATCAACTTCTGGAGGGTGACGGGGTCGGCGTGCTGCTCCTTGGTGGTCAGCCACGCCGTGCCGATCCACACGCCGACGGCGCCGAGCGCGAACGCCGCCGCGATGTGGCGACCGGTGGCCACGCCGCCCGCCGCCAGCACCGGTGTGGAACCGGCCACGGCCACGACCTGCGGCACCAGGGAGAACGTGCCGATGGCCCCGGTGTGGGCGCCCGCGTCGTAGCCCTGGGCGACGAGGATGTCGGCACCCGAGGCCAGTGCGCGCTCGGCATGCTTGGGCGCGCCCACGAGGGACACCACCGTCTTGCCCCGCCGCTTGGCCGCCTCGATGACCGCCTCGGGGCTGCCGATGCCGAGGGCGAAGACGTCGACGCTCGAGTCGATGGCCACCTCAATCTGCTTGCTCGCCATCTCGTTCGAGCGCACGAACCGGGAACGAGCGCCGGGCAGGCCGTCGTTGGGGACTGCGTACTTCTCGCGTAGGCCCTTGACGAACTCGCGGTGCTCCTCGGGGATGGCCGCCTCGATCTCGTCACGGTTGTCGCGATCGGGCATGCCCGACGGCAGCACCAGATCCATGCCGAAGGGCAGGTCGCCGACGCGGCTGCGAATCTCGGACAGCCCGGACTCGATCTCCTCGGGCGTCTGGCGGGTGGCGCCCCAGACCCCAATGCCGCCAGCCTTCGTCACTTCGACGACGGCGTCGATGCTGTGGGTGAAGCCGAAGATCGGATACGAGGCCCCCAGTCGCGCGGCCAGCTCGGTGGTGAGCGTTGCTCCATCCATCTCTCGGGTTCCTCCCAGTCATGCCGCGGGCGGCGGCCACCTAGGGCGCAGCCTTCGTCGCCGGCGCACCGGCCGCAAGTAGGGGATGTCCGACAGTTGACCGGTCGGACGAGGCGCCCCGCCGTTGCCGTCAGACGGGGTTGAGCGGCGTGCCGAAGCGGGTCGGGCGGTCGGCGCCCACCACCCCCAGGAACTGCTCGGACTCGGCCGCCGCCGCCCGGAACAGGCCCTTGGCCATGAGCGACGACTCGGCCTTGCGCCGCCGTTCGTAGATGGCGGCGCGGGTGGCGTGGGCCGAACGGTCCTCGGGGGCGGCCTGCACCGCCAGCTCGATGACATGGCAGGCCAGGCGGAAGTCGTCGGCGGTGAGGGCGCTCGAGGCCAGCTCCTCGGCCCTGGCCCGCAGCCTCTCCACGCCGCCGGCCAGCGACGCCAGCTCGCCGGCCACGGAGGCTGCCGGCGCCGGCTTGAGCCGGGAGAAGTCGCCGTCCCACCAACCGCCGTAGAGCCGCCAGATATTGCGGATCACGAACTCGGGCTCGTCGTAGAGGGGCCGCAGGTAGGGCCGAGCCAGCATGTCCGCCGGCACCTTGACGCTGTGGACGATCTCGTCGAGGGGAGCCCCGGCGTTCATGGCGTCGACCACCTCGCGTACCAGCTGCTCGAGCACGCCGGCGACGTCGGTGAGCACCCGCTGGATGCGCTCGGTGCCACCGATGGGCAGGCCGTGGGCGGGTACGAACAGCTCGGGGCCCTGCGCGGCCATGGTCCGCAGGGCAGTAGCCCACTCGAGCGGGTAGCGCTGCACCTTCTGGGGGTTGCCGGCGTTGGGGAAGTTCCAGATGAGGAAGTCGCCGGCGAACAGCCAGCGGCGCTCGGGCCGCCACGCCCACAGGTGGTCGTCGGTCTCGCCCCTGGCGTGGTGGAACTCGATGCGCTCGTCGCCGACCGTGATCTCGTCTTGAGCAGTGAACGTCCGGGTGGGGCGCAGCACTGCCGGGTCGAGGAAGCGCTCGCCGCCGGCACCGATGCCCAGGTTGTGCCTCGGCGAGACCCCGCCGAACTGGCGCCCGTTGATCAGCTGGTTGAAGCCGTTGGTGGCGTCGTAGCGGTCGAAGCGGTCGGCCACAGCGGTGTGTCCGACGACGGAGGGCGAAGGCCCGCCGCGGCTCTCGGCGTCGGCGGCGAAGGCCGGGCTGCCGCCAACGTGATCGACATGGCCTTGGGTGTAGACGACGGTGTGCAGGGGGGCGCCGCTCCACGTGCGCAGGGCAGCCACGACCGGCGCGCCGGTGCGGGCGCTACTGGTGTCGAAGCACACCAGCCCCTCGCCGGTGGACAGGGCGACGCAGTGGGAGAACGACTCGACGATGGCCAGCCCGTCGGCCAACTCGGACAGCTCGTTGCTCACCCGGTTCACGGGCTCGGTGCCCGTTCCGTCGTCGATGATGCGGCTCGACAACGCGACCAGGTCAGCCATCGCTCCCCCTCTTTGAACGCCCGTGGTCGGGCTCGGGCGCTGTCCTAGCACCGGCCGCGCGGCGGGCGGAAGTCCAGGGGGAAGTCGGTCCCCATGGCCAGATCCTCGGTGGGGAGGCGTGCACGGTCTGGAGGCCGTCGGCATGACGCCGACTCCGAACTTCAAGGTGTTCTTTGTTGGTTGCAGCCGCCGTGATGGCCGGGGCGAAGCCGGCGACGGCCATCAAACCCACGCCGGCACCCCAAGCTGTGGAACGCCAGCTCCTCGTCACCCGACAGCGAGGACGACCTTAAGGGCCTCGACCATCTCCACGGCCGACGCAAGGAGTGCCGCCACGAACAGGGAGACGTCGTGCACGGCTCTCTTTGCATTGCGGGAGAACGCCGCCGCGCAACGGCCGTGGAGCGCGACGGTCCGTTCTGATCGCGAGGTCGTGTGTGTCTGACATCAACTTGGATGGCGTCGAGCACGACCGTCGGCGTGCCGGTTCACTCGATGATGATGTCGGCTGGTGGCAGATCCGTCACCCCGCCAACAGTGTGGACGTGCACCACCAGCCGCTCGACCCCCTCATCGTCGCCGGTCTCTGGGTGCTCGCCGGAGCGCCTACGTGACGCTTCGGCGACTCGGTCGCGCGCTCTCGAGGTTGGGCCGCCACGGAAAGTCCCGGTGCGGCGCCGTGAGGCCAGGGCGCTGCCCGGGCTCGGCGGTGAGCCAACTGTGGGCAGGTCCCTACTTACCGGCTGGGGCCCTCGTTGGTTGACTTGCCATCCACACACCGCTCGGCAAGGGGATCGAAGCATGCGTCGCGTCACGGCTGGCTCACTACAACGCCGCATCGTTGCGCTGGGGGTCGTCATGCTGGCGGTCGCCGGCGCCTGTGGTGGAGCCGACACGGCGTCGCCCACGGCCACGACCGAGCAGGGCGCGTCGACCGGCACCAAGCCGGCGGGAGTCCTGCAGTTCTCGCCGTCCACCCAGTTGCAGACCTTCGACCCGGCCAAGGTGCAGAACGCGCAGATCTACTACTTGCAGCCCCTCTACGACACGCTGCTCCGGCTCGGCGACAAGAACGAGATTCAGGCCGGCATCGCCGAGAAGTGGGACTACGACGGTGTCACCGCCAACCTCGTGCTTCGTGACGGACCCAAGTTCGAGGACGGCACGCCCATCACGGCGTCGGTGGTGAAGCAGAACATCGATCGCTTCGTCAAGGGCACCGGCCCTCAGGCCATCGTCTTCAACACCCTCACGGCCGTCGAGGCCGTCGACGACAGGAACGTGCGGCTCACCTTCAAGGCGCCCGTACCCACGCTCCTCACGGAGCTGGCCATGTCGGCCGGGATGATGATGAATCCGACGGCATTCGCGAACACCGACCTCAACACCAAGCCGGGCGGCATCTCGGGTCCTTACCGGCTGGATGCGAGCACCAGCCCTAGCGGCGACCGTTGGGTGTACACCGTCAACAGCACGTACTGGGATCCCAGCCGCCAGAGGACCGAGCGGATCGAGATCCTGCCCATTCCTGACGAGGCTGCCCGCGCCAACGCCTTGAAGTCGGGCCAGCTCAACCTCGCGCTGCTGGGGTACGCCCAGATCGCCGACTTCCAGCAGGCCGGATTCAAGATGTCGGCGAACCCGGCGTCACTGAACTACGCCATGATCCTGGATCGCGCCGGCAAGATCCAGCCTGCGCTGGCCAACCCCAAGGTCCGCCAAGCCATGTCGATGGCCATCGACCGTGAGGCCGTGGTCAAGGGCATCTTCTTCGGCTACGGCACAGCCACACCGCAGCCGTTCCTCAAGGGCGAGCTGGGCTACAGCGCCGCCCTCGACAAGGCCATGGCCTACAACCCCAAGCGGGCCAAGGAGCTGCTCACCGAAGCCGGGTATCCCAACGGGTTCGAGTTCGCCGTGCCGACCATCCCCAGCGTGAAGACCTTCGCAGAGGCCCTCGCCGGGTTCTGGAAGGCCGTCGGCATCACCGCGAACATCGAGCAGGTGCCGGCGGGCACCATGGCCGAGGCCGGCCGCAGCGGCAAGTACCCGGTGTACATCACACCCACGCCCATCGCCGATCCGGGAACCATGTATCGCTCGTTCTGGGCCGCCGACTCGCCGTACAACAAGCTCGCCGCCGTCGATCCCAAGCTCGACGACCTGGCGGCCAAGGGCATCGCTGCCGTCGATCCTGCCGCTAGGGGTCCGATCTACGCCAGCATGTTCGAATACGCCGTCAACGACGGCATGTACATGCCCGTCGGCCGCATCGAGCTGACGGCGGCAGGTCCGGCGACGGTAACCCACGTGGTGTGGCACACCGGTGAGTTCTTCCCCAACCCTGTCGGCATCGTGGTCGGCTGACGTCAGTGAACGCTCTCGTCGTCGGAGGGACGGGCCCAACCGGCGTACCGCTCGTCGACCAACTGCTCATGGCCGGCTTCGAGACGGCGATCTTCCACACGGGGGCGCACGACGCCGACTTCATCGGACCGGTGGAGCGGTTGATTGGCGACCCGCGAGACGAGGCGAGCATCGCCGAGGTGCTCGGCACGCGGACGTGGGACATCGCCATCTGCACCTCCGGTCGGCTGCGTGCGTTGGCCACGGCACTGGCGGGCCGCACCCGACGCCTGGTGGGAATCAGCGGCCAGCCGGTGTACGAGGGGTCGATGCGCCCAACGCCTGTCGGGGTCCTCTCGGTGCCGGTCCCCGAGTGGGCGCCGCGGCAACGTGATGCCACCAACTACACCGGCAAGGTCGCAGCGGGCGAGGACCAGTTGCTCCGCCAGCACGGTGCCGGCGACTTCGAGGCCGTGGTCGTCCGCTATCCGGGCATCTACGGCCCGCGCTCCCCGATGAGCCACGAGTGGCCCATCGTCAAGCGCATCCTCGACCGGCGCGAGGTGATTGTCCTGCCACACGCCGGCGCCACCTACTTCCAACGCGGCTACGCCGACAACGTCGCCCACCTCGTCTTCCTGGCCGCCACCCGCCCCGAGGCGTCGGGGATGGTCTTCAACGCTGGCGACGAGCGAGTCCTTTCGGCCCGCCGGGTCGTCGAGGTGATCGCCGACGAGCTCGGGGCCACCGTCGAGCTGGTGGGCGTTCCCGCAGAGCTCTGCGCCGGCGTCTTCCCGCTGGCCGAGAAGTCCACCATCGTGCTCGACATGAGCGCCGCTCGGACGCTGCTCGGGTACCGCGACGTCTTGGACGTCGAGGCGGCGACGCGCTCGACGGCCCGCTGGCTGGTCGACCACCCTCCGCTGGACGGCGAGATCGCCCCACAGATGCTCGGCCGGATCGACTACGAGCGCGAGGACCGCATCGTCGACGCCTGGCGCATCGCCTGGTCGCAGCTGCGGGCCTTGGTATGACCGGGCCGTACGACGGCGTGCGGGTGGTGGAGGTCGGACAGTTCATCGCCGTCCCCTACTGCGCGCAGCTATTGGCCGACGGCGGGGCCGACGTGGTGAAGGTCGAGCCGCTCGACGGCGACCCCACGAGGACTAACAGCCCGAGGGTGGCCGGCGAGGGACGGCAGTTCCTCAACAAGAACCGAGGGAAGCGCTCCATCGCCCTCGACCTCGGGGCCGGGGCCGGCCAGCGAATCCTGGCCGATCTGGCACGCCGAGCCGATGTCGTCCTCGTGAACGGCCGGCCCGGTTGGTCGTCGAAGATGGGACTGGGGGCCGAGCTGGCGGCGGCCAACCCGCGCGTCGTGCTCGCCGAATGTAGTGCCTTCGGCGGCAGGGGGCCGCTGGCGCAACTGCCCGGCGTCGACGTGGTGCTCCAGGCCCACGCCGGCCTCGTCCATCAAGGCAAGGGCGGCCCCGAGCTGCTCGGCAACCCCATCATCGACTACACGGCGTCGCTGCTCCTGGCTTTCGGGGTGGCGACGGCGTTGTACCACCGCGAGCGCCGAGGCATTGGCCAGCGCATCGACGTCTCGCTGTTGCAGGCCGCGTTGGTGCTGCAAAACAACGCGATGTTCCACGCCGACGCCTCAGACGGCGAGCTGGCGGCTCACGCCGAGCCGACCCGTGCAGCGGTGGCCGGCGCCACCTCGTGGCAGGAGGTGCCGCGCGCGGCGCGCCGTGCCGGGGGCCCCGTGCCGATCCAGGCCTACTACGGCATCTTCCCGACCGGCGCCGGCTGGCTTGCGATCGGCGGGGCCAGGCCGCAGATCCAGCGCAGGTTGGCCCGTGCCCTCGGCATCGAGGACCGGTGGATCGACGGTTCGGGATGGTCGCCAGCCGACCCCGCCGCCTATCTCGACGAGCTGCGGGCCGAGATCCGGCGCCGTCTCGCCGACGACTCGGCCACGGCCTGGGTCGACCGGCTGCGTGCCGCCGACGTGCCCGCAGCCGTGGTCCAGCTGCCCGAGGAGCTGCTCGGCGACGAGCAGGTCGTCGCCAACGACTTCGTCGTGCGTCAGGCGCACCCTGTCGCCGGCTCGCTGCTCGGCGTGGCCCCCCCGCTCGCGCTCGATCGAACGCCGTTTCGGGTGTCGCGTCCGGCGCCCGGCCTGAGCGAGCACGCCGCCGAAATTCTGGCCGAGCTCGGCATGCCGAGGGACCGGGTCGACGAGCTCGTCGCCCAGGGCGTCGTCGCCGCGCCGGCAACGCCGTTCGAATCGCCGGTTGAGTAACGCCAATCCCACCAGGAGCTGCCGAACATGGACCTCACAACGTCACCGCTCGGTACGCGCATGCGCGCCGAGGTCGAAGAGGTGCTCCGCCAGGAGATCCTGCCCCGGCACTTCGACTACGTCGACGCCACGGCGCAGGGCGGTCCATCGCCCGGTTGGCTGAAGCAGCTCCGCACCGACGCCAAGGCGGCCGGGCTCTGGAACCTCGGGCTGCCCGCCCTCGGCGCTGAAGACCCCGGAACGAGGTTGTCCAACCTCGAGTACGCCCCCATCGCGGAGCTGCTCGGGCAGGTGCAGTGGGCGTCGGAGGTGTTCAACTGCCAAGCGCCCGACGTGCCCAACGCCGCCGGCTTGCTGCCGTACGTGGACGCGTACCAGCGCGAGCGCTTCTTACTCCCGCTGCTCGAAGGGGAGGTGAGGTCGGCCTTCGCCATGACGGAGCCGGCGGTCGCCTCCTCCGACGCCCGCAACATCGCCACCCGCATCGAGCGCGCCGGGTCGGAGTACGTGATCACGGGTCGCAAGTGGTACATCAGCGGCGCCGGCCATCCCGAGTGCGACTTCCTTGTCACCGTAGGCGTCACCGACCCCGACTCGCCCCCGCACCGCCGCCACAGCATCGTCCTCGTCCCCATGGACTCGCCCGGCCTCACCATCGAGCGAGACAACAGCTTTCTCGGCTACACCCGGGACGGCGCCGAGCTGCAGTTCGACGAGGTCCGGGTGCCGGTCGAGAACTTGCTCGGCGAGCAGGGTGGCGGCTTCACCATGGGCCAGGTGCGGCTCGGCCCCGCCCGCCTGCAGCACTGCATGCGCCTGGTAGGAGCCTGCGAGGCGATGATCCAGCTGATGCGCCACCGGTCGGAGAGTCGCACCATGTTCGGCAAGACGCTGTCGGAGTACGACGGCGCCCAGCACGCCATCGCCCGCTCTCGCGTCGAGGTCGACCAGGCCCGCCTCCTCCTACTGGAGGTGGCGTGGCTCCTCGACACCGCAGGCGTGAAGGCCGCCCTGCAGAAGCTCTCGATCGCCAAGGTGGCGGTGTCGGAGATGGCCATGCGGGTCGCCGATCGGGCGGTGCAGATCTTCGGTGCCAAGGGGCTCTCCGAGGACACGCCCATCGCCCGCTGGTACGCCTTCGCTCGAGTCTTCCTCATCGCCGACGGACCGACGGAGACTCATCTCCGCCAGATCCACCGACTCGAAGCCGCGCCTGATCTCGATTTGCCGCCCTTCCTCGAGCGCTGAGCCGACTCGCGCGCTTTGCGGCGGCGGTACGACGACGACGGGGACGGGCGAGCGTTCGATGACGCGGTGACTGGCGCTGCGCCCAGGACCGCAGCGCCCTGACCGTCGGCTGTCTCGTCGGCGTCGGTTGTCTCGTCGGCGTCGGCGAACCGCTCGAGCTGACCGATGGCGTGCAGGGTGATGACTCGGCTGCTGCGCTCTGGGCGAACGGCAACCCATTCCATGGCCTCCGTCGAAGCGGGTGAGCCGTCCATCGCTACGAACACCTTTATCCGTGGCATGCGGCCAGTGTCACCACGATCGTTGGGCCCCACGAAGGGTCGTTCGTAGGACGCCTGTTCCGGAACGGCGACAGGGTGAACCGCATACGAGCCACCGCCCCTTGGAGATCACCGGCTGGGACCCGGCGGAGTGGGACGAGAGCGACAGCGGCACGCTGGGCGGGGCGAGAGTGACGAAGCAGTTCTCCGGCGACCTCGAGGGCACCAGCGTGGCTGAGGTGCTGACCGCCGCGACCAGCGCCGGTCCCGCCGCCTACACCGCCCAGGAGCGCTTCACCGGTTCGGTCGGGGGGCGGCCGGGCAGCTTTATCTGCTACACGGGCGCGTTCTCGGTGACCGAGGGATCGCAGTGCGGTGATCGTCGCCGGATCGGGAAGTGGGGGGCCGGGATGTCGGGCACCGGCGACCTCGAGACCCACGCCGACGGCAGTCACCACCTGGCCTCGAGTACGAGCTCGACGAGCCGACCCGTTGATCCCTGACACGCCCAACTTCATGGTTCTTGCTACTCCGCAAAAACTCCGCGAGAAGTCCGCCACAGCCGACATGAGGGGACATCCGCCGGCACGAGAAAGCAGGTCTGAGGTGGATTTCTGCGCTTTGTCCCTGGCGGCCCGCGACCCCTGGATCTGCCTTCTAAGCAGCCCATGAGGATGGCGGTTGCGCAGCCCGGGGAGCTCACTCGCACACCGAACCTGAGGTCCCATTGGTGGCCGGCAGTCAGTTCGTAGACGTGGGTGGCGATCGCCTCGGTTCGCGCAGACGGAGCGGGCAGGCGTTCATAGGCCCCGACGGTTCGGCCTACGACGGCTAGGTCGAAGCGCTTGGCCGCGGCGAGTGTCGTTTCAACCTCCTTGCGGTCGGCCTCAAGCCAGGATGTGATCGAAGTCGATGCGCAGGATCGGAGCAGACGCCGGCAAGGCGAGACGACCGCAAGTCGCCGGTGAAGTCCTAGGCGCCCATCAGCGGGCGCCTGTCCAACGATGGCGTGGAGGTCGGCTCGAGCGCCGCGTGACCGAAGGCAAAGTCTCGTCGTCGCCTGAATTGCGACCGCACCGAAGATCTCATTGATGATGGAACCGACTCTTTCCACACCGGGTAGGAAATGCGCTCCCGAGTCATGCACTGTCGCCGTGAGGATCGGCGGCGCTGCACGCTCGAGCTCGGCGCGACTCTCCGACATCACGTTCCCCACCCTGCGATTGCTCTGGCGAGGATCCGATCGAGCATGTGCGGCTGCCACCACGCTCCGATCGACGCGCGGACCTCTTCGACGCGCACGAGACGCACGCTTCGACTCGAAGGCTTGGTTCCATGGTTCGGGCTGTGGCGAGTACCAGCTACGCATCCGGGCCAGGTCCCCGAGGCACTGCCCCGGTGGGCGAGTTGTGTCAATGGCCAGCGAAAGTCCCCACTGGTGGCCGCGGATTCCAGTCATCATCGCTACACGTGTTCACCTTGGAGGGTAGCGAACAGCGCTTGCGGCGTGCGCCATCCGAGCGTCTTGCGGGGTCGACGGTGAGTTCGGCCGCGACGCTCTTGGTCTTCGGCGGTGTGGACTCGAAGGTTCGTGCCTTTGGGGAAGTAGTCGCGTAGCAAACCATTGGTGTTCTCGTTGCTGGCGCGCTCCCAGGGTCGGCCAGCGCTCCAGAAGTCCACCGGCATCCCGGTCGCGTCGGCGATCTGCTGGTGGTGACACATCTCGGTGCCTTCGTCGCCCGGCGCCCTGCATCTCGGCCGGGGCGTCAGCGTCCACCCGGCGCCCACCGCCCCAGCGCAGCTCCGGACCACCGGGTCGTACCGCTACGTCCGCCACCCGATGTACAGCGGCGTGCTCGTCCTCGCTGCAGCTATCACGCTGACCGCGGGCGTCGTCGTCCGCCCGGTCCTATGGCTGGCCCTCCTCGTCCTCCTCTCGGTGAAGGCCCGCTTCGACGAGGGCCTTCTCGAAGCGGCGTTTCTTCGGTACCGGGAATTCGCCCGACGGGCCGGCCGGTTCCTGCCGAAGCTCACGGCGACGCCAGGGCGATGAGGCAGGGCCAGCGTCACTGCTGCAGCGGAGACGGAGAACTCGGCATCGCGCTCGTCAGTCCCGATGCGCTCGGTCGCAGTGCTTCGATCACCGCCCACGCGGCCAGGGCCACCGCCCAGACCGGCCAGTCGCCGAGAGCGGGCACGTCGTAGGCCAAAGCGAAGGCGAGCCCTCCGTTGAGGAGGGTGATGATTGCGCCGGTTGTCGCCAGGCCTGCCCGGCGCGCTGCTCTTTCGGCGGCAACCAGGCCAAGGGCCGCCCCCACCAGGTAGGCGGCCGCTTCTCGATTGTCGGGCACCGGGCCGTTGCGGACCAGGAGCACTGCTGCACCCCACCCGAGGAGGACGAGTCCGATCGGAACGAGGCGCGGCCGCCGGCCGGCTGCCGCTGCAGCGAGGGCAATGACACCGACGGCCAAGGGCGTCAGGTTGAACGTCCAGTCGAGACCGCCGACAACGCCGGCGTAGGCCAGAGCCCCCGTCGCGAGTACGGCCGGCGCCGCCCATCGTCTTGTGCCGGCGGCGGCCGACGCCGTGCTCTGGTGCGGAGGAGTGTGGCGGGGAGTCACGCCAGCTTCTTGATCATTGTTGGACGCTATCGATGCCGTAGTCCTTGTGGGCGGCGCGTTCGGGGCCGTCAGCGGGACGGAGTCGTGCGAGCGGTTGCACGGCAGATGCCGAGCGCGGAGAGAAGCAGGCAGCCACCCAGCGACGCACCCGGGGGGGCGTCCCGGCCGAGCAGCACTCCAGCCAGGTCGGCGGTTGGATGCGGTGCTTCCTATGAATCGCCCGTCGGATCTCGGTCGCTGGGATCGCTGGCGGACCGCGCGACTTCGGACCTGAGAGCGACCTTGTGCTCGTGACCGTTGGGGGCCGCAAGCTCGCTTTCGCAGGGCGGGCTCGCGTGTACGTCTGCGGCATCACGCCATACGACACGACCCACATCGGCCACGCCGCCACCTTCGTGTGGAGCGCGTCGTCGTTGAGGCGGCGGTGCAGCGCGGTGCCGACGATCGAGCCGCCGATTCCGACGAGGCCGAACACGACGCCGGGGCCGGCTCGGACGCACCCGGCACGCCGGTGGCCGACGAGGCCGGACACCGATACGAGCTGTGCCCTCATAGGACAGTCTTTCCCTCGCCCGTCAGGTGGGCGAACCGCTCGGTGAGACGGGGTGTCTCGCACGCGGCGCCGCGGTTGTAGGGCACCTTGGCGATGAGCATCCCCATGGCGCAGGTGTTCGTTGTCGCTGCGAACGTGAGCCCGGCCCAATGCCGCCGGCGAGGATCAGCGCCGAAGGCCACAACAGGCTGCCGAGCACGCCGGTGAGCACGAGGCTCCCGGCGACGAGCCGGACCTGCCGTTCGAGGTCCCACCGTTCGCGACCGCGCGCGACTGCGCCGCCGGAGCGCTCCCAGGCCTGGAGGCCGCCGTCGAGGATGCGGAGGTCGACTCGGCCGGCGCCGGCCAGCGCCCGACACGCCTGCTCGGCTCGGGTGCCGCTGCGGCAGACGACGACCGCGTGATCGGGAAGCAGCGCGGCCACCGTGTCGGTCTCCGAACGTAACTCGTCGAGGCAGGGCGACCGGAGCTACCTCGTCACCGAGGGGCAGGTCGCGGTAGCGATCGACCCGCAGCGCGACAGATCGCGTTCTCGACGTGGCCGGAGCGTGCCCATCACGCACGTGTTCGAGACGCACATCCACAACGACTACGTGACCGGCGGCCTCGCTCTCGCCCAGCGCTGCGGCCACCTACGTCGTCAACGCCAAGGACCCGGTCAACTTCGAACGGCACGGCATCCGAGACGGCGAGACCATCACCGCCGGCTCCCTGGCGATCACCGCCCTCGATACGCCCGGCCACATTCCCACGCACCTCTCCCATGCCGTCGCCGTCGACGGCGAGCACGTGGCGGTCTTTGCCGGCGGGTCGATCCTCTTCGGCGCCATGGGCCGCACCGACCTACTACGCGCAGATGGCGCCCCTCGACCTCGCCGGACCGGACGAGCCTGAACCTGTCCATGCCTGAGCCGGCCAACGCGGCCCTCCTCTATCACCGCTCGAGCACGGCGAATGGGTCGTCGGCCTCCGCTCCCGGCAGGCCTACGCCGCCGGACACGTCCCAGGCATCGTCGCCATCGAACTGGCAGGTCCGTGCGCCACTTACCTCGTCCGGCGGGCTGGGTATCAAAGCGTTCAGTAGCTCGAGCGGGTCTGCACCGGCGTGCGGGACACCAGCATCGATCCGGATGCCTACGACTGGGCGGGTTCAGGAGGAGCCGGGTTTTCTGACGGGCGCCCTCGACCACATCATCGACCGGATTCGTGGTCAAGACGAGCTCGTCCAAGCAGTTGAGGAACGCCGCGACGCCGCCGGTTCACCGGAGCCGCGCCAGACGGCAGACCAGCTCATCGCCATGTTGCGCGAGTGCTCGACCCGCCACTGACCTGCAGCGCCACCTATGGGCGCCCTTGAGCGTCTCCGTGCCTCCCACGACGACCTGCGCTGCCGGGCACTCCTGCGACGAGCCGAGCGCCGGGACGTCTGACGCCGGTCCGTCATTACGGCTACCGATCCAGGTCGGCGTAGAGGACGGTCGCCGAGGCGGCGTCGGAGACGCCGACGGCGCGCTCGGAGCCGAGCGGCACACCAGCGGCGAGCTGCACGACGATCGTGCGGCCGCGCACGGCGGTGAACGTGCCGGCCGGGGTTCTGGTGCCGTCGGGAGCCTCCATCCAGACGTGGTGGACGATGCCAGGCTCGAGTCCAGCAGCGGTGAGGGTGATGATCGTGCCCCAGGGGCGGGCCTGGAGGCGAGCGCTCGCCTCGACACCGGACGCGGTGGCGGCGAACGAGATCTGCTCGCCGGAGGGGCCGTTGGAGCGGGTCGTGACGGCGAGGCCGACGACGAGGAGGAGTGCCGCAGCGATTGCCGTCAGCCCTGCGGCGCGGATGCGCCCGCGTCGACGGTCGGCTGCTACTTGCGCGAGGACCGAGCCGAGACCGCTGAGCAGGGCAGGCGCAACCTGATCGATGCGGTCGGGAACGGCGTGGGCCAGGGCTGCGGCGGTGCCGAGCAGCTCTTCCTGCTCAGCGGCGCACGCCCCGCATCCTTCCAGGTGGGCTTGGAGCGCGGAACGCTCGACGCCCGTTAGGGTCCCGACGGCGAGCTCGGCCATCGCTCCCCGCCACATCTCGCACGCCTCAGCCATTGTTCCATCCGAGCTCGTCGAGGGCGAGGCGCAGCGCCTTGAGGCCGTAGAACAGGCGGGTGCGGACGGTCGCCACGGGAATGCCCAGCGCCGCTGCCACCTCGGTGGCCGGCAGGCCGCGATAGTAGGTCTGGACAACGACGTGGCGGTGGTCCTCGGTCAAGCGGCGCAGCGCTTCTTCCACGAGCCACGACCGTAGGCTGGCGTCGATCCGCTCGTCGTCGACCCCGACGTCCACCACCTCGGGCCCGAGGGGCGGCCGTGACGACCTCGCCCGGGCGGCGTCGATGGCGACGTTGCGCAGGATGGCGAACAGCCACGTGCGGAGGGATCCGAGCTCCGGATCGAAGCGGTCGGCGGACCGCCACGCTCGCACGAACGTCTCCGCCACCACCTCCTCGGCCAGGTCCCGCTCGCCGACCACGCGCACCGCCACGCCGTGCAGCTGGCCCGCCTGCGCCGCCCACGCCCGGCGCAACCCGGCCTCGTCAGCGACCGAGTCCTCGACCCGGCGCCCGATCCGCAGCGACAGGGGCACACCCAGCACTACGGAGCCGAGACCAGGAACGTTCACAGGTCTGAGAAATTCTCCCTGGTCTTTCGTTGAACGCCGGCGGCTCGGCTCCCGTACCTCTCCCCATGACCATCAGATCCATTCCCACCTCGACACGCCGGCGCGCCTTCCTCGCGGCCGGTGCCCTCGCTGCCGGCGCAGCAGCCCTGGCCGCATGCGGTTCCTCGAACTCCGCCCCACCGGCCGCGGCAGCCAAGGGCGACGGTGCGACCACTACTGCCGCTGGTGCCCAGGGCGCCGCAGTAAAGGCCACTGTGTTCTCCCCCGAGCCAGGTTCGATCCAGGGCAAGGCCGGCGTGGGCATGATCGTCGACCTCAAGTTCACCGCCACCGACCCGGCGGCGCTGCCCGGCCAGTTCCGCCTCGGCGGCTCCCTCCCCGCCCCTGCAGCCCCGGTCAAGCCGGGACATCTCGAAGCCTTCCCTGGCCTCGTGGTCACCCTCGCCACCACCGGCGAGGCCGCCGGCGGTCCCACCACGAACCTGGCCAACCTGTTCCAGATCGTCACCACCTCCAAGCAGGCCGACGGCTCCACCCAGGTGTGGGCGACGTGGACCAACGCCGCACCCGGCTTCGGGATAGACGTCGACACCACCCTGACCTCCTACCTCGTGCAGGGCACCGCCCCCGACAAGGTCCCCGCCGGGGATACCGGCCTCACCCTCGTGTCGAACAAGATCAGCGTGCCGTTCCGCCTCGCCGGTGCCACGCACTGACCCGAGGCACGGGTAGCGAAGGCGGACCGGCTCCGACGTACGCTCCGCGATCACCGCGCCCTCCCGAGTGAGTCGAGCGCCGCCTGAATGCGCTGCCCGGCCTCCTCTGCCAGGGGCGCGAGGGCGGGGTTGTTGGGCACGTCGGCGATGATCTTGGGGTCGAGGGCTTCGACGACGGTGCGGCCGTTCTCGGTGCGGACGACGACGTTGCACGGCAGAAGCGTCGCGACGCGGGGGTCGATCTCCAGAGCGCGGTGGGCGAGATCAGGGTTGCAGGCGCCGAGGATGATCTGGGCGTCGACGTCGATGTCGAGCTTGTCCTTCAACGTCTGGCGGACGTCGATCTCGGTGAGGACCCCGAAGCCCTGTTCCTTGAGGGCGTCTTTCACGCGAGGGATGGTTTCGTCGTAGGTGGCGTCGAGCTCAATGCGGCGGGTGAAGTCCATGAAGGTCGCTCTTCCAGTTGGTTGGTGGTCAGTAGATGGCGAGCAGGGCGCGAGCACCGGTGTAGAGGGCGAGGACAACGAGCAGGACGGCGAAGGCGCGTTGCATCGACTCGGGTTCGAGGCGGTCGGCAACCCGCTTGCCCGCCCCGACGCCGGCAGTCGCCGCGGCGGTGAACACCAGCGTCGTGCCCCAGTCGATCGGCCCGGCGCCGGCCCGAGCGGTAAGGGCAACGGCGGTGTTGACGCCGATGACCAGCAGCGAGGTGCCAATGGCGATGCCCATCGGGAACTCGAGCACCAGGGCCAGGGCTGGGACGATTAC
>Ga0136611_10000430_pt1 | contig 27240 bp, 25 predicted proteins | sample AntDrymUQ2232306_2_FD_106645 | JGI IMG/M metagenome (GOLD analysis project Ga0136611, IMG submission 106645) | Polar desert sand microbial communities from Dry Valleys, Antarctica - metaG UQ223 (23.06) | ecosystem: Environmental > Terrestrial > Soil > Desert | place: Antarctica: Dry Valley...
AAGGCTTTATATCTGCCGCCGGATTACGTTCTGCCAGCCCGTGTGCCACGGCATAGCGCATAATTTGCCCACAGGTGGTTAATGCACGCTTGGCAATATCTAACGCCCCTCTGGCTTCAATCTTTTTGATAACCATAATAAGCATAGGTGCACTTAATTCAGTGATTGGCCTTTTACCAATGACGGGGAATACATCCGCTTCAAGCCGTCGTATAACGTAATCCGCATGGCGCTGATTACGTGCTGCGCTCCATTGTGACCACCAAAGGCGGGCAACTGATTCAAAGTTGTTTTCAGCCGTTAGTGCTTCTTGCTGCTTTTGTTCTTGGCGATGTTGTGAAGGATCGGTGCCTTGTGCCAATAATTCTTTGAAATGTGCTTGCTGTTTGCGTGCTTCTTTCAAAGTTACATCGGGATAAACACCCATAGAAAGCATATTAGCTTTCCCAGTATATCGATAACGATATCGCCACCACTTTGCACCTGAAGGTTGGACAAATAAAACAAGTCCATGACCATCTGGGAGTGAGTAAGGCTTATCTTTAGGTTTTGCTGCTTTAATGATTGGGTCAGTCAGCTTCATGTGAAAACCCCTGCAACATTGGATTATGTGAGTATGTGAGTAACTTTTCTGGGGATATTATAGTTACTCACGATCTTACTCACAAATTTATCTTGTTACTCACGTTTCACATGATTGCCTACGGATAACAAAAAACCAGCTAAACTTAACATTTATACGGGTCTTGTTGGTGTTTGTGGGTGTTGCAAGGAACAACTGTGGCGGAGAGGATGGGATTCGAACCCATGTGCCAAGTTACCCTGACCAACTGATTTCGAGTCAGCGCCGTTATAGCCGCTTCGGTACCTCTCCGTTTTCTGGGAATGATACATCCGTTTGGTTTATTTTGGATCAAACGGATGTATGAATGCTGCAAATTTAATTTTAAGAACTTGTAGCCATGACGCCACGCATTTTCTGTAGAGCTTCGGCTTCAATCTGGCGAATACGTTCTGCTGACACGCCCAGTTCATCAGCCAGATCATGCAGGGTAGCGGTGTCTTTTTCCCTTAACCAGCGGGCTTCGATGATGTGACGGCTGCGATCATCCAGGCAATCCAGTGATTGCTGTAAGCTTTTTTCGCGTAAATGATTAATCTGCTCTCTCTCCAAGATTTTTGAGGGTTCTGCGCCATCCGTCAGATAACTGATCGGACTATAGGTGTCGTCTTCATCATCAGACAAAGGTTCCAAAGAAATATCCGAGCCGTTAAAACGCTTTTCCATTTCGACCACTTCCTCAGATTTAACACCCAGTTGCGTGGCCATCGCATCGACTTCCTGAGGATTCATGGTATCCAATCCTTGTTTCATGCTGCGCAAATTGAAGAACAGCTTGCGTTGTTGCTTGGTGGTGGCTATTTTAACCAAGCGCCAATTGCGCATAATAAATTCATGAATCTCAGCTTTGATCCAATGTACGGCAAAGGATACCAGACGCACACCGCGCTCCGGGTCAAAGCGTTTGACTGCTTTCATTAGACCGATATTACCTTCCTGAATTAAATCGGCTTGTGGAAGACCATATCCCTTGTAACCACGTGCTATCGCGACCACAAAGCGCAGATGTGACAAAATTAATTGTTGCGCCGCTTCAATATCGCCGTGATTCCAAAGACGTCGAGCCAAATTGCTTTCTTCCTCTTGGGAAAGAACAGGGAAAGAATTAGCAGACTGAATATAACTTTCAAGATTTGCTCCCATTGCGGGCAATGTTAAAGCATTCGTCATTGTAATAATCTCCTGATGATGATTTCTACTTAATCTTTATAATCTCTTTTATTTTATTCTAGCACTCTGATTTTGAGAGTGCCAACGTTTTAAAAAGTTTCACTGCTTAACCCCTATTTTATCCGGGTTCAATTTGCCAGAGATGGCTAGCAACAGATAAACGTGCGCCTAACCATCCTAACAAGGCCGAGAACATTAGCAAGCTGATACTATCATCCAGAGAAAGGTGCTGTAGCTGTAAGTCAAAGTCATAAAGCCGGACAAGTTCAACGAGTTCTACATTCATCGTTTCAATGATAAATGTGATGATAGACCAAGCGGTAACGCCGCTGGCCAGTCCCTGAATGGTGCCAAAATAAAGAAAGGGACGTCGAATAAAATTATCGGTCGCACCAATTAATTTGGATATCTCGATTTCATCCCGCTTGGTAAGAATTTGCATGCGGATCGTGTTGAACATGATCGCGATAATTGCGACACTCAGGAGGGTTGCCAGCATGAGCACGACAAAACGCCCCAGCTTGAGTAATGCATTCAAGCGTTCGATCCAAGCAGAGTCAAACTGCACATGTTCGATTTCCGGCCAATTTTGCATTGCTGCGCGCAATTGCTCCAGAGTTTCAGGAGCGCTTTCCAATGTATGCACAATGAAGGCATCGGGAAGTGGGTTACGCACCAGGCTGGCGGTGAGATCCGTGAGGCCGTTACTTAGCTGTAATTGATGCAGTGCAACATCCTTCGAGACGAACTGAAAGCTTACAATCTGCGAATCTTCTTCCAGGCGCTGCTTGATTCTTGCGATATCTTCCGTTTGAGCATCCAGTTTGAGAAATAGGCTCATTTGTGGCGAACTTGCTGTTTCTCTGGAAATCGATTGCAGGTTTTCCATGAATACATAAATACCTGTTGGCAGGCTGAGGGCAATGCCCATCACAATAACACTAAGCAGACTGGTCACTGGTGTAGCAATCAGTCGCTTGAGTGTAAGAAAAAATACAAATCCGTGTTGCATTAGCCATGCGCGAATCATGCTGCCAATTTTCCTTGTTTAAGCGATAGGATACGATGTTGCGTATCTTCCAATAAAGAAGCGTCATGCGTTGCTATTAATACAGTGACGCCCACCTGATTGAATGATGTGAACATTGCCATAATGTCTCGCGCATATTCAACATCCAGATTACCGGTTGGTTCATCAGCGATCAGAATATTAGGTCGATGGACGACTGCACGCGCGATACATAATCGTTGTTTTTCTCCACCCGATAATGCAATGGGCATAGATTTCTCTTTTTTCAACAGCCCGACTTTATCCAGCGCAGCACGTACACGGCTCGCTACTGTTTTGTTATCAAAATTGCTGATTTGCAGCGGCAGTAAAACATTATCAAAAACATTGCGATCAAACAGAAGCTTGTGGTCCTGGAAAATGAAACCGATTTTGCGGCGTAAATAGGGAATAGCGCCTGGCTTGAGTTGGGCGATATTTTGTCCACTAATGGTAATAGTGCCGGAAGTCGGGCGTTCTATCGCAGCGATTAATTTTAATAGCGTACTTTTACCTGCACCAGAGCGGCCGGTCAGAAATACCATTTCACCGGATTCAACCGTCAGATCAATGTTATTTAACGCAACATAGCCGTCCGGATAACGTTTGAAAACATTTTTGAAGGTGATCATAGTTGTTTTACCAATAGATCCAATAGATCAATCAAACATCGCTTCGACAAACTCTCTGGCATCAAACGGCCTTAAATCATCCAAGCCTTCACCGATGCCAACGAAACGTAATGCCGGGGGATCCTGTGGGTATTGCCCTGCAATGGCCGCCACCACGCCGCCTTTGGCGGTGCCATCCAGTTTGGTCAGAATCAAGCCAGTGACATCCAGTGCTTCATCAAAGGCTTTAACCTGAGTAACTGCATTTTGTCCGGTGTTGGCATCCAGAACCAGTAATACTTCGTGCGGTGCATCCGGCATAGCTTTGGCGATCACGCGTTTTACTTTTTTGATTTCTTCCATTAAATGCAGTTGTGTGGTCAAGCGTCCGGCGGTGTCCGCCAGCACAATATCAATGCCGCGTGCTTTGGCTGAATTGACCGCGTCAAAAATTACTGCAGCCGGATCACTTTTTTTATCCGGATTACTGTCCGGTGCAATCACGGTGATATTGTTCCGTTCACCCCAGACTATCAGCTGCTCGCGTGCAGCCGCGCGGAAGGTATCGCCGGCGGCCAGCAATACCGATTTGCCTTGCGTTTGAAAATATTTGGCAAGCTTGCCAATGGAAGTTGTTTTTCCCACGCCATTAACACCTGTTATCATGATGACAAAAGGTTTTTGTGTGGTGGTATCCAATGGCTGAACAAGCGGTTCCAGCATGGTGATGAGCGCTTCCTTAAGCGCCTGTTTTAATTGCACAGAGTCCGTCAATGCATCGCGCTTTACTTGCGTGCGCAGATTTTCAAGTAACTGATGAGTTGCATTGACTCCGATGTCAGAGGTTAACAGAATCGTTTCCAGTTCTTCATAAAGCGCCTCATCTATCTTACGGCCGCTAAATAGACCTGACAGCTGCTTGCCCCAGCTTTGCCGGGTACGCGAGAGGCCTTGTTTGAGCTTGCTTGCTAAGCTCGTTGACTCATCAGTGGAATTGGATTCAGCATCTGCATCAGGCGTAATCGTTGTTTCATCGGCGTCCGAAGGATTCTTTTTGGATTTAAAAAAACTAAACATTCTGGTAGGCTCTACTATGCATTGGAATTCTCAAAGCTTAATTTTATTCTGTTTACTCATACTTGGGTTAGTAAAAATGAAACCTAATTACCGCATTACTTTTTTTCGCTTTTCTTCATTCTTTGGATTGTTGATCGCAAGCTTACTGATTACATTCCCGGTATTTGCCAATCCGCATGAGTATTTGCTTGATAATGGATTGAAATTGATTGTAAAACAGGATCACCGTTCACCGGTTGTCGTGACGCAAGTTTGGTATAAGGCGGGCAGCATTGACGAAGTGAATGGAGTAACTGGTGTGGCTCATGTGCTGGAGCATATGATGTTTAAAGGTACGGAGAAAGTCCCTAATGGCGAGTTTTCGAAAAAAATCGCAGCCGCCGGCGGGCGTGAGAATGCTTTTACCAGCTACGATTACACCGCTTATTATCAGCAATTGCATAAACGTAATTTACCTATGGCGATGGAATTGGAAGCGGATCGGATGCGTAACCTGATTCTGACAGAGGAAGAGTTCGCGAAAGAAATCAAAGTAGTGATGGAAGAGAGAAGATTGCGTACCGATGATCAGGCGCGTGCGTTGGTGTATGAAAAAATGATGGCGGCTGCGTACCAATCGCATCCTTATCAACGTCCGATTATTGGCTGGATGAACGATCTGGAAAATATGCGCGTAGCAGATGCGCAAGAATGGTATGACCGCTGGTATGCGCCTAACAATGCGATACTGGTTGTAGTCGGTGATGTTGATGCCAAGGAAGTATTCAGGTTGGCACAAAAAAATTATGGCGTTATTCAAAAGCGCCCATTATTGCCGCTCAATGCCCGCAAACCACAAACCGAGCCGCCTCAATTAGGCACCAAGCGGATTATAGTCAAGGCGCCGGCAGAATTACCTTATCTCATCATGGGATATCATGCGCCGACGATTAGAAATGTAACGGCGGACTGGGAACCTTATGCGCTGGAAATATTGGAGGGTGTGCTGGATGGCCATGCATCAGCCAGACTGAACAAGTCATTGGTGCGAGAAAATCAAATTGCCAATTCAGCGAATGCTGGTTACAGCGCAACGGCTCGTGGCCCAAGTATTTTTTTTCTGAGCGCGGTACCCAGTGCCGGTAAAACCGTGGCAGAACTGGAACAGGCATTACGCGGTGAAATTGAAAAAATTATTAAAGAGGGTGTTACGGAAGCAGAATTGGCTCGGGTTAAAGCACAGGTGATTGCTGGTCATGTGTATCAGCGTGATTCCATTTTTTCTCAAGCCATGCAGATTGGAAGACTGGAAAGCATCGGATTGTCTTATCGTGACATTGACACCGCACTGGAAAAGTTAAAAGCGGTTACTGCAGAGCAAATACGCGATGTGACCAAAAAATACTTTAATGATGACAGTCTGACTGTGGCTGTATTGGATCCGCAACCTCTGGAACAAAAATTGCCTGCTAAAGCACCGGGGGGATTAAGACATTGAATCAGTTGAACGCATTGAATCTCTGACAGATACTTCGGGTAAATCAAGACACTGTCAGAGCAAAATTGCAGTCTGTTTAGCTTTTCAAACGGTGCTTATTTTTTTGCATCGTCATGTGCATGGCCGCCATCTTTCTGCTGATCATGTTTATGTTTATGCGAGTGATCCTTCATGCCGTGCATTTCTGTGTCATCCAGAAAACCGTCCTTGTTGGTATCTTTTTTATCAAACATAGCTTCATGATGCTTTATGAACTCATCCTTACTGATTTTGCCATCTTTATTTTGATCCGCTGACGACATTTTATGAGAACACTGATGGCCGTGGTGGTCGCTGGATTTCATGTCACTATGGCTTGGGCTTGCAGCTTGTCCGCTTTCTTTGACAACATCGGCGGCGAAAACTGTTGCTGTACTGAATGTAAGTAGAAATACGGTGCTAACGGCGATAGAAATCAAATTTTTTGTTTGGAGCATCTTGTTTCTCCTGAATAATCAATAAATGAAAGATAAAAATTTTCTTTCAGCTTTTTTAGAAACGAACCTATCCGGAAAGTTCGAAAAGTAACTTCAATGCGATACAACACGGCAAGAAAGGACAAATAGTGATGCTATTTCAGGCAACAATAAAATGCTGACGGTAATACTTCAATTCATTAATGGAATCATAAATATCGGCCAAAGCCTCATGCTTGCTTTCTTTGGTCAATCCTTTCGCGATTTCAGGTTTCCAGCGCTTGGCCAGTTCTTTGAAGGTACTGACATCCAGATTGCGATAATGAAAGTATGCTTCCAGTTGCGGCATTGAACGAACCATAAAACGCCGGTCCTGACAGATTGAATTTCCGCACATGGGCGATACCCCGGAGGGCACGTACAATTTTAGAAATTCGATCATCTGCGCTTCAACTTCAGTCTCGTTGAATCGAGAAGCTCTCACCTTGTCAATCAGACCGGATTTGGCATGTGTCGACTTGTTCCATTTATCCATGCCATCCAGCACTTCGTTCGACTGATGGACGACCAGAACCGGACCTTCAGCGACCGTATTGAGTTGTGAATCGGTGATCACCAAAGCCACTTCAATAATGCGATCGGTATCCGGATTGAGTCCGGTCATTTCCATGTCGACCCAGATGAGGTTATTGTTATCTTGTGCCATAATTATTTCTATATTTTTGAATGCAACGCTTTTAATTGTGTCATATTGGCTGCAATCCGTCTAAGGAATACTGATTAATCCAACTTAAGAGCCTAAACTATTTACTATGCAAACATTTACATTGGTTTTTCTCATCGCACTATTGCTCACAACGTTGACGCAGATTTGGCTGGCAGCAAGGCATATTCGTTATGTACGCGCCCATCAGGACAAGGTGCCGGAAAAATTTGCCGGGCAGATTTATCTGGTCGATCATCAAAAAGCAGCGGATTACACCTGCGCCAAAACGCGTGCCGGATATGCGGGCATTCTGTTGCAAGCTGTGCTCTTGCTCATTTTTACCTTGGGCGGTGGGTTGAACGGACTGAGTAATTTCTGGGCGGACTGGTTGAGTGATCCATTGGCACATGGCATGGCGCTGATTCTCAGTACTTTTTTTATTATGGGCATTGTTGAAATTCCATTAAGTTATTACCGTACTTTTGTGATCGAAGAACAATACGGCTTCAATAAAACGACGCCAGGTATGTTTTTCACTGATCTGATCAAGCAATCCGTGCTGGGTTTGTTGCTGGTCGCACCCTTGTTATTGGGTGTGTTGTGGTTGATGGAGAGAATGGGAGAAAGCTGGTGGTTGTATGCCTGGTTTGCCTGGATCGCTTTTAATTTAATTGTTCTGGCGATTTATCCCACTTGGATTGCGCCGCTGTTTAACAAATTTACCCCGTTGGAAGATGCCACTCTCAAGACACGTATTGAGCAACTGATGAATAAATGTGGTTTTAAAGCCAGTGGATTGTTTGTCATGGATGGTTCACGCCGCAGTAATCACGGCAATGCGTATTTCACCGGATTTGGCAAAACCAAGCGGATTGTCTTTTTTGATACCCTGTTGTCGCGCCTTAATCCGGGTGAGATTGAGGCGGTTCTGGCGCATGAATTGGGGCACTTCAAGCATCGCCATGTCATCAAACGCATCGTGATATCGTTTGTCATGAGTCTGGCGTTTCTATGGATACTGGGTTATTTAATGGGTCAAAGCTGGTTTTATGAAGGTTTGGGGGTACCGGTTGCCGCCGTGCCGTCAACCGCAGTGGCATTGATGCTGTTTTTTCTGGTGATGCCGGTGTTTACTTTTTTATTGCATCCGATATCCAGCATTTATTCGCGCAAACATGAGTTTGAGGCCGATGCCTATGCCGCGCAGAATTCATCGGCGGATGATTTGATTCATGCGCTGGTTAAGCTGTATCAGGACAATGCCGCTACACTTACGCCTGATCCGTTACACTCAGCCTTTTATGATTCACATCCACCGGCAGCTATCCGAGTGGCTCACCTACAAAGTCAGGGGCAATCATGAGCAATACCGTATGTGATTTAACTTCCAAGCAATGCAAACCTTGCGAGGGCGGTGTGCCGCCACTTTCTGCCACAGAAGTTTCTGATTTTTTGCAGCAAATTGATGGATGGCAATTACTGGACAAACAGATCAGCAAAACCTACGCCTTCAAGAATTACTATCAAACCATGGCATTTGTGAATGCGGCGGCATGGGTTTCTCATCGGGAGGATCATCACCCGGATATGCTGGTGGGGTACAATCAATGCGTTGTCACGTATACGACGCATGCAATTGGCGGTTTATCTGAGAATGATTTTATCTGTGCAGCCAAAATCGACAAGCTGTTTACAATTTGAGTACCCGCCAAAAAAACTCAAAAAGTAAAATTAAGTGTTTGGTCGGGCAAGTGACTGCCGCATTTGGCAGGCACTACTCCGTTGAAACTGAAGCGGGTGAAGTTGTGTCGTGTGTCATGCGCGGCAAGAAAGGCGGTGTTACCTGCGGTGATCAGGTTGAACTACAGCTCACTACTGCCGGGCAGGGTGTCATCGAAACGATAATGCCACGTAAATCGCTATTATACCGCAGTGACGCTTTCAAGGAAAAAATCATAGCCGCCAATGTGACGCAAATCATCATTGTTGTGGCTGCGGTTCCCAGCTTTAGCGAGGAATTGATCAATCGCTGCCTGATAGCCGTTGAAAGCGAAAATATCGAAGTGTTGATTGTGCTGAATAAAGCCGATCTCGCAGAACCTACCCAAGCAGCAATGAATATACTTTCACTTTACAGGGATCTCGGTTATCCCGTATTGCAGTTAAGCGCCATAACAGATATTTCAGCACTCCGGCCTTATTTAACAGGCCATCTCAGCGTATTGGCCGGTCAATCGGGGATGGGTAAATCAACCCTGCTCAATGCACTGATTCCGCAAGCCAAACGAGCCACCGCAGAAATCTCGGTAGCATTGGATTCCGGCACCCACACTACTACCCACTCACAGCTTTATCACATCGATGCTGATAGCGATATCATCGATTCTCCCGGTATTCAGGAATTTGGACTAAATCATATAAAAGATGAGAATCTCGCATACGGTTTTATCGAATTTCTCCCATACATCGGGCAATGCAAATTCAGTAATTGCCGGCATATCAGCGAACCCGGTTGTGCCGTGATACTGGCCGCGCAAGAAAGGAAAATTCACCCCAAACGGTTGGCTTTTTATCATAGACTACTGCGACACGATAGCCAGAGTGTAAACGAGTGAAGTAACTTGTTTTAGTAAGCGTATCTACGTACGCAGCCGTTATTGACGCGGTGAATCCGCTCCGGCAAGATGCGGCTTAAATAGCAATCCACGATTGATTACGAAAAACTGCTGTGATTGCTTCCAATCTCTTGAACGCCATGATCCTATGACTATCACTCCTAATCGTCAGTGGGCATTAATTGCTGGTCCGCTGCTGGCTATCGCTGTTGCAGGTGGAATGAGCCAATCTGGCTGGGAAGCACAGGCTTGTTGGACGGGTGCCGTGGCCATTCTGTGTGTTGTTTGGTGGATATTTGAACCGATTCCTATTCCTGCGACCTCCATCATTCCTTTGGCAATTTTTCCACTTGTGGGTGTGTTACCGCAGGAAAAAATATCGACTGCTTATGGGAGCGAACTGATTCTGCTGATGCTCGGCGGATTTATCATTTCTGTGGCGATGGAACGTTCCGGTGCGCATCATCGGATCGCACTGGGAATGATTAACTTGGTCGGTGGAACCAGTAGTCGTCGTATTGTTCTAGGTTTTATGTTTGCCACTGCGGCATTGAGCATGTGGATATCCAATACGGCGACAACATTAATGATGCTGCCGATTGCGCTGGCTGTAATTGCGCAAAGCCCCGATAAAAAATTAGCCGTACCACTGTTATTATCCATTGCTTACGGCGCTAGTATCGGTGGTTTGTGTACACCCATCGGGTCGCCACCGAATCTGGTATTCATGCAACAGTACGAAAAATTTACCGGTACGGCAATCAGCTTTACGCAATGGATGGGCTGGGGATTGCCGGTCGTATTGCTCCTTGTGCCACTGGCTGGGTTGTGGCTTACGCGCAAACTAGATTACAAAGGAGAATTAACGATTCCCCCAACCGGTGATTGGCGACCGGAAGAACGCCGCGTACTCATCGTGTTTGCTTTTACTGCTTTAGCCTGGGTAACTCGTATTGAACCTTTCGGCGGCTGGAGCACATGGTTTAATCTCAAAGGCGCCAATGACGCCATTGTGGCGCTGATTGCCGTCGTGATCATGTTCTTGGTTCCGAATGGGCATGGGGGTAAGCTACTTGATTGGAAATCGGCCGAAAAAGTACCTTGGGGCATTCTCATTCTCTTTGCGGCAGGGATTGCCATTGCGCAAGCTTTTGTTGAATCAGGGCTTTCCAGCTTTATTGGCGATCGACTGGCCATTCTTGCCAGCTTACATCCGCTTGTTATTATTGCGATCATTGCGCTGATCGTCACTTTTCTCACCGAAACCACCAGCAATACGGCAACCACCATTTTATTAATGCCAATCCTGGCACCGGCAGCACTTGCAGCAGGCCTCGACCCTAGCCTGCTGATGGTACCTGCTGCGATGAGCGCCAGTTGCGCATTTATGCTGCCTGTTGCAACCGCGCCGAATGCAATCGTTTTTGGCAGTGGACATGTATCCATTGCCTACATGGCGAGGGAAGGATTGGTACTCAATTTTATCGGAGTTGTTGTGATTACATTGGTTTGTTATTTTTTGGTTGCATAGCAAGACTGATCAATGGCGCGGATAATCCACTACAATTTGCTTTTATTTACCTTCCCACTTCTACTCCTACCGAAAAATAAATGAATAATTTAATCTCGAAACTTGGCTGGCTATTACTTTCTCTCACAGGCGCTTCCGCTTTCGCCGTCATCGCCCTAAATCGCGGTGAATCCATTGGCGCGATCTGGATCGTCATCGCGGCGGTCTGCGTTTATATCATCGCTTTTCGTTTTTACAGCCTATTCATTGCGAATCGGGTATTAAAATTTGATGCCACGCGCATGACACCGGCTTATAAGCACAATGATGGTCTGGATCACGTTCCGACCAATAAATATGTGTTGTTTGGCCACCATTTTGCGGCAATTGCCGGAGCGGGGCCGCTGGTGGGACCAATCCTGGCAGCGCAGATGGGTTATCTGCCCGGCATGTTATGGTTGTTAGCCGGTGTGGTGTTTGCTGGGGCAGTACAGGATTTCATCGTGCTGTTCATATCGACCCGGCGTGATGCTCGTTCACTCGGTGATTTGATCAAATCGGAACTAGGACAAGTGCCAGGGATGATCGCCATGTTCGGCACGTTCTTTATTATGCTAGTACTGCTCGCGGTGCTGTCTTTGATCGTGGTTAAAGCGCTGGCCGAGTCGCCATGGGGAACCTTCACGGTGGCTGCTACCATCCCAATTGCTTTATTCATGGGAATATATACACGTTATTTTCGCCCATGTGCGAGTGGTGAAGTTTCGCTGATTGGTTTTGTGTTACTGATGCTGTCGATTGTCGCTGGGCAATATGTGCAGGAAGATCCAGCGTTAGCGGCTATTTTTACCCTGACAGGGGAGCAATTGACCTGGGCGCTTATCACGTATGGTTTTATTGCTGCGGTGTTGCCGGTCTGGCTATTATTGGCGCCGCGCGATTATTTATCGACCTTCCTGAAGATCGGTACCATTGTTGGCTTAGCCATTGGTGTTATCTTTATTTCGCCGCAACTGAAAATGCCGGCGCTGACGCAGTTTATCGATGGTTCTGGTCCGGTTTGGTCGGGCAGCCTTTTTCCTTTTTTATTTATTACCATCGCTTGTGGTGCGATATCCGGTTTTCATTCATTGATCGCTTCCGGTACGACACCTAAGATGATTCAGACGGAAACCGACACGCGTTTTATTGGTTATGGCGCGATGCTGATGGAGTCGTTTGTAGCCATTATGGCCTTGGTTGCTGCAGCAACGCTTGAACCAGGCATCTATTTTGCCATGAACAGTCCGGCGGCAATCATCGGCACCACGGCAGAATCGGCTGCGCAAACCATTACCCAATGGGGTTTTTATGTCACGCCGGAGATGATTACCCAAACTGCGCAGAATGTCGGCGAACATAGCATCATTTCACGAACCGGTGGTGCCCCAACGCTCGCTGTCGGCATGGCGCAGATTTTATCGGAAGTTGTCGGTGGCACCGCAATGATAGCTTTTTGGTATCACTTTGCGATTCTATTTGAAGCGCTTTTCATTCTGACCGCGGTCGATGCCGGCACTCGCGCGGGACGCTTCATGTTGCAGGATTTATTGGGTACATTTGTGCCAGCCATGAAACGCACCGATTCACTCATTGCCAGCCTGATTGCCACCGGTATTTGCGTGGCTGGCTGGGGATATTTTCTGTACCAGGATGTCGTCGATCCATTGGGTGGCATCAACACGCTGTGGCCATTGTTTGGTATTGCTAACCAGATGCTCGCAGGTATTGCACTTATTCTTGCGACCTGCGTGCTGTTTAAGATGAAGCAGGATCGCTTTGCCTGGATCACGATCATTCCACTAACGTGGGTTAGCGTCTGCACGCTCACTGCCGCTTGGCAGAAGATTTTTGATGCCAATCCGCGCATCGGTTTCCTGGCGCATGCAAATCAATACAAAGATGCGATCGTGGACGGCATTGTTTTGGCACCAGCCAAATCACTCGAGCAAATGCAACAGGTCATTTTTAACGACTATGTGAATGCATCATTGGCGGGCATGTTCATGTTGGTTTTGATCAGCATGCTTTTGTTCGGGATTAGAACCGTACTACAAGCTCGTATCATCAATCACCCGACTGCTAAAGAAGCACCCTTTGAATTATTGCCAGCCTATGCAACAACCGAAAAATAAACATTGGAGAAACGAGTTATGGTCAACAAAATTACCCAAATCCTACGCCAACTCTTACAAAGTATGCGATTGATGGTTGGTGTACCGGAGTACAGCACATATGTCGATCACATGAGAAACGCGCATCCCGATCAACCCATTATGTCTCACGTGGAGTTTTTCCGCGAGCGCCAGGAAGCGCGATATGGTGGCAATGGAAAAATAAGTCGCTGTTGTTAGAGAATTTACATATAATCATTCTGCGAGATCCGGGGAAAAGCTTTAATTTATATTTTTAATGTAGGCTGTGACTCCGTTAACTGGTTAAGCCAGTAGTACCTCATTACGTTTGTAAATTACAAATCTAACGAGATATTTGCTTAAAATCGCTTTTATATGTTTCCTCAATTTTTGGACTAGAGAAAATTCAATGTGTAGAATCCTGGTTTGTCATGCTTATGTTTATTATTGATTTTATTCTCCATATTGACAGGCATCTTCAGGAACTTGCCTCAGAACACGGGTTATGGATTTATGGAATTCTCTTCTTGATCATATTTTGTGAGACAGGATTGGTCGTGCTGCCTCTGTTGCCGGGAGATTCACTGTTGTTTGCCGCAGGCTCCCTCGCATCCTTGGAAAATTCGCAGCTTAATCCACATATCTTGTTTGTCGGACTATGCATTGCGGGTATTTTGGGAGATAGTGTGAATTATTGGATCGGCAAAAAGGTCGGCCCCAAAGTTTTTACTTCTCAGGAATCTCGCTTCTTCAAGCGTGAATATCTCGACAAAACGCATGCTTTTTATCTCAAGTATGGCGCTAAAACAATTATCATCGCACGTTTCATTCCCATTATTCGCACATTTGCTCCATTTGTTGCTGGCATTGGAACGATGCCCTATCGCACCTTTATAATTTATAATATAGTCGGTGCGATACTGTGGGTTGGGATATTTATTTATGCTGGGTTTTATTTTGGACAACTTCCATTTGTACAAACAAACTTCAAGTTCGTCATTTTGGCAATCATCATTTTATCGATAACCCCTCCCGTGATCGAATACCTCAAGCATCGCTACAAAAAATAGCAACGTATCGATTAAACTGAAAAGCACTGAGTATCAGTGTGTTAAATTTGTCGCGTAACTAAGCTACCGCAGTATCATGTTTTTAATGCAGAATAAATAACTCCATCAAAAGATAATTGAGTATGATTCGATTGTGTTGCGCCTGATAAGTGAAACAGCTGGTGCATCATCACATTATGGTCAATAGTTGTACTAGCTCAGATCTGATCGTTCCGATTTCTCTCCTGAAAGGTGACTACAATAGTGGAAACTTCACATAGCCGCATTCATGGCGCTTTCGCGCATTGGACTGCCGTCTCTTATCGTTATGCATTATGGGTTTTGTTAGCGGCACTACTGATTGCTATAGTCAGCGGCATCTATATCTCGCGTAACCTGGGTATGAATACCGATACCACAGAGATGCTCTCGGAACAGTTGCCATTTCGCATCAATCTGAAAAACTACAATAAAACATTCCCGCAAGACATCGAAACTCTGCTAATAGTACTGGACGCTCCTACACCCGAACAGGTTCGTCTGGCAACGGAGCACTTGGTTAAGCGGCTAAAAGAAGATACCACAAATTTTTACGATATCTATGCACCCAGAGTGGATGATTTTTCTGCGCGCAATGGCTTGCTTTATCAAAGTATTCCTGAACTTGAACGGATCACCGATAGCTTGGCAGCGGCACAGCCTTTGATCACACGTATTACCCGGGATCCTGCCCTGGCTGCTTTTACTGACGTACTCACTGATGCAGTGGATGAATTGAATAAGGGGCGCAGCATCGAACTTCGGCCCGTGCTGAATGGGGTAAGTACAACGCTGGATGCGCGGCTTAATGGTTCTCCCAGAGCATTGTCATGGCAAACCATGTTCAGTGGCGAGTCACAGAAGAGTACATACCAGGAGCTGATTGTTATCAAACCAAGGCTTGATTACACGCAACTATTTCCAGCTGAACAATCCATCACAGCTTTGCATGCAGCGGCACAAAGTGTCGGTGTGACAGAGGATAGCCCGGTTCGGCTGCGAATTACCGGCGAGGTAGCGTTAGCCGAAGAAGAGCTTAACAGCTCACTGCGCGGTATGGAGTATGCCGGGATAATCACGTTCGTACTGGTCGGGATAGTACTTTTCTTTGCCATGCGCACCGGTGGACTCATCCTCAACGTGCTGATTTGCTTAATGATGGGCCTGCTTCTTACCGCAACGTTTGCCACTGCCGTAGTCGGTCACCTGAACCTGATCTCTATTGCGTTTGCGGTGTTGTACATCGGTTTGGGAGCAGACTTCGCTATCCATTTTTTGCTGCGCTATCGTGAGGTTGTGGACAGCGGTCTACCACCGACCGAGGCCATCCATATATCTGGCGGCGATGCCGGAGCGGCACTGACTGCATGCACCATCACCAACGCTATCGGTTTTTATGCTTTCATACCGACTGATTACAGTGGGGTAGCCGAGTTGGGAATCATTTCTGGAACTGGCATGATCATCAGTCTGCTGGTTACCCTGACCATTGGTCCCGCATTGTTACGTTATCTGCCGAAGCGGAAGACAGTAAAATCAATCACGAAGAGCTCTGTAGGCAAGGTGCTTGAGCTGTCTTTGAGGTGGCACAAATTGACCTATGCCGTTACTTTGGTAGCTACTATTGCAGCGCTTGCCATATTGCCGCAAGTAAGGTTCGACTACAATCTTTTGAATATGCAAGATCAACAGGGAGCTGCGGTACAGACTTTCCGAGAATTGCTCGCAGAACCTGATCTTTCACCATGGCATGTTGCTGTGCTGGCTGACAATCGCAAGGAAACAGAAAGTTTGGCCAAGCGGCTTGCTGAACTGCCCGAAGTAAATAAAGTGGTTACGATCTTGGATTTTGTGCCGACAGAGCAGGAGGAGAAATTCTCACTTATCAAGGAAATGGCGCTTACGATAGGCCCCATCTCGACCCCAATGCAAGCTCTGGCAACGGGTGATGATGTTTTGGCACAGCAGCATAAAGCGCTGAATGCACTCGCTGCGGCATTAGATCGATTTGTTGCCAAACACCCCGATCACCCTGCGACTGCAACCATACAGACATTAAAATCATCGCTTGTTGCTTTGCTTGCACAACTCGATAGGGTCAGTACTGATGAAAAAAGCAAACTGCTTCATTCAGTGGAGGAAGATTTGCTCGCGATGCTACCGCTTGCCTTACAGAGCCTACGCACTGCTACTGAAGCGACTCCTTTTAGTGAAAAAGACTTGCCTGCTGCGTTGAGCGACCGTTGGCATAGTCAAACAGGAGAATACCGCTTGGCGGTATATCCAGAAGAGGATCTTAACGACGACAACGCGTTGCGGCGTTTTGTACGCGCGGTGCAGCAAGTGGCACCGCAAGCGATCGGAGCACCCGTGATCAGTCTGGAGGCCGGTGAAGCCATAGTGCAGGCATTCATTCAGGCGTTCTCGTTGGCGTTAATCGGGGTTGTCATCATATTATGGGTGCTGCTACGTAGTATAAAGTACACCTTGTTAGTGTTACTTCCACTTTTGTTATCAAGCTTGTTTACTGCCGCGCTTACCATTCTGCTGGACGTGCCGTTCAACTTTGCCAATATTATCGCACTGCCATTATTGCTGGGTCTCGGTATCGACAGCAGTTTACACATGGTATATCGAAGCCTGAATAACGAAATGGTCAGCGAAATTCTGATTCATAGCAGTACCGCACGCGCAATTTTTTACAGCGCCTTGACTGCTTTGGTTGATTTTGCCAGTCTTATGTTTTCATCGCACCAAGGCACTGCCAGTATGGGAGTACTGCTTACCGTGGGACTCGCTTTTACGCTCGTCTGCACGCTCGTCATATTACCAGCGCTGTTGCGGATTCCATCTTCTAAAATACCTTCCTAAATCATGGATTGAGCCTTGTCACTCAATGCCTAATCCTTATTTTTTGATGATGTGTCGTCATGATGGCTATAATCCGCAAGAGGCCGAAGCGGACGGATGATGTCTTCACCACCGGTTGAAGTGATGATGCCTCGGGCAAGGTGGCTTTTACGGTAGCCGTAAAGAAAATAAAAAATCAATCCGATTCCTGACCAGATTGGGAACACCAGCTTAGCGTCTGTTGGTAGAAACAAAAAAAGTGTTATGCAACCAACGATGGCAAGCGGCCCTACCAGCCAGATTCCAGGTGCTCTGAAAGGCCGCACGCGACTCTTATCCTTGATACGAAGTATCATCACTGCAAATGCCACAACCATAAAGGCAAATAACGTACCGGAATTGGAAATGTCTGCCAGCTTGCCGACGGGTAAGAAGGCAGCAGCAACGGACACGCCGAAACCAGTCACGTAAGTGACAATATGCGGTGTTTTGAAGCGTGGATGAACGCGGCTTAACACTTCCGGCAACAAACCATCTCTGGACATGACGAAAAAAATGCGAGTCTGGCCGAACAACATCATAAGCACTACCGAAGGTAGCGCCAGAAAAGCAGTAAAGCCGAGCAGAGTGCCAATTTTTTCCCATCCGATCTCTCGCAAAACGAGTGCCAGCGCTTCGCGCGAGCAAACCAATGGTTGCTGCCCGGCTGTGGCAAGCGATTGACATTGCTCAGCTAAAGCCAATGAGCCAGGTGCCAAACCTTTACCAGCTGTATCTAGTAATGGTTGTGCGCCGATTGCTCCAATCGCACCTACCGAAATCAGGAGATAGAAGACTGTACAAATTCCCAGCGAACTGATGAGTCCGATAGGTACATTTCGCTGTGGATTCTTAGTTTCTTCCGCGGCAGTAGAGACTGCGTCGAATCCAACATAGGCAAAGAAAATGGAAGATGCCGCTGCGATCACACCTGCTTCGCCCAAAGGCAAAAAAGGTTTAAAATTTTCTATGTCAGCGATAGGTACTGTAAGGGCGATAAAAAGTGTCAGGACAGCGACCTTGATTGCAACAAGAACAGCATTAAATGTGGCACTTTCCCGTGTGCCAATGACCAGTAATCCGACTACTAATATGCAGACGAAAATCGCTGGTAAATTAATGATACCGCCGGCAAAAGGACCATTCGCGAGCGCAAAGGGTATTTCGATTCCTAAGGAATTATAAAGAAGGCCGACGAAATAGCCCGACCAACCTACTGCTACGGCGCTCGCCGCGACAGAATACTCAAGCATCAGTGCCCATCCTACTAGCCAGGCCACGAGCTCACCCAGTACTGCATAGGAGTAAGTATAAGCAGATCCGGAGACGGGTACCATTGAAGAAAGTTCAGAATAACAAAGAGCTGCCACGATACAAACAAAACTAGCGATGATGAAAGAAAGCATCATCCCGGGACCAGCCTTCTGTGCAGCTTCAGCTGTCAACACAAAAATACCTGTCCCAATGATCGCGCCGATGCCCAAAAGAGTTAATTGCCATCCCTCTAAGGATCGGTGAAGACCTTTCTTTTCTGCTGTAGCCAGGATGGCGTCTAGTGATTTTACGCGCCAGAAAATCATGAATCCCTCTTTTTAGTTAGTGCAAATGTTTTTGATGAGCCGATAATTCTGCGGGGAAATAGTGTACAAGATATGGTGCTACGTGACGATAAAATGAGTACAGAAAAGTAAGAAGGCAGGCAGAATGCGAGAAATTATCCTTAAAAATCGATCCAGTTTTATTACCATAGATCCCATCAAAATCTGTAATTACTTTGGGTCTTTGCAAAATTCTGATTCTATAACCAGATATCACAAAATCACCCAAATCATACTGTAGCAGCTAGAGAGGATTGAATTGTTTTAAGTGATATTCTGTTACTAAAAATACCCTTCGGATAGCACCCAAGCTTTCCATCCGGCTAAACAAAGTAACGTAAAGAATGCTGCCAGTATATCGTCAAACATGACACCAAACCCGCCTTTCAGATTGCTATCGTAGTATCGGATGGGCTGGGGTTTGGCAATATCAAACAGGCGAAACAAAATAAATGCAGCGAGCTGCCATGCCCAATCTACCGGTGTAAAGTACAACACCAAAAGAAATGCTACGGTTTCATCCCAAACCATGCCGCCATGATCCGGCGCGCCCAGTGCTTGGCCACTGAGACTGCACGCCCAGATGCCAACAATAAACATGATGTCAATCAGCAATAGAAAATAAACCGGACTCAGGTAGTGATTTAATAGCCAGAATAAAGGGAATGCAATCAGCGATCCCACCGTGCCCGGTGCGATAGGACTCAATCCGGCGCCACCGGAGAATGCGATGAAATGGGCCGGATGGCTGTAAATTAAATTTAGATCCGGTTGAATCTGAGCGGATTGAGTAGCGGATAAATCATCAGGCACAGGCACTGAAGTGGTCATATCCTTGGGTCTCCAATGTCATAATATTTCCTTGCGCATCTTTCACAATCAAACCTGCGCCTGACACAATCTCACCAATACGGGTGAGTGGAATGGTCAGTTCAGCAGCAAGCGCTTCAATTTTACCGCGATTTATCTGAGGTGCTGTGAAGCATAGCTCGTAATCATCCCCGCCTGCGAGCAAGCAATTAATTGCCAGAGCTTGGGGAAAATATTTTTTTAATGTGGGTGAGCTTGGTAGATCGGTTATATGGATGCAGGCTGCTTTTTCTGAACTCTCCAGGATATGCCCTAGATCCGCGATTAGTCCATCGGATATATCAATCGCGCTATGCGCCAGGCCGATCAAGCGTTGTCCCAATTCAACTCTGGCTGCCGGTGTTAGTAAGGCAGGCAAACATTGCGTAATCTCATGAGATTCCAGGGTTATTCGTTGCAGTTCATGATTGAGCGCCAAAGCCGCATCGCCTAACCGGCCGGAAACCCAAATATCATCGCCCAATTGAGCGCCGCTACGGCGCAGTGCCCTGCCTTCCGCAACTTCACCCAAAATTTGCACAGCGATATTCAATGGTCCGGCCGTCGTGTCTCCGCCGATCAACTCCACATGATGCACATCAGCCAGCGCAAAAAACCCCTGACTGAATTCGTTGAGCCATGTTGTATTCTGTTTTACCAGTTCCTCCGGTAACGTCAAAGCCAGCAGCGCCCAACGGGGTTTTGCCCCCATTGCGGCCATATCGGAGAGATTAACTGCTAAGGATTTATATCCGAGTGTGTAAGGATCCACATCCGCGAAGAAATGTTTGCCACATACCAAGGTATCCGTTGAGATGGCCAATTCTGTTTTGGCTGATGCTGTAACGAGCGCGGCATCATCGCCGATTCCCAGCACTGCACTCGATACAGGGCGTTTGAAATAGCGGCGGATAATATCGAATTCTGAACACACGCTATTTTAAAACTACGCTTGGTTTCTGGCCAATCTCTGCGCCTCTATCTCAACCGCGCGCAACTGAATAGCTAATTTATCCAGCACGCCATTTACATATTTATGGCCATCGCTACCGCCGTAAGTTTTGGCCAATTCTATGGCTTCATTGATAATTGCACGATAAGGAATCTCAGGGTGATGGATCAACTCAAAAGTACTCAATAATAAAATTGCAAACTCCACCGGGCTTAATTCATGTAAAGGACGATCCAAACAGGGTTGAACGTGTTTATCCAGTCCTTCAACATCCTGCAATATCCCATGCAGCAGATGTGAAAAGTGTTTTTCATCCACATGTTTAAATTCATCGGATTCGCGCAATTGCTGCTCAATAAAATCCGCTGTACCGCCAGCCATTTTCCACTGATAGACGCCCTGCAATACAAACTCGCGCGCAATCCGACGGCGGCTTTTGTGTTTGTCCATTTTCCTGCTGGCGGTAGTTTCTGGTAATGCATTCATCATAAGGCGATTTCATCAATTTTTATTTGCAAATTGGCCATTTCCAATGCGGCCTGAGCGGATTCCATGCCTTTCTGGCTCATACGGGCGATTGCCTGATCATCGTTATCCGTGGTCAGTATGCCATTGGCGATGGGAATTTCCACTTCAATCTGCGCCATAATTAAGCCATGCGCAGATTCATTAGCGACAATTTCAAAATGATAAGTATCACCGCGAATCACCGCCCCCAATGCAATCAGCGAATCAAATTGATCGGACACAGCCATTCTTTTCAGTGCCAATGGAATTTCCAGGGCGCCAGGTACGGTTATCAGCAGTATGTTGGAATCCTGCACACCATTTTTCTTGAGTTCCGCGATACAAGCGCTGAGTAGTCCTTCCCCGATATCAATATTAAAGCGGCTCATGACAATGCCAATGCGCAGATCAACGCCATCCAGGTTGGGTTCAAATTCAAGAATATCGTCATAGTACGGCATGTCTAACTCCTGTAAGTTTATTGATTGACAGTGATTATTTTTTGATCAATCAAAATTTAAAGTTTATTGTTTGCAAGTTTCTACGTAACTGGTCACTTCCAAACCGAATCCTGTCACACTGGGCATTTTTCTTGGCGTTGCCATCAGCCGCATTTTTCCTACATTAAGATCTTTCAGTATTTGAGCACCGATGCCATGGTTACGTAGATCTGCCTTGATAGGGCTGGGAAAATAAGGCTCCTTTAATTGAATACGCTCAATCAATTTGGTAGAACTTTGTTTACGATGGAGTAAAACGATAACTCCTTGCCCCGCTTCAGCAATCATTTTTATCGCATCATGGATACTCCAGGAATGTGTATTATCATGCATATCCAACAGATCAATGACTGATAATGGTTCATGTACGCGCACCAATGTTTCAGTTGCCGGGTTGATTTCGCCTTTGACCAAAGCCAGGTGGGTGGTATTAGCTATTTCATCACGATAAGCTGTCAGCAGAAATTCACCATGCAATGTTTGAATAGTACGCTCAGCGACGCGTGTTACCAGACTCTCGGTCTGGCTGCGATATTGAATCAGATCGGCGATTGCGCCAATTTTAAGTTGGTGCTTGTTTGCAAACTCAATTAAATCAGGCAACCTCGCCATATTGCCATCTTCTTTCAGGATTTCACAAATCACCGAGGCTGCTGTTAAACCGGCCATTCTGGCTAAATCGCAACCTGCTTCAGTGTGTCCGGCGCGCACCAATACGCCGCCTTTCTGCGCCATCAGTGGGAAAATATGGCCGGGTTGTACAATGTCTTGCGGTTTGGCATCCACTTTAACCGCGGCTTGAATGGTACGTGCACGATCAGCCGCGGAAATGCCGGTGGTGACGCCACTGGCTGCTTCAATGGACAGTGTGAAATTGGTCCCCAAGGGTGCGCGATTGGCGGATACCATTAAAGGTAAATCCAGTTGATGGCATTTTTCTTCAGTCACAGTCAAACAAATTAATCCACGGCCATGGGTGGCCATAAAATTGATGGCTTCCGCTGTGACAAAATCGGCAGCAAGAACCAAATCCCCTTCATTCTCGCGATCCTCTTCATCGACCAAAATAACCATTCTGCCGTGCTTAAGATCGGCAATAATGTCCTGGATGGCACTGATCTTCATGATTGTTTTATCCCGATTAATCTTAGATGTTTAATAATCTTGCCACATAACGCGCCAACATATCTGTTTCCAGATTGACCCGTATTCCCGGTACAAGCTCATTTAAAGTGGTCATCGCCAAAGTATGCGGAATCAGGTTAACAGAAAATTCATCTCCCTCAATCTGATTGACCGTCAAGCTAACGCCATTGATTGTTATGGAACCTTTATGGGTGAGATAGCGCAGTATTGACTCCGGTGCTTGAATGATCAATACAAAACTTTCTCCGATAGGCTCAAATTTGACCACTTTCCCGATAGCATCCACGTGCCCGCTCACCAAGTGCCCACCTAATCGATCCGACAAGCGCATGGCTTTCTCCAGATTGACACGCATACCCACTTGATCCAGCCCTTGTGTACAATTCAATGTTTCCTGCGAAACATCCACTGTAAACAGGCCATTCACCAACGTTGTGACCGTAAGACAAGCACCATTCACAGCGATACTGTCTCCCGGCATCACATCGCTTAGATCCAGTTTTTCGGGGGAAATACTTAAGGATAGCCCATAATCGCCATGTTCTTTTATGGGATGAACCTGCTTTATTTCACCGACCGCTTGTATGATTCCGGTAAACATTCAAATATTCTCCAACCTATTCGGATATAGCGTGAATGATAGGACATGCATCAGTGAATCGGAATCGATGTGACATGCAAACTGGAAATTTTATGCTCCTCCGGCGTATACCTTGATGAGCATTCAAGCGAGAAAATGACTCGGAGAAAATCAAGAATGGTTATTAAGAGAATCTGCTTTCTTGGCGCGCCCAACACGATTCGAACGTGCGACCCCCGCCTTCGGAGGGCGGTACTCTATCCAGCTGAGCTATGGGCGCGTTGATGAACAGACTATTAATACCATTTACCGGTCGACAGGATAACTGCTTTTATAGCGCTCGTCCAACTTGGGTTGCCTTGGAATTACACTACAGATTAAAAATCTTAGACTACTCAGGATTTTTTGTTTCTGTTTCTGTCAAAGTGGGAAAAATTTTGACGGTTTTTACAACCCGATTTTTGGTTTGAATAATTTCCATCGGATAACCGGCAATATTAAGTCCAATGCCCGCTTCCGGAATATCCTGAAAATGTTCTACTATCAGGCCATTCAAAGTTTTAGGGCCATCCAGTGGAAACTGGAAATCAAGTTTGCGATTTAATTCGCGTAACAGCGTGCTTCCTTCGACAATAATACTGCCATCTTCCTGTTGCAGAAAGGCGCTGGTTTGCGTGGGGGCGTGCGTCGTAAATTCTCCAATAATTTCTTCTAAAATGTCTTCCAGGGTAACCAAGCCCATCCATTCACCATATTCATCCACCACCAACCCAACCCTTTTCTGATTTTCTTGAAATAGCTGCAGTTGAGAAAATAATGGCGTGCCTGAGGGGATAAAATAGGGTTTGCGCATCACTTTCTCCAGTGTCTCTGCTGTTATTTTTCCATTTTGCATTTGATTCAGCACCTTGCGTACATGAACAATACCGACAATGTTGTCCATGCGTTCACGATAGATGGGTAAGCGCGTGTGGTGACAAGTCAATAATTGCGCATGGATCATGTCATCATCCGCATCTAAATCAATCGCTTCGATCTGGTTACGTGGCACGATGACATCATCAACCGTGATGGTTTCAAGATCAAACAAGTTCAACAGCATACTTTGATGTTTGTGCTGGATAAAATGCCCGCCTTCCAATACCAGGGTTTTAAGTTCTTCCGTGCTTATTTTTTGTTCAAGCTCACCCTTCTTGGGTTTCAAACGAAACAGAATCAGTAATCCACTGACAAACAAATTAACGAACCATACGATGGGGTAACAAATGATTAATAAAGGTGTCAACACATAACTGGCCGCTAAAGCGATACGCTCAGGATACGCAGCCGCGATGACTTTCGGGGTAATTTCACTAAACACCAGGATGGCAAAGGTAATGGCTATTGTTCCCATGAGCAATGCAAACTCATCATGGGCAAAAAAAGTAGCAATAATGACAGCTACCATTGTTGCAGAAGCCGTGTTAAGCAGATTGTTACCCAGTAAAATGACACCCAGTAACCGATCCGTGTTATCGAGCAACTTTACGGTTAACCGAGCGCCACGGTGGCCTTGCTTGGCCAGGTGTCGCAAGCGATAGCGGTTAATCGCCATCATGCTGGTTTCAGATAAGGAAAAGAAGCCTGACAGGATCAATAAAAACACTAATGTAATCAGCATGATGTGCAGCGGCATGTTTTCCAAAGAACACCTTTATATAATGTGATGAAAATGATTAAAACTAATAATTGTGTATTTTGGATTCAAACAAATGTTTGTCAACAGGAAAATGTTGATTGGACAGGCAGGTATTTTTCTCAGGATAGACTGGATGGCTTTTATCTTTGGTAGTCATTAAACTTTGCCAATGGGATCTTGAATCAACCCATTGGCTGACAGGGTGTGTAAACAAAGGGCGGTGGTAGATCGCGGAGCATGGGGAATGAATGTTTTGTTTTTTTATAAATGGTGATATTCCCGGGATTCTGTCGTCGTATGTTGTCTCCAACTTACCAGCATGTTCTGTATAGAAGGTATTTGCAGGGGAGGAATTTGCAATACATCGACGATGGTTTGAGACCTGGGCGCTGCTTGATCTAAAACAGGTAATCCAGCGGCATCTATAGCTTCAATGATCGCCAGAGGGGAAGCCGTTAAGCGACCGCTGATTGCTGTTACCGGTAAATTTTTACGTTTTAAGTATTCGACTCCTACTGTCGCATCCGTTACATCACCTGCTGCAAGAATCACGCTATCCACAGTCTTTGCAAACACCCGGGAGTTTAGTAAGGCGACTGTCTCACCCTGCAACAAACCGTCAGCTACCTCAATGACAATAGCATCCACTCTGGCTACACTCAAATGGGTAACCAGCATTTCTACAATATGGTCAATCTGTTCCGGTGTAGCGAGGTGTGTCGATGGAAAACCTGCATGGGTAAAATCCAAAGTTAATTTAGCCCCAGCATCAGTCATCAATTCAGCGTCCTTCGCTGAGCCAGTACCAGTTACTTTGGCGGTACCCACTGTATATATCCTGCATTGACCAGACCACGAATCATGATTGCCACCGTAGTTGCTTGACCGGCATTCATCGTCGCGCCAACTACCCCCACTGTGTAAGGATGAGGAAACAAACTTACCAGCTTAGGTAAAGCCGTATCTTTCAAATTAATTCGCTTCCCATGGCTATTCGCTAATAAGCCAATAGGTTGAGAATATGGGTAGCTGCTACATTGGCATGACGGTGATTCATGCGTGCTGCGATACCTCCCGATGCCACTAAATTGCATAATCCCAAATCTTGGGGTACCTCAGCTTCAAACTGATCCGGCGCATAGTGATTGCCGTAGCAAACGATAATCTCATCTCCTATCAACAAGGCGGAGCATCGTCCATGGGTTAACTCTAATCCATTCGGGCAGCCTGTCTTTGTCACTTTCGCCAGTAGCATATCTCCGGTATTAGGAATAACATCTTCTTCCTGCCACAAGGCCGTCACCGATGCCAGTCTTAGATTGCGCGGCGTGTAAGCTATTTTGGCATTCAATAAGCGCTCTTGGCTAATGGGTGAAATGTTCATTTTTAATACTTTTATCCTATGAGCGTTAGAAGAAATGACTGACGCTATCAAAATTTTTCCCAAAGAGTAATTGTAGGATTTTTAGAAATCTATATTCATGTAACCACTCACTGTCATACCGCTAAAGCTGGCGCCATCTAGTGAACTGGGTACGAGTTAATACCAGAGATATGGAAATCTTTCCGTAGGTTGTATTCAACCCTCCAGCAAACATAATACCGGGATTGATATAGGTAATAGACTCGGATGGTGGACTGATGACGAGAATAGCCAAACTGGCAGGAATAATTCCAAAGCCTGAATTTTGACCCTTCAAGAAATCTGATTTTAGGCACTACTGTTAAAGTAAACTGATTGACTATAATCCCATGATTAAGCGCATCAGAAACTAAAAGGGGGGTGATTACCCCCCCCTTCTGCTTAGTGTTTGATATTAAGAGACCCTATCGAACACTATTTATAGCCATATTTATCAATCGGGTTAATTAATCGGATTACGTTGCGCTGATGTCAATTGATTGCTCCATGAGGGCGGCAGATTCTGCACCCAGCCGTTATAAACAAGAGGAATCGGTAAAATACCTTGCCCACCCATCCCTGGATT
>Ga0136611_10000431_pt1 | contig 27230 bp, 5 predicted proteins | sample AntDrymUQ2232306_2_FD_106645 | JGI IMG/M metagenome (GOLD analysis project Ga0136611, IMG submission 106645) | Polar desert sand microbial communities from Dry Valleys, Antarctica - metaG UQ223 (23.06) | ecosystem: Environmental > Terrestrial > Soil > Desert | place: Antarctica: Dry Valley...
ATCCTGCATAATCCCAAGATCACGATCACGATTGATGACGGGCGCCGATGGTTGAAGCGGAACCGCGAGCGTCGATTTGACGCAATCGTGATGAACACAACGTTCCATTGGCGCGAGTTTACCGCGAATTTGCTCTCACGAGAGTTTCTGGAGCTGGCAAAGGCGCGACTCAAAGCCGATGGACTCATGATGTGGAATACCACGAGTTCACCGCGTGCGATCAAGACAGGGTTGGACGTCTTCCCTCATACCCTGATGTGCATGAACAACTGCATCGGGAGCATGGAGCCGATCAAGATAAACAAGGAGCGATGGAGGCAGGTGCTAAGCAGTTATGCGATCGACAATGATCCGGTGTTCGACATGGAGTCAGAAAAGGGGCGGGGCGAACTCGAAAAAATCGTCAGCATCGCCGATAACCCGATGGTGACCTCAGCTGCGGACCCGGAAAATCCCGATGACTGGTGGTATCTCGTGCATCGGGAGCAGATGGAAAAAGATTGGGGCGATGCTCTCCCAATCACCGATGACAACTTAGGGCACGAATACGAACGGAAGTAGCAACGGGTCCGTAAGGGGGACGCAGGGGAGCTGGCGTTCCGCACTAGAGCGTGTCATGCATTTTAGCCGTTGGATTCAGTCGCACTTCGTCCCGAAGGGACCTCGGAAGTTAGCCGGTGGTCGAGCGAGCGCCGCGAGTGAAAACCACCGGAATCTCCCGAATAACACAACGCGCCCCGGCAGGGGCGCAGGAAATCGATGACTCCCTTCCGCCGCCTCTGCCGGGGCGGGATCCTTTGTTCATGCGGGTTCCGGGGGTTTTCGTTTCCCTCGACCCCCGGCTAATTTCCATGACGCCTCCGGCGTGAAGGTGCATGACACGCTCTAGCCTAAGCGGCGCGATCGGTGCGCTGGAGTGGTTCAGGGGAGTTGCGCGCCATGCAGATTCCGATCTGCCGCACCCAAGCGTGCGAATGCTTTCCGCTCCACCCACAAAAGGTAGAGCGCGAGCAGAACGATCCCGATGAGCATTGGGTTGTCGAATCCGCCTCTTGCCACGAAAGCGTGGAAGGCAAGGATGTTGACGATGATCGGCCCAAGGATCAGCAGACCGAAGTTCCGCGTCTTCGGAATCGCCACAAGGATGCCGCCGAGCAGTTCGCACACTTTAACGAACGTCAGGTAACCTGTTGGCCCAAACGCGCTCATGAACATGGCCACGGGGGTGCCTTCCGGCATCGGCGGAGTTGGGACAAGATTGAAAAGGACAACGATAGCGGAGAGAATGAACAGCAGGCCGAGCAGGATGCCGGCAATCGTAGGCAAGTGTTTCATAAAGTAATGGCGATGGTGAGCTGCAGCGGCCGGGACTGACGAGTCGAGACTGCCGCATCGGCAGGAATACTGCGGCCCTGTCGGAACGGAAGCATTGACGGTTCCTTGACGCAGGAGGGTTCAGCCCAGCACGCTTCGGTGATGTGGAACACTTCGTCGTTGCGCATGGCGTTGCTGAGAATCCTCGCGGGTCTTTCATTCGTCCAATCATGCGCGGCGCAAGCGAAGGACACCGCTCCGGAGACTCCGGCTGCGGAAGCAAGCAAGCCCGCGCTGTTGCTTGCGAATGTCTGGAAGCCTTCGATCGATCCAACCGGCTGGTGGATGAGCGAGAAATACGACGGGCTGCGCGGTTACTGGGACGGAAGGAAGCTATGGAGCCGCAAGGGCCACGCGATTCACGCGCCGGACCCCTGTCTCGCGGAGCTTCCCACGGACATCCCGCTGGACGGCGAGCTGTGGATCGGGCGCGGTCAGTTTGAGGAAACGCTCAGCACGGTGCTGTCGCAAACCCCCGATGATCGCTGGAAGCGCGTGCGCTTCATGGTCTTCGATGCACCGCAGGCGCCGGGGACGTTTGAGCAGCGAATGGAGTTCCTTCGCGCGACTTTGCCGGCGGAGAATCAATTCGCGAAGCCGGTTGCCCAAGAGCGCTGCAAGGGTGCGAACCATCTTCTCGCGGAGCGAGATCGTGTCGTCGCGCTCGGCGGGGAGGGCTTGATGTTGCGGCAGCCGGAGTCGGGTTACGAAACGCGGAGGTCGCCCACTTTGCTGAAGGTCAAACCGCACGACGATGCAGAAGCGACCGTGATCGCGCACCTCGCGGGAAAGGGGAGGTTCGCCGGGAAACTCGGATCGCTCCGCGTGGAGACGCCGAACAAGCGCCAGTTTTCGATTGGGACCGGGTTCACCGACGCTCAACGCGAATCGCCGCCGCCGATTGGCACCGTGATCACCTACCGATTCCGCGGGGTGACGAAGAAAGGATTGCCCCGCTTCCCCTCGTATCTCCGCGTGCGCCAGGATTGAGGCTGCGATGGATCGGCCGGTCAGAAGAGCCGGATCGCAGTGACCGCAATCTGGCCACCGAAGCAAACGTCGACATCGGCGCCGACGGCACGCTGACGAGAGTGGTAGTTGCCGTCGTAGAAGTGGCAGTCGCCGTCCTCGTGGCGATAGCTGAGCGGAAGCGGGTGCGGGTCGAGCGGACAGAAGACGACCTCCGGATCGGCGGTGTCCGGAGCGAGGTGAGGCAGGTTCACGTTGTAGAAAAGGCCAGGCTCCGTGGGACGGGTGAGGAGGTCGGCAAGGATCGGGATGATCCACCGCGTGGCGCGCGCCCAGTCGAGTTCGACGCCCTCCCGTAAGTAGTGAGAGAACGCGATGCCCGGCCACCCGTGGAGCACTGCTTCGCGCACCGCGGCGACGGTGCCGGAGTAGTGAATATCTGCCCCGAGATTTCCGCCGTGGTTAATCCCGCTGAGCACCCATTTCGCCTCTGGCGCAATGAGGAGAAGTCCCAGCCGCGCACAGTCGGCGGGCGTGCCGAACACCGCGACGCGATTGTCGGCCCGCTTCTCGATCCGCACGACTGACTCCCAAGTAACCGCATGGCTGACTCCCGACTGCGGACCTGCGGGGGCGACGATGATGGGCTCCCCGAATTCCTGTGCGGCGGCGAAGAGCGCCTGCAGGCCGGGCGCATCGATGCCATCGTCGTTAGTCAGGAGGAGTTGCACGTGCCGGAATAACGGGATCACGCCGCGCGGCAGCCGTGTGAAAGGACCGGTCGCGAACCGGGGAAATGCGGGTAGTTTCCGGCTCCCCTCCGGCTCGCCCTCTCACATTTCATGCTCTACCGTCCCTATTTTTCAGTGTTTTTGGCTGTTCTCATAATGGTCAGCGCCCGTCTGCAGGGCGCAGTGGTGATCAACGAGATCATGTTTCACCCGCCGGGCGCTCCGGAGAATTCGGCTCTCGAGTGGATCGAGATTGCCAACTCGAACACATCTCCCGTCGATCTCTCGGGCTGGCGGATCAGCAAAGGCGTCGACTTCGGTTTCCCGAATGGAACGACGATCGCAGCGGGCGGGTTTCTGGTCGTTGCGGCGAATCTGAATACGTTCCAAACCGCGCATCCTGGAGTGACGAACGTGGTCGGCGGCTGGACCGGGCGGCTGAGCAACTCCGGCGAGAACGTGCAGCTTGACCGCGCGGATTGGCAGAAGGCGAATGGGGTCACTTATGCGGATGAAGGCGATTGGGCCGTGCGCGCGCGTGGCGAGGAGAGCTTTGGGCATCGCGGCTGGGTTTGGGTCAGCGATGCCGATGGCGGCGGGAAATCGCTCGAGCTGCGCAATGCCGCGCTCGCGGGAGAAAATTCAGGGCAGAATTGGGGCCCAAGCGGCCCGGTGGGCGGAACCCCGGGGGCCGCGAACTCGCTGGCGAGCGCAGACGTTGCGCCGCTCATCACCGACGTGAAGCATCGTCCGGAGATCCCGCATTCGGATCAGGCGATCGTCGTTTCCACGGACCTCGCCAATGATGACGCGGGAAATGTGACAGCCACATTGCACTGGCGTGTCGATGGTGCGGCAGCGTGGCAAACCCTGCCGATGAGCGACACTAATGGCGATGGAGACCGCGAGGCGGCCATTCCGCCGCAGGCGAACCTTGCAGTCATCGAGTTTTATGTCGCGGCGAGTGATGGAGTGAACACGCGGACGTGGCCAGCGCCGGCGCGCACTTCAAATCCTGGCGTCGCGCCCGAGACTTATGCGCAAGTCACGAACGCGTTGCTGCAAGTGGACAACGCATTCGACCCAGCGACCAACTTCACCACGCCCGGCCAGCAGCCGATCTATCGCTTGATCATGACCAATGCCGAGCGGGCGGAACTCGCGCAAATCGGTTCCACCCCCGCGGAGAAGGACTCCGAGGCGACGATGAACGGCACATTCATCTCGCACGACGGGCAGGGGGTGAAGACGGTTTACAATGCGGGCTTCCGAAACCGCGGGTTCGCGTCGGCGCTCGGACCGCCGAACAACTATCACGTCAGATTCCGGAACGATGATCGGTGGAACGGGCGTGGGAGCTTCGGTCTGAACTGCCTCTTCCCGCACTCACAAACGCTCGGGAATACGTTGTTCGAACGCGCGGGGATTGCACCGCAGCAAGCCGCGATCGTGCAGGTGCGCGTGAATGGCGCCAACCTCGCGGAAAGTGGACCCCGGATGTATGGCCGGTATGCCCGCGTGGAAGGGCGCGGCGGCGAATGGGCGGAACGGCACTTTCCCGACGATGCGGAGGGAAACTTCTACCGCCTCGACGACCACCTTTACCCGCAAAACGATCCCCGGAGCGGCGAGTTCAAATTCGAAGGAAATGATCCAGCGGCTTACGCGGATACGTTCTTCAAAGAGACGAATCAGGACGCGAATGACTATAGCGATTTGATCGAATTTGCACGGGTGGTGAGCGCGCCGGCGACTGGCGGCACGGCAGAGCAACCGGCCATTTCCGATGCCGCCTATCCGGCGGCGGTCGCGGCGAAGCTCGATCTCGAGGCCTTCTATCGTTACATGGCGACGGACGCGTTGATTGGAAACCAGGAGGGTGGGTTACAAAGCGGGCGCGCCGACGATACGTCGATCTATCGCGGGGTGCTCGATCCGCGCTTCCGTTTTGTCCCGCACGATCTCGACGATGTCTTTAACATCGGCGCAGGCGTCGGCAACCCGATCACGCGTTCGCTCTTCAGCTACAACGCGGGCACCGACGGCTTGGGGGTGGAAGGACTGGCGCGGCTTTTCAATCATCCGCAGCTCCTTCCTCGCTACTACGCCGCGGTGCTTGCGGCGATGGATGACTGGTTCAACTTGGCGACGATTGGTCCGATCATTGACGGGATCATGGCCGGTTGGGTGCCGGCGACGGATGCGAGCGCGCCGCCGCCGAACACGTCGATTGCCGAAATCAAGGCGTTCGTTGCGCAACGACGCGCGAACGTGCTGGCGCAGATTCAGCAAAACTATGCGCTGAACGTCACCACGAATGCCGCGAACACCGCGGAAGGTTACTCCCAAACGACGGACGGAGCGGCAACCCTCGGCGGGACCTTCAATCTCGCTCAGACCTACTCGATCACGGTTAACGGTGCGCTGGCGCAATCGTTCTATCGAACGGCCGGCGGGGACGCGGCAGGCACGTGGAAGCTCGTCGTGCCGGCCGGCGGCGGCAGCATTTTACGGCGGGGGTTGAATACGGTGGTCGTGAATTTTTGGGGCGGTCCAAATGGCACCGGCAAGGTGCTCCAATCGCTCACGGCGCAAATTTTCTACGGCGCGCCGGGCACGAACATCAGCGGCACCTTGAACGGCAACGGATCGATGCGGCTGCTCGCGCCCTCGAGTTTCATCGCGGGCAAGCCGTTTCTGGTCCGCGTCGATCTTCTCGATACCGCTGGGAATCTCGATCGGTCCGCATGGAATACGACGGTGGCGCTGAGCGCGAATGTCGGCGGCGTGGTGTTGCCGAATGTGCAGCTCTATAACGGGATGGGCAGCGCGCTGATCACGGCTGGCGGCGGCGGCGGTGGGGCACCACAGGTGTTCTTCACTTACGGGACGGGCGGCACCGGCGCTGCCGGAGTCTCGGGAACGCCGGGCTCGACCTGGCGGACGAAAACCGATCTTACTGCGGCGACGATCAGCGCAGTTCCCGGCACGTGGAAAAACGAGGGCTTCGACGATTCGTCCTGGGTGCAGCGGCAGACGCAGACCGGCTACGGAGACGCCGACGAAAATCAAACTTTCACGCGCATCGATTACGACCCGGCCACCGTAGGCACCCAAAGCGCGCCGAGTTACCTCTTCCGCAATACCTTCACGATCGCGGACGTCAGCCAGCTTGCGACCGTCGCGGGCGAGGTGAAATACGATGACGGCGTCGTCGTTTACATCAATGGCACGCAGGTCCTTCGCACCACGAATCTCGACCCCGCGGGAACCCTCGCGAGCTACGCAGATTTCAACGGCGCTGCGACGCGGGAAAACGCCACGGCTGCGCTGAACATTCCACTAAACCTCCTGCACAACGGAGTGAACACCATCGCCGTGGAAGTGCACCAGGCGGACAACGGAAGCAGTGATGTCACTTTCGATCTGCGGCTTCAGGCGAACTTCCCGTCGGCTGATCCCGGCAACTTCACCCTGAGCGCAAGCGGCGCGGGTTTGAGCGCACAAAAGGCGCTCACCTCACTCGGATCCAGCCCCGCAATGACGAACGTTTCGGGGACGGTCGCGACCGGAGCGACAACCTGGAGCGGGGTCGTGCACGTGACGGGCGATGTGACGGTCCCGAGCGGGGCAACCCTGTCGATCGCGCCAGGCACGCACGTGCTGATCGATGGCGACGCGAGTGCCGGCAGCACGGCGGGGAAAAAGCTCATTGTGCAAAGCGGCGGGGCGGTTGATGCAGCGGGCACGCTCGCGAACCCGATCTCGATCACGTCGACGACCCCCGAGACGCGCTGGGGCGAGATCACTGCCAATGGTGCGACGAGCTGGAAATTTTGCCTCATCTCGCACGCGACGCATTCGATCGGTGGCGGCCATACCGGCACCGGGCCGGTCTTCCGCCTCGGCGGCACGAACACGCCTTTCCTGATCGAGGACAGCGTCGTGGCAGACAACCCCGGCAAGACGATGACGAACTCCGGGTCGCCGGACATCACGATGCGGCGCTCGCATTTTGCCCGAGGCGTGATGGGCCCGGAACTGGATGGGGCCGGTCTCACGATCGAGGACTGCTCCTTCACCGAGATGCTCCCCGCTTATCGCGAGTCGGGTGCGGCGGATGACGAAGATTGCATTTACATCCACGACTCCGGCGGGAAGCCGGTGAACGTCCGTCGCAGCGTCTTTGCGGACTGCGGCGACGATGGGATTGATGCACTCGGCGGGACCATCGCGTTCGAGGATTGCATCATCCGCGATGCTTTCGACAAGGGCGTGAGCACGAACAACAACAACGCGTTGTTCCGCCGCTGCCAGATGATCGACAACGACATCGGCGTTTCGACGAAATGCACCATCGCGGAACAAAATACGCCGTTCGTCAGCACCTACGAGAACTGCACGGTCGTCTCCGAGAATCACCCGACGAACACGAGCGACGGGAACTTCCATTCCATCGGATTTCACACGCGGAACAAATACGGGACGACGACGATGAACGTCACCGTGAACGTGAAGAATTGCATCATCTCCGCGGAGGAACCGGTGCGAAACGACTATGCGGTCGCCGGCTCGCCGTTCCCGCTGATGAACTTCAGCTACACCGATTTTCACGATCTCGGCGGCGCGCTGCCGAATGATCCGGTCCCAGCCGGCACCGGGAATATCACTGCCGATCCGCTCTACGTTTCCTTCGCCACGGACAATTACCGGCTGCAATCCGGCTCGCCCGCGCGCGATAGCGGTGACCCCGCTTCACCGCTCGATCCGGATGGCTCCCGCGCGGATATGGGCGCGCTGCCTTTCGGAGAAATCGCCGCGCCTTCTTCCGTGACGTGGACGCCTGGGAACGGGCCCTATCGCATCACCGCGAACACCACCGTCCCCGTCGGGACGACGCTGATCGTGCAGCCGGGAACGAGCGTTTTCTTCGACCAGAATGTGCACCTCACGGTGAACGGTCGCATGCTCGCGCAGGGCACTCCCGGTGGGCGAATCGTTTTCAGCCACGTGCCCGGCACGATTGCGCCGGGTGATGCCGATCCGATCAAGAACGGCACGCAGACGGGCGCTCCAAAATGGGGCGGCATTCGCGTGTTCGACTCCATGGCGCAGGAGAGCATTTTTTCGCACTGCGACTTCATCAACGCACAGGGCACCAGCCCAGTAGGCAGCGAGAATTTCGGCAGCATCGGGTTCATCCGCTCGTGGGGCTGGGTCGACCACTGCACGTGGGCGGGGACGCACCTCCGCATGTGTTACGGGCGAAACGCCAAGCTCACCGTCACCCACAACGTGTTTCCGGATATGTTCATCTTCGATCCGGTGCTCGGCCGCATCGAAGATCCGACGGATTTTGTCTCGTCCGCCGATAACAACCAGGAGCCGCTGAAGGTCGAATTTCCTACCACCGATCCTGAAGTCGCCGCCAATCCTCAGTTCCCAAACGGGCAGCCGTTCGGCGGCCACTGGCGCTGCTACTACAACGATTTTTACGGCAACCGCGGTCACAATGACGTAATGGACGCCGATAGCGGCCGGTGGGGTCAGCCGGGGCAATTTATGTTCGATTGCCGCTACAATCACTTTCACGGGCTGAGCGGCGACGAGCATATCGATCTCGGCGGCGACGCCTACATTGCCTCGAACATCTTCGAGCGCGCGACCAAGGACGAATGGGTGAGCGCGTTCGGCACGGATCTAGGCTATTCGAACGCGATCAGCTCCGGAGACAAGGGGGAGGGAACCACCATCATGGTGGTGCGAAACCTCTTCTTCGATCTCGACCACGCGATCAATTGCAAGGCGCGCACCGCGACCATTTTCGAGCACAACACCGTCGCGAATTTCCACGCGGACTACCTCTACACCGCCTCTGACCCTGATCAGGCGGTGAAGAATGCGCCGGTGAATTTCTTCATTCCGGAAGATGGACCGGCGCCGAGTTACGGCGACGGCGCCTATCTCGGCTTCAACATCGTGAGCGTCACTCCGCATCTCTTCAGCGGGCCGGACGCGCGCAAAGTCGATGTCGATCCGGGTCCGGGCACGGACTACCAAGTGGTGAACGACATAACCACGAAGATCGAGTTCTTCCACAATCTGCTCGATCAGATCGCTGATCCGGTGATCGGGCCGAATCATCCAGGCGGGTTCTTCAGCGGAACCTATGGGCCGAACAAAGCGGGGGCGCCGGGTTTCGTCGATGCCGCGGCGAAGAACTTCGCGCTCCGCCCGGGATCCGCCGCGCACGGGACCGCCCCCGGTGGGCTCGACTATGGCTTCACCGTGCCGGAGTGGGCCTACATCATCGGCGGACCAGATGCGCAGACGAACGCCACGAGTGCGAGTTTCAAGATCGGCGGGCCGGGGATTGTCGCATATCAATGGCGACTCGATGGCGGTGCCTGGAGCGCCCGAATCCGGATCGGTGCGGGCGGCGTGCTCCCGCGCACCGGGCCGACGGTGCGGCAGGCGACGCTGAATCTCACGAACCTCGCGAACGGCCCGCACACTTTGGAAGTGCTCGGAGAAGACATGGCTGGCAACTGGCAGGACGCTGATCCCGCCCGCACGCTCGAAGGGTTGCCGCAGGCTGCGCCCACCGCCCGCACCTGGACGGTAAACACGGCGCTCGTGCTCGTGCGGATCAATGAAGTGCTGGTCGATAGCGCAACGCTTCCAGACAGCGTCGAACTCTATAATGCGGGCGCGAATCCAGTGCCCCTTGATGGCTGGTCGATCAGCGATGGTCCTATTACCGCCGGGCGTTTCCCGATTCCCGCCGGCACGGTTCTTCAAGCCGGCGGCTACCTGGTCATCACAGCGACTGGGTTTACCCTCGATAAAGACGGCGATGCAGTGGCGCTCTATAACGGCGCAACGCTCGTGGATTCCGTCAGCTTTGGTCCGCAGCCCCGCGATTTGCCGCTTGGCCGGATGGGAGCGGACGGTGCGTGGACGCTGACGCAGCCGACGCCCGGCGCGGCGAATGTAAAGCAGCAGCTCGGCTCACCGGCGGCGGTGCGAATCAATGAGTGGTTCGCGGACGGGGACGTCCGCTACGATGTCGATTGGATCGAGCTCCGGAACGGCGATCCACTTCCAGTGTCGCTGGCGGGTCTCGTTCTGACCGACAATACCGTCAGCAATGCGGGACACACGATTGCGCCTCTGAGCTTTGTCGCGGGGGGCGGTTACGTTCGCCTGATCGCTGACGGGAAGCCTTCCAGCGGACCTGCGCATCTCGGCTTTCAGCTCGAGGCGCAGCAGGAAGAGATCGCGCTCTACAGCGGCGGGACGCGCACCGATCTCGTGATTTTCGGCCCGCAAGTCACCGACTACTCGCAAGGCCGCGATGCGAACGGGAACTTCGCCTTTTATGAGCTGCCAACGCGCCCGTTCCTCAACGGCACGAGCGATCCCGCTTACCCAAACGCGCTCGCGTTGCTGCGCGGCCTGCGGATCACGGAGATCATGTATCACGCGCTCGGCGGCAGTGATTACGACTTCCTCGAGCTGCGCAACGTCGGCGCAGCACCGCTCGATCTCGCGGGGGTGAAGTTCGTTCAAGGCATCGATTTTACCTTCGGTGCGTTGACTCTCGCGCCAGGGCAGGACGTGCTCGTGGTGAAGAATCTCGCGCAATTCCGCTCGCGGTATGGGAACACGCCCATCGTCGCCGGCACTTACGGCGGGCAACTCGACAACACCGGCGAGCGTTTGGCCATTCAGCTCCCGCCTCCTTTCGACGCAAACATTCTGACGTTCGCCTTCAATAGTGGTTGGTATCCGCTCGCCACCGGAGAGGGCCGATCGCTCGTGATTGCCGACCCCCTCGCCCCGGCGAACGTGTGGGGTGATCGCGACAGCTGGAGAGCGAGTGCCGAGACGGGCGGCAATCCCGGCGGCGCGAGCGCGCGGATCGACACTTTCAGCTCCTGGAGCGCCTTTTATTCGGTTCCCTCATCGGATAGCGACCAGGACTACGACGGGGTTCTCGCGTTTGCGGAGTATGCGCTGGCGATGGATCCCACGAATCCGAACAGCGGCGAAGGGCGGGCCGGAACCCCGCAGGTCCTTCCCGGCCCGAACGGACGTGTCCGGTTTCTCTTTGACCTGCCGGCGAGCGGCGCCGCCGCGCAAGGCCACGGCGTCGCCGAGGTCGTTTATCACGTGCAAGTATCAGACGATCTCGCCACGTGGGCGACGATCGCGACCAAGAGCTTCTCAAGCGCGTGGAGTGGCGCGGCTACCGTTACCGTTGGACCTGCCTCCAACGGCTTCCTGCCGGTTTCCGTGGAAGATGTCGCGAACAGTTCAGGCGCGCGCTACTTGCGATTGCAGATGGTGTTCGCGCCCTAAGTCGCCATCCGCTCGAGGCAGTTCAGCAAATACGGGAGCAACTGCTTCTTCCGTGAAACAACGCCCGTGAGCGCCCAGATGAACGGCGCGTGTTCAGGGTAATCGATCGTCTTGAGGAACTGCTCCTCGCCGCGCGCGAGGAGCAGCGAACTCTGGTCGTTGATGTCCGTGACCAGGAGCGTCGCGAAGAGCAGCCCTTCGCGACGGCGATGCGCTTCCAGCGCTTCCAGCAGCGCTCCGCTTTTTTCGGGGAAATGCGCGAACGTCAGCTCTTCGACTTGCGCCACGGTGAAGCGGTGCCCCGCTTCCGCGTAGACTTTGCAGTCTGCTTGAATCGCCTGCTCCGGAGTCATTGTCAGTAGCGGGCTGCCAACGCTAAAAATCTGCTCCGCCAATTCCGCCGGCTCGCATTCGGCGGCGCGCGCGAGTTCCGCGAGCACCTCTCGATCGATCTCGGTCGCGGTCGGTGACGTCAGATTCAACGTATCGGAGATCAGGCCAGCCATGAGCAATCCCGCCATTGCTTTTGGCACCGGCACGGTTGCCTGGCGGTAGCACAGCGCAATGATCGTGCTCGTTGAGCCAACCGGATTGTTCACGAAGAGAATCGGGGAATCGCTCGTGAAACCGCCGAGCTTGTGGTGATCCAGAATCTCGACAATCGGCACGCACGCGGCCCCGCGCACGGCCTGCGCGAGTTCGTTGTGATCGACGAGAATGAGCTGGCGCGGGATCTCCTTGAGAAAGTCGGACTTCGACAGAATGCCGACCAGCGCGCCGGCATCGTCGAGCACCGGAAAAAGGAAAGCGGCACTCTCCGCGGCGACGCGGCGTGCCTCGCTCAGCGGGGTGTCCAGTTGAAACGTGGACACGTCGCGCTCGATCATCTGCTCGACGCGCACCGCACCGCGCGCGAGGAGAACGCTGGTCGCGGTATCGTGCGGTGAGCTGATCATGGTCACCTCCGCGGCCCGGGCGGCCGCGCGCATCTCTTCGGCAATGCTCAGCCCGCCGGTGACGACGACCGCGTGCACGCGGGCAGCAATCGCGAGCTGTTGAATCTGCGGGCGATCCCCGACGAAGAGGATCACGCGCCGCTCGCGATAATCCTCCAGGCGCGGGGCGAACGACGCCGCATCCATCGCGCCGACCATCAGCAGTTGCTCGCGCGGCTCGGCGCTGAGCGAGCCGGTGACGAGCGCGCCGCCGAAAGTCGTGACGATGTCCGCCAGGGACGCCGTGATGATGCGCGCAGTCGCCGCTTCATCGCGCGGCGGAAAAAGGTGATGCGTGATTTTGAATGCCGAGAGCAGGCCGAGGCAGCGGTTCTGATCGTCGACCACCGGCAAGCCGCGCAGCCGCTTTTGATCGATCAACTGCACCGCATCGTAGACCGGTGAATCGGCGCGCACAGAGATGACCTGCGGCTGCATCACGTCCGCGACGCGAGGTGAGAGGTCGTTGATCAGCACCGGTGGTGCGACCCCGAAACGCTCCAGCACAAAATCGATGCGCTCGTTCGTGTTTCCCGCACGCGCGGCGACTACCTTCGAGTGCCCGGTAAGCCGTTTGAGTTCCGCATACGCGAGTGCGGAGACGATGGAATCCATGTCGGGATTCCGGTGGCCAATGACGATAGTTTCCATGGGAGCAGCAGTGCGCGAAGGTGTCAGGGTTCAGCTTCCGGCTGAGCACTGCCGATGCTGCTGGGGGCGACGCCCGCTGCGGAACGAGTTCCTCAGAACGCGCTCGCCATCCGGCGTCCGCTCTGCCGCAGTTGCTCGAGCTTGCGACGATCGGTTGCGCTGCGGGGATCGAAGGTCGTCCCGTGCACTGCGCGAAACGCGGAACTCCTGGTGTTGGCGCCTTCCACCGAACGGCTCGCCTTGGCGCTCTTGCGCGGCGGCATTGCGCTCGCCACCCGGGAGCGCAGCCACGCGCGCTTTTTCTCCTGCAACGCGATCTCGGTATCCCGCACGCGAAGACGCGGACCGCTGCTGGCGCGAGACGACGGGGCGATCCTGAAGGCAATTGCACGGCTGGTCCTGAAGCTGCCCGCGCGGGTGAAGGTGGTTCCTTCTCGAGCCGGAGCGGCCATCGTTTTGCCGCTGCGCTCACTCGAGGAGGATTGCGTTTCGACGAGTTCGACCGGTTTCCGGATGTAAAAGGAGATCTGGCCAGATCTCCTTTTACATCCGGAAACCGGTCGAACTCGTCGAAACGCAATCCTCCTCGAGTGAGCGCAGCGGCAAAACGATGGCCGCTCCGGCTCGAGAAGGAACCACCTTCACCCGCGCGGGCAGCTTCAGGACCAGCCGTGCAATTGCCTTCAGGATCGCCCCGTCGTCTCGCGCCAGCAGCGGTCCGCGTCTTCGCGTGCGGGATACCGAGATCGCGTTGCAGGAGAAAAAGCGCGCGTGGCTGCGCTCCCGGGTGGCGAGCGCAATGCCGCCGCGCAAGAGCGCCAAGGCGAGCCGTTCGGTGGAAGGCGCCAACACCAGGAGTTCCGCGTTTCGCGCAGTGCACGGGACGACCTTCGATCCCCGCAGCGCAACCGATCGTCGCAAGCTCGAGCAACTGCGGCAGAGCGGACGCCGGATGGCGAGCGCGTTCTGAGGAACTCGTTCCGCAGCGGGCGTCGCCCCCAGCAGCATCGGCAGTGCTCAGCCGGAAGCTGAACCCTGACACCTTCGCGCACTGCTGCTCCCATGGAAACTATCGTCATTGGCCACCGGAATCCCGACATGGATTCCATCGTCTCCGCACTCGCGTATGCGGAACTCAAACGGCTTACCGGGCACTCGAAGGTAGTCGCCGCGCGTGCGGGAAACACGAACGAGCGCATCGATTTTGTGCTGGAGCGTTTCGGGGTCGCACCACCGGTGCTGATCAACGACCTCTCACCTCGCGTCGCGGACGTGATGCAGCCGCAGGTCATCTCTGTGCGCGCCGATTCACCGGTCTACGATGCGGTGCAGTTGATCGATCAAAAGCGGCTGCGCGGCTTGCCGGTGGTCGACGATCAGAACCGCTGCCTCGGCCTGCTCTCGGCATTCAAAATCACGCATCACCTTTTTCCGCCGCGCGATGAAGCGGCGACTGCGCGCATCATCACGGCGTCCCTGGCGGACATCGTCACGACTTTCGGCGGCGCGCTCGTCACCGGCTCGCTCAGCGCCGAGCCGCGCGAGCAACTGCTGATGGTCGGCGCGATGGATGCGGCGTCGTTCGCCCCGCGCCTGGAGGATTATCGCGAGCGGCGCGTGATCCTCTTCGTCGGGGATCGCCCGCAGATTCAACAGCTCGCGATTGCTGCCCGCGTGCACGCGGTCGTCGTCACCGGCGGGCTGAGCATTGCCGAAGAGATGCGCGCGGCCGCCCGGGCCGCGGAGGTGACCATGATCAGCTCACCGCACGATACCGCGACCAGCGTTCTCCTCGCGCGCGGTGCGGTGCGCGTCGAGCAGATGATCGAGCGCGACGTGTCCACGTTTCAACTGGACACCCCGCTGAGCGAGGCACGCCGCGTCGCCGCGGAGAGTGCCGCTTTCCTTTTTCCGGTGCTCGACGATGCCGGCGCGCTGGTCGGCATTCTGTCGAAGTCCGACTTTCTCAAGGAGATCCCGCGCCAGCTCATTCTCGTCGATCACAACGAACTCGCGCAGGCCGTGCGCGGGGCCGCGTGCGTGCCGATTGTCGAGATTCTGGATCACCACAAGCTCGGCGGTTTCACGAGCGATTCCCCGATTCTCTTCGTGAACAATCCGGTTGGCTCAACGAGCACGATCATTGCGCTGTGCTACCGCCAGGCAACCGTGCCGGTGCCAAAAGCAATGGCGGGATTGCTCATGGCTGGCCTGATCTCCGATACGTTGAATCTGACGTCACCGACCGCGACCGAGATCGATCGAGAGGTGCTCGCGGAACTCGCGCGCGCCGCCGAATGCGAGCCGGCGGAATTGGCGGAGCAGATTTTTAGCGTTGGCAGCCCGCTACTGACAATGACTCCGGAGCAGGCGATTCAAGCAGACTGCAAAGTCTACGCGGAAGCGGGGCACCGCTTCACCGTGGCGCAAGTCGAAGAGCTGACGTTCGCGCATTTCCCCGAAAAAAGCGGAGCGCTGCTGGAAGCGCTGGAAGCGCATCGCCGTCGCGAAGGGCTGCTCTTCGCGACGCTCCTGGTCACGGACATCAACGACCAGAGTTCGCTGCTCCTCGCGCGCGGCGAGGAGCAGTTCCTCAAGACGATCGATTACCCTGAACACGCGCCGTTCATCTGGGCGCTCACGGGCGTTGTTTCACGGAAGAAGCAGTTGCTCCCGTATTTGCTGAACTGCCTCGAGCGGATGGCGACTTAGGGCGCGAACACCATCTGCAATCGCAAGTAGCGCGCGCCTGAACTGTTCGCGACATCTTCCACGGAAACCGGCAGGAAGCCGTTGGAGGCAGGTCCAACGGTAACGGTAGCCGCGCCACTCCACGCGCTTGAGAAGCTCTTGGTCGCGATCGTCGCCCACGTGGCGAGATCGTCTGATACTTGCACGTGATAAACGACCTCGGCGACGCCGTGGCCTTGCGCGGCGGCGCCGCTCGCCGGCAGGTCAAAGAGAAACCGGACACGTCCGTTCGGGCCGGGAAGGACCTGCGGGGTTCCGGCCCGCCCTTCGCCGCTGTTCGGATTCGTGGGATCCATCGCCAGCGCATACTCCGCAAACGCGAGAACCCCGTCGTAGTCCTGGTCGCTATCCGATGAGGGAACCGAATAAAAGGCGCTCCAGGAGCTGAAAGTGTCGATCCGCGCGCTCGCGCCGCCGGGATTGCCGCCCGTCTCGGCACTCGCTCTCCAGCTGTCGCGATCACCCCACACGTTCGCCGGGGCGAGGGGGTCGGCAATCACGAGCGATCGGCCCTCTCCGGTGGCGAGCGGATACCAACCACTATTGAAGGCGAACGTCAGAATGTTTGCGTCGAAAGGAGGCGGGAGCTGAATGGCCAAACGCTCGCCGGTGTTGTCGAGTTGCCCGCCGTAAGTGCCGGCGACGATGGGCGTGTTCCCATACCGCGAGCGGAATTGCGCGAGATTCTTCACCACGAGCACGTCCTGCCCTGGCGCGAGAGTCAACGCACCGAAGGTAAAATCGATGCCTTGAACGAACTTCACCCCCGCGAGATCGAGCGGTGCTGCGCCGACGTTGCGCAGCTCGAGGAAGTCGTAATCACTGCCGCCGAGCGCGTGATACATGATCTCCGTGATCCGCAGGCCGCGCAGCAACGCGAGCGCGTTTGGGTAAGCGGGATCGCTCGTGCCGTTGAGGAACGGGCGCGTTGGCAGCTCATAAAAGGCGAAGTTCCCGTTCGCATCGCGGCCTTGCGAGTAGTCGGTGACTTGCGGGCCGAAAATCACGAGATCGGTGCGCGTCCCGCCGCTGTAGAGCGCGATCTCTTCCTGCTGCGCCTCGAGCTGAAAGCCGAGATGCGCAGGTCCGCTGGAAGGCTTCCCGTCAGCGATCAGGCGAACGTAACCGCCCCCCGCGACAAAGCTCAGAGGCGCAATCGTGTGTCCCGCATTGCTGACGGTATTGTCGGTCAGAACGAGACCCGCCAGCGACACTGGAAGTGGATCGCCGTTCCGGAGCTCGATCCAATCGACATCGTAGCGGACGTCCCCGTCCGCGAACCACTCATTGATTCGCACCGCCGCCGGTGAGCCGAGCTGCTGCTTTACATTCGCCGCGCCGGGCGTCGGCTGCGTCAGCGTCCACGCACCGTCCGCTCCCATCCGGCCAAGCGGCAAATCGCGGGGCTGCGGACCAAAGCTGACGGAATCCACGAGCGTTGCGCCGTTATAGAGCGCCACTGCATCGCCGTCTTTATCGAGGGTAAACCCAGTCGCTGTGATGACCAGGTAGCCGCCGGCTTGAAGAACCGTGCCGGCGGGAATCGGGAAACGCCCGGCGGTAATAGGACCATCGCTGATCGACCAGCCATCAAGGGGCACTGGATTCGCGCCCGCATTATAGAGTTCGACGCTGTCTGGAAGCGTTGCGCTATCGACCAGCACTTCATTGATCCGCACGAGCACGAGCGCCGTGTTTACCGTCCAGGTGCGGGCGGTGGGCGCAGCCTGCGGCAACCCTTCGAGCGTGCGGGCGGGATCAGCGTCCTGCCAGTTGCCAGCCATGTCTTCTCCGAGCACTTCCAAAGTGTGCGGGCCGTTCGCGAGGTTCGTGAGATTCAGCGTCGCCTGCCGCACCGTCGGCCCGGTGCGCGGGAGCACGCCGCCCGCACCGATCCGGATTCGGGCGCTCCAGGCACCGCCATCGAGTCGCCATTGATATGCGACAATCCCCGGCCCGCCGATCTTGAAACTCGCACTCGTGGCGTTCGTCTGCGCATCTGGTCCGCCGATGATGTAGGCCCACTCCGGCACGGTGAAGCCATAGTCGAGCCCACCGGGGGCGGTCCCGTGCGCGGCGGATCCCGGGCGGAGCGCGAAGTTCTTCGCCGCGGCATCGACGAAACCCGGCGCCCCCGCTTTGTTCGGCCCATAGGTTCCGCTGAAGAACCCGCCTGGATGATTCGGCCCGATCACCGGATCAGCGATCTGATCGAGCAGATTGTGGAAGAACTCGATCTTCGTGGTTATGTCGTTCACCACTTGGTAGTCCGTGCCCGGACCCGGATCGACATCGACTTTGCGCGCGTCCGGCCCGCTGAAGAGATGCGGAGTGACGCTCACGATGTTGAAGCCGAGATAGGCGCCGTCGCCGTAACTCGGCGCCGGTCCATCTTCCGGAATGAAGAAATTCACCGGCGCATTCTTCACCGCCTGATCAGGGTCAGAGGCGGTGTAGAGGTAGTCCGCGTGGAAATTCGCGACGGTGTTGTGCTCGAAAATGGTCGCGGTGCGCGCCTTGCAATTGATCGCGTGGTCGAGATCGAAGAAGAGGTTTCGCACCACCATGATGGTGGTTCCCTCCCCCTTGTCTCCGGAGCTGATCGCGTTCGAATAGCCTAGATCCGTGCCGAACGCGCTCACCCATTCGTCCTTGGTCGCGCGCTCGAAGATGTTCGAGGCAATGTAGGCGTCGCCGCCGAGATCGATATGCTCGTCGCCGCTCAGCCCGTGAAAGTGATTGTAGCGGCAATCGAACATAAATTGCCCCGGCTGACCCCACCGGCCGCTATCGGCGTCCATTACGTCATTGTGACCGCGGTTGCCGTAAAAATCGTTGTAGTAGCAGCGCCAGTGGCCGCCGAACGGCTGCCCGTTTGGGAACTGAGGATTGGCGGCGACTTCAGGATCGGTGGTAGGAAATTCGACCTTCAGCGGCTCCTGGTTGTTATCGGCGGACGAGACAAAATCCGTCGGATCTTCGATGCGGCCGAGCACCGGATCGAAGATGAACATATCCGGAAACACGTTGTGGGTGACGGTGAGCTTGGCGTTTCGCCCGTAACACATGCGGAGGTGCGTCCCCGCCCACGTGCAGTGGTCGACCCAGCCCCACGAGCGGATGAACCCGATGCTGCCGAAATTCTCGCTGCCTACTGGGCTGGTGCCCTGTGCGTTGATGAAGTCGCAGTGCGAAAAAATGCTCTCCTGCGCCATGGAGTCGAACACGCGAATGCCGCCCCATTTTGGAGCGCCCGTCTGCGTGCCGTTCTTGATCGGATCGGCATCACCCGGCGCAATCGTGCCGGGCACGTGGCTGAAAACGATTCGCCCACCGGGAGTGCCCTGCGCGAGCATGCGACCGTTCACCGTGAGGTGCACATTCTGGTCGAAGAAAACGCTCGTTCCCGGCTGCACGATCAGCGTCGTCCCGACGGGGACGGTGGTGTTCGCGGTGATGCGATAGGGCCCGTTCCCAGGCGTCCACGTCACGGAAGAAGGCGCGGCGATTTCTCCGAAAGGCAGCGCGCCCATATCCGCGCGGGAGCCATCCGGATCGAGCGGTGAAGCGGGGTCACCGCTATCGCGCGCGGGCGAGCCGGATTGCAGCCGGTAATTGTCCGTGGCGAAGGAAACGTAGAGCGGATCGGCAGTGATATTCCCGGTGCCGGCTGGGACCGGATCATTCGGCAGCGCGCCGCCGAGATCGTGAAAATCGGTGTAGCTGAAGTTCATCAGCGGGAACGGCGAGCCGGCGACCGCATAGTCGTTTCGCACCGGTTCCTCCGCGGAGATGATGCAATTCTTCACGTTCACGGTGACGTTCATCGTCGTCGTCCCGTATTTGTTCCGCGTGTGAAATCCGATGGAATGGAAGTTCCCGTCGCTCGTGTTCGTCGGGTGATTCTCGGAGACGACCGTGCAGTTCTCGTAGGTGCTGACGAACGGCGTATTTTGTTCCGCGATGGTGCATTTCGTCGAAACGCCGATGTCGTTGTCGATCATCTGGCAGCGGCGGAACAACGCGTTGTTGTTGTTCGTGCTCACGCCCTTGTCGAAAGCATCGCGGATGATGCAATCCTCGAACGCGATGGTCCCGCCGAGTGCATCAATCCCATCGTCGCCGCAGTCCGCAAAGACGCTGCGACGGACGTTCACCGGCTTCCCGCCGGAGTCGTGGATGTAAATGCAATCTTCGTCATCCGCCGCACCCGACTCGCGATAAGCGGGGAGCATCTCGGTGAAGGAGCAGTCCTCGATCGTGAGACCGGCCCCATCCAGTTCCGGGCCCATCACGCCTCGGGCAAAATGCGAGCGCCGCATCGTGATGTCCGGCGACCCGGAGTTCGTCATCGTCTTGCCGGGGTTGTCTGCCACGACGCTGTCCTCGATCAGGAAAGGCGTGTTCGTGCCGCCGAGGCGGAAGACCGGCCCGGTGCCGGTATGGCCGCCACCGATCGAATGCGTCGCGTGCGAGATGAGGCAAAATTTCCAGCTCGTCGCACCATTGGCAGTGATCTCGCCCCAGCGCGTCTCGGGGGTCGTCGACGTGATCGAGATCGGGTTCGCGAGCGTGCCCGCTGCATCAACCGCCCCGCCGCTTTGCACAATGAGCTTTTTCCCCGCCGTGCTGCCGGCACTCGCGTCGCCATCGATCAGCACGTGCGTGCCTGGCGCGATCGACAGGGTTGCCCCGCTCGGGACCGTCACATCGCCCGTCACGTGCACGACCCCGCTCCAGGTTGTCGCTCCGGTCGCGACCGTCCCCGAAACGTTCGTCATTGCGGGGCTGGATCCGAGTGAGGTGAGCGCCTTTTGTGCGCTCAAACCCGCGCCGCTTGCGCTCAGGGTGAAGTTGCCGGGATCAGCCGACGGGAAGTTCGCCTGAAGCCGCAGATCGAAAGTGACATCACTGCTTCCGTTGTCCGCCTGGTGCACTTCCACGGCGATGGTGTTCACTCCGTTGTGCAGGAGGTTTAGTGGAATGTTCAGCGCAGCCGTGGCGTTTTCCCGCGTCGCAGCGCCGTTGAAATCTGCGTAGCTCGCGAGGGTTCCCGCGGGGTCGAGATTCGTGGTGCGAAGGACCTGCGTGCCATTGATGTAAACGACGACGCCGTCATCGTATTTCACCTCGCCCGCGACGGTCGCAAGCTGGCTGACGTCCGCGATCGTGAAGGTATTGCGGAAGAGGTAACTCGGCGCGCTTTGGGTGCCTACGGTGGCCGGGTCGTAATCGATGCGCGTGAAAGTTTGATTTTCGTCGGCGTCTCCGTAGCCGGTCTGCGTCTGCCGCTGCACCCAGGACGAATCGTCGAAGCCCTCGTTTTTCCACGTGCCGGGAACTGCGCTGATCGTCGCCGCAGTAAGATCGGTTTTCGTCCGCCAGGTCGAGCCCGGCGTTCCCGAGACTCCGGCAGCGCCGGTGCCGCCCGTCCCGTAAGTGAAGAACACCTGTGGTGCCCCACCGCCGCCGCCGCCAGCCGTGATCAGCGCGCTGCCCATCCCGTTATAGAGCTGCACATTCGGCAACACCACGCCGCCGACATTCGCGCTCAGCGCCACCGTCGTATTCCATGCGGACCGATCGAGATTCCCAGCGGTATCGAGAAGATCGACGCGGACCAGAAACGGCTTGCCCGCGATGAAACTCGAGGGCGCGAGCAGCCGCATCGATCCGTTGCCGTTCAAGGTGCCGCTGATGTTCGTGCCCGGCGCGCCGTAGAAAATTTGCGCCGTGAGCGATTGGAGCACCTTGCCGGTGCCATTTGGACCGCCCCAAAAATTCACGACCACCGTATTCAACCCCCGCCGTAAAATGCTGCCGCCGCCGGCCGGCACGACGAGCTTCCACGTGCCTGCCGCGTCCCCGCCGGCCGTTCGATAGAACGATTGCGCCAGCGCACCGTTAACCGTGATCGAGTAGGTCTGAGCGAGATTGAAGGTCCCGCCGAGGGTTGCCGCTCCGTCCGTCGTTTGGGAGTAACCTTCCGCGGTGTTCGCGGCATTCGTGGTGACGTTCAGCGCATAGTTTTGCTGAATCTGCGCCAGCACGTTCGCGCGTCGTTGCGCAACGAACGCCTTGATTTCGGCAATCGACGTGTTCGGCGGCGGCGCGCTCGCATCCGTCGCCGGCACCCAACCGGCCATGATCCCGTCAATGATCGGACCAATCGTCGCCAAGTTGAACCAGTCATCCATCGCCGCAAGCACCGCGGCGTAGTAGCGAGGAAGGAGCTGCGGATGATTGAAAAGCCGCGCCAGTCCTTCCACCCCCAAGCCGTCGGTGCCCGCGTTGTAGCTGAAGAGCGAACGCGTGATCGGGTTGCCGACGCCTGCGCCGATGTTAAAGACATCGTCGAGATCGTGCGGGACAAAACGGAAGCGCGGATCGAGCACCCCGCGATAGATCGACGTATCGTCGGCGCGCCCGCTTTGTAACCCACCCTCCTGGTTTCCAATCAACGCGTCCGTCGCCATGTAACGATAGAAGGCCTCGAGATCGAGCTTCGCCGCGACCGCCGCCGGATAGGCGGCATCGGAAATGGCCGGTTGCTCTGCCGTGCCGCCAGTCGCCGGCGCGCTCACCACCCGTGCAAATTCGATCAAATCGCTATAGTCATTCGCGTCCTGATTCGTCTCTTTGAAGAACGTATCCGCGTAAGCCGCTGGATCATTTCCTTCGAATTTGAACTCGCCGCTCCGGGGATCGTTTTGCGGGTAAAGGTGGTCGTCGAGGCGGTAGAAGTTTCCCTCCGCATCGTCGGGAAAGTGCCGTTCCGCCCATTCGCCGCCGCGCCCTTCCACGCGGGCATACCGGCCATACATCCGGGGTCCACTTTCCGCGAGGTTGGCGCCATTCACGCGCACCTGCACGATCGCGGCTTGCTGCGGTGCAATCCCCGCGCGTTCGAACAACGTATTCCCGAGCGTTTGTGAGTGCGGGAAGAGGCAGTTCAGACCGAAGCTCCCACGCCCGTTCCACCGATCATCGTTCCGGAATCTGACGTGATAGTTGTTCGGCGGTCCGAGCGCCGACGCGAACCCGCGGTTTCGGAAGCCCGCATTGTAAACCGTCTTCACCCCCTGCCCGTCGTGCGAGATGAATGTGCCGTTCATCGTCGCCTCGGAGTCCTTCTCCGCGGGGGTGGAACCGATTTGCGCGAGTTCCGCCCGCTCGGCATTGGTCATGATCAAGCGATAGATCGGCTGCTGGCCGGGCGTGGTGAAGTTGGTCGCTGGGTCGAATGCGTTGTCCACTTGCAGCAACGCGTTCGTGACTTGCGCATAAGTCTCGGGCGCGACGCCAGGATTTGAAGTGCGCGCCGGCGCTGGCCACGTCCGCGTGTTCACTCCATCACTCGCCGCGACATAAAACTCGATGACTGCAAGGTTCGCCTGCGGCGGAATGGCCGCCTCGCGGTCTCCATCGCCATTAGTGTCGCTCATCGGCAGGGTTTGCCACGCTGCCGCACCATCGACACGCCAGTGCAATGTGGCTGTCACATTTCCCGCGTCATCATTGGCGAGGTCCGTGGAAACGACGATCGCCTGATCCGAATGCGGGATCTCCGGACGATGCTTCACGTCGGTGATGAGCGGCGCAACGTCTGCGCTCGCCAGCGAGTTCGCGGCCCCCGGGGTTCCGCCCACCGGGCCGCTTGGGCCCCAATTCTGCCCTGAATTTTCTCCCGCGAGCGCGGCATTGCGCAGCTCGAGCGATTTCCCGCCGCCATCGGCATCGCTGACCCAAACCCAGCCGCGATGCCCAAAGCTCTCCTCGCCACGCGCGCGCACGGCCCAATCGCCTTCATCCGCATAAGTGACCCCATTCGCCTTCTGCCAATCCGCGCGGTCAAGCTGCACGTTCTCGCCGGAGTTGCTCAGCCGCCCGGTCCAGCCGCCGACCACGTTCGTCACTCCAGGATGCGCGGTTTGGAACGTATTCAGATTCGCCGCAACGACCAGAAACCCGCCCGCTGCGATCGTCGTTCCATTCGGGAAACCGAAGTCGACGCCTTTGCTGATCCGCCAGCCCGAGAGATCGACGGGAGATGTGTTCGAGTTGGCAATCTCGATCCACTCGAGAGCCGAATTCTCCGGAGCGCCCGGCGGGTGAAACATGATCTCGTTGATCACCACTGCGCCCTGCAGACGGGCGCTGACCATTATGAGAACAGCCAAAAACACTGAAAAATAGGGACGGTAGAGCATGAAATGTGAGAGGGCGAGCCGGAGGGGAGCCGGAAACTACCCGCATTTCCCCGGTTCGCGACCGGTCCTTTCACACGGCTGCCGCGCGGCGTGATCCCGTTATTCCGGCACGTGCAACTCCTCCTGACTAACGACGATGGCATCGATGCGCCCGGCCTGCAGGCGCTCTTCGCCGCCGCACAGGAATTCGGGGAGCCCATCATCGTCGCCCCCGCAGGTCCGCAGTCGGGAGTCAGCCATGCGGTTACTTGGGAGTCAGTCGTGCGGATCGAGAAGCGGGCCGACAATCGCGTCGCGGTGTTCGGCACGCCCGCCGACTGTGCGCGGCTGGGACTTCTCCTCATTGCGCCAGAGGCGAAATGGGTGCTCAGCGGGATTAACCACGGCGGAAATCTCGGGGCAGATATTCACTACTCCGGCACCGTCGCCGCGGTGCGCGAAGCAGTGCTCCACGGGTGGCCGGGCATCGCGTTCTCTCACTACTTACGGGAGGGCGTCGAACTCGACTGGGCGCGCGCCACGCGGTGGATCATCCCGATCCTTGCCGACCTCCTCACCCGTCCCACGGAGCCTGGCCTTTTCTACAACGTGAACCTGCCTCACCTCGCTCCGGACACCGCCGATCCGGAGGTCGTCTTCTGTCCGCTCGACCCGCACCCGCTTCCGCTCAGCTATCGCCACGAGGACGGCGACTGCCACTTCTACGACGGCAACTACCACTCTCGTCAGCGTGCCGTCGGCGCCGATGTCGACGTTTGCTTCGGTGGCCAGATTGCGGTCACTGCGATCCGGCTCTTCTGACCGGCCGATCCATCGCAGCCTCAATCCTGGCGCACGCGGAGATACGAGGGGAAGCGGGGCAATCCTTTCTTCGTCACCCCGCGGAATCGGTAGGTGATCACGGTGCCAATCGGCGGCGGCGATTCGCGTTGAGCGTCGGTGAACCCGGTCCCAATCGAAAACTGGCGCTTGTTCGGCGTCTCCACGCGGAGCGATCCGAGTTTCCCGGCGAACCTCCCCTTTCCCGCGAGGTGCGCGATCACGGTCGCTTCTGCATCGTCGTGCGGTTTGACCTTCAGCAAAGTGGGCGACCTCCGCGTTTCGTAACCCGACTCCGGCTGCCGCAACATCAAGCCCTCCCCGCCGAGCGCGACGACACGATCTCGCTCCGCGAGAAGATGGTTCGCACCCTTGCAGCGCTCTTGGGCAACCGGCTTCGCGAATTGATTCTCCGCCGGCAAAGTCGCGCGAAGGAACTCCATTCGCTGCTCAAACGTCCCCGGCGCCTGCGGTGCATCGAAGACCATGAAGCGCACGCGCTTCCAGCGATCATCGGGGGTTTGCGACAGCACCGTGCTGAGCGTTTCCTCAAACTGACCGCGCCCGATCCACAGCTCGCCGTCCAGCGGGATGTCCGTGGGAAGCTCCGCGAGACAGGGGTCCGGCGCGTGAATCGCGTGGCCCTTGCGGCTCCATAGCTTCCTTCCGTCCCAGTAACCGCGCAGCCCGTCGTATTTCTCGCTCATCCACCAGCCGGTTGGATCGATCGAAGGCTTCCAGACATTCGCAAGCAACAGCGCGGGCTTGCTTGCTTCCGCAGCCGGAGTCTCCGGAGCGGTGTCCTTCGCTTGCGCCGCGCATGATTGGACGAATGAAAGACCCGCGAGGATTCTCAGCAACGCCATGCGCAACGACGAAGTGTTCCACATCACCGAAGCGTGCTGGGCTGAACCCTCCTGCGTCAAGGAACCGTCAATGCTTCCGTTCCGACAGGGCCGCAGTATTCCTGCCGATGCGGCAGTCTCGACTCGTCAGTCCCGGCCGCTGCAGCTCACCATCGCCATTACTTTATGAAACACTTGCCTACGATTGCCGGCATCCTGCTCGGCCTGCTGTTCATTCTCTCCGCTATCGTTGTCCTTTTCAATCTTGTCCCAACTCCGCCGATGCCGGAAGGCACCCCCGTGGCCATGTTCATGAGCGCGTTTGGGCCAACAGGTTACCTGACGTTCGTTAAAGTGTGCGAACTGCTCGGCGGCATCCTTGTGGCGATTCCGAAGACGCGGAACTTCGGTCTGCTGATCCTTGGGCCGATCATCGTCAACATCCTTGCCTTCCACGCTTTCGTGGCAAGAGGCGGATTCGACAACCCAATGCTCATCGGGATCGTTCTGCTCGCGCTCTACCTTTTGTGGGTGGAGCGGAAAGCATTCGCACGCTTGGGTGCGGCAGATCGGAATCTGCATGGCGCGCAACTCCCCTGAACCACTCCAGCGCACCGATCGCGCCGCTTAGGCTAGAGCGTGTCATGCACCTTCACGCCGGAGGCGTCATGGAAATTAGCCGGGGGTCGAGGGAAACGAAAACCCCCGGAACCCGCATGAACAAAGGATCCCGCCCCGGCAGAGGCGGCGGAAGGGAGTCATCGATTTCCTGCGCCCCTGCCGGGGCGCGTTGTGTTATTCGGGAGATTCCGGTGGTTTTCACTCGCGGCGCTCGCTCGACCACCGGCTAACTTCCGAGGTCCCTTCGGGACGAAGTGCGACTGAATCCAACGGCTAAAATGCATGACACGCTCTAGTGCGGAACGCCAGCTCCCCTGCGTCCCCCTTACGGACCCGTTGCTACTTCCGTTCGTATTCGTGCCCTAAGTTGTCATCGGTGATTGGGAGAGCATCGCCCCAATCTTTTTCCATCTGCTCCCGATGCACGAGATACCACCAGTCATCGGGATTTTCCGGGTCCGCAGCTGAGGTCACCATCGGGTTATCGGCGATGCTGACGATTTTTTCGAGTTCGCCCCGCCCCTTTTCTGACTCCATGTCGAACACCGGATCATTGTCGATCGCATAACTGCTTAGCACCTGCCTCCATCGCTCCTTGTTTATCTTGATCGGCTCCATGCTCCCGATGCAGTTGTTCATGCACATCAGGGTATGAGGGAAGACGTCCAACCCTGTCTTGATCGCACGCGGTGAACTCGTGGTATTCCACATCATGAGTCCATCGGCTTTGAGTCGCGCCTTTGCCAGCTCCAGAAACTCTCGTGAGAGCAAATTCGCGGTAAACTCGCGCCAATGGAACGTTGTGTTCATCACGATTGCGTCAAATCGACGCTCGCGGTTCCGCTTCAACCATCGGCGCCCGTCATCAATCGTGATCGTGATCTTGGGATTATGCAGGAT
>Ga0136611_10000432_pt1 | contig 27228 bp, 39 predicted proteins | sample AntDrymUQ2232306_2_FD_106645 | JGI IMG/M metagenome (GOLD analysis project Ga0136611, IMG submission 106645) | Polar desert sand microbial communities from Dry Valleys, Antarctica - metaG UQ223 (23.06) | ecosystem: Environmental > Terrestrial > Soil > Desert | place: Antarctica: Dry Valley...
GCGCCGGCGCGGGCGCGGGCGCGTCTGTTGTCTGGGCCGCGGCTGCGGCCGGCGTCGCGGCCTGGGCCTGGGCCTGCGGCCGGGCCGTCGCTGCCGCGAGGCGGGCCTTCGCCTGCGCCACGAGCCGGACCTGGCGACGGGCCTCCGCCGCCTCGATCTGCGCGATCTGACCCTTGATCGACGTCAACATGCGCTGCCGCTCTCTGAGCTGGCCCTCGATCGAACGGCGTTGACTTGCGCGTTCCGCCACGACCGCTGCCTGATCCTTGCGGGCCTGTTCGAGCCGGGCCTCGCGGGACGTAACCTCTGCCTTGAACGCCTTGACCTCGCGGAGAACGCGCGCGTCCTGGTCGGAGATGCGCTCGACGGCGTCGAGGCGGTTCAGGAGGTCGTCCAGAGACGCGGCGCCGAGCAACACTTCCATCGTCGACGACTCGCCGCCGTTGACATAGAGGGAGACGAGTCGTTCAGCCAGGTGGGTCTGCGCGCCTTTCAGGCTCGATTGGGCGACCACCAAGCGGCGGCCGTTCGTGCGGAGATCGCCGTCGATTCCTTCGAGCTTGATGTTCGCGAGGTTGTAGGCCTCGGCGGCGTGTCCGAGCTGACCGTCGATCTCGCGGATCTGATTCAGGACGTCCTGCGCCTGTGCCCGCTTCGCCGAGACCGATGGGTCTGCAGCGGCTGAGTTGACGGAGCCCCCGGCGACGGCCACGAGAATCGCGCCCAGAAGCGTAAGGAGCGCCGGCGCCTGCCTCAGTCTCGAACTAATGCCGTGCTCCGAGCGGGAGACGACAGAGCCCGATCATCGGCGGCACCCACTGGGGGGCGAGGTCCGTCACAAGCATGGCACCCTAGCAGCGTTGTCGGACGACCGCAACCCGTAGACAAGCCAAAAACACCGCTCCCGGGGGTTGCCTCACCCAGCACAAACACGCCCTTTTCCAGCGATCCTGTGCTACGGTCCACCCCTCGTGAGGACCCTCTTCACGCGCGTGGCGACCCGTTTCGCGGTCGCTCTCGCGGGTCTGGCGGTGGTCGCGGCGGTTCCCGTCGCGCTCGGCGCCGACTCGTCGTCGCTCCGTGCGCAGGCGGCCGCGTTGCAGGCGCAGGACTCGTCCGCTGCTGCCCGCGCGCAGGCCGCCGTGCAGACGCTCTATGCCCTCGAGACCGAGGTCGCCAAGGCGCGTGCGGACGCAGCCGCGGCGGACGGCCGCCGGGCCGTGCTCGTCCGAGAACGAGCCTCGACCCGCCGTCAGCTCGCAGCCGCCCGCTCCTCGATGCGCGCGTCCGAACGCCGGCTCGGCGAGCTCGTCCGGCTGCTCTACGAGCAGAACGGCACCGATCCCCTCGCGATCTTGCTCGGCGCGGGCTCGTTGGACGAGGCGCTGACGGGGCTCGACAACCTCGACCGCGCCGCCGGTGAGAACAGCCGGGTGTTGGCACGGACGCGAGCAGCTCGGGGTCGACTGGCCCGCCTCGACGCGCGACTCGGGCGCCGCGAGACCGAACTGCGGCGCGTCTCCGACGCCGCCGGCGCGCGCGCCCGAGCACTCGCGACGAAGGCGGCGGAGCGTGCCTCATACGTCGCCGCGCTCCGCCGGGAGCAGGGGCTGAACGCGCGCCGGGTCGCGGCACTCCAGAGCCAGGCGGAAGCGGCGGAGCGGCAGAGCGCATCGCTCGCGGCCGAGTCGGCGGCACCAGCACCGATCTCGCAGTCCACCCCTTCACCTGTCGCCGCCCCGGCCGCACCCGTCGCACCGGTCGCGGCTCCCGTGGCGGCTCCGGCTCCGGCCCCGCCTTCGACCGGAGCCCGGACCATGACCGTCTCGGCCCTCGGCTACAGCCTCCCCGGCCGGACGGCGTCGGGGCTTCCGGTCGGCCACGGGATCGTCGCGGTCGATCCGAGCGTGATCCCTCTTGGCACGCGCATGTACGTCCCGGGCTACGGAGACGCGGTCGCCGCCGATACGGGCAGCGCGATCAACGGCGCGATCATCGATCTGTGGTTCCCGACCACCGCCGCGGCGCTCCAGTGGGGCCGCCGCACGGTCACGATCACGCTGAAATAGCTGTGCAGCTGGGCATCCGGAGGAGCGGACGCTCAGCGCGCGAACACCTCTCCAGGAGGCCGCTCCGCGGCGTGTCCCTTTTCTCGTCCGTCTACACTTTGGACTTCCGAGCGACGCCTAGGGGATCCGGATGACCCAACCAGTAGCGACCATGGAGATCGAGGAGCACGACGTTCGCGTCCTTCTCGTCGACGATCACGATCTCTTTCGCACCGGTCTCCGCAACCTGCTCGAGGAGCAGGGCGTGCAGATCGTGGGCGAAGCTGCGGGCGGCTCGGAGGCGCTCCAGATCGTGCGTGAGTCCGCGCCCGACGTCGTGATCATGGATCTGAACATGCCCGGGATGAACGGCGTCGAGGCGACACGGCACATGAGCCGTGATGCCCCGCTGACGCGCGTGATCGTGCTCACCGTCTCGGATCAGGAGCAGGACGTGATGGACGCGATCCTCGCCGGAGCGTGCGGCTACCTGCTCAAGGACGCGTCTATCCAGGATCTGATGCAGGGAATCGCTGCCGCGGCGATCGGGGAGTCGCTGATCTCACCTCATATCGCGGGCAAGGTGCTCCAGCACGTGCGGGCGACGACGGCTGCGCCCGAGGCTGCCGCGACCATTCGGGCCGAGCTCTCCGACCGGGAGATCCAGGTGCTCAAGCTGATCGCGAACGGCAAGGACAACGCGATGATCGCCGGCGACCTGCACATCAGCCCGAAGACGGTGAAGAACCACATCTCGAACATCCTGATGAAGCTCCAGATCGAGAACCGGATCCAGGCCGCGGTCTACGCGGTTCGCTCCGGAATCGTCTAGACGTGCCGTTGCTTCGGCGGCGCGCGGTCGCTGCAGAGCTCGTGCCGCGACTAGAGCGCGTGCGCCCGGAGTTCGGCGAGCAGCGCCCGCAGGCTCGCGAGCTCACGGTCGATATGTGCCTGCGCGTTCGTGAGGGAGCCGAGCTCGGCATGCGCGAGCGGGTCGCGCTCCTCGGCCCGGACGAGCTCGCGCAGCCGTCGCTCGATCCGCAGCCGCTCCCCTTCGAGCGCGAGGGCGTGCGCATACCCGTCGGTGAGCGTCTTCTCGGCCAGCGCGCGCGCCGACTCCCTCCGGGTGGCGGGCTGGTCGAGCAGCGACCGGATCTCGGTCAGGACGGTGGGGAGATGAAGACTCAGGGAGGCGCTCCAGAGTCGATTATGGAACCTGGGCGGAGCCGGAGCATGGGCCGTCAGGCCCATCTTCCGGCCGGGCTCGGCCCATCGCTGCCAGTGCTCGTGGCAGTGCTCCTCACGTTGCTCGCTCTCGTGCTTTCGCCCGCCGCCCAGGCGGCCGATCCGACCCTGCAGGCGCGGCTCGGGAAGGCTCTGGCCGTTCCTCATCTCGACCAGGCGCGGATGGCCGCCGTCGCGATCGACCTGCGGACGGGCGCCGTCGCGTACTCCCGGAACCCCGCCCTCTCGCTCCGACCGGCGTCGAACGAGAAGCTGCCGGTGGCGTTCGCCGCATTGACCCTGCTCGGAACCGGTTTCCGCTTCCACACGGAGGTCGTCGGCGCCGGCAGCCAGGTCGGGGACGTCTGGCAGGGCGATCTCTTCCTCCAGGGGTTCGGCGACCCCACCCTGAAACCGGCCGATCTGGACGCGCTCGCCGCCGAGGTCGCGAGCTGGGGGATCAAACGCGTCGACGGTGCCGTCGTCGGCGACGAGTCCTGGTTCGATGCCCTTCGCACCGGCCCCGGCTGGAAGCCCAGCTTCTACATCCAGGAATCGCCTCCGCTCTCGGCACTCGTCGTCGACCGCGGTCGGTTCCGGGGCCGCACGTCGGGAGACCCGGCGCTGGCCGCGGCCTCGCTCTTCCGGACCGCGCTCGAAGCGCGCGGCGTCACGGTGCGCAAGGACGCGCGAACCGGCCTCCTGACGACACTCGGATTCCCGCTCGCCCAGGATCTCTCCGACCCGCTCGTCGACGTCGTTCGGTTCATGGGGAGGGAGAGCGACAACTACACCTCCGAGGTTCTCGTGAAGCAGCTCGGGGCGCTGTACGGGGCCGGCGGGTCGACCGCGGCGGGCGCGCGGGTGATCCACGAGGCGCTGCAGGCCGCCGGAGTCCCGCTCGCCGGCGTCCGGATCGCGGACGGATCCGGCCTCTCGAGCCTCGACCGGCTCACCGCGGGGTCGCTGATCGCAGTGCTCGAAGCGGGTCTCGCCGATCCGGACATCCGCGCTGCGTTTCTCGGCTCCCTGGCCGTCGCCGGGGTCGACGGCACGCTTGAGGATCGACTGGAGTCGCGGCCCGCCCGCGGGCGCGTGATCGCGAAGACGGGAACGACGAACGCGGCCTCGGCCCTCTCCGGCTTCGTTCGCGATCGGTTCGTGTTCGCGATCCTCCAGAACGGAGCGCCGGTTTCGTCGTACTGGGCGCGCCGCGCGCAGGACCGCTTCGTAACGGTGCTCGCAGCGTCCTAGGAGGGTTTGGCGAAAGAGCGGCTGTGCCCATCTCGGCACGCTGGGCACGTCGAGTCGGCGTCCTCAGTCGCGGTAAGAGCTTCAGCTATCACCGCTCCCTGCGTCCTTGTCTCGACGCACCCATCGCACCGATCCGAACGAGCGCTATTCCGCCAAACCCTCCTAGCGGCGGCGCGGCGGCGGCACGATTCCGGGGGGAGCGGTCGCCGGCGCGTCCTTCACGAGCGAGCGCAAGTCCTTCTCTTCCAGGATCGGGACGCCGGCCTTCTCGGCCTTCGCGACCTTCGAGCCCGGGTTCTCACCCACGATCACGCCCGTGGTCTTCTTCGAGACGTTGTCGGAGACCTTCGCCCCGAGCGAGAGCAGCGCCGCCGCGGCCTCGTCGCGGGTGTAGCCCTCGAGCGTCCCCGTGATCACGTACTGCATCCCGGTCAGGGGCCCCTCGATCGGCCGCTCGGATTCGCCCACCTCGAGCGTGAGCCCGAGGACACGAAGTTCGGCGACGAGCGACCGGTTGCCCTCGTCCGCGAACCATTCCGCGATCGACTCCGCACGGTCGTGGCCGATCCCGTCGACTTCCTGGATCTGCTCCTGACTCGCATCGAGGAGGGTGTCGACGACGCCGAAGTGGCGGGCGAGGTTCTGAGCCGTCACCCAGCCGACATCCGGGATGTTGAGCCCGAAGAGAACACGCGAGAACGGTTGCGCCTTCGATGCCTCGATCGCGGCGAGCACGTTCGTTCCCGACTTCTCCCCGAACCCGTCGAGCTCGAGCAGTTGTGCGAGCTCCAGCCGGTAGAGGTCGGGCATCGAGCGAAGGAGGCCGAGATCCCAGAGCCGGCGAACGAACTGCTCGCCCACACCTTCGATGTCCATCGCCGCGCTGACCCAGTTGATCAACGTCTCCAGGCCGCGCGACGGGCACGCCCGGTTCGGGCAGCGATGCATCACCTCGCCCTCGGGCTTGACGACGTCGTGACCGCAGAGCGGGCACTGCGCGGGCATCCGGAACTCCTTCGTGCCCTTCCGGTGCTCGCCCGCGGGGCCGACGATCTGTGGGATCACGTCGCCGGCGCGCTGGACGATCACCAGGTCGCCTTCGCGGATCCGCTTCCGGTTGATGTCCTCCTCGTTGTGCAAGGTCGCTCGGGAGACGGTGACGCCGCCGACCTCGACGGGCTCGAGGATCCCCCAGGGGTTCAGCGCGCCGGTGCGGCCGACCCGGATTGCGATCTTCTCCAGGGTCGTCTGCACCGTCATCGGCGCCCACTTGAAGGCGCGCGCCCAGCGGGGGCGGTCGTGGAGCGCCCCGAGTCGCGCCTGTTGCTCGAGCGAGTCCACCTTGATCACGATCCCGTCGATCTCGTAGTCGAGCTCGATGCGGCGACGCTCCCAAGCCCGGCAGGCCTCCGCCACTTCGGAGATCGACTCGACGCGCTCGGCGAAGGGGTTCGTCCGAAAACCACGTTCGCGAAGCCACGCCAGCGTCTCCCACTGGGTGTCGGCCGGAATCTGCGCGGGCAGCCCCGAGCCGTAGACCCAGATCGCGAGCTGCCGTTCGGAGGTGATCCGCGAGTCGAGCTGGCGGAGAGAGCCGGCGGCGGCATTGCGCGGATTCGGCGCCGTCTTCTTCCCGGCCTGAGCCAGTTGCTCGTTGACACGCGTGAAGGTCGACAGCGGGAAGTAGATCTCCCCGCGGACCTCGAGCAGCGAGGGCGCGGCCTCTCCCTGCGGCAGCCGCAGGGCGAGCGGGACCGAGCGGATCGTGCGCAGGTTGGGGGTCACGTCCTCCCCGCGCCGCCCGTCCCCACGGGTCGCGCCCCGGACGAAGCGACCATCCTCGTAGACGAGCGAGACCGCGGAACCGTCGATCTTGGGCTCGAGAACAAAGGCGACCGGCTCGTCCGAGTCGAGCCGCTTGCTCACGTCAGCGGCCCATTTGACGAGAGCGTCTTCGGTCGTGACCTTCTCGAGCGATCCCATCGGAGCGACGTGATCGATCTTGCGGAACTTCTCCGAGGGAGCCGCACCGACGCGTCGGGTGGGCGAGTCGTCCGTCGCGAGCTCGGGGTGCTGCGCTTCGAGCTCGCGCAGCTCGTCGTAGAGCCGGTCGTACTCGGCGTCGGAGATCTCGGGCTCGTCGAGCACGTGGTAGCGGTGCAGATGGTGGTCGAGGAGGTCGCGCAGCTCTGCGACGCGATCAGAGGGCGGCAAGGAGCGCTTCCGTGTCGCTGACGATCGCGTCCGGCTCCTCCGCCTCGAGCCGCTCCCGGTGGTGGATTCCGCCCCACGTGACGGCGACCGAGTGGAGGCCGGCGGCCTTCGCCGCCCTGACATCGAATGGCGAGTCACCGACGTACGCGGCGTCGCGCGGCTCGGCTCCGAGCTGCTTGAGCGCGTGCAGGAGCGGCTGCGGGTCGGGCTTGTGCCGCTCCGTGTCGTCCGAGCCGACGACGACCTCGAAGAAGGCCTCGAGCGGGAGGTAGCGGAAGGCGATGTCCACGGTCGCGCGCCGCTTCGCAGTCACGATCCCGAGCCGGCGACCTTCCTGCTTCAGAATCGTGAGTGCATCCGTCATACCCGCACATTCGGCGAGCTCGGCGTGGAGCGGCTCGTTGTGCGCGCGGTAGCAGTCGACGAGCTCGTCGACCCGGTCGGCATCGAGGAGGCGCATCTGCTCGAGCAGGCCCGGTCCGCCGACCGCTGCCACGAGCTGCTCGTCCGGGATCTCGCGGCCGAGCACGGTCACGGCCGCATGGCGCATCGAGGCGAGAATGATCGAACCCGAGTCGATCACCGTGCCGTCGAGATCGAAGAGGACGACGGGGTAGCGCACCGCCCGATCGTACCGAGAGGCTCAGCCGCCGACACCGGCGATCAGCGACGGACGTCCTCGTAGTGGACACGCTCGAGGTACAACCCCCACGGCGGCGCGGTCATCCCGCCCTCGCTCCGCGGCCGTCCCTCGAGGAGCGGGGCGAGGTCGTCGGGTGGACGCTCGAGCATCGTCCCTACGAGAGTGCGAACCATGTGCCTGAGGAAGCTGTTCGCCGTCACCGTGAAGTGGAGTTCGCGGCCGTGTCGCTCCCAGGCAGCCGCGGTGATCGTGCGCCGGAAGACCCGGTGCTGCGTCTCGGCCGGCGTGAAGGCCGTGAAGTCGTGATCGCCCGGAAGCAGTGACGCACAGGCGCGGAGCGACCCTTCGTCCAGCGGCCGCGGCCACCAGAGCGAGCGCCGTGCCTCAAGGCCCGAACGGAGCCGGCTCGGCAGAACCCGGTATCGATAGCTCCGTCCCGTGGCCGCGTACCGGGCGCTGAAGCCGTCCTCGACGACGTCCGCCTGGAGGATCGCGAGATCGTGCGGCAGGACGGCGTTGAGCGCCCGCGCGAGGCGCTCGGGTGGCGGCCCGCCCGTGAGCTCGACGCTCGCGACCTGTCCCGTGGCGTGCACCCCGGTGTCGGTCCGGCCTGCGACCTCGAGGTGGGCCCAGCCGGGACACACCTCGTCCAGTCCCGCCCGGATCGAGCCCTCGACCGTCCGTTCCCCGGGCTGGCGCGCCCACCCCTGGAACCCGCTCCCGTCGTACTCGAGGGTCAGCTTCAGCCTCACGCGACCTCGACGAGCAGCGTCAGCCGCTCGACCCCGACGATCCTGACCTCGAAACCTTCGTCGGCTCCTTCCTCACAGCGCGCCTGCCAGATCTCGCCGTGGACGCGAACCTGCCCGAGCGGGCGGCACGAGGTGACGGCGACCGCCTTCGCACCGAGCAGCGCGTCGACTCCCACCGCGGGCTTCCGGCGGTGTGAGTAGCGCCAGAGGAACGCTGCCTCGGCGATTTCGACGATCCCACCGACCGCGACGGCGACGACGCCCCAGGGCGAGGGCAACACGAAGAGCGCGAGCCCGAGAGCGATCAGAAACGCCATCGCTAGCCGCGGCGGTCGATCAGCTCGAAGACACGTCCGTCCGGGGCGCGGAAATGCTGGTAGCGGAGCCCCTTCCCGACCGTGAGCCCTCCGTCGGGCGCGAGCCCCCGAGTTGCGAGTTCGGCTGTCGCAGCCTCGACGTCGTCGACGAGGAAACCGAGATTCGTGTCGGACGGCGGCGGCACCCAGTCCGGCGGCACCAGCGCAAGCGAGGTGCCGTCGGGGAAGACGACGCGCGTGTACCCGTCCTCGGCCACGGTGTCCGCTCCGAGAACCCCGCCGAAGAACGCAGCCATCCCGGCCTGGTCGGGCGTGGAGACACCTGCGAAGACGAGACCCTCGATCTGGACCACGGCAGGACCCTAGCGCTGCCTCAGCCCTGAACCCGCCCCCAACCTGCCCCAAGGGGGCTCGGAGGCCCCCTGGGTTCAGCCTAGACGACGAAGGCGCGCAGATTCTGCGCGCCTTCGTGGCGGAACTGTCATTTCTCCGGGCCGGCTAGGCGGTGCGAGCCGGGCCGGGCGAGAACGTGTTTCCAGGCTCGTAGTCCACGAGCTCCAGGTACACCATCTCGGCCGCGTCGCCCTGGCGGGCGCCGAGCTTGATGATCCGCGTGTAGCCGCCCGGCCGCTCCGCGAAGCGCGGCGCGATCTCCGTGAAGAGCCGGCTGACGACGTCCGGCGAACGCAGCTCCGCGAGTGCCTTGCGGCGCGCACTCAGGTCGCCGCGCTTGCCCAGTGTGATCATCTTCTCGGCGAACGGCTTCACGGCCTTGGCCTTCGCCTCGGTCGTCTGGATCCGGCCGTGCTCGAGCAGCGCGCCCGCGAGGTTCGAATAGAGAGCCTTCCGATGCGCGGAGGTGCGACCGAGCTTCTTGCCTGCACGAGCGTGACGCATCGGGCTATTCGTCTCCCCGCAGTGACAGGCCGTGGGTCTGGAGAGTCTCCTTGACCTCCTCGACCGACTTCTTACCGAAGTTCGGAATCGCCGAGAGCTCGTTCTCCGACTTGGAGACGAGGTCGCCGATGGTCTCGATCCCGACCCGCTTGAGGCAGTTGTACGAGCGGACGCCGAGCTCGAGCTCCTCGATCGGGAAGTTCTCCATCCCGTGCGCGACGGGCGCCTCGGCGCCGGCGTCCGCGGCTGCGGCCTCGCCGAAGCCCTCGATCCGGTCGAGATCGGTGAAGATCGCGAGCTGCCGGATCAGGATCTCGGCGGCCTGGCCGATTGCGTCACGCGGCTCGAGCGAGCCGTCGGTGGTCACGTCGAGCCGGAGCTTGTCGTAGTCCGTCCGCTGCCCGACGCGGGCGGCCTCGACGTCGTACGACACCCGCCGGACCGGCGAGAAGATCGAGTCGATCGGAATCACGCCGATCGGCTGCTCGGGGCCGCGGTTCAGCTCGGCCGGGACGTAGCCGCGGCCGCGGCCGATCGTCAGGGTCATCTCGAGCTTGCCCTTGTCGGACAGGTGCGCGACCTCGAGCTCCGGGTTGAGGATCTCGAGGTCGGCGGGGGCCTGGATGTCCGCGGCCGTGACCGCTCCGGCGCCCTTCTTCGCGATGTGCACCTCGACCTCGGGCGACTCACCGTGGAGCAGGCAGATCAGGTTCTTCAGGTTGAGGATGACGTCGGTGACGTCCTCCTTCACACCCGGGAGGGTCGTGAACTCGTGCGCGACGCCTTCGATCTTGACGGCGGTGACTGCGGCGCCCTCGAGCGACGAGAGCAGCACGCGGCGCAGCGAGTTGCCGAACGTGTAACCGAAGCCGCGATCGAGGGGCTCGATCACGAAGATCCCGCGGTTCTCGGTGATCTCCTCGTGCACGATCCTCGGGGTCTGGAAGTCCATCAAGCTGGTGCGTGTAGCCAAAACGATCCTTTCTTTCCTACTTGGAGTAGAGCTCGACGATGAGGGATTCCTGGACCGGCGTGTCGATCTCGGCGCGCTCGGGCCACTTGAGCACCTTGCCGGTGAGCCCCTCGTGATCTGCCTGGAGCCAGGGAGCGACCGAGGCGGTCAGGTCCGTGGCGTCCCGGATGGTCGGCTCGGCGGCGCTGCCCGAGCGCATCGTGATCACGTCGTCCGGGCGCACCCCGAAGCTCGGGATGTTGACGCGGCGGCCGTTGACCATGAAGTGGCCGTGGCGGACGAGCTGGCGGGACTGGGCCCGCGAGCCGGCAAAGCCGAGGCGGTAGACGACGTTGTCGAGCCGCGTCTCGAGCATCCGGAGCAGGTTCTCGCCCGGGGCGCCCGTGCCGCGCGTCGCCTTCTCGTAGTAGTTGCGGAACTGCTTCTCGAGCAGGCCGTAGTAACGGCGCGCCTTCTGCTTCTCGCGCAACTGCAGCAGGTACTCGCTCTGCTTGATCCGGCCGCGGCCGTGCTCGCCCGGCGGATACGAGCGGCGCTCGATCGCGCACTTCTCCGTCAGACAGCGCTCGCTCTTGAGGAAGAGCTTCATGCCCTCGCGGCGGCAGATGCGGCACTTGGGGCCGAGATCGCGGGCCATTAGTGGCTCTCCTGGTGACGGTTTCGCGTCTCTGGCGTGCGAGACGCAAGCAGTGCAAGGACGCAGGGAGCATTCGTGCCCGAGGGCATGGATGCGACTGACGACGCAGCAATGCGCCGCGGATCGTGCGCCAGAGGCGCCCTAACTGTTGTCAGGAGAGCCACTAAACGCGCCTCCGCTTCCGGGGGCGAACCCCGTTATGAGCCTGCGGAGTGACGTCCTTGACGCCGAGGATCTCGAGACCGGCGGCCTGGAGCGAGCGGATCGCGGTCTCACGTCCCGAGCCCGGGCCCTTGACGAAGACCTCGACCTTCTGGAGGCCGTGCTCCATCCCCTTGCGGGCGCACGAGTCGGCGGTGACCTGGGCGGCGAACGGGGTCGACTTGCGTGAGCCCTTGAACCCGGCGGAGCCGGCGGACTCCCACGCGATCACGTTGCCCTCCTTGTCGGTCAGCGCGACGATCGTGTTGTTGAACGACGTCTTGATGTGCGCCTGGCCGACCGCGATGTTCTTCCGGACACGGCGACGGGTGCGGCCGCGAGCGGTCGCCGCTTTGCGAGGAGGCGCCATTACTTCGCCTTCTTGCCGCGGCCGACGGTCTTCTTCGGCCCCTTGCGCGTGCGTGCGTTCGTCTTCGTCCGCTGACCGTGCACCGGGAGGTTGCGGCGATGCCGCACGCCGCGGTAGCAGCCGATCTCGGAGAGGCGCTTGATCGCTGGGAGCGCTCGCGGCGGAGGTCGCCCTCCACCTGCAGCTCGCCGTCGATGTAGGCGCGAAGCTTGTTGATCTCGTCGTCGGTGAGATCCTTGACCTTCTCGTTCGGGTCGAGCTCGAGCGCGGCGCAGACCTTGCGCGCGGTCGAGTCACCGATCCCGTAGATGTACGTCAGCCCGATCTCCAGACGCTTCTGGTTCGGGAGGTTGACGCCTGCGATTCGTGCCAAGTGACTAGCCCTGCCTTTGCTTGTGCCGGGGATTGGTGCAGATGACCATGGTGCGCCCGTGCCGCTTGATCACACGGCAGCGCTCACACCTGGGCTTGACGGACGGACGGACCTTCATCTGAGAAAACTTCCTTAGCGGTTGCGGAACGTGATTCTGCCGCGGTTCAAGTCATACGGGGAGAGCTCGACCTTGACGCGGTCGCCCGGTGCGATGCGGATGTAGTGCTTGCGCATCTTTCCGGAGATCGTGGCGAGAACACTGTGACCACCGTCGATCTGCACCCGGAACATCGTGCTCGGGAGCGCCTCGACGATCTCGCCTTCCACCTCGATCTTCTCTTCCTTGGCTGTCATTGACTCCGTGTTAGCTGGTGCGCGCGACAAAGCGCGGCTGGGCCGCGCGGCTGCTTATCGTAGCAAAGACGGCTGATTCATCGCTTGCTGGCGATCGCCCGCCGCGGTCAGGATCCTGGGGCCGCCGGACGTGATCGCGACGGTGTGCTCGAAATGGCAGGCGAGCGAGCCGTCCTCGGTCGAGATCGACCAGTCGTCGTCGTGCACGTAGACATCCGGGCCCCCGGCCGTGATCATCGGCTCGATCGCGATCGTCATCCCTTCGGAGAGCTGCGGGCCACGGCCCGCCTCCCCGAAGTTCGGGATATGCGGATCCTCGTGGTAAGAGCGGCCGACGCCGTGGCCGACGAGGCTGCGAACGACCGAAAAGCCGTTCGACTCGACGTGCCGCTGGACGGCGGCCGAGATGTCTCCGACCCGGTTCTCGGGGACTGCCTGCGCGATCCCCGCCGCGAGCGCCTCCTGGCCGACCTCGAGCAGCCGGCGCGAGCGCTCCTCGATCTCGCCCACGGCGAACGTGAACGCGCTGTCTGCGATGAACCCGTCGAGGGTGACGCCGACGTCGATCGTGATCAGGTCGCCTTCGCTGACGAGATGCTCGCCGGGGATCCCGTGCACGACCATGTCGTTCGGGGAGATGCAGATCGCCGCGGGATAGCCGCGGTAGCCCTTCGAAGTCGGGATGCCGCCGCGCGAGCGGATGAAGTCCTCCGCGATCCGGTCGAGCTCGCCCGTCGTGATCCCGGGCTCGATCTGCTCGCCGACGTGAGCGATCGTGTCGGCGACGACGAGGCCGGCGGCTGCCATCTTCTCGATTTCCTGCTCCGACTTGCGGATGATCATTGACGGTCTCCGGGCGCCCAGATCGTGTGCGACGGCCGCGAAAAGCCCGCATCGCAAGGACGCAGGGAGCGCTCATGCATGGCATGCATGGGCGCGACTGAGGACGCCGCGAGGCGGAGCTTTGCAGCGGTCCGGCGTGCGCGAGCTGGGCGGACGGCGATCGTCATCGGACTGCGACCTGCTCGAGCGCCTGCTGGATCTGGCCGTAGACCTCGCCGACGGGCCTCTCTGCACGCAGTTGGACGAGCTTGCCCGTCGTCCGGTAGTACTCGATGACCGGCTCGGTCTGCTCGTGGTAGATCCCGAGCCGCCGGTCGATGGTCTCCGGCGTGTCGTCGGCGCGGCCTTCCTCGTGGGCGCGGCCGAGGGCTCGCTCGCGGGCGATCTCGTCCGGGAGGTCGAAGAAGAGGATCGCGTCGAGGCTGCGGCCGATCACGGAGAGCATCGCGTCGAGCGCCTCGGCCTGGGCGCTGTTCCGCGGGAAGCCGTCGAGGATGAAGCCCTCGACAGCGTCGTCCTCGGAGAGCCGCTCCTCGATCATCCGGATCGTGATCTCGTCCGGGACGAGGTCACCGCGCTCCATGACCGCGCGCACCTCACGGCCGAGCTCGCTCGTGTCGTCGAGGGCGCGGAACATGTCGCCCGTCGAGACGTGCGGGACGCCGTGATCCTCGGCGATCTGCTTCGCCTGGGTCCCCTTACCGGACCCCTGGGGGCCCAGGAGCAGCAGCTTCACTACTTCAAGAAGCCTTCGTACGACCGCGCCATCATCTGCGACTCCATCTGGCGCATCGTGTCGAGCGCGACACCGACGGCGATGAGCACGGAGGTTCCGCCGAGCGCGCCGGCGGTCGCCTGCGAGAAGCCGCCGTAGCGGATGAAGAGCGTCGGCAGCGTCGCCACGAGCGCGAGGTAGATCGCGCCCGGGAGCGTGAGCCGGGTGAGGACACGGTCGAGGTACTGCGCGGTTGGCGGTCCCGGACGAAGCCCGGGGATGTAGCCGCCGTAACGCCGCAGGTTGTCGGCCTGGTCGACCGGGTTGAACTGGACCGCGGTGTAGAAGTAGGTGAACACGACGATGAGGAAGCCCTGCAGGAGCATGTAGCCCAGGTTCGTGGGCAGGAAGTGCTCGTTGACGAAGCCCTGCGTCTGCGGGAAGTATTGCCCGATCGTGGGCGGGAACGCCATCACGGCGGCCGCGAAGATCACGGGGATCACGCCGGCCATGTTCACGCGCAAGGGCATGTACGTCGATCCGCCCGCAGTCATGCGGCGGCCGACCATCCGCTTCGCGTACTGAATCGGGATCCGGCGCTGGCCTTCCTGGATGTAGACGATCGCCGCGACGATCGAGAGCGCGATCAGCGGGAAGAAGAGCTTCTCCATCGCGCCGCCGTTCCACCAGGCAGCGACGCCGATCGGCGCGCCCGTGAGGATCGAGGCGAAGATGAGGAGCGAGATCCCGTTCCCGATCCCGCGCTTCGTGATCAGCTCGCCCATCCACATCAGGAGGGTGCAGCCGACGGTGAGCGTGAGGATGATCAAGGTCATCCGGCCGAGATTCGCGTCGAGCACGCCCTGGCGGCGGAAGAGGAACGCATACCCGGTCGACTGCGCCGCGGCGAGGATGATCGTCAGGTAGCGCGTGTACTGATTGATCTTGGCGTATCCGGCCTCACCCTCCTTCTGGAGCTCGGAGAGGCGTGGGATCACCACGGTCATCAGCTGGAGGATGATCGAGGCCGTGACGTACGGCATGATCCCGAGCGCGAAGATCGAGAACTGCGAGAGCGCGCCGCCCGAGAAGAGGTTCAGGAGGCCCAGAATCGTGCCGCCCCGGCTGTCGAAGTAGCTGTTGATCGTCTCCGAGTCGACCCCGGGGGCCGGCATCCACGAGCCGAGGCGATAGAGCGCGAGGATCAGCGCCGTGAAGAGCACGCGGCGGCGAAGCTCAGGAACCCGCCACGCGTTGCTCAACCAGGAGAACACGCGCTACGACTCCTCGGTCTCGGCTGCTTCGGCGTCATCCGAACCGGCGTCGAGCCCGGCTTCGACCGCTTCGCTGACCGGAGTCGCGTCGTCAACCGGCGTCTCCTCGGCGGCCTCGTCGGTCGCGGCGGGCTTCGCCTTGTGCTTCTTGGCCTTCTTCTCGACGGGCTCGCCACGCAGCCAGGTGATCGAGCCACCGGCGCCGTCGATCTTCTCGCGCGCCGACTTCGAGAACGAGTGGGCGCTGATCGAGAGCTTCTTGGTCAGGTCGCCGGAGCCGAGGATCTTCACGTCCTTGCGAACGGAGCCGATCAGGCCGGCAGCCTTCAGAGTCTCGGGCGAGACCTCGGCCCCCGCCTCGAAGCGGGCCTCGAGGTCGCGGATGTTGACCGGCTGCGAATAGGTGCGGAACGGGCCGATCGGCATCGCGTCGGCGGAGGTGTTGCCGCGAAGCTTCGGCGCGCGCATGTCGATCGGCATCTGGCCGCCTTCGAAGCCGGCGGGCATGTAGTGCGAGCCCGCGCGTGACTTCTGGCCCTTGATCCCGCGGCCGGAGTAACGACCCTTGCCGGAGCCGAGGCCACGGCCGACACGCTTACGGTCCTTCCGCGCCTGGGCGGGCTGGAGCGTGTGGAGATTGAGCCCACTCTCAGATGTTTTCTCGGCCATGGTCTAGCGCTCCACCTTCACCAGGTGGGCGACCTTCCTCAGCATACCGTCGAGGACCGGGCCCTCTTCGATCTCGTTCGTCTTCCCGATCCGGCCGAGCCCGAGCGCGCGCAGGGTGCCGCGGTGCTTCTGGCTCTGGCCGACCTGGCTCCGGACCTGGGTGAGCTTGACGATGCTCACTGACCGGCCGCCTCGACCTCAGTGGTCGCCTCGACGGTCTCCGGGGCGGGGACGGGCTCCTTCGCGTGGATCTCGGCGAGCCGGGCCTTGGAGATGGGCAGGATCTCGCTGATCGTCTTGCCGCGCATCCGGGCCACGTCCTCCGGGCGGCGCAGGGCCTTGAGGCCGGCCACGGTCGCCTTCGCCATGTTGATCGGGTTCGTCGTCCCGAGGCTCTTCGCGAGCACGTCGCGGATCCCCGCGAGCTCCAGCACGGCGCGGACGCCGCCGCCCGCGATCACGCCGGTTCCTTCAGAGGCTGGGCGAATGAACACCCGGGCAGCACCGAAGACGCCCATGATCTCGTGGGTCACGGTCGTCCCGTGCTTGGGCACGGTGAAGAGGTTCTTCTTCGCGTCGTCGACGGCCTTGGAGATCGCGAGCGGAACCTCGCGGGCCTTGCCGTAGCCGACGCCGACGCGGTCGACCTCGTCGCCGATCACGACGAGCGCCGTGAACGAGAAACGCCTGCCGCCCTTGACGACCTTGGCGACGCGGTTGATCTCGATCACGCGCTCCTTGAGCTCGCGCACTTCCTCGCGCGCGATCACCTCACGCTCAACGGTGCTCATCGCTGCGCCGCCGGCAAAGCCGGCGCCTCCGCCTGCTGCTCCGTCGAGCCTACGCATCTGCTGCTCAAAACTTCAGTCCTCCCTCGCGCGCGCCGTCGGCGAGCGCTTTGACGCGACCGTGGTAAAGGTAGCCGCCACGGTCGAACACGACGGACTCGATTCCGGCTTTTTTCGCGGCCTCGGCGACGGCCTTGCCCACTGCCTCGGCCTGCGCGGTCTTGTCGCCCTTGAACGACTTGGGCAGGCCGAGCCAGCTCGCGCCGGCGATCGTCTTGCCGCTCGCGTCGTCGACGAGTTGGGCGAACACGCCCTTGTTGGAACGGAAGACAGCGAGACGCGGCCGCTCGGCGGTGCCGGCGACCTTGCCGCGAATCCTGCGGTGCCGGCGCTCGCGCGCCTGGCGGGTGGTGAGTGTGCTCATGCCCGCTTTCCGACCTTTCTGCGCACGACCTCGTCGCGGTAGCGGATTCCCTTGCCCTTGTACGGCTCGGGCTTGCGGACGGCGCGGATCTCCGCGGCCGTCTGGCCGACCTGCTGCTTGTCGGAGCCCTTGACGATCACCTGGTTCGGAGCCGGCACCTCGAAGGTGATCCCGGCCCGCGGCTTCATCACGACGGAGTGCGAGTAGCCGACGTTGAGCTCGAGGTCGGTGCCCCGCAGCGCTGCGCGGTAGCCGACACCCTGGATCTCCAGATGCTTCTCGAAGCCCTTCGTGACGCCCTCGACCATGTTCGCGATCAGCGTCCGGGTCAGCCCGTGCAGCGCCCGGTCCGGGCCGCGCTCGGTCGGACGAGTCACGAGAATCTCGCCGTCGCCCTGCTCGACCTGCATCCGGGCGGGCACCTGCTGCGAGAGCTCGCCGAGGGGGCCGTTCACCTGGACGCGGCCGGGCGAGATCGCAATGGAGACCGTCGCGGGAACCTCGATGGGCTTTCTGCCGATCCGGGACATCTCGCTACCAGACGAAGGCGATCACTTCGCCGCCGATGCCGCGCTCCGCGGCTTGGCGGCCCGTGACGAGCCCGGTCGAGGTGGACAGGATGGCCGTGCCGAGCCCGCCGAGGACGCGCGGAAGGCGGTCCTTGCGCGCGTAGACGCGGCGGCCGGGGCGCGACACGCGCTTGACGCCGCTGATCACGCGCTGGCGGTTCTTGCCGAACTTGAGCTCGACGACGAGGGTGGAATACGGCTGTCCGTCCACCTCGACGACGCGGAAGTCCTTGATGTAGCCCTCGTCCTTGAGGACGCGCGCGATCTCCTCCTTGATCCGGGAGGTCGGCATCTGGGCAGTGTCGTGCATCGCCTTGTTGGCGTTGCGGATGCGGGTGAGCATGTCTGCGATCGGGTCGGTCAGCATGTCTTCTCCTACCAACTGCTCTTTGTCATGCCGGGTATCGCACCCTGATGCGCGAGCTCGCGCAGGCAGATCCGGCAGAGGCCGAACTTCTTGAACACCGCGCGCGGCCTGCCGCAGCGGTTGCACCGCGTGTACTGCCGCACCTTGTACTTCTGGGTGCGCTTCTGCTTGACGACGAGCGACGTCTTTGCCATGTCCTAAAAGTCCCTTCCAGGCTCGCTGCCCGCGAACGGCAGGCCGAGGCCCTTGAGTAGCGTCAGCGCCTGCTCGTCCGTCGTGGCCGAGGTCGTGATGGTGACGTCGAAGCCCCGGACGGACTGGACGCTGTCGTAGTCGATCTCCGGAAAGATGATCTGCTCGCGCACACCCAGCGAGAAGTTGCCGCGGCCGTCGAACGACTTGGGGTTGAGGCCCCGGAAGTCGCGGATCCGCGGCAGCGCAACGGAGACGAGGCGGTCGAGGAACTCGTACATCCGCTCGCCACGGAGCGTGACCTTCGCACCGACGGCCATGCCCTCGCGGAGCTTGAAGCTCGCGATCGACTTGGTCGCCTTGCGCACCTGGGCGCGCTGGGCGGCGATCGTGGTCAGCTCCTCGATCGCGGCGTCGAGCGCCTTCGCGTCGGTCTTCGCGTCGCCGACGCCCATGTTCAGCGTGATCTTCGTGATCCGCGGAACCTGCATGATCGACTTCAGGCCGAGCTCCTCCTGCAGCTGCGGGCGCAGCTCCAGGTACTGATCCTTGAGACGGGACGTGTACTCGGTCGTCGCCATCAGCGATCGATCTCCTGGCCGCAGCCGTCGCGCTTGCAGACCCGGACGCGGACGAGCTCGCCCTTGACCTGCTTCTCCTTGATCCCGACGCGCGAGGGCAGCTTGCAGATCGGGCAAACGAGCATCACGTTCGAGACGTCGACGGGAGCAGCCTTCTCGATCCGGCCGCCCGGCGCCATCTGGACGCCGCCCATCCGGCTCGAGTCGCGGAGCGGCTTGGGGCGCGTGTGCCGGGTCATCACGTTCAGGTTCTCCACGATCACGCGCCGGTCGCCGGGGCGTGCCTCGAGGATGCGACCCTGCTTGCCGCGGTCCTTGCCGGAGAGGATCTGCACGAGATCCCCCTTCTTGATCTTCATTTTCAGAGCCATATTTTCTAAAGCACCTCTGGAGCCAGGCTGACGATCTTCATGAAATTCTTCTCGCGCAACTCACGGGCGACGGGCCCGAAGATGCGCGTGCCGCGCGGATTCCGAGCGGCGTCGATGATCACGGCTGCGTTCTCGTCGAACGCGATCTGCGTGCCGTCGTCGCGACCGAAGGGCTTCTTCGTCCGGACGACGACCGCTTTCACGACCTCGCCCTTCTTGACCGTGCCCTGCGGCGTCGCCGACTTCACGGTACCTACGATGATGTCGCCGACCCGCGCATACCGCCGCTTGGATCCGCCCATCACGCGGATGCAGAGTATCTCGCGTGCGCCGGTGTTGTCGGCGACGCGGAGCCGTGATTCCTGCTGGATCACTTCGCCACCTCGACGATCTCGGCGAGGCGCCAGTTCTTCGACTTCGAGAGCGGACGCGTCTCGATGATCCGGACGACGTCACCGACCTTCGCCTGATTCGTCTCGTCGTGGACGTGGAACTTCTTCGACTGCCGGATCACCTTCTTGTAGCGCCGGTGCGTCTTGATCGTGTCGATCTTGACCACGATTGTCTTCTCCATCGCATCGGAGACGACGACGCCCTGGCGCTCCTGACGCCGGCCCAGCTCGTTCTCGGGCTTCGGAAGCCGGGTGATCGGCTTGCGCTCGGTCGCCTTCGTCCGCTGCGGACGTGTCTTCTGCGGGCGCAGCGAGCGAGGGAGCCGCTTCTTCTTCACCTTCGGGCCGGACTGCGGGGCGGGCGCAGCGGGCTCGGCCGGCGCATTGGCGACCGGAGCCTGGGCGACGGGTGCCTCGGCGACCGGTGCCTCGGCGACCGGCTCGTCGGCAGCGGGCTCGTCGGCAGCGGGCTCCTCGACGACGGGCTCCTCGGCGGCAGCCACGGGCTCGAAGGCCTCGGCGGGCTGGGCCTCGGCAACGGCGGCGGGCTCCTCGACAGCCTCGTCGGGCTCTCCAGCCTCCGCGGCGCCACCCACGGCCTGCGGGGTCGCCTCCTCGTCGGCGGGAACCTCGGCAACGGGCGCGTCGACCGTCTCGTCGGCCGGGGCCTCGTCGGCGTCGGCGGCGATCTCCGTCTCGCCGGCGGCGGGGGGTGCCTCCTCGGGCACGGCGATCATCGCCTCGTCGGCAGCGGGAACGTCCTCGGCGGCGACGGCTTCGGCGGCCGGCTCCTCGACGGCGTCCGGCTCCGCAGCAACTGCCTCCACGATCTTGGTCGCGGCTGCCTCCGGCGCGTCGGTGGTCTCGGTCGACGCCATCGGCGCGCCCTCGTCCGCGGACGGGGCCGCGGCCTCGGTCGTCTCCTCGACAGGTGTCGCGTCGGCCTTCTTCTTCGGGGTCTTCTTCTCAGCCATCTCTACGCAGTCCTCGTTCCTTGGACGTGTTGCTTGCTCTCGCGCTCGTGGCGCACGGTCAGGATTCGGGCGATCTCGCGCTTGGCAGTGCGCAGCCGCGCGCTGTTCTCGAGCGCGCCGGTCGCGGACTGGAACCGGAGGTTGAAGAGCTCCTGGCGGGTCTCCGCCATCTTCCGGTCGAGCTCCTCGTCGGTCAGGTCGCGCAATGCTCTAGCTCTCAAAGAGATCAGCCTCTCTCCGGACGAACTTGGTCTTCACGGGCAGCTTCTGGCCGGCGAGGCGGAGCGCCTCCTTGGCGAGCGGCTCGGGGACGCCGGCGAGCTCGAACATGACCCGGCCGGGCTTGACGACGGCGACCCAGCCCTCGGGGGAGCCCTTACCGGAGCCCATCCGGGTCTCGGCGGGCTTCTTGGTCACGGACTTGTCCGGGAAGACGTTGATCCAGACCTTGCCGCCGCGCTTGATCTTGCGCGTCATCGCGATCCGGGCCGCCTCGATCTGCCGGTTGGTGAGCCAACCCGCCTCGAGCGTCTTGATCCCGTAGTCCCCGAACTGGACTTCGGTCTGACCCCGCGAGACGCCGCGACGGCGGCCCCGGTGGACCTTGCGGTACTTGACCTTCTTCGGAAGCAGCATTAGGTCGTCTCACCACCCTGCTTCTCGGAACCCTGCTTCTCGGAGCCACTGTCGTCGAGCTTCGTCTTGTCCTCGGTCTGCACCTTCGGGGTGGTCGTGTCGGGCGCGTCCGCGACCGGCGCCGGGGTCGTCGCGACCTCCGGGACGCCAGTCGTCGGTGTGATGGCGGGCTGCTCGCGACCCTCGGCGCTGACCGCGTTCTCGTCGGTGCGCGGGCTCTCCACGTTCTGGCTGGGACGCTCGGTCCGGTTCTGCGGGCGCGGACGGCTCGTGCCGGCCGGACGGCCGCCGGAGCGGGGCCGGTCGCCGCCTCCCCCACCGGGTGCGCCGCCGGGACGGCCACCGGGACCGCCGGGGCCACCGGGACGACCGCCACCGGGGCGGCGCGGCTTCTTGACGAGGCCGAGGCCCTCGCGATCCTGGCCGCGGGCGCGGGCGCTCTCGCGCGACGCGCCGAGGCCCTCCGCCGCACCGCCGCGGCGCCTGCGCGCCTGATCCTGGTCGCCGAGGCGCGTGTCCTTGCCGGTGGTGACGCCCTCGAAGCCCTCCGGCATGATCTCGCCCTTGTTGATCCAGACCTTGACGCCGATCCGACCGGCGGTCGTCTTCGCCTCGGCGAAGCCGTAGTCGATGTCCGCGCGGATCGTGTGCAGCGGAATCCGGCCTTCGGTGTAGCGCTCGGAGCGGCTCATCTCGCCGCCGCCCAGGCGGCCCCCGCACTGGATCTTGATCCCCTGGGCGCCGGAGCGCATCGAGGAGGCGAGCGCACGCTTCATCGCGCGCCGGAAGCTGACCCTGTTCTGGAGCTGCTCCGCGATAGACTGGGCGACGAGCTTCGCATCGAGCTCGGGCCGCTTGATCTCGTTGATGTTGATGTGCACGTTCTTGTTCGTGATCGCGTGCAGCTCCTTGCGAAGCGCGTCGACCTCGACCCCGGACTTGCCGATCACGATCCCGGGACGGGCGGTGAAGATGTCGACCGTAATCCGCTGCTTGTCCTTGCGGATCAGGATGTCGGACAGGCCGGCGTGGCCGAGCTTGCCGTTGATGTGCTCGCGGATCCGGACATCCTCGAGGATGTAGGTCGCGAATTCCTTCTTGCCCACGTACCAGTTCGACTTCCAGTCGTGGATGACACCGACCCGCAGGCCGCCGGGATGAACTTTCTGGCCCATTAAGCGACCGCCTCCTTCTTCTTCGTGCGCGACTTGGCGGCGCGCTTGGGCTTCTCTGCGGCCTGCTTCTCAGTGGCATTGCCGGGCGCCGGAGCCGCGGTCGTGGCGGGCGTGGCCTGGCGGCGCTTCGGCCGCTGGTCTGCCTTCGGATCCTCGCCGAGCAAGATCGTGATGTGACAGGTGCGCTTGAGGATCTGACTCGCCCGGCCCCGCGCGCGCGGCCGGAACCGCTTCAGCGTCGGGCCCTCGTTTGCGAACGCCGCGGCGATCACGAGCTCGTCGCCGATCAGGCCGTGGTTCGCCTCGGCGTTCGAGACAGCCGAGTGGAGCACCTTCTCGATGTCGGTGGCGACGTGGCGCTGCGTGAAGCGCAGGATCGTGCGCGCCTCGGGAACCGTGCGGCCGCGGACGTTCGCGAGCACGATCCGCGCCTTCCGGGCGGAGCTCCGGACCCAGCGGGCCTCGGCCTTGACCGTGACGGTCGGCAACTGCTGCTTGACGGCCACTAGCGCTTCACCTTCACCTGACGGTCGCCGGCATGGCCGCGGAACGTCCGGGTCGGCGCGAACTCGCCGAGCTTGTGCCCGACCATCGCCTCGCTGACGAAGACCGGGACGTGCTTGCGGCCGTCGTGGACCGCGATCGTGTGCCCGACCATGTCCGGGAAGATCGTGGACGTGCGCGACCAGGTGCGGATCATCCGCTTCTCGTTCGTGGCGTTCATCGCCTCGATCCGGCTCAGGAGCCGGGCCTCGATGAAGGGCCCCTTCTTGGACGATCTCGACATTTAGCGCTTGTCCTTCCCGCGGCGACGGCCGCGCACGATCAGCTTGTTGGATTCCTTGTGCTTCGCGCGGGTGCGCTTGCCGAGTGTCGGCACACCCCACGGGGTGACCGGATGACGGCCGCCCTTCGACTTGCCCTCACCACCGCCGTGCGGATGGTCGACCGGGTTCATGGCGGAGCCACGGACGCCGGGGCGCTTGCCGAGCCAGCGGTTGCGGCCGGCCTTGCCGATCGACTGGTTCTCGTGGTCGGTGTTCCCGACCTGACCGACGGTGGCGCGGCAGGTGAGCGGGACGCGGCGCATCTCGCCGGAAGGGACGCGGAGCACGGCATAGCCGGCGTCCTTGGCGACGAGCTGGACGCTCGAGCCCGCCGAGCGAGCCATCTTCGCGCCCTGCCCGGGCTTCAGCTCGACGTTGTGGACGAGCGTTCCCGTCGGGATGTTCTCGAGCGGAAGCGCGTTGCCGGGCTTGATGTCTGCGGTCGGGCCGGACTCGACTGTCGCGCCGACGGTGATCCGGGCCGGGGCGATGATGTAGCTCTTGGCGCCGTCGGCGTAATGGAGGAGCGCGATCCGGGCCGACCGGTTCGGGTCGTACTCGATCGCGGCGACCTTCGCGGGCACGCCGTCCTTCGTCCGCTTGAAGTCGATCACCCGGTAGCGGCGCTTGTGGCCGCCGCCCTGGTGGCGGGTCGTGATCCGGCCGTTGTTGTTCCGGCCACCCGTCCGCTTCAGCGGCTCGGTCAGGCTCTTCTCGGGCCGCGACTTCGTGACCTCCTCGAAGCTCGAGACGGACATGAAGCGCCGGCCTGGACTTGTGGGCTTGTACTTCTTGAGTGCCATCTAGACCTGAGCCCCCTCGAAGATCTCGATCGTGTGACCCTCGCGCAGCTGGACGATCGCCTTCTTCCAGCCGGGGCGCGTGCCGACGGAGCGCCCGCGGCGCTTCGGCTTGGCCTGGACCTTGATGATGTTGACGCCCTCGACCTTGACCTCGAAGAGCTCCTCGACGGCCTGGCGGATCTGCGTCTTGTGCGCGTCCTTGTGCACCTTGAACGTGTACTTGCGGTCGGTCTGGAGGCTGTAGCTCTTCTCCGAGACGACCGGTGCGAGCAGGACTTCGTTCGGATGGAGGCTCATGCGCCTGCCCTCCCCTGGACGAGCGGCAGCGCCGCCTCCGTGATCAGGATCGAGCGCGCCCAGACGATGCTCGCGACCTCGAGCTCGGACGGAACCGTGATCAGCGTCTTCGGGAGGTTGCGGAACGACTTGATCAGCGTCTCCTCCTCCTCGGTGACGACGATGAGGAGCGGCGCATCCTTGCCCCAGCCCTCGACGAGCTCCTTCGCGCGCTTCGTCACTGGGGTGTCGAAGCCGGAGGAGTCGAGGACGCCCAGCGTGCCGTTCGCGGCGTGGCTCGAGAGCGCGCCCGAGAGGGCGGCGCGGCGGGCCTTCCGGTTGACCTTTTGGTTGAAGCTCGTGCCGACCGCGAACGTGACGCCGCCGCCCGTGAAGTGCGGCGCGCGGATCGTGCCGGCGCGGGCGCGGCCCGTGCCCTTCTGGCGCCACGGCTTCGCCCGGCCGCCGGAGACGAGCCCACGGCTCTTGACCCCGCGCGTGCCCGACCGGCGCGCGTTCATCTCGGCGCGAACGGTCTCGTGGACGAGGTGCGGCTTGACGTCGGCGCCGAAGACGGCCTCCTCGAGGGAGACGTCCTTCTTGGCCGATCCTCCGAGGAGGGGTGCTTTCGGTGCGGCCATTACTTGGCCCCCCTGATCTCGACGATCCCGCTCTTCGGGCCCGGGATGGCGCCCTTGACGAGCAGGAGGTTGCGCTCGACGTCGACGTCGTGGACGACGAGCCCGAGCTGAGTGATCCGCTTGCCGCCCATCCGGCCGGCCATCTTCTGGCCCTTGAAGACGCGGGACGGGGTCGCCGAGGCGCCGATCGAGCCCGGCTTGCGGACGTTGTGCGAACCGTGGGAAACCGGGCCGCGCGAGAAGTTGTGCCGCTTGATCGTGCCCTGGAAGCCCTTGCCGATCGAGATCCCGGCGACCTTGATCGCATCGCCGGGCTCGAAGGCCTCCACGGTGACGGTCTCGCCGACGACGAGCTCGCTCTGGCCTCGCAACTCGACGAGATGCCGGTGCGCGGTCACGCCCGCCTTTGCGAGGTGGCCGATCTCGGGCCTCGTGATCTTCCGGTCGACGACCGGCTCGTAGGCGATCTGCACCGCCTCGTAGCCGTCCGTCTCCATCGTCTTCACCTGGACGACCGGGCAGGGGCCGGCCTGGATCACGGTGACAGGGGTGACCTGCCCACTCTCCGGGTCGAACACCTGGGTCATGCCCAGCTTGCGGCCGAGGATCCCCTTCATTACAGCTTGATCTCGATGTCGACACCTGCAGGGAGATCGAGGCGCATCAGCGAGTCGACCGTCTTCGGCGTCGGGCTGTGGATGTCGATCAACCGCTTGTGCGTGCGCACCTCGAAGTGCTCCCGCGAGTCCTTGTCCTTGAACGGACTTCGGATCACGCAGTAGACGTTCTTCTCGGTCGGCAGCGGCACGGGGCCGGTGATCGTCGCACCGGTGCGCTGGGCCGTCTCCACGATCTGTGAGGCGGAGCGGTCCAGCTGCTGGTGGTCATAGCCCTTGAGCCTGATCCGGATCTTCTGTTGCGCCACGAGTCTCCCTTTGGTCCCTTCGCTACTTACTTCGTGATCTTCGTGACGACGCCGGCACCGACGGTGCGGCCACCCTCGCGGACGGCGAAGCGAAGACCCTCGTCCATCGCGATCGGCTGGATCAGCTGGACCGACATCTGCGTGTTGTCCCCCGGCATGACCATCTCCTGGCCCTCCGGCAGCGTGATCTCGCCGGTGACGTCGGTCGTCCGGAAGTAGAACTGCGGCCGGTACTTGGAGAAGAACGGGGTGTGACGCCCACCCTCTTCCTTCGAGAGCACGTAGATCTCGGCGCCGAAGTCGGTGTGCGGCGTGATCGAGCCGGGCTTCGCGAGCACCTGTCCACGCTCGATCTCCTCGCGCTTGACGCCACGGAGCAATGCGCCCGCGTTGTCGCCGGCCTGGGCTGCGTCGAGCGTCTTCTGGAACATCTCGACGCCCGTGACGATCGTCTTCTCCGTCTTCTCGTGGATCCCGACGATCTCGACCTCGTCCCCGATCTTGATCTGGCCCTGCTCGACCCGGCCGGTGACGACCGTGCCGCGACCGGTGATCGTGAACACGTCCTCGATCGGCATCAGGAAGGGCTTGTCGATGTCGCGGGTGGGCTCCGGGATGTAGGAGTCGACCGCCTCTATCAGCTCCAGGATCTTCGGCGTCCACTCGGCGTCGCCCTCCAGCGCTTTGAGCGCGGAGACGTGCACGATCGGGATGTCGTCACCCGGGAAGTCGTACTTCGAGAGCAGCTCGCGCACCTCCATCTCGACGAGCTCGAGCAGCTCGGGGTCGTCGACCATGTCCGCCTTGTTGAGCGCGACCACGATGTACGGAACCTCGACCTGCTTGGCGAGCAGGATGTGCTCACGCGTCTGCGGCATCGGCCCGTCGGCGGCCGAAACGACAAGAATCGCCCCGTCCATCTGCGCGGCGCCCGTAATCATGTTCTTGATGTAGTCGGCGTGTCCCGGGCAGTCGACATGGGCGTAATGGCGGTTTGCCGTCTCGTACTCGACGTGCGCGGTGTTGATCGTGATTCCGCGCTGCCGCTCCTCCGGAGCCTTGTCGATCTCGTCGAACGCGACCGCGGTGCCGCCACTCGATTCGGCAAGCACCTTCGTGATCGCGGCGGTGAGGGTCGTCTTCCCGTGGTCGATGTGACCGATCGTGCCGACGTTCAGGTGCGGCTTGTTGCGCTCGAACTTCTGCTTGGCCATTCTGGCTCTCTCCTCCGTCTCTGTCTTACGAACTTGTGGCTTACGAACTTTTGGACTGCGGGTCGACGAGGTCTGCGGCAATGTTGCCCGGGACGTCCTCGTAGCGCTCGAACTGCATCGAGAAGGTGGCGCGCCCCTGAGTCATCGAGCGCACATCGGTGGCGTAGCCGAACATCTCCGAGAGCGGCACGATTGCCTTGATCGTCGTCGCCTTGCCCATCGGGTTCATCTCCTCGATCCGGCCGCGCCGGCTGTTCAGGTTGCCCATCACGTCGCCGAGGAAGTCCTCGGGCGTGACGACCTCGACGGCCATCA